>BNJS01003698.1_pt1:110000-245114 | contig 245114 bp, 257 predicted proteins | sample 8540461 | NCBI WGS metagenome assembly BNJS01 (sample SAMD00202454, study PRJDB9452) | human saliva metagenome | isolation source: human saliva | place: Japan
AAGGTTATTTTGGTTCTTCGTCGACGTCGCTGGATAGATATTCGTACAGGTAAGAGTTTCTCTCTTCCCTTGCAGATAGATATTACAGCCTCCGGCACTCGTTATTCCAAAGAGTTCGGAGCTTTTTTAAAAGAAACGTATGGAGACATCCCCAGTGACCTGCCGTACGCTTGAGGAATTCTATCATATCAATGGACGTAGTTTTGAGAAACAATACAAGGAAACACTAAGTGGTTACAGGTCCTGGGATCAGTTGTCTCATGCTCAGAAGTGGCTTCTCTTTGAGGATAATATTGGTAAGAATATAGCAATAGACGAGACATCCTTGTCCAATGGTGAACTCTATACGATTATCACTAATAGGGACAAACACGGCAAGCAAGGATGTCTTGTAGCCATTGTTGCTGGAACCAAATCCTTGGATGTCTGCAAGGTATTGGATAAGATAGATGAAAAGAAACGGGAAGCCGTAGAAGAGGTCACCTTGGACTTATCCGATAGTATGCGTAAGATTGTAAGGCATTGTTTTCCAAAGGCTAAACGAGTGATTGATCGCTTTCATATACAGAAACTTGCAAGTGATGCCGTGCAACAGATGAGAATAGAGTATCGCTGGGCAGCTTTACAGCAAGCAAATGACGAGAAAGAGAATGCGAAGTTAGAAAAGATAGCGTATCAACCACTGACTTTTGAAAATGGAGATACACGTAGTGAACTGCTGGTAGAAGTGAGGTACCTGTTGTTCAAATCATCAGAGAAATGGACTGATGAACAGAAGCTAAGAGCCAAAAATACTGTTTAGAGAATATCCTGACATTAAGAAGGCTTATGGTTTATCACATTCGCTAAGAATGATTTTTGCTAAGAATACTATCAAAGATGCAGCCAGACTATCATTGGCAAAATGGTATAATAACGTCGCAGAAGCTGGCTTTCATTCCTTTAATGTCATTGCTGCAACTTTCTACGAGCATTACGAAGACATACTTAACTTTTATATTAACAGATCTACAAACGCTGCTGTGGAATCCTTCAATGCAAAAATAAAACTATTTAGGGCTAACTTAAGAGGAGTTGTAGATAAAAGTTTCTTTCTTTTTAGGCTTGCTAAAATATATGCCTATCCCCACTAAATATCTACTGTCCCGATAAATGTTAGGTTTTGATGATATGTTGATAGGGGAAGATGTTGTATTGGGCTAATAAGGCTAATAAGCCTAATAAATCTACTGGGGCTAATACTTTTTATTACGGCTAATGGGCTTAATATGGCTAATGTATTTTATTAAGGCTAATGTGCTTAATAGTGCTATTTTTTTGAGTTAAGCTAATAGATTTGATATTTAGAGTATTTTTTAAATTGGCAGATTGTTTTTAAGCTTGCTATTATTGATCGAATACTTTTTGTTTTTTTGATGATGAGTTGATGCTTAGCACATATTGTGCTGATGGTTCGCACCAATGGTGTTCTGGGCTAAATACTCTGCAATGTGTCATCAAAGTATAGACAACTTATTGTAAAAATCGTTTTTTTACTATTGTAAATTGAATTAATTGATTTGGTGATTTCATTTAATTTCAGAGTAAATACGTTATTGTTTATTTAGTTGAGAACTTGTATACAAGGGTATGCCATTTTATTTTTAAGCAAGTAGCAATAATTTTTATTACATTAGTCGTTATTAATTGTTGAATAATGATAATGGGAATAGCTGTTATCTTTATTAGTTTTTAAATGAATTTAGAATGATGGAAAGAGATTATAATAAGGATTCAATATTACATCATAATACTGAAAGTGGATTGAAGGATAGTAATATTGTTTTAGATAAGGTAGCTGCTGTTAATAATGTGGAAGAACTTAAAGAATTCGACGATACACTCATGGACAGTAACAAAGCGTTTAATAGTAAAGACGAAAGACGGAGACAAAGAAGGGAGAAACGTATTAAGGTTTTGAAAGAATCAAGGTCGTTTTGGCTTATTAGTACGATAACTAAGTGGGCGGATAAGTATTTTTTTGATGCACTTCTTGGTTTTATTCCATCTGTAGGTGATGTTGTTTCCTCTATTTTTGGTTTACCTTTTATATATGTCTCTCTGTTTAAGGTTAAGTCAATTCCACTAACCTTAGCTATCATATATAACTATTTAGTGGATATACTTTTGGGAAGTATTCCTTTCTTTATTGGTGATGCTATTGATTTTTTCAGCAAAGCACATGTAAAGAACTTAGACTTGATTACGCGTTATGTAGAAGGAGATAAGAAAACAATTAGACAGGTGAGGTCAAAAGCTTTGGTAACGGGGCTTCTTATTGTTGTACTCAGTGTGATTATTTATTTTGTTTTCAGATTACTGATAGGAGTAACGGAATGGACTTGGAGTTTGCTTATCACAATGTTTAATTGGCTGATAGGCTTCTTTAGCGGTTCGTATAGCTAATTATATGTTTTAATGCAGTAGCTTATATTTTGCAGTTTATTTTTATGAAAAGAAATAATCCTCACGATGATAACTTGTTTATCATTGTGAGGATTATTGTTTATCCGTACTATTTTGTATTGTCTTATATGTTATGTTTCCTTATTAAAGCTACGTGAAAGTAGATTTTAAACTATCTTTTTTGCTTAACGTAGAAGGTTATATCCTTTGGAATCTTTACCCACTTGTTGTCAACGACGATTTTCATTGTGCTACCACTAAGTCGGGTTAGCGTATAGGTACCATCCGAATTGCGTTTCAATTCAGCTTTGAGGTCTTCGCTGCCATAGTCATTGATGATGGTAAGGAGAGCCTTTTTGTCTTTAATGACAGCATCAGAAATAATCCACTTACGTGTATCACGCACTGCACCGAAGTAGCCAGGAACCTCTCCGAATATCTCTTGTCGTGGCACAGTAATATTGTTATGATAGAAATCAATATCCATCCACACTTGAAATTCATCATTAACGAGATGTGCCTTAAAGATAGAGTCATTACTCTGTGTTATCTTACCATTTTTTGAAGAAGAAGTTTCTGTCTTTGTAGTGGGTAAGTTGCTTTGAGCTAATATGTTGGTTGATAAAGCCAACATAGCCATTATTGTCAGTACAATTTTTTGTTTCATGTCTATGAATGTTGGTCAATTGCAAAGTTAATGATTTTAATTAATTAATACTATGCATTCCATAAAAATCTGTGGATTAAATTGTTGCTTTACTTATTTTGTATTACCTTTGTAGCGGTATGTATCAAATATTTTAAAGGAGAAGATGTTGTTTCCAGATTATATTTTTGAGACCAGCTGGGAAGTATGTAATAAGGTCGGAGGAATTTATACAGTACTTTCTACGCGTGCAAAGACATTACAAGATAAGATAAAAGATCATGTTATCTTTCTTGGTCCTGACTGCTGGCAAGAGACACCGTCCCCTTACTTTAAGGAGGATAAGAAGCTATTTGCTGCGTGGCAGCAGAAAGCTGCTTCTGAGGGGCTGTCGGTAAAGGTCGGCCGTTGGGATATTCCTGGTGAGCCAATCGCTATGCTTGTTGATTTCAGTCATACTTTGCTCATAAGGAAGATTTTTACGGTAAGCTTTGGGAGTATTATCGCGTTGATAGTCTTCATGCTTACGGTGATTATGACGAATCAGCTATGTTTGCTTATGCTACGGCACTTGTCGTAGAGAGTTTCTATAAGTTCTATCTAAGCGAGAAAGATAAGGTTGTCTTCCATGCAAATGAATGGCAGACAGGCTTTGCAGCACTCGTATTGCAGCATCGTCAGCCACAGATAGCATCTATCTTTACAACTCATGCAACAGGTATTGGTCGCAGTATTGCGGGCAATAACAAGCCTTTGTATGAATATCTCTGGGCATATAATGGTGATCAGATGGCATCGGAGTTGAATATGGAGAGTAAGCATTCCATTGAGAAGCAGACAGCTCACCATGTTGATTGCTTTACAACAGTGAGTGATATCACCGCAACAGAGTGTAAAGAGTTGCTTGATAAACCAGTAGATTTAGTTCTTCCAAACGGTTTTGAGAACGACTTTGTACCAAAGGGTACTACTTTCACAAAGAAGCGTAAGGCAGCACGTAAGCGTTTGCTCGACGTTGCTAATGCACTGATAGGTGACGATATACAAGATGATGCGTTAATCGTATCAACCAGTGGGCGATATGAGTTCCGTAATAAAGGTATTGATGTGTTCATTGAATCAATGAACCGCTTGCGTTATGATGAGAACTTGAAGAAGCAGGTTGTAGCCTTCATTGAGGTTCCAGGTTGGGTAGCAGGTCCTCGTCAGGACCTTGTAGAGCGTCTCGACAGCGGCAAGCAGTTTGATACACCATTGGAGATGCCTGTGCTTACGCATTGGCTCCACAATATGGACCATGACAATGTACTGAATATGCTCAGCTCTCTCGGTATAAACAATGCAAAGGGAGATAAGGTAAAGGTAATCCTCTTGCCTTGCTATCTGACAGGTGATGATGGCATTATGAATATGAGCTATTATGATCTCGTATTGGGCAATGACCTCTGTGTTTATCCATCTTACTATGAGCCATGGGGTTATACACCATTAGAGGCTGTAGCCTTTAAGGTACCTTGTATTACAACCGACCTTGCAGGTTTCGGCTTGTGGGCAAATACAGAGAAGGGCAAATACAGCGAGATAGAAGACGGTGTTAAGGTATTACATCGTACTGATTATAATTATTCTGAGGTAGCTGATGGTATTAAGGATACCATAGCCCGTTATTCTTGCTTTACGAAGACAGAGGTGAACAAGTGTCGTTCAAATGCCGAGAAGCTCTCTCGTAAAGCTCTTTGGAGTGAGTTTATCATCTATTATGAGCAGGCTTACGACATAGCATTAGAAAAAGCAGCTGCACGAAACAACTGATAACTGCTTTAATAACGATATAAAAAATAACAGTCAAACTATATTAAGTTATGAAAATTAAATCAGATTATTCCAACGAACCTCAGTGGAAAGAGGTAACTGTAAAGTCAACTCTGCCAAAGGAACTGGCATGTCTTGATGAGCTTGCTCACAATATGTGGTGGGCATGGAATTACGAAGCACGCAACATGTTCAAAGCTCTCGATGAGGAACTCTATGAAGAGGTTGGACATAATCCTGTTCAGCTCCTTGAGCGTCTTAGCTACGACCGTAAGGAAGCCATCGTAAAGGACAAGAAGTTGATGAAGCAGGTAAGTGATGTTTACAAGAAGTTCCGTGCTTATATGGACGTTAAGCCTAACGCTAAGCGCGCTTCTGTTGCTTACTTCTGTATGGAGTTTGGTCTGAATCAGGCATTGAAGATTTATTCTGGTGGTCTTGGTATTCTTGCTGGTGACTACCTCAAGGAAGCTTCTGACTCAAATGTAAACTTCTGTGCTGTAGGTTCCTCTATCGTTTTGGTTACTTCACACAGAGCCTTTCAATGGATGGTCAGCAGATTGCGAAGTACGATTCACAGAACTTTAACTCTCTTCCTATCGAGCGTGAGCTTGATGAGAACGGCAATCAGGTAGTTGTTGACGTACCTTACCGCAACTATATGGTACATGCACTTGTATGGCGTGTAAACGTTGGACGTATTAAGCTTTACTTGCTCGATACAGACAACGATATGAACTCAGAGTACGATCGCCCTATCACTCACTCACTCTATGGTGGTGACTGGGAGAACCGTTTGAAGCAAGAGATTCTGCTCGGTATCGGTGGTATGCTCACATTGAAGAAGTTGGGTATCAAGAAGGATATCTATCACTGTAATGAAGGTCATGCAGCACTCTGCAACCTCCAGCGTCTTTGCGACTACATCGATGGTGGCTTGACATTCAATCAGGCTATGGAGCTTGTACGTGCTTCTTCACTTTATACCGTTCACACGCCAGTACCAGCAGGTCACGACTACTTCGACGAGGAACTCTTCGGCAAGTATATGGGTGATTATCCTGCAAAGCTCGGTATCTCTTGGGATGAGTTCATCGGTATGGGTCGTACAAATCCAGACGATCATAGTGAGCGTTTCTGTATGAGTACTTTCGCTTGTAACACCTGTCAGGAAATCAATGGTGTATCAAAACTTCATGGCTGGGTAAGTCAGAAGATGTTTGCTCCATTGTGGAAGGGTTACTTCCCAGAGGAGAACGCTGTAGGTTATGTAACCAATGGTGTACACCTCCCAACATGGACAGCAACAGAGTGGCGTAAGGTTTACGATAGTACTTCGATAAGAGCTTTATGAGTGACCAGAGCAACGAGTCTATCTGGCACGCAATCTATAATGTTCCAGATGCAGAAATCTGGGAGACACGTATGGCATTGAAGCAGAAGCTTATCAAGTATATCCGTGATAAGTTCACTAAGCAGTGGCTCCGCAATCAGGGTGATCCAGCTAAGGTGGTTTCTATCCTTGAACGTATCAATCCTAATGCATTAATGATTGGTTTCTGCCGTCGCTTTGCAACCTATAAGCGTGCACACTTGCTCTTCACTGACCTTGAGCGTTTGGAGAAGATTGTAAACAACCCAGAGCGTCCTGTTCTGTTTCTTCTCAGGTAAGGCTCACCCAGCTGATGGCGCAGGTCAGGGACTTATCAAGCGTATCTTTGAGATTTCACGTATGCCACAGTTCCTCGGTAAGATTATCTTCCTTGAGGATTATGATATGCAGTTAGCTCGTCGTCTCGTATCTGGTGTTGATATCTGGATGAATACACCAACTCGTCCACTCGAGGCAAGTGGTACATCTGGTGAGAAGGCAGAAATGAATGGTGTTGTAAACCTCTCAGTACTTGATGGCTGGTGGGTTGAAGGCTACCGCGAGGGAGCTGGATGGGCATTGCCAGAGAAGCGCACCTATCAGAACCAGGGCTATCAGGATCAGCTTGATGCAGCAACTATCTACGGTCTGCTCGAGAACGAGATAGCACCTCTTTACTTCAATAAGGATGCTAAGAAGGGCTACTCAGAGGATTGGGTAAAGGTTGTGAAGAACTCTATCGCAACTATCGCTCCTCACTATACAATGAAGCGTCAGCTTGATGATTACTATGACAAGTTCTATGAGAGTCAGGCTAAGCGTTCTCATAAGCTCGAGGCTAATGACAATAAACTTGCTAAGGAGATTGCTCTTTGGAAGGAGTCTGTTGCTGAGCGTTGGGACAGCATCTATGTTGTTTCAAAGGATGAGGATGCACTGCAGGATATTGCTACAGGTCATAAGATTAAGGTTACTTACACAATCGACGAGCAGGGCTTGAACGATGCAGTAGGTCTTGAGTTGGTATTCTTAAAGAATGCACCAGTTGATGACGTTAACATCCACAAGGTAATCCCATTCAAGATGGTGAAGACAGAGGGTAATCATTATACCTTCGAGGCTACTTTCGATGCAGCTGTAGCAGGTGCTTACAAGTACGCTGTTCGTATGTATCCTAAGAATGACCTCCTGCCACATCGTCAGGACTTCTCTTATGTGAAGTGGATTGGATAAGAACAGTCTAAGGACTAATCTATAATAAAAAGGCCATTCCTAAATGCTGTAAAGTATTAGGAATGGCTTTTTCGTATTTATATGCCATTGAATTATCGCTGGGTTTAATCTAATTTACAATGGTAATGTGCCTTTCCCTCGATATGTTTACCATTTGTTTACCGCCTTCTGCTTACGCTTTTTTATATATTTTACGATAACGTGAACCTATGTTGATGATTTTCTTTTCATGTTCTAACTGTGCTGTAAGTTGATAGGCGTAGGTTGTAGAAAGGTTCAGACGGCGACGGAGGTCGTTAACGGTGATTATCGGATTCTCTTCAAACAACTCTTTTAGTGCAGCGTTAACGGCTGATTTTATAGGAAGTGTGGATGTACCGTCTTTGTAGGTTTTGTTCTCAAAATCCATCTTTCCTAACGCTTCGTGAAAATCCTTATCGGGGCGGAATCTAATTTTGCGCACAGCAACATTACGAAGATGGTGACGATGCGTCTTAGGGTCTTCGTACATGTCGCCTTTAAGGGCAAGCGAGAAGAATCCAATGCCCGGTAGATGGACTGTATTCCCACTTTTTAGCTCCTCTGCTAATTCTGTTTTTAATGCCGAGATAGTACCGAGAATGTCGGCTGTTGTAAGCGTTGTTGCTTGTTGGATATGCTGACAGATTCTCTCTATTCCCGTGACATCTTTCTTGATAGGTACGATTCTTAGTGCTTTACGTTGTGCGAGTTTACCGCTTGTTCTTAATAGTTTGTAATTTACAGTCATAGCTTTATGTTTGTAATAAGGGTTAATAATCATCTTTTCCGTGAGCCGTTAGTGTGTGAAAGGAGTCTCTATAATCACATACTTCTGGCTTAGGAAGAATTCTTTTCACGAAAGAAAGAAATTATTTACGTGAAAATAAATATTTCTTTTCATGAAGAAAAATATTTTCTTTCATGAAAATAATTCGTGATTCATGCTGCAAAGATACTGTTTCAATGGTTGCTTGGCAAGTATAAGCTATGTAGTAATGTCTGTATTTGTGCTATTTTGCGTGGGTTTAGATTTGGGATGGGTAGGTAAAAGGGTAAAAGAAAAGCTCTCAGACCAGCGTGGTGTGAGAGCAGTATATGCTTATTCGCTTATCTTAGATGATATTCTATGGTAGTTATAAGTCTTCTCCATGGGAAGCATTGTTTTCGTTTTCATAAAATATCATAATATAATATTCACCATACTCTTTGACTATTGTGAACCACACTATTCTATCCTGTGCTCCTTCGTATGGTAGCTGATAAAAAGTAGCAGCATATTGTTTTTTGTGTACAGAGATCTCATATGATATGTCTTCGCTGTCAGATAACTTGTGGGATGTTTTAGAGATTGTGTAATTTGAATTGTCTTCAAATTGTTGGAAGAGTTTATTATACATTATTTTAATTTGTCCTTCATCTCGCCGCCCTGTTTTATTTCCTACAGCAATTCTCCATACTTTGTTTTTGTTAGTTTGTATACGAATATACACTTCCTCACCATTAAATACTCCTTCAAGAAAATCAGTTGTTGTATTGTATGTGAATCCTTTTTCCTTGAGCTTTTGAATCATGGCAGCTTTGGAACCATCAACAGGAATACCTAAGAACTTAGTAACATTTTGTTGTGCATATATTGATATAGACAACAAGAGTAGCAGTAGTACTGAAAAAATCTTTTTCATACGTTATTATGTTTTGGTTTATAATTATACTTTCGGGGGTAAGTAGATGTTCTTTTTACAGTTATCTTTGTTCTTTATGTTTTACGACAAAGTTAATAATTATTTTTTTGATATACTCTTATCTATTTGCTAAAAGTTTGAAATGTTATTTTTAGGAAATGGGTTAATTGGCTTGATTGATAAGGTTCACCACAACCTTTACCATTATATCCTTTTCCTCTGTTTTGCTCTCGGCAATCATTAGGGTGAGGGCAACGAGGGTGTTGTCAGCAATTCGCTTGGTGCCATCAGGACGATAGAGGATAGCGTTGTTGTTCATAAACCATAGGAATAGCGTTGCTGCAATGCGTTTGTTGCCATCGCTGAACGAGTGGTTCTTGGTGACAAGATAGAGAAGCATAGCCGCTTTCTCCTCCACACTCGGATAAAGTTCCGTACCATCGAAGGTCTGATAGATTTGTCCGATAGAACTTCTGAAGGAGTCATCTTTCTCATTACCAAAGAGAACAGAGCCACCAAACTTCTGTCGAAGAACATCTATCTCGTGCATGGCATTCTCGTATGTAACGTGGAATGGCTCTTCTTTGGTAGTCTTGGCGATATGTAATCGCTGGTAATCATAGTTGTCGAGTGTGTCGAGTGCGTAGGTATAGTCTACAACGACGTCAAAGAGCGCATTGCTTTCATCTGTTGTCTTTGTGGGTTGTTGCTGGATAGCTCTGCCTAAGACTTGTATTAGTTGACGCAGTTCCGCAATCTGATGTTTGCGTATGTTCTCGTTGATAGCGTAGCCTTTGACAAGATACTGCTTGAGAACAGAGTTTGCCCATTGGCGGAAACGAATACCACGCTTTGTATTTACTCTATATCCCACAGATATAATCATGTCGAGATTATAATAAGATACTATACGAGAAACCTGTCGTTTGCCCTCTTGTTGAACTGTTCGGAATTTCCGAACAGTTGAGTTAGCATCGAGTTCATCATCTTCTATGATGTGCTTAATATGTTCGCTTATCGTAGCTTTGCTAGATTGAAATAGTTCTACCATCTGTGCTTGGGTAAGCCATACGGTTTCTCCTTCCAACTTTACATCAAGTTGGGTCTTACCATCTTCACTTTGATAGATGATAATTTGTCGTTTAGATTCTCAGTCATATTGTTTAGGTTTATAGTTGTTAGTCGATAGGCGAGGGATAGTTTAATCCCTCGTCAGTTTACGACTCATATAACGTACAGGATACCACACAGAAAGCCAGCCGACAAGGATAACTGTGAGGAAGATTGTGATGATATCTTCTGGATGAACACTAATAGGATAGGCATTAACAACGAAGTTGCCTGCTTGATCACCAAGCTGAACAAGACCGTATGTCTGCTGTAACCAGCAAAGTAATAAGCCGAGTGCAATACCTATAACAGCACCAGCAGCAGAAATCATTCTACCTTCAAAGAGGAAGATACGACGTATCTGACCATCTGTTGCACCGAGGTTGCGCAGGGTAATAACGTCATTCTTCTTGTCGATGATGAGCATAGAGAGCGAACCAATGATGTTAAAGCACGCCACCATAAGGATAAACGTGAGGAAAACGTAGGCAAAGAGCTTCTCAATGCGCATGATATTAAACGTATCAGCCTGCTGTTCATAGCGGTCTAATACCTTGTATTTATCACCGAGAAGGGTTTGTATTTCGTCCTTAGCTTTGTCTATGTCGACACCCGGCTTCATGCGTAATTCAAGTGAGGTAATCTCTCCTTGTCGGTTGAAGATACGACGTGCGAACTCAAGTGAGGTGATGATATATCCCTTATCATACTTCATCTGCTTCACTTGAAACAATACTCCTGGAGATATCAATGAGTCTTTTACGAAGGCATCTGTTGGATTAGAAGCATCATACTGTCCTTCACGTTGGGGCGCATAGATGTGTAAGTAGTCTGGCCATGCAACTCCTGTACCGAGGTCTTGTGCCAATCTAATACCGAGAACGCCATATTGCAGGTTGGCTGTATGAAGTCTAAAATCGCCCTCACCATATAGGATATTGCTGATATGTGTCAGCGAGTCGAAGTTATCCTCCACACCCTTGACATTCACCATAGCTTGTTTGTCATGATAGACTGCCAATGCTTGGTCCTCTACGCATTCTGTAGCCACTTCTACTGAAGGTAGTTTTTTGACCTTTAAAAGTAAGGGATCGTTAGCCGACATAGCCTTACCCTTTGCTGCTTCAATCTTAATTTGTGGGTCGAAGTTGGTGAAGAAGGATGCTACAAGGTCTGAGAATCCATTAAATCCACTCAATACAACGACCAATGCCATTGTTGCCACAGACACACCGAGTACGGAGATGAGGCTGATAACGTTAATAGCATGTGTACTCTTCTTTGAGAAGAGGTAACGGCGGGCAATGTAAAAAGGGAAGTTCATGATGGATGATGGGTGTTGGGTGTTGAATGTTGGATGTTGACGGGTAGGGTGTTAGGTGTTGAATGTTGGGTGTTGATGAATTGATAAATGGGGGGGGGTGAGTTTCTGAATAGGCATTGGTACCTATCTACTAATCGTTAACACCAACCTCTTAATACTGATCAACAATTCATCAACACCCAACATTCAACACCCATCACCCACCTCCTACTTCTTTAGTAACTCATCAATGCGCTCCAAGTAGTCGAGGGAGTCGTCAATGAAGAAGCGAAGTTCAGGGATGATACGCAGCTGGTTATGCACACGCTGACCTAAGTCGTAGCGGATAGTCTTCTCATTGGCATTGATGTTTCAGTATTTCGTCTCCCTTTTCAGATGGGAAGATACTGAGGTAGGCGGTACAGATACTGAGGTCTGGGCTCACCTTTACACGCGTTACACTAACCAAAACACCATGCATCATGCGTGTCTGTGTCTGGAAAATACTTGCTAACTCCTTCTGAAGGAGGCGTGATATGCGGTTTTGTCTTGTCTCTTGCATTGTCTTATCTATTTATTGTTTTATCCTGCAAAGGTACTGAAAGTTTGAAAAACCCACAAATTTTTATGTTGAAGTGTGGGGTGGGGTGATGGGTGTTGGATGTTAGGTGGTGATGAAATGTTATGATGGGTGATAGTTGTTGGTTGTTGGGTGGTGATGAAATGCAGATGTTTTGGGGATGGAAGTTGGCTTTTTGTGTTTGGTGTTGAGGCTCCGCACATGTTGTGCGAACGCCCCGCACGTGTGGTGCGGATGGTAAGCACCAGTGGTGTTGAGGGCTAAACAAATTGCTATCGGTTATGAGAACGAATGCGACGAATGGATTATAAACTCGTTAAAGTTATCCCTTTGCGGTGATTACTCCCCTCCCTATGGGGGAGGGGCAGAGGGGAGGGCTTGTTTGGTGTACTTTATTTCTTCCTAATCAGCGTTAACCCATCGCGTAGTGGGAGAATAACCTTTTCGATTCGGTCGTCTTTAGCAATAAAGTCATTGAAACGGCGGATGCCAATTGTTTGTTGGTCGTGGTCATAGGCAGGGTCAATGACGTGCCAGTCCCACAGTGTGTTGTCAGCGAGGATATAGCCACCAGAACGGATGATAGGCAGTAGTTTTTCATATACCTCCGTATAATTGCGCTTGTCACCATCAACGAAAGCCATATCAAATAGAATCCCCAACTTTGGAGCCTCTTCTGCAGCGTCACCGATACGGAAGTCAATCTTGTCGGCAACAGGCGATCCTTCAATCCAAGGACGGGTGAAATCCTCCATCTCGTCATTGATTTCAAAGGTATAGAGTTTGCCATTTCCCTCCAATCCCTCTGCCATACAGATAGCCGAATAGCCACTGAAAGTACCCACTTCAAGAATATTCTTAGGACGTATCATTTGTACAAGCATCTTCAGGAGACGCCCCTGCAGATGCCCACTTGCCATACGTCCGTGAATGGTATGGATATTTGTGGCACGATAAAGGCGGTAAAGATAATCGCCTTCTGGGTCGATATGCGAGGCAAGATAGGCATCGCAGCCCGCCTCATCGGTGAGGGAAGTATAGGTGTTGGTTGTTGGCATGGGTGATGATAGTGATGATGAGTGTTGAAAGGTTATAGGAGTGACAATGCTTCTATCGCCAATCTGTAGCTGTTAAGACCAAAACCTTGAATAGTACCCTTGCAAGCAGCGGCAATCATAGAGTGTCGACGGAAGTCCTCACGGTCGTTAACATTACTGATATGCACCTCAATCACTGGTGTTTGTAGAGAACGAATGCAATCCAAAAGCGCAATACTTGTATGCGTATAAGCTCCAGCATTGAGGATAATGCCATCATACGAGAAGCCAATCTCTTGTAGCTTGTTGATGAGTTCGCCCTCTATATTACTTTGGTAATAGTCAATGGTACAGTTAGGATAGCTTTCACGCAATTGTGAAAAGAAGGTTTCCATAGACATACTACCGTATATTTCAGGTTCACGTACCCCTAACAGGTTCAAGTTGGGACCATTAATAATGATTACTTTCATATCTCTTTCTTCTCAAATATCATTTTTTGATGTATCTTTGCATGTAAATTGCAGTATGCAAAAATAAGAAATTAAATGGAAACAGGCAAGAATTCAAAGGATATTGTCAGCCGTTACCGTCGTTATCTGAAGTTAGAGAAAGGCTACTCGGCTAATACGTTGGATGCTTATATGCGTGATGTGGATAAGCTCTTGCGCTATCTTGCTGTGGAACAGGTTGATGTGTTGGATGTGAAGTTAGAAGATTTAGAACACTTTGCAGCCTTTATCTCCGACCTTGGCATTGGTCCTCGCTCTTTGGCACGCATTCTCAGTGGGGTGCGTCAGTTCTATCGTTTCCTCGTTATTGATGGTTATTTGGAAGTAGACCCGACTGAGTTGTTAGAGTCGCCAAAGCAACCTGACCACTTACCAGAGGTTCTTTTCCACAGCGAAGTAGACCTCTTAGAGCAGGCAATAGACCTGTCAAAGTGGGAGGGACACCGCAACCGTGCTATTATTGAGGTCTTGTTTTCTTGTGGACTGCGTGTGTCAGAACTCACCAACCTAAAACTTTCCAACCTATATATTGAAGAACAGTATATCCGAGTGATGGGTAAAGGTTCGAAGGAACGTTTAGTTCCTATCTCACCGCGTGCCTTAGACGAGCTAAACTATTGGTTTGCCGACCGTAATGTGATGAAAATCAAACCCGGAGAGGAGGATTATGTCTTTCTTAATCGTCGTGGGCACCATCTTACGCGTACGATGATTCTTATTATGATTAAGCGATATGCGGTTGAAGCTGGTATCAAGAAAACAATTTCTCCACACACGCTTCGCCACTCCTTTGCCACTTCCTTGCTCGAAGGCGGTGCCGACTTGCGTGCTATTCAGGCAATGTTAGGACACGAAAGTATTGGTACAACAGAGATTTATACCCATATTGACACCTCAACACTACGACAGGAAATTCTTGAACATCACCCTCGTAATATCCAGTATAACGAGCGTCAGCAGATGGATTTATTGACAGAATAATCTTTATTGATACTTTAACCCAAATCGATCATTAGATCACAATATGTATTGTTCTTATTACTATGGTATTGTTTCCTAACATCTTTTATTTTCTTATCGGCATCTTGTCTGTCTTTGTAACTTGACGTAGCCCGCTACGCCTGCGTTCCAAAACCAAACAATCTGCTCGATAATAAAACAAAATATGTTTAGGCTCTAATGAACGATTTGGGTTTGTTAAGATATAAAAAATAAAAAAATAGGATTGCGTAACGGATTTTTATGTATCTTTGCGCCATAAAACTAATATTAAATTACAAACAACGTTTAAGATGAAAATCAAACATTTATTCTTAATCGTCTTACTTTTTGTCACTGGTATGGCCTCTGCACAGCAGATGGGTCCTATCCCTGTGAATAAGAATGTAAGACAAGGTAAGCTCAGCAATGGCTTAACTTACTACATCCTTCACAATGAATGGCCAGAGCGCGTAGCCAATTTTTACATTGCGCAGCGTGTTGGTTCTATTCAAGAGAATGATAACCAGCGTGGTTTGGCTCACTTCCTTGAGCACATGGCATTCAATGGTTCAGAGCATTTCCCTGACTCAACGCTCCTCGAATTTACCCGTTCACTCGGTGTTGAGTTCGGTAGTAACTTGAATGCTTACACCAGTATCGACCAGACTGTCTATCGTATCTGCGACGTGCCAACAACTCGTCAGACAGCACTCGACTCTTGTCTGTTGATTCTTAAAGACTGGTCAAACGGCCTTGTACTTGCTGACAAGGAGATTGACAAGGAACGTGGCGTTATTCATCAGGAGTGGCAGTTGCGCCGTACACCGGTGATGCGAATCTATGATGACGTTTTGCCTAAGTTCTATCCTAACTCAAAGTATGGTCATCGTATGCCAATCGGTTTGATGAGTATTGTTGACAAGTTCCCTTATCAGGACCTCCGCGACTATTACAAAGAAGTGGTATCGTCCAGATAATCAGTGTATCATCGTTGTTGGTGATATCGATGTAGACCACACTGAGAATGAGATTAAGAAGCTTTGGGCAAACTCTACTGTTCCAGCAAATGCTGCACAGGTGGTAGAGGAAGTTGTTCCAGACACCAAAGATGCTATCTACGTGTTTGGTAAGGATAAGGAGATGCCTTACAGTCAGGTAGGTTTCTGCATGAAGCATGACGCTTTCCCTGATTCACAAAAGGGCGATATGTACTACTATGTAGACTCTTATGCAAAGAATATCATCACGATGATGCTCAATCAGCGACTCTCTGAGTTGGCACAGAAGGCTGACTGTCCTTTCACTGGTGCTTATTCTTACGATGGCAATTATATGCTTTCAAAGCCAAAGGCAGCCTTCAATATGGCTGCTGATGCTAAGGAAGGTAAGGATCTTGAGACTCTTGCTGCTATCTATCGTGAGGCACAGCGTGTTCGTCTTTATGGTTTTACAGCAGGCGAGTACGACCGTATGAAGTCTGAATACCTCTCTCAAATTGAGTCGGCTTACGTCAACCGCAATAAGGTGAAGAACGCACAATATGGCGATGAACTCCGTGATCACTATCTTGCTAACGAACCAATCCCAAGCAAGGAGGATGATTATCAGATTATGAAGCAGTTGGTTGAGATGCCTGCATTGAACGTTGACGTTATCAATAAGTATGCACAGGAACTCATCACGGATAAGGATAGTAACTTCGTAGCTTATATCTTCGCACAGGAGAAGACTGGTGCTACTTACCCAACGGAGGCTCAGATGGCACAGACAATCAGTAAAGTACGTGCTGAGAAGATTGAACCATACGTTGACAACGTAAAGCAGGAGCCACTGCTTGACGAGAAGAAGCTCCCTAAGGCAGGCAAGATTGTCAGCGAGAAGGAGAATAAGGTGCTTGGTTATAAGGAGTTGACACTGAGCAATGGTGCACGTGTTATCCTGAAGAAGACCGATTTCAAGGACAATGAAATTCAGTTCCAGGCATCAGCTAAGGGCGGTAAGGGCCTCTATGGTAAGGCTGATTTCAGTAACTTGCAACTCTTTGATGCTGTTCTCGGTTATAGTGGTTTGGGTAATTTCTCACGTCAGGAATTACAGAAGGCACTCTCTGGTAAGCAGGCTTCAATGGGCTGCAGTATGTCAAGCTACTACCAGTCGTTAGCTGGTTCATGTGTTCCAAAGGATATCGAGACGATGATGCAGTTGCTTTACCTCAACTTTACCAATATTGCAAAGGATGAGGCTTCTTACAAGGCAATGATGGCACAGATGGAGTTAGCACTGAAAAACAAGGACCTCTCACCTGAGAGCGTGTTTGGTGATTCGCTCAGCAACACTATCTATGGTCATGAAGCACGTTTCGCTCCAATGACATTGAACACATTGAAGAATGTAAGCTACGATCGTATCTTGCAGATTTGGAAAGAGCGTTTTGCTAATCCGGGGCAGTTTGTTTACTACTTTGTTGGTAACTTTGATGAGGCTACACTCCGCCCATTGATTGAGAAGTACATTGCATCTCTGCCAAAGGGCAAGGCTGAGAACTGGAAGGAAGTTCCAAGCTATGTGAATGGTAAGGTTGCAAACAAGTTCACTCGTAAGTCGGAAACACCAAAGGCAATTGCTTTTGAGTTCTGGCATGCTCCAATGGCTTATACCCTTGAGGGCGATATTCTTACTGATGCAGCAGCTCAGGTGCTCTCTATGGTTTACTTGAAGAGCATTCGTGAAGATGCCAGTGCAGCTTATTCTGTAAGTGCAAGCGGTAAGTTACGTCGTCTTGGTAATAAGGCTGTGGCTATCGTTCAGGGCTACTGTCCGATGGACCCAGAGAAGGCTGACCTTGCTGTTAAACTCCTTGCTGAGGGCATGAAGGACAACACTGTGAAGATGGATGCCGACAAGGTTCAGAAGGTGAAGGACTTGATGCTGAAGAATGCAGACCTTGCTGCTAAGAACAACGGCTATTGGATGGGTATTCTCGATGACTATATCTGGTCAGGTGTAGACTTCCATACCAACTATAAGAAAACCGTTGAATCTCTTACTCCAGCTAAACTTGCTGCTCACTTGAAGCAGATTGTGGCAGCAGGTAACCATGCTGAGGTTGTGATGACACCAGCGAAATAATACGTATTCTATGTTTGAAAAAGGACTCTCATGGGTCCTTTTTCTTTCAACAAACTACCAACTGCGAATTATTTTCATGAAAATAAATATTTATTGTCGTGAAAATAAATATTTCTCTTCATGTAAATAAATCTTTTTCTTCATGAAAAGAATTTGTAGGAGATAAGGAGTAAGATTCCCGAAAAGCCTTGAAAGGCGATATTAAGTGGCTTAACATTTCATGTTATTGATGCTTAATATCGTCTTTCATTGTTTTGTTTTTCTTTTAGATAACATCAGTAGTCATCCATTAACTCAAATCATTGAATATCATACAAACGAGTGTTCTTGGTCTCTATTGCTTGTCATTATATACGAACAGTATTTGCTGAGTAAATTAGATAATGGTAAATCCCCTCTTTCGTATCGTTCTGCATCAAGCTTTATAATTCTATTGCATTAATATGATGCTAATTTATATCTGTGCGACGATTATGGCTTATATCGTCGCAAATTATGCGACAATAAAACTAAAATAGCTCTGAAATACCTATTAACTTCTCAAATAAAGCAAATTTTGAAGGGTAACCTTAGATTGTATTTTTTTATCATCATCCATTATTTAACGCCTAATATCTACTGTTCATCATCACCCAACATTCACCCCCACCACCCATCAATCCCCCAATAATGTATAAATCTTACTTATTTATTTTGTTATCCCGCTAAGTTGCAGTAACTTTGCACACTTAAACAGAGAGTTAGTAATAAATACAAACATAAAAAGTAGATAAATATATGGCATATTTGTTTTCATCGGAATCAGTATCTGAGGGACACCCAGATAAGGTTGCCGATCAGATAAGCGACGCATTGCTCGACCAGTTCTTGGCTTACGACGAGGATGCACGTTGCGCTATAGAAACCTTTAACACTACGGGACAGGTAGTGATTATGGGTGAGGTAAGTTCTAAGGAATATGTTGACCTTCAGACAATTGCTCGTAGGACAATTAACAAAATCGGTTATACAAAGGCTGAGTATCAGTTTGATGGCAATAGCTGCGGTGTTCTCTCTGCTATTCATGAGCAGAGTGATGATATCAATCGTGGTGTTGACAATGGTGATGCTGAGAATCAAGGAGCTGGTGATCAGGGTATGATGTTTGGTTATGCATGTAACGAGACAGACAATTATATGCCTGTGACACTCGACTTGGCACACCTCCTTATGACCACATTGGCTGACATTCGCAAGGAAGGTAAGCAGATGACTTATCTCCGTCCAGACTCAAAGAGTCAGGTGACAGTGGAGTATAGCGATGACAATATCCCACAGCGAATTGACACTATCGTTGTTTCAACACAGCACGACGACTTTATCAAGCCTGCTGACGACTCACGTGAGGCACAGTTGAAGGCTGATAAGGAGATGGTTGAGCAGATTCATAAGGATGTACTTGAGATTCTGATGCCACGTGTAAAGGCACAGATAACATCGGAGAAAGTACTTGCCTTGTTCAACGACAATATCAAGTATCTTGTCAATCCAACGGGTAAGTTCGTGATTGGTGGTCCTCATGGTGATACCGGTTTGACTGGTCGTAAGATTATCGTTGATACTTACGGTGGTAAAGGCGGTCATGGTGGTGGTGCCTTCTCTGGTAAGGACTCAAGTAAGGTAGACCGTTCTGCAGCCTATGCAACACGCTATATCGCAAAGAATATGGTGGCAGCTGGTGTGAGTGATGAGATTCTCGTACAGTTGGCTTACGCCATTGGTGTTGCTGAGCCTGTTAGCGTTTATGTGAATACTTATGGTCGTTCACACGTGAAGGCTACTGATGGCGAGATTGCAGAGATGGTGAAGAAGTTGTTTGATCTTCGTCCAAAGGCTATTGAGAAGACACTGAAACTCCGTCAGCCAATGTATTTGGAGACTGCTGCTTATGGTCACATGGGACGCCAGAATGAGGTTGTTCAGAAGACCTTTGAGAGCCGTTATCATGATACTAAGACTGTTGATATTGAACTTTTCACTTGGGAAAAGCTCGATCGAGTAGAGGATATTAAAAAGACATTCGGACTCTAATAGACAATGCCGACAACTGATTCCATTGTTCGCCCGTCTCTGCTGTTGAAGTCAACATTGGCAGCAGGACAGAAGGCGAATGTCGATTCTGTGGGTAAGGCGGGTCAGAAACTGACTCGTCTATCTTGTTGCGCTCTAAAAAGCAGAAGACGTTTCAGCTGACGGATTTCAAATTTGCAGAAGAAGGCTACTTTAAAGGGAATAAGTATTTCAAGTTGGGACGTGAGAACATTCATTCCGATGGTGTGTCGGGTGTCCTTGCACCTTATGCTGTAAGCAATGATAATGTTATTGCAGCGTTGCTCTTAGGTTGTTTTGTGATGGCAATGGTGGCGTTTCTCTATCGAGGAATTTCATAGAACGACAGATAAAGAGCTTCTTCCGTGTTAGTCGTAGTAAGGAGTCGGTAGTTGAAACGAATGAAGAGATGCGCTTTCAAACAATCCTGATAGCACAGACCTCTTTGTTAGGCAGTATTCTCTATTATTTCTTCGTACGTAATTTGGGAGGCGGTAGGCTCTCGAATGATACACAACTTGAAGCGATAGGATGCTTTTTTGGCGTTTTTGTCGCTTACTTCCTATTTAAGTATCTGGTCTATGGATTCGTAAACTGGGTGTTCTTTGATAGGAAAAATAATGGACAATGGCGGCGTACGCAGGTCTTCCTTTCTTCTCTGGAAGGAGTCTTGTTGTTCCCGATAGTACTCTTGCTGGTTTACTTCTCTTTGTCACTCCAAGTAGCATTGATTTATACACTAATTGTTATGTTATGCGTCAAAATGCTTGCTTTTTATAAGAGTTACAGCATCTTTTTTAAGAGAATGGGTGCCAGTCTGCAAATAATTTTGTACTTTTGTGCGCTCGAATTGATGCCGCTGATGGTATTGTGGGGCGTTTTGTTCATTACAGATAACTATTTGATAATAAACTTTTAGGACACGATGATAAAAAAAGATCTTGGTTTCACAGCCAAAGCCGTCAAGCGAAAAGTCGCCATATTACGACATAGCAGAAGACTTAGGAGTGGAACTGGTTTTCAGACCTTTCTTTAAGGTCGAAGGACTCTCAGCGAAAGAGTTCCGTCAGCAGAAGATAAACCTGTTGGATTATACAGCTGTGGTGTTTACTTCTCGTCATGCTGTAGACAATTATTTTAATCTCGCTAAGGAAATGCGTGTTACTATCCCTGAGGATATGAAGTATTTCTGTGTGATTGAAACGATTGCTCTTTATATCCAGAAGTACGTGCAGTACCGCAAGCGTAAGGTGTTCTTTGGTAACACGGGAAAGATTGATAGTCTTATCCCTACAATGACTAAGCATAAGACAGAGAAGTACCTTGTTCCGCAGAGTTCTGTACATACGGAGGCTCTGAGCGAGTTGTTGGATGCAAATAAGCTTAAGCATAAGGAATGTGTGATGTATCGCACAGTGAGCAATGGCTTAACAGAGGAAGAAGTTAAGAACTTTGATTATGATATGCTTGTCTTCTTCAGTCCAACAGGAGTAAAGGCTTTGAAAGAGAACATCCCTAACTTTGAACAGGGTGATATCAAGATAGCTGCCTTTGGTCCTGCCACAGCGAAGGAAGTGGAGGCACAAGGCTTGAGACTTGACCTTCAAGCACCATCTCAGGAGTATCCTTCTATGACTGGTGCATTGCGTGCTTTCTTAGAGAAAGAGAAGAAGAATAAATAATATAACGGCTTCTGCTTCATCTAAATGGATGGGGGAGGAGCCGACATCAGTATTGGACATACGGTAAATAAAGGCTGATAAGGAATGGAAAAGCATGAAGAAAGACTAAGAAAAGGAGAACGTCTATGTAGCAAGAAGCTCATAGATACGCTCTTTGGAACTGGTGGAAGTCATGCGATGACAGCATACCCTTTGAAGGCTGTTTACAGACTAATTGACTGTAAGTCGGAGACTTCAGCAGCAGAAGAAGCGGTCATGGAGTTGAAAGTACAGGTGTTAGTCAGTGTTCCGAAGAAGCATTTCAAACGTGCCGTAAAGCGCAATAGGGTTAAACGGCAGGTGCGTGAGGCTTATCGTAAGCACAAGAGTTTTGTCACGCTCCGTGTGAACGAACAAACAGATAAGCAGTTGTTGATAGCTTTTATATGGCTTTCAAACGAATTGATAGATTCTGTTACAATAGAACAGCGGGTTTCTAACCTGCTTCAAAGAATAGGAGAACGGATATAATGGATGAGAAGGAGAGAAACGAGAGTACACCACATAAGCAGCAATCTCATAATGTTTTTGCTAAGCTATGGCGTCTTTTTACACGTGTTTTATCGTGGCTGTTGCTACTTCCGATACTCTTTTATCGTCAGTTCATATCTCCTTTTACTCCACCTTCTTGTCGCTTTACTCCTTCTTGTTCGGAGTATGGTAGGCAAGCTATCCTAAAGCATGGACCTTTTAAGGGTTTGGCTCTAACAATTTGGCGTATATTAAGATGCAATCCATGGGGCGGTAGTGGTTATGACCCAGTGCCCTAATGATGCTCACAATAGAATATTAATACAGAGTTGAGGCTTATGAAGATAGGGCAGCACGCTTTTAAAGTCTTCTATCCCTTGACTCCTTAAAGTATAAAGATATAGATGAAGAACTTTGTAGAAGAACTCCGTTGGCGTGGTATGTTGGCTCAGATGATGCCAGGTACTGAGGAAATGCTTCAGAAAGAGATGGTTTCAGCTTTACTTGGGTACTGACCCAACTGCTGACTCATTGCATATTGGTCACCTTTGCGGTATTATGATGTTGCGTCATTTGCAGCGTTGTGGACACAAACCTTACCTCCTTGTGGGTGGTGCTACAGGTATGATTGGTGACCCTTCAGGCAAGAGTCAGGAACGTAACCTCCTTGATACAGAAACACTTTACCATAACCAAGAGGCTATCAAGAAGCAGGTAAGTAAGTTCCTCGACTTTGATGGCAATGAGCCTAACAAGGCTGAGATGGTTAATAACTATGACTGGATGAAGGACTTCACCTTCCTCGACTTCGCTCGTTTGGTTGGTAAGCACATCACTGTCAACTATATGATGGCTAAGGATAGTGTGAAGAAGCGCTTGAGTAGCGAGAGTCGCGATGGTCTAAGCTTTACTGAGTTCACCTATCAGCTTCTGCAAGGTTACGACTTCCTCTATCTCTATGAGAAGTTTGGTGTGAAGTTGCAGTTAGGTGGTAATGACCAGTGGGGTAATATGACTACTGGTACAGAGCTCATCCGTCGTACTTTAGGTAACGAAACTGAGACATATTGCCTTACTTGTCCACTGATAACAAAGGCGGATGGTAAGAAGTTTGGTAAGACTGAAAGCGGTAACATCTGGCTCGACCGTAACCGTACTACACCATACGCTTTCTATCAGTTCTGGTTGAATGTTAGTGATGATGATGCCGAGAAGTATATCAAGATCTTCACTTCTTTAGAGAAGGATGTTATTGATAGTCTCGTTGAAGAGCATCGTCAAGACCCAGGTCGTCGTACACTTCAGTATCGTCTTGCAGAGGAGGTTACCCGTATGGTACACTCTCAGGAAGACCTTGATATGGCGATAGCAGCCTCTAACATCCTCTTTGGTAAGAGTACAAAGGAGAACTTGTTGCAGTTAGACGAGCAGACCTTTACTGATGTCTTCAAGGATGTACCACATTACGAGGTGTCAAAGGATGTACTTGGACAGCCTGCAGTTGATGTCTTCAATCAGGAAGGTATGCAGATATTCCCAAGCAAGAGTGAGATGCGTAAGCTCGTTAAGGGCGGTGGCGTAGCACTCAACAAGGAAAAACTTGCTGCTTTTGACCAACCTGTAACAGCCGAGGACCTTATCGATGGTAAGTATCTTCTCGTACAGAAGGGTAAGAAAAACTACTCTTTGATTATTGTAAAGTAAGTATTTACAGACTATAATACATAACTATGAAAAGCCTTACTACGCCCAGAGTGGCGTTGCAAGGCTTTTAAATTAACCACCCCCATAGAACCCTTTTAAGGATATTTATGGGCTTTAAAAGATTGATTATGAAGAAAATCTTCTTTCTCTTACAGCTGGCAATGCTTGTTGTTTTTGCCTCTTGTAGTCGTGAAGACCCAGATCCAATACCTCAACCAGGTACCGAGGTAGAGAATACTATCTTTGTTTATATGCCATGGTCGGGTGTTAGTGAGACAGATTCAGGACTTTACGGATTCTTTTTAACAAACATAGAGGATATTAAGAGTGCGATTGTTAACCAGGGTGGACTTGGCAACAAGAGACTTATGATATTTATCTCTACGAAGGTGAATAAGGGTGCTTTGATTAATGTTAAGTATCAGAATGGACGCTGTGTAGACGATACTGTTGCTATCTATAACAATACATTAGCAGGCTTAAAGCTAAATTCTGCAGAGTGGATAACAACCCTGTTGAAGCGAGTTAAACAAGAAGCACCAGCTAAGCATTACTCAATGATAGTCGGATGTCATGGTATGGGATGGATTCCTGGTAAGCCAAGTACACGCCGTGCTCGCTTAGTAGCTTCTCCTTTCGGAGTTGATAGAGAGACAGGTATGGCTGGACCTCCAACGCGTTGGTTGGGTGGTGATGCTTATCAGACAGATATCTCAGCCTTTGATAAGGGTATAAAAGACTCGGGTATTGGTAAGTTCCAGTACATCCTCTTTGACGATTGTAATATGACAGGTATTGAAGTTGCTTACGAACTTCGTAATGTAACAGACCATATTATTGGTAGTCCAACAGAGATTATGGCTTATGGTATGCCTTATAAACTCATGTGGAGTGAACTCTCAAAGGTGAATCCAAACTATAGAAATATCTGTAACACCTTTATTAACTTCTATAGCAACTACACATATAATGGCTCTCCTTATCCTTATGGTACAATCAGTGTAATTGATTGTTCTCAGGTTGAGGGTATGGTGAACATCATGAAGGAGATTAACGCTTCAAATTCTCTCTCAACAGTCGTGGAGAGTAACATTCAGAGTATGGATGGTTATATCCCTTCAATGTTCTATGATATGGGTGATTATGTACGTAGTATAGCGCAGAACGAGCCTCTGCTGTTGGCGAGATTCAATCAGCAACTCAACCTCCTCGTTCCAGATAAGGGCAATACATCATCATATTATACCGCTGTTCGCAGTCGTAGTGGAGATGTACTTCCTATCCGAACTTATTCAGGTATAACTATCTCCGACCCTTCTTCAAATCCAGAGGTAACCCGCTCTTTAAACAAGAACCTTTATTATAAGGCTACCCATTAGGATTAAAGGCAAATATAAAAATAGCATCTATAGAAAAAGTAAGCTTCTATAGATGCTATTTCTTTTAGATATAAAGCACAGACGCATCGAATGAACGAATGTCTTTCACGCAGGTGTACATCATCAGTTCAGAAAGTTGTTCGTTCATTTTTTTTGTACCTTCTCCTCAACTCCTTCTGCTCCTTGTTGCAGCAATGGCTTAAGAATTCCTCTACCCACAGCTACGGCATCAGCACCTAATGCAAGTGCTTTGTAAGCATCGTAGCCTGTGTCAATGCCACAGTCAACGAATATCTCGATACCACTTCCCTCCAATGCTGTCTTAATCTTAGGTAGAACCATCAGCGGAGCAACGCCAAAAGGAATACGGCCGTGGTGATGAGAGATAACGATAGCAGCACAGCCAGCCTCCTTACACTTTAAAGCATCCTGTACAGAGAGTACGCCCTTAGCTACGAATGGTACCTTGCCAGCGGCCTTCACGTATTCTTTGAGGTCGGAAAGCATGACAGGACCGAGTGGAATACCGTCTACAACATCATATCTTCCGTCTGTTCCTGGGACGTGATCAATGTCTACACCGACAGCTATTGCACCGTGTTTGATAGCAAACTGAATCTCATCTAAAATAATACCATGGTCAGCAAACGGCTTAATAATTCTCACTGTTCTTGCTCCTTCAGCTGCGATTTCAGCATATTCCTCGTTAGGTTCCATACCTACCCAGTTGACTGTATTCAGCTTTTTGGCAGCACGTGCATACTCTAACATCGGTTTCTTGCCGTCTTTCAGCACCTTATTAAGATGCGAGAAGGCAGGCATCATAATTGGTGAATCGAACTCTTCGCCGAAGATAACTGTCTTCAATGTTGGCTCAATGGCATCAATAACACGCATCTCAACATGGATAGAATCCAAGTAGTTACGGTTAAAAACATTTGCATCATCTGCTTTGCCACTTGTTACGGGTATCATTCCCGCTGGTCCTGGCCACGGACTTTTTACGTTATCGTTCATGTTCTTTTAATTTACTCCTTACCTCCTTTATATTATACTATTGTCTTAACTCCCTTTCACTCCTTAAAGTTATATCAATAGCAATGTAATCAATGTGTAAACAATCATTGCCACCACGATGAAGATGGAGATAAAAGCCGACATAAAGCTTTCGTCATCTTCATCCTTGCAAAGGCTTTCTATCTGTAGCGGTACGGGGAATCCCGTTGGACAAGCAAAGTAAAGCAGTACGCCAACAAGGAATATCTTCACTGCCATCAATTCTGGGAACAGCAAGAAGAAGGCTCCTACGATAGCCCCACACAGCACAAGGCGCACCACTGTCAATGCCAAAAGTGGCTTAATCTGTGCTGCACGCAGGTGGAAACCATAGCCGAGCGTGAAGAGGATAATACTCGCAATAGGTGTCATTGCCATATCCATCGTACCGTCATAGATTCTGTGAAGTTCGTTCTCCATCAGCCATTGGTACAAACCCGACATATTAACGAGAATACCCACGATAACGGCAACGATGAAAGGGGCTGTAATAATTCGTTTTGCCATAGGCAAGAAAGCTACATCCTTTGATGTCTGGCGGGTGACAAGTGCTGGCACAAGTCCAAAGTTGATAAGGATACCAGCAATGTCAAAGGTAATGATATTCACTGCGTGTTCTGCTCCTACCAATGCGATATAAAGGGGTAGAGCAACGCTACCTCCCTCACAAGTCATCAGTAAGAAGGGTGCCAATCGGGCATAACGACCGCTGATGGGCTTTGCTATGCTCTTACCTATCAGATAGACAAGAATCCAAGCGGCATCTAAAAAGAGAATCTCATAAATGAAATTCGTCGATAACTCTGCTTTTACAAGTACGTGAAAAACGAGCAGCGGGAAAAGAATATTAAATACTAATGACTTTTGCTCCTTCGTTCTGTCCTGCTGTTACCCAACCTCTTCTGTAGACCCAACCAGCCGAGGAACATCATAAAAGAAGACAGGAAAAAGAATCTCTATTGCTTTCATTTATTTGTTGAATTTATCTAATTTGTATTTGTTACAACGTACAAATATAGATAAAATGCATGATATTGGCAAATGAATAGGAGAATTTAAATAAGAAGCCTCCCCCGACCCCTTACCAAACGAAAAGGAAGCCTCACCTAACCCCTCTCCGAAAGGAGAGGGGAGTGATTCCGAAAAAGGGTAATCGTAATTTGAGGTTGGTATGAGTTGTTTCTATTTTATTGACATATGGTAGGAGATTTTATTCTCCGCACTATTGGTGTTTGCCGTTCGCACCATTGGTGCTTAGCATCCGCACCAATGGTGCGGACCAATAACACGATGTGAAATAATAGCTTAGAATGATAATTAAAGGGTGTTGTTGGAATACAAAACTGGCGCAGCAGGAAGATGCTGTGCCAGTTGTAGGGGATAAAAAGATGTTATCTTTTAATGATTTTCTTTACAAATGATTTTGTGGATTAGCGTGTTGTAACCGTAAAGACCTTTGTTTCATGAGGTTGTAAGGTGCCTTGCCAAGCCTTACGTTGACGTGTTGTCTTGTGCTCCCATACGTCTCTGAAATTGTATTCCTTCGCATTGCCGAGGATAGAAAGTGGCAACTGAACACGCTGAGGAGTGTCAGAAGGATTCATGATGGCAATAGCTTGACGGTTTCCACTTAGGTTTCTGAGGTAGACACGGCATGCACCGGGGAAGTCAACTCTATGGGCTGCCTCGCCAAGGGCGTCTTGGTTGATTGCAATAATCTCCTTATTGAGGAGGATGCGACGTGTTTCTGCGTTCTCGTTCAAGATGTCGTGGCTTACTGCTAATGGCGAAGCAAACATGCACCACATAGACATCTGTGTCTGATATTCTGTATAAGTGCAACCTACACCACCTAAATCACTTGATGGACCACCCTTTCCGTCGATCCAACAACGAGCATATCCATGTCGAGCCAGTAGCCCGGTCCTGCGTATTTATAAAGTGGTTCAGTAATGTTGATAATATCAATGATACCCATACCTCCCTGCTTCACGATGTCTTTCCACATATCACGCACGTCATAGCTCACACGCCAGAGTGAACCACCAGCCTGACGAGCCCACATCTCGGGGTTCAGCTGTCCCCATTCACAGACACCCAAGGCAATCTTACGACCTGAATTCTGTAGTGCATCAGCCATCTTCTTATAGCGTTTGTGGGCAACGGCACTGTCAGAAGGTGCGTGGCAGTAGTCGTATTTTAGATAGTCAATCCCCCATTGTGCAAAGGTCTTGGCATCTTGTTCCTCAAACTCGTAGCTGGCAGTGTAACCTGCACAAGTGAGCTGAGCAGCATCAGAGTAAATACCGAGTAGTAAACCCTTTGAGTGAACATAGTCTGCGAGCGCCTTTATTCCGCTTGGGAACTTCTTAGGGTCAGGGATAATGTTATTGCGTTTGTCGCGTCCTCCCTGCCATGCATCATCAATGAAGATGTATTTATATCCAGCTTCAGCATAGCCATCAGCCGCCATCTTGTCGGCAATTTGTCGGATAAGCTGTTCGTTGATGTCCTCCTTATATTTGTTCCAGGTCATAAAACCCATTGGAGGAGTCAGTGCTAATGAGTCACGATTAGTAGCCATTGTGCTCAGTGAGGTAAGCAGAAGGGCTACAAAAAGCAATAGTGCTTTACGGAGTTTAGAAAGTTTTTGGATCATTATTATTATAGTTTAGGAATTAGCTTAAACTGAAAAATCCGCAGACTCATAAAGAATCCGCGGATTTTCTGTGTTGTCCCAGGCGGACTCGAACCACCACTGACAGAACCAAAAACTGTAGTGCTACCATTACACCATAGGACAATTGCGGGTGCAAAGATAGTGTTTTTTAGTTTAATGCCCAAATTTTGCTGTATAATTTTGCGCATCTACTGTGTTTGCGCAGCAAATATACGCAAATTACTCCCATTTTATCTGATATTTCTTCTATACTGCTTGGTGTTGAAAAAGATAAAATATTATCTTTGCAACATACTATAAATCGAAACTTTCTATCACTTTGTATTATACAAGTTTATGAAACCTATATCGTCAGTTATCGTATTTCTGTTGCTTGTTTGCTCGTCAGTTTGGGCAAGTGTTGACAGCTATCACTGTGCGGAAACATCTATTGTACAGGATATGAATCAAGCTTTATCGAAAACGCTTGCAGGGAAACGCGAGGCTTGGATTACGCCCGATACCATACAAAGCTATCGACAATATTTACAGATAGATGACCTCAAAAGTCGTTCGTTTGTGTCATACGCGTTGGGTGATGATAGTCATTCGTTGCGCAGTAGACAGATGAAATGGCAGTCGGGTGACCATTCGCTTCTATTTCAGAGCTATGCTGATTGTTCCTTTGCTACGGTATGGGGATTATCCGACCAGCGTCTATCGCTTTCATTCCTATTGTTATCATTGGTTTGGATGGTTACATCTATCGTGTATTTTCGTCGTCATCGTGAGGGGCATTTCGTTTTAGGTAGGATGGTATATGCCGCTTCTGATCATAGTTTCCGTGACTGGCATGGGGAGAAGATAGCCTTTACTCCGATGCAACAGCAGCTCATGGAACTGTTTATTAATGCACCAGATCGTAAGCTGTCGAAGGCTGATATCTGCGAAACACTTTGGCCTAAGAAACCCGATGCAAGCGAAACTCTCTACACACTTATCCGCCGCCTGAAACCAATTGTCAGTGAGCGTTGCGGATTAAAGATTGTGGCTGACAGGGGTGATGGGTATCGACTTACTTCTGATTCGTCATCAAAGAAGGCATTGAACAGCCTTTCTTAAAGGAGAAGAGTAAACCTTTGAAATATAAACTTTAACCTTATCCTTATAGAAATATTATGCCTGCTAAGAGGTTGTCAGGTAGTTTTCTCGTGCTTTTTCTTGTCTTAACACCCCCAATTAGCTATTGTCAGTCAATTGTCAGTGTCTATTTTTGCCCTGATAGTAGGTGAATTCTATCTTTGTAGCAAAAAACAAAGACTATGGAAAAAGGTTTATGGATGCTGTTGTTATGCTTTCTTGCACTTCCTGTTGGTGCACAGAATGAGAAAGAAAGCGACAAGACGGCAAAGAGTGTTGAGATGAAAGAGGTGACAGTTGAGGCTGCACGAGTGACGAAAAAGATTGATGGCATGCTGATTATACCGTCTGATGCACAGAGAGAAGCGGCAACGGACGGTTATAGTCTGCTTGGAAAGCTGTCTCTTCCACGCATCAGAGTAGACGAGGTGATGCGTACCATTGTGCCTTTGACGAATAATGGAAGTGTCCAACTTAGGCTGAATGGAACTTTGGCAAGTAAAGAAGACCTACTATCACTGGACCCAAAACTTGTGAAAAATATCGATTTCATCGATAATCCGGGAGTTAGATATGGTGACGGAATAGGTTATGTCATTGATATTCGGACAAAGCGTAACACCACTGGTTACGTTCTCGGAGCAGATTTATCGAACTCTGTTACGACAGTGAATGGTGATAATACGGTCTATGCAAAGCTCAATCATAAGAATTCAGAACTGGCTTTAACCTTCAATTCTTCTTATAATGACCAGCGTGGTTTTCGGTCTTCAGAAGTGGCTGATTATACTTTGAACAATGGTAGTCATTATCTTGTTTCACGTAATCAGACCGATGGCAGGAGTCGTCGTTTTGGTAATCAGTTTGAGATAAAGTACAGTCTTGCCGACTCGGCTACGTATGTTTTCCAAGCAAATCTGTCAGTGGGAGGAGGGAATACGCCCGGTAATTATGCTGATTTTGTGTATCGGGATGGAACAGTAGAGCAGACTTATCGGACAATTAATGTGTCAAGTGATTTCTCTCCGACTCTTGACCTTTATTTCTTTCATCAGCTTGGTAAGCATCAGAGTGTTACGGCTAACGTTGTTGGTTCGGGTATTTATACGGACAAGCGGGGATATAATGGAGAAGGGGAGAACTTATGCCTATGATGTTGATGGGCGTACTTGGTCGCTGGAGAGTGAAGCTATTTATGAGAATAAACTCAAGCCTTTCACCCTTTCTGCAGGTTTGGAACACTCGGTGTCGTTTACAAATAATGAATATACTGGTGATGTATCTGCTCTTAACAAGATGCGGAGAGGAGAACTTTATCTATTCTCTGAGGTGAAAGGACGGTGGAAACGAATAGGCTACTCGGCAGGTATTGGGGTTGCTAATAAGACCTATTCGCAAGAAAACTATAGCTTTAACTACTGGACTTTCCGTCCAGAACTCACGTTGAATTACGATATTTTGACAGGATTAAATGCACGTTATACCTTTGAAACCTATCGTCGTGTGTCTTCATACGCTATGGTGAGCGATGCAAGAATCAGAGAAAATAGCCGTGAATGGAAGGTTGGAAATCCTAATTTGCAACCTTCAAGAGTCATTAAGAATATTATTGATGTCAGTTATAATGGTAGGCGTGTGAGCTGTGGTATGAATATGGAGTACCGACGTGTCCTTGGGAGCAATATGAGTGTGTATGAACGTACGGCAACAGATGAATTCCCCTTTATTCACAACAGAACATTGGTAATATCATGATGTTTGTTGTACAGAATTATGTGAGGTATGATGTAGTGCCAGAGCGTCTGTCTGTAACACTTTTTGGAGGAATTAATCGCTGCTTCAATGTTAGCAATCTGTATCGTCATTATCTTACAAGTTACAACTATGGTGGTAACATTCAGGCTTATCTTGGACGCTGGACATTGACGGGATATGCTGATAATGGTTGGCGGTTTGTTGAAGGAGAGCATGAGGGAAGGAATGGTCCAGCGGTCTATTTAGGAGCCAGTTACAGATGGAAGAAGTGTAATGTATCTCTCTTTTTACAGCATCCTTTCCAGCAACATCCCGCTATACAGCGTGGTAAAGTGCTGAATGAAAACCTCCATAAAGAGTATATTTATCGCAGTAGAGACTTGGGGAATATGATAACACTCAGGTTCAGTTGGAAGTTGTCAAAGGGTAAAAGCTATAAGGAAATAGACAAGAAAGTACAGCATGAAGGGAATAAACAGACCGGAATTTTGTAGCGGATAGCTATACTGCAATTAATCTTAGTCATTTATGGGATAAGGACTACGATAAAGTATAAAGAAAAATGTTTTGTTATTGTCCTTATCCATCGTCTCATGGTGTGACTTAATAACTTTATTATTTATGTATTATGGTAGGGAAAACCTTCTTTTCTATCCTTAGATATAGCATCACAAAGAGCAGAAAAGAAGGTTTCTCTCTACTTTTTATATTGTTATTAGTGCGTAAAAAGCCTGATGCCTCCGAATTCTTTTCATGAAGAAAAAAATATTTTCATGAAAATAAATATTTCTGTTCGTGAAAATAAATATTTCTGTTCGTGAAAATAATTATTTCTTTTCATGAAAGTAATTTGGAGCGGAAGATTTGTTGGGGTAGTAGATAAGGCTTGGAGGAGCAGGATTAGACTATGTTTTTGAGGTCGTTAAAAGGCTATTATAAAATAAAAAGGCAAGCCAAAGGCTTGCCTTAATATATTATGTAATATCTTTACATATTATTTGTTTACTGCGTCTGCCAATTCAGCACCAGCCTTAAACTTAGCAACCTTCTTAGCAGCAATCTTAATCTTCTCCTTTGATCTTGGATTAATACCCTCGTGAGCTGGGCGCTCAGTTGTAGCGAAAAGTACCAAAACCTACGAGCTGTACCTTATCACCAGCAGCAAGTGCTTCCTTAATAGCCTCTGTAGTAGCATCCAAAGCCTTCTTAGCGACAGCCTTGCTTACCTCAGCATTAGCTGCAATCTTCTCGATCAATTCTGTTTTTTGTTCATAATTTTTGATTTATTTATTGATTAATTTTATGAGTGATATACAAGATTGTGTTGCAAATATAGTTGTTTACTTTTTATAAAAACAAATAAATTCAAAGGAAAAAGTGTAGAAATTTATAAAAAGTCTTTATCTTGCTTATTTTTCTGCTTAATAACGAGAGATTTTTCGTAATTTTGCATTGTTTAAATGATATATTGTAAAGAATAAGACATAACGTAAATGCGAAATATACCTGTTGTAACAAAGAATCTTCTCATTATCAACATTCTGGTGTTTATAGCCACGTATGTTGTAAGAGGAATGAATATTGATTTGAATGATATTCTTGGCTTACATTTCTTTTTAGCCTCTGACTTCCGTATTTGGCAGTTTTTTCACTTATATGTTCATGCATGGTGGATTTACACATATCCTGATGAACATGTTCATGCTATGGATGTTTTGGTATGGTTGTTGAGAATGTATGGGGTCCAAGAAAGTTCCTTTTTTATTACATTGTCTGTGGTGTTGGAGCAGGACTCTGTCAAGAGTTGGCGCAATATGGTACGTATGTTGCGGATGGAATAGCTCAATTAGAGTTTATACCAGTAGGTTCGAAAGTTTATCCTATTGATGTTTATCTGAATATGATGAACACTTTTGGTGCCTCAGGAGCCATCTATGGTGTGCTACTTGCTTTTCGGAATGCTATTCCCAGAAGAGCGTATGTTCATCATTCCTATCCCTATTCCTATTAAGGCTAAGTGGATTGTTATGGGTTCAATCGTTGTAGAATTGTTCTCTGCGATAGGCACAAGCAATGACGGAGTGGCGCATTTGGCACACTTAGGTGGTATGCTCTTTGGCTTCATTCTTATCCGTTATTGGAAGAAGCATCCGTATTCTGGTTATGGAGACTTCGGCATGAATCGGGGACATCAGTTCTTTGATCGCATGAAGAACTCATGGGAACAACGTGGAGGACGGGATACTCGTAATGCTACGAATGGTAATAGTGGGGCATGGACGAATACTTCTCAGAGCAGTGATGCTAATAATAGAAGTGATTGGGATTACAATGCCCACAAGAAACAACAGCAAGAAGAAGTTGACCGCATCCTCGATAAAATTCGTAAGAGTGGTTACGATAGTCTGACAAAAGACGAGAAACAAAAGCTCTTTGATAGCAGTAAGAATTAAGAGGTTGGTCGGTGACAAATAAATGAGTTGTTGATTAATAACGGATACGTTATCAATCAGCAACTTATTAGAATGTGAGTGGATGACGAGTTATCAATACTTGATGTCTATCCGCTTACTTTATAGCCATTTAGTAACTATTTGTATTATTCGTAAAACAGAGAAATAACAGGTGTAGAGACTACCTGATTATTTGTATTTAAGATGTTTAGTAAATTTAAGACGCTTACATATAGGATGTTATTGACAGGCAATATCATCGTGATTCTGCTGATGTTGTTTGTCGGAAATATAGGTAGGTTTTAATCCTGTTGATTATCCCTTGTTGGCTAATTTAGGGGTTGGGCTTTCCAATACTCCTTGTATTCAATTTGATATTTCTTGTAGTTTGGTGCTTTCTCCGATTGCGTACTATCTGGCTGCCATTGTTAGGTTTCCTGCTTTGTTATGGTCCTATCCGTACGTATTCACCATTCAATTTCCCAGAAGATAAGCCACATGGCTCGATAAAAGTGCTGTCGTATAATGTCTATATGTTCTCTTCATGGAGTGAGCCTGATGCTAAGAAGAATCCAATTGTGGATTATATCGTTAAGAGTAAGGCAGATATTGTCTGTTTGCAAGAGGCACAAGCGACATTAGATGACAAAGATCATATCTATTCAACACTGAAAGAACATTACCCATACTTCAAGTTGATGATTAAAAAAGCCCCTGGTGCTGACTACATGGTATTGCTTAGTAAATATCCTGTTCTTTGGCAAGATACTATCCCGTACGGCTCAAGTAGTAATCAGAGTGTGGCTTATATGCTTAATATCAGAGGGAATAATACTCTCGTTGTCAATAACCATTTTGAGAGTAATGGATTGAGTTCTGGTGACAAAGAAGGGTTTAAGACGCTCGTAAAAGGTGAATTGAAGACAGATGAAGCGAAAAGACAATCAGTTCATTTAATCACTAAGTTAGGCGAAGTTTCAGCACGACGAGCACCGCAAGCGGAGGCTGTTGCACGTTATGTCAAGAAATATCTTGATAAGAAGGTGCCTGTTATTCTCTGTGGAGACTTCAATGACAACCCATTGAGTTATACACATCGAACTATGGCAAAAGAGCTGAATGACTGCTTTGTTGAGAGTGGGAAACGGACCGGGAATAAGCTATCATAAAAGTGGAATGTACTTCCGTATTGACCATATCTTTTGTTCCGACGATTTCGAGTCGTACGGGGCAAAGGTCGACAATAGTGTGACTACTTCCGACCATTATCCCATCTATTGTTGGCTTAAATACCGTCCAAAACCTTAAAAAACACACATTTATAAGGTATAAATTTCCCAAAGTGTGAAAATTTGCTTATCTTTGCACGTCTATCAAGTGTAGCGAAACAATAATTAAAAACAATCAAATAAAATGCAAAACAAAGGATTAGTAATTTGCGTAGCCGTTCTCTTGACGCTCGCAAGTATCTTCTACCTGTCATTTTCAGTAGCAACAAACTACTATGATGGTCAGGCTGCAAAGATTAAGGACCCTATTGCGCAACAGGATTATAAGGATTCTGTAAAGTATTTGGGCCTCTACTCTTACCAGAAATGCCTTGAAACACAGATCGGTCTTGGTCTTGACTTGAAGGGCGGTATGAACGTTGTACTCGAGATTTCAGTACCTGATGTTGTTGATTTCTTGGCAGATCACAAGCAGGATGCTGCTTATCAGAAGGCTTTAGAAGTGGCAAAGCAGGAAGAGATGACCAGTCAGAAGGACTTTATCTCTCTCTTCGTAGATGCTTTCCACAAGGAAGCTCCGGGTCACAAGCTTGCTGAGATTTTCGCTACACAGCAGCTCAAAGGCAAGGTTAGTACACAGAGTACAGACGAAGAGGTCGAGAAGGCACTTCGTGAAGAGGTTGCTGCAGCCATCGATAACTCATACAATGTCGTAACAAACCGTATCGACCAGTATGGTGTTGTACAGCCAAACATCCAGAAGTTGGAAGGTCAGGAAGGTCGACTTATGGTTGAAATGCCTGGTATTCGTGAGCCAGAGCGTATGCGTAAGCTCCTCCAGGGTTCTGCTAACCTTGAGTTCTGGGAGACTTATAACAACCAAGAAGTAACCCCTTATCTCGCTCAGCTCGACCAGCGTTTGGCTAATGGTGATACAAAGGTAGACACAACTGCTACCGATTCTACTAAGAAGGTACAGGCTACTCCCAGCTGCAACTCCAAAGTTTGCACTCAACAAAAACAATGCAGCTAAGGGCGAAGATACTCAGATGGCAGCGTTGAAGAAGATGCACCCATTGCTCTCTATGTTGCAGACTATCCCTGGTGACGCGCTTAGTCTCGTAGGCTATGCAAACGTACGTGATACTGCTGAGATCAATAAGCTTATCTATGGTCAGCTTGCTAAGCAGATTTTGCCAAGCGACTTGAAGCTTCTTTGGGGTGCTAAGCCAGAAGACGGACTCAATAAGAAGAACGTATATGGTCTTTATGCTTTGAAGATTACTACTTCAGACGGTCGTGCTCCATTGGAGGGTGACGTTGTTACAGATGCTAAAGACGATTTTGATCAGCATGGTCGTCCTCAGGTTAGCATGACAATGAACTCTGAGGGTGCTCGTGAGTGGGCTGCTTTGACAAAGGCAAATGTAGGTAAGGCAATCGCAATCGTACTCGATGGCGTTGTTTACTCAGCCCCACGCGTTAACGGTGAGATCTCTGGTGGTCAGTCATCTATCTCTGGTAACTTCACTATTGAGGATACTAAGGACTTGGCTAACACCTTGAAGTCAGGTCGTATGCCTGCTCCTGCGAAGATTGTACAGGAGGAAGTCGTAGGTCCTACACTTGGTGCACAGTCTATTGAGCAGGGTCTTATCTCATTTGCTATTGCTTTCGTACTCTTGATGATCTACATGGTTGTTATGTACAACCTCATCCCTGGTATGATGGCTAACCTCGCTTTGATTGCCAACCTCTTCTTTACATTGGGTGTCTTAGCGTCCTTCCAGTCGGCATTGACTATGCCAGGTATTGCCGGTATCGTATTAACTTTGGGTACAGCTGTGGATGCTAACGTGCTTATCTATGAGCGTATTAAGGAGGAGTTGGCACTCGGTAAGGGCATGAAGCAGGCGTTGAAGGAAGGTTATGGAAATGCCTTCTCAGCTATTTTCGACTCTAACTTGACATCACTCATTACTGGTGTTATCCTTCTTGTAACTGGTACTGGTCCTATCCGTGGTTTCGCTACTACTTGGATCATTGGTATCGTTATCTCATTCTTCACAGCAGTATTCCTCACACGTCTTGTATTCGAGAATCGTGTTGGTAAGGATAAGTGGTTGAATTTGACCTTCACAACAGGTTTGTCAAAGAACTTCATGCAGGGTAAGAACTATCACTTCCTTAGCATGTATAAGACAACCTTCACTATTTGGGGTGTTGCTGTCTTGGTATGTATTGTAAGTTTCGCTGTTCGTGGTTTGAGTCGCAGTATCGACTTCACTGGTGGTCGTAACTATGTTGTCACATTGAACAAGCCTACACATGTAGAGGACGTTCGTAAGGTGATGGATGGTGCCTTCGTAAATACTGTTGGTGAGAATGCTGGTAAGCCTGCTACTACTACAGTTATTGCGTTGGGTACAGATGGTAAGACCGTTCGTGTTTCAACTAACTACAATATCGAGTCTAACAATCCTGCAGAGGATGACAAGGCTGAGACAATCCTTTACAATGCATTGAAGAAGGGTGGCTTTGTTAGTCAGGCAAGTGTAGAGAACTTCAAGAACCCAGATATCCGTGAGGGTGGCTCTATTATTCAGAGTGCAAAGGTTGGTCCTTCAATCGCTAAGAACATTACTTACAATGCTATCATGAGCGTATTGTTGGCTATCTTCTTCATCTTCTTGTATATCCTCTTGCGTTTCCGCAACATTGGTTTCTCTGTTGGTTCAATCGTTGGTTTGGCTCTCGATACAACAATCGTTATCGGTTGCTTCTCGTTGTGCTATGGTTGGATTGGCTTCTCACTTGAGATTGACCAGACCTTCATTGGTGCTATCTTGACTGTAATCGGTTATGATATCAACGATACCGTGGTTGTTTACGACCGTATCCGTGAGAACTTGGGTAAGCACAAGCACAATCTTGCAAAGGCTGATATCCAAAAGATCTTCAATGATTCTATCAACCAGACCCTCTCACGTACTATCAATACATCTGTATCAACATTGATCGTACTCGTGTCTATCTTCATCCTCGGTGGTGAAAGTATCCGTAGCTTTGCCTTTGCAATGATTATCGGTATTGTTATCGGTACTTTGAGTTCTATCTTCATCGCATCTCCTGTTGCTTACCTCGTATTGGGTAAGAAGATTGAGAAGCGTTCACACGAACTTGCAGAGGCACCTGTTGAGGCTTAATCAATAGATAGTCTGAACTAAGGTTTTACACCTTATTATATATAACAGCCCGTTACCAAGAATGGTAGCGGGCTGTTTTCGTATTTCTAATGGTACTGAATTGCGAGGGTAGTTGGTTGTAAATGATGGCTGACAAGATTGTTGCTTTACTTGTTATGGTTGTTAGTTTACAAATTATTTACATGAAAATAAATATTTTTTTCGTGAAGATAAATATTTCTTTTCATGTAAATAATTCTTTTCTTCATGAGAATAATTCGCAGGAGATAGGGTATAATAGTCGTAAAAAGCCATGAGAGGTGGTGTTAAGTGGCTTTGCTATTTATGCTCTTAATGGTTATTTTCGTCTTCCACTGTTAATAATCTTCTATAGATATAACCATGATTCTCATTGGTGTTTACTATCCGCACAGTGCGTGTTTACCATTCGCACGATATGTGTTGGGCGTCCGCACCACTCGTGCGCAGCATCAACACGACGACAGAAAAGGGAAAGCAAGCCTTATTATGGTGATTTATTAGTTTTTATTTTGCTGTTAATGCGCTTTACACTACCTTTGTAGTCCAATTGAAGAAAGATATAATGAGTAAGAAAACATATACTTCTTGTTAATGACATTGCAGGATACGGAAAGGTTGCAACAGCAGCCATGCTCCCTATCTTGTCCTACTTGGGACATCCAGTTTATAATCTTCCCTACAGCGTTGGTATCAAATACGCTCGACTATGGTAAGTTCAACATTCTTGAAACAACCGACTATATTCAGGGCGTATTCCCCAGTATGGAAGGAACTTGGCTTTAGCTTCGATGCCATTGCGACAGGCTTTATAGCTTCAGAACGACAGGCAAAACTGGTAGCAGACTATTGTCGTGAGCAGGCTGAACGTGGTACGACCATCTTTGTAGACCCTATTATGGGAGATGAAGGTAAACTCTACAATGGTGTGACGCAGCAACAATCAATTCTATGCGAGAGATGATTAGCGTTGCCGACCTTACTTTCCCTAATTATACTGAGGCTTGCTATCTAACGTCAAGTAAGTATGATGAGAAGGGAGTAAGCTTTGAGGAAGCTAAAAATTACTTGATGGTTTGCGACTGATAGGTACAAAGTCGGCAATGATTACTTCTATTCTCGTGGATGGTACACCGTCTGTTGTAGGTTATAACCATGCAACAGATAAGTATTTTACACTACCTTATACCGAGATACCAGTACATTTCCCAGGTACAGGCGACATCTTCTCGGCAATCCTCATTGGTCATCTGTTAGACGGTGAAGAGTTGATTCCAAGTACACAGAAGGCTATTGATGGCGTTTATAAACTGATAGATCTTAATAAAGACAACAAAAGACAAAAAAATAGGGGAATACCCTTTGGAGAAGTATCTTGGTGTCTTGTAACAATAAATTATGGACTGGATTAACGGACTATTTGCCATTCCTTCTGCCCTACAGGCAGTCGTGGTCCTCTCGCTGGTTTGTACAGTGGGATTGGGCTTGGGCAAAATTAGAGTAGCAGGCATATCACTTGGTATTGCCTTTGTATTCTTTTTCGGTATTGCTGCGGGTAGTTTTGGCTTGCAGGTAGATGAGCAGATGCTTAACTACTGTGAGACTTTCGGATTGGTTATCTTCGTCTATACACTCGGACTGAGTGTAGGACCAACCTTCTTTGGCTCCTTCCGGCATGAAGGAACCTTGTTTAATCTGTGGAGTTTAGGCGTTATCTTCTTGGGAACCATTATGTCTGTCGTGCTCTCATATGCAATGAATGTACCGATGTCAAGCATGGTTGGTATCCTTTGTGGTGCTACAACGAATACGCCAGCACTTGGTGCTGCACAGCAAGCATTGCAACATGCGGGGCATAGTGGTGGTCCGGCAGCATTGGCAACAGCTGTCACTTATCCATTAGGTGTTGTCGGTGTTATCTTTGCCATGATATTTCTTCGTAAGTTCTTTGTGAAGCCTTCCGACTTAGTAGTACATTCGGGAGCAGAAGACGACCATACTTATATCGGACAGTTTGTTGTTCTTAATCCAGCCGTTAATGGTAAAACAATCGCTGAGATAGCACAGGGAACACATCGAAAGTTTATTATCTCGCGTATTTGGCGTGGTGATGACGTAATCGTTCCAATGAGTACAACGGTCTTGAAAACCAATGATAATCTGCTTGTAGCGTCAAAACGCGATGAAGTTCCAGCCATGGAGATTCTTTTCGGACAGCAGGTTAATTGTGATTTGAATAAAGAACAGGTGGATTGGAACCATCTTGATACAAAGGTGGAGAGTCGTGTTATCATCTTGTCAAACGGTGTGTTAAATGGTAAAAAGCTTGGTCAACTTCATTTGCGAGATGCTTATAATGTCAATGTGAGCCGTGTTATCCGTGCTGATATCAAGCTGTTGGCAACGCAAGACCTTGTCCTTCGTTATGGCGACCGCCTTACCTTAGTGGGTCAACCAGAGGCTATTGATCATGCAGAAACCTTCTTGGGTAATTCTGTTAAGACGCTTAACGAACCTAATCTTGCTGTTATTTTCCTCGGAATGTTGCTTGGTTTGGCATTAGGAACTATTCCAATCACACTTCCAGGTATGGATTCACCAATCCGATTGGGTATCGCTGGTGGTCCAATTATTATGGGAATATTAGCTGGAGCCTTTGGTCCTCGTTTGCATTTCATAGCTTATACGACGCGTAGTGCCTCACTCATGCTTCGTAAGTTGGGTTTATCACTCTATCTGGCGTGCTTAGGCTTGGATGCTGGTAAAGACTTCCTTGACACCGTTGTGCGCCCAGAAGGTTTGCTATGGATAGGTTTAGGCTTTGCACTTACGGTTGTTCCTGTTATCATTGTTGGGTTAATAGCCCTGCGATTGAAGAAGTTTGACTTTGGAACTATCTGTGGTATCCTTTGCGGTTCGATGGCTAATCCAATGGCGTTGGGCTACGCCAACGATACTGTTAAGGGTGAAACGAGCAACATTAGTTATGCTTCGGTTTATCCTTTGGGCATGTTTGCCAGGGTTATTATTGCACAGATATTAGTCATGTTCTTCGTCTGATAGGTCCTTAGTGTCGTAATGGTTATCAGTTTATCTCAGTTATCAGTAGGCTATACGCTGTCCCATCCTGTTATCTCTGACATCAACTTAGAGTTAAAGAGTGGGCAGTTAGCGTGCTTGATAGGGGAGAATGGAATTGGTAAATCAACCCTTCTGAAGACCCTCACAGGCTTTCTTCCCAAGTTGAAAGGTAGTCTTCTGTTGGATAATCGTGATATTGAGTCCTTTTCTCAACGAGAAATCGCACGGCAGGTGAGTATTGTTTTGACGCAAAAACCTGATGTACAGAACCTCACGATAGAGGAGATAATAGGCTTAGGAAGGTCGCCTTATACTGGTTTCTTTGGTCGATTGCGTGCGGAAGACCGTAAGGTTGTTGACGATGCAATTGCTACGATGGGAATTGAAAAGCTGAGAGGGAGAATGATTCAGACCCTTTCTGATGGCGAAAGGCAGAAGGTGATGATTGCGAAAGCACTCGCTCAAGAGACGCCAGTCATCTTACTTGATGAGCCAACGGCCTTTCTCGATTTCCCTTCTAAGGCTGAGACCTTTCAGTCTTTACAGCGAATGGCACATGAAAGGGATAAACTTATCCTTCTTTCAACTCATGACTTAGAACTCGCTGTACGCTTTGCTGATAGCTTATTGGAGGTGAAAGCGGGGACGTTAAAGGCTGTATCAGCAGCGGAAGTGAAGGCTTCTATTCGTGCAATCATAGATAGTTAAGGCATTCTTTTTGCCTGTGTATCGATAGCATTTTTTTACCCCTATACGCAATAAATAAAACATTAAAATAAATAGAACAAACCTTATGAAAAAGAATGTATGGATAGTTCCTATCGTCCTTGTACTTGCTTTAATCTTGAATAGTTGTGGTACACAACAGAAGGCAACAGCGCCAGTCGTGGCTCCTGTTGTTCAAGAACCAGTTGTTGCAGTTGAACCTTTAGCGGAGGTTATCAGCATTGTGGAAGCTTTGGATATGTATCAGAATCCAGACAAGGTTGATGCTATTACGAAGAAGTATGGTTACAAGTTGAAGACAAATTATGAGGTTTATCGACTCGATAAGTTCAATAAGATGTATTATAAGAATTGTGTGCTTGCAAAGCTTCTTACCGCTGACAAGTATGAGGATTATCCAAAGCCAATGCGCAAAGGTGTGTCAAGTTACGTTGCCTTTAAGGATGGTGCAATCATCATTGCAGTGTTTAATCAGCCAGCATACGATAACCTCGTGGCTCAGGTTAAGGCTGCAGGTTTCACCTTGGATATGCCAGGTAGCGAGGATATCTACACCAATGGTAGCCGCACTATCGCTTGTTATAAGGATGGAAAGAGCGTGAGAATTCAGTAAAGAGTTCTCTGCTTTTATCGCTTTTCCTGCTTAAAAGCATAAAATACAACCCTCTCATTGCCTCTCTTTTACCATAAACCATGGTCTTAGAGAGAGATGAGAGGGTTTTTCTTTATACCTTTCTTGTCGTTTTGTTTGCTTTTCTCAGTTGTAAAGACTATATTTGTTGTCGTAATACTTTGAAAGTCTAACTAAATGAAAAATCTACTACTGACCTGTCTTTTAGGGCTTTTTAGCCTTACTTCTACAGCACAACAGACCTATGATTGGGAAGAATTGTTTGAAGAACTCTATGCAAGTAATGGCGAGAATACAGATGCTAAGGAGGAAACCTTTGAACTATTAGCCGACCTTTCAGAACATCCACTCAACCTTAATACGGCAAGTAGGGAAGAACTTGCACGTATTCCGTTTCTTACAGCAGAACAAATTGAAGATATACAAGCCTACGTTTATCAATATCATGGTATGCAGTCGTTGGGTGAGTTGGCAATGATTGAATCCTTAGATGCTCTCCGTCGCCAGCTTCTTCCTTATTTTGTCTATGTCTCTCCAGTAGAAGAACAACACCAGTTTCCCACTCTTAAATCAATTATAAAAGGTGGAAAGCACAACTTCTTATTCACCTCTCACTTCCCTTTTTATCAGCGAGAAGGCGACCGCAAAGGCTATCTTGGCTATCCATATACCCATTCTTTTCGCTATTCCTTCCGTTATGGCGATTATGTTCAGGCTGGATTGGTAGGCGCACAAGATGCTGGCGAACCCTTCTTTGCGCATGGTAATAGTCTGGGTTATGATCATTATAGTTTTTATTTGTTGTTAAGAAAGATGGGACGATTGAAGAATTTGGCTGTAGGACGGTATAAAGTGAACTTCGGTCAAGGACTTGTTATCAACAATTCCTTTGGCTTTGGGAAACTTGCCATGCTCTCAACGTTAGGTAGACAATCAGCAGGTATTCGCGCACATTCCTCTCGTTCGGCTGCTAATTATCTGCAGGGAGTGGCTGCAACGGTGGAAATAGCAAAGCATCTTGATCTGACTTCCTTCCTTTCTTACCGCAGTATAGATGCTACACTTACGGATAGTGGAACCATTAAAACAATCCTTAAGACTGGTTATCATCGTACTGTGCGTGAGATAAGCAGTAAAGATGCTGCCACGCAGTTTGCTGCAGGAACGCATTTAGCTTGGTCGTCGGGTGCTTTTCGCATGGGATTATCGGGCGTTTATTCTTGTTTCAACAAGGAGTTAACGCCCAATACAACTTTATATTACCGCCATTATGTACCTTCTGGGACTAACTTTTGGAACGTAAGTGCAGACTATAGCTATCAGCATCCACGTTGGTCGGTGGCAGGTGAGACGGCAATGGATAGCAAGGGAAGTGTTGCAATGGTGAACAAACTTTCCTATCAGCCAACTTCTAAGCTCTCTTTACTTGCTGTTCAGCGTTATTATGGCTACCAATACACAGCCCTCTTCGCACGTAGTTTTGGTGATAATGGGGCGGTTCAGAATGAAAGTGGATTACTTGTTGGTGTGAATTGGAATGTAAAACGTGGTTTGTCGCTTATGGCTTACACTGATTTCGCCTATTTCTCACACCCTCGTTTTGGCGCACATACAGCCAGCAAGGCATGGGATAACCTGCTGATGCTAACTTATAGTCGGCAACGCTGGTCGCTCTTGGCTCGCTATCGCTTTAGAATACGTGAGAAAGATAATGTAGATAAGTCGGCTCTTATAAATGAAATAACACAACGCAGCCGTCTTTCTTTAGCTTATTCGGCAGAGTCTTGGAGCTGTAAAAGCCAGTTGGATGTCGTTGCAAGCAATTATCTCAAGCGTAGTTTCGGTTATATGGTGAGTGAGTCTGGGTCTTGGAAACCGCTTTCCTGGCTCACGCTGAATGGCATGATTGGTTATTTTCAAACGACAGATTTTGCTTCACGTATCTATGTTTACGAGCGTGGTCCACTCTATTCTTTCGGTTTTCCAGCCTTCTTTGGTAAGGGTATGCATTATAGTCTGTTTGCTCGGGCAGACCTATCGAGCCGTCTTATGATAATTCTTCGCAGTTCTACCACGCATTATTTCGACCGTGACCACATATCCTCAGGGCTTCAGCAAATCAACTCCTCAACGCTAAGTGGACTTGATGTTCAACTGCGTTGGCGGTTTTAAGTGCTGATGCTTTATGTGATTACGATTTATGGAGAGCCTCTTTCGTTTTATTATTAACTATCGATTCTATCCTTTCCTATGGCTGTAAAAGTAATTAAAAGTAACGATATAAACAAGTAAGGACGATGTTTGCCGAATTATTTTCAAAGAAAGGTCGTTCAAGGGAATACTTGTAGGTAGGGTGTACATGTTTCTATTTGTTGGTAAGACCTCTTATTTCTCTGTCAAAATCAGAGTCTATTTTTTGTGTCTTATTGAATATATCATATTCATTCTCAGCCTTTTCTTTAGCTTGTAATGCTGAAATATGACCTTTGTCAGGCAAGATTTTATATTGACGGAAAGTAAGAAAAGCATCAACACTCTTAGCGAAATCAGACATCGTGAATGTATTCTCTCGTTCAACTAAATCCTCAACATAATCAAAGAATCCTGTGACAGCTCTCTCTAATTGTCTTATTTGAATCTCAGATAAGTAGTTTTTGGCTATTGTAACATCTGATTTCAATATCCGACCATTTGGAGAATTTTTCCAAGTTGTTAGTCCCATGTGTTCTTGGTTGTGGTCAGCTTTCGTGTAGATAATCTCAGCTGCAGTCTGCCCTGTGATTGCATAGTGGAAACGATTTTGTATCATGGAGTAAAACTCTCGAGTTGTTGGCGCTTGTTTGTCATAATCTGTGCTACATTCTGCATAGATATCTGTTATCTGTTGCCAAATACGTCGTTCGCTTGCGCGGATAGAGCGGATGCGTTCTAAAAGTTCTTTGAAGTAGTCTTTTCCGAAAACATCCTTTCCTTGTTTGAGGCGTTCATCATCTAATATAAACCCTTTATGGATATATTCTTTTAATATACCAGTTGCCCATTTGCGGAAATTAGTTGCCTTGATAGAATTTATACGATAACCAACAGAGATGATTGCATCAAGATTATAGAATGTCAACTCCCTATTTACGTTACGTTTTCCTTCTTTTTGAACTACCGAGAATTTCTCGGTAGTTGATTCTTCGTTCAATTCCCCTTCTTTGAAAATATTTCTCAGGTGTAGTCCTACATTATCTACAGTACAATCAAAAAGCTGTGATATAGCTTTTTGTGTCATCCATATAGTTTCATCCTTGACAAGCACTTGTACGTTTTCGCCACCCTCAGGACTATTGTATAGTAGGAATTGTATTTCGTTGTTCATTTTATTTATACTCTGCTAATGGTTATATTTTTCTATTACAAAAATAAGAATTTGAGGTTAAAAAAACAAGTATTCGGTATTATTCTTTTAGATATTAAATCATAATGAGAATTATAAGAGGGTATTGTATAAAGAATTTCAAGGCTTGCGTATAAGCCCCGAGAATTTGCCTTTAAGCGTTATAAAGCACAAGAATCGGCTCAATATACCATTCATTTCACTCGTTTTTAGGCTCAGGATGAGCCGATAATTAGCTTTTTGTTGTTATATTTGCACTGATTAAGGTTTGAGAATTATTAGTATTTGGACAAAGCTTTGCCCTCTATTAGTTCGTTATTACGTCTTACTACATTTATTATAATGATTATAAAGCCCTCTCTTTTGCTCTTTTAGTAGATGTGTTGGTGCTCCGCACATGTGGTGCTGATGCTTCGCACGTGTGGTGCTGATGGTAAACACCAATGGTGTTAAGCACTAAAAAGCTGCAAAAGGTCCACAGTATGGAAGCAACTTGTTGTTAAGAAAGAGTCGTGCTACCATAAGTGAACATGCCTTACTTTAATAAAAGAAGACTTACTTTTACGAAAACAATACGGAAAAAGGCAATTATAAAGTGTGGAGATTCACACATTATAATTGCCTTTTTAGGTTATTTGAAAAAGCCGCTTGGGCTTATTTTATCCCACCTGACTACCCGGTTTCACCTCACCCATGGTTGTAGTAACGGTGAGGGAACCATCGAAGTTGACAGCTGAGAGAATCATTCCCTGACTTTCGATGCCCATCATCTTGCGAGGAGCAAAGTTCGCAACGAAGAGAACGTCCTTACCTGTGAGCTGCTCTGGCTCGTAGTAGGCTGCAATACCGCTGAGGATAGTGCGCTCAACACCTGAACCATCGTCGATAGTGAACTGCAAGAGTTTCTTACTCTTCTTCACTCTCTCGCACTTGATGATATGTCCTACACGGATATCAAGCTTCTCGAAGTCTTCGAAAGGAATGTCCTTCTTGATTGGTTCAGCCTTGTAGGAAGCGGCTTCGTTAGCCTTCTTTGTTTCTTCTAACTTGTGCAACTGAGCATCAATAGCATCATCCTCAATCTTCTCGAAGAGCAACTCAGGCTCAGCCAACTGCTTACCAGCTGCGAGGAGTTCGGTAGAACCGAGTTCACTCCAGTCATACTCCGTCATGTTAATCAGCTCACGAAGTTTCTTACTGCTGAATGGCAAGAATGGTTCGAAGGCAATACTGAGGTTGGCAACGAGCTGAAGTGAGATATTGAGAATGGTCTCTACGCGCTTAGGATCGGTCTTCCAGAGCTTCCAAGGCTCTGTCTCTGCGATATATTTATTACCGATGCGAGCGAGGTTCATAGCCTCTTTCTGTGCCTCACGGAACTTAAAGATATCGAGGTAAGCCTCTACCTTTGCCTTTACGTCCTTGAACTCTTGGATAGTCTGACGGTCAATCTCCTCCAACTCACCACAAGCAGGAACCACACCGTTCCAATACTTCTTTGTTAATTGCAATGCACGGTTAACGAAGTTACCATAAACAGCAACGAGTTCAGAGTTGTTACGCTCCTGAAAGTCTTTCCAAGTGAAGTTGTTATCTTTGGTTTCTGGAGCATTTGCTGTCAGTACATAGCGCAGCACATCCTGCTTTCCTTCAAAGTCACGGAGGTACTCATGGAGCCATACTGCCCAGTTCTTACTTGTAGAAATCTTATCGTCTTCAAGGTTAAGGAACTCATTTGATGGTACGTTATCAGGCAAAATATAATCGCCATGAGCCTTCAACATAGTTGGGAAGATAAGACAGTGGAACACGATGTTGTCCTTTCCAATGAAGTGAACAATACGTGTCTCTGGGTCTTGCCACCACTTCTGCCAGTTGCCGAAGTGCTCTGGGTCCTTCTCACAAAGTTCTTTTGTGTTTGAGATATAGCCGATTGGTGCATCAAACCATACGTAAAGCACCTTACCCTCAGCTCCCTCTACAGGTACAGGAATACCCCAATCGAGGTCGCGGGTCATAGCACGTGGCTGAAGATCCATGTCCAACCAACTCTTACACTGACCATAAACGTTTGGTCGCCACTCCTTATGATCCTCCAAAATCCACTGCTTCAGCCACTCTTGATAGTCATTCAAAGGCAGGTACCAGTTCTTAGTACTCTTGATGATAGGCTGTGAACCAGAGATAGTTGAATGTGGATTCTTTAGCTCCATAGGGCTAAGGTCGCTACCACACTTCTCGCATTGGTCGCCATAAGCATTTGGATTGCCACAGTGAGGACACTCACCCATGATGTAACGGTCGGCAAGGAACTGGTGAGCTTCTTCATCATAGTACTGCTCACTCTCCTGTTCAACGAGCTTACCATCGTCATATAGTTTACGGAAGAAGTCTGAAGCAAACTTGTGGTGAGTCTCACTTGTTGTGCGACTATAGATGTCGAAGGAGATACCAAACTCTTCAAAAGAGTCCTTTATCAACTTATGATAACGGTCACATACGTCCTGTGGGGTGATTCCTTCCTTCTTAGCACGGATGGTGATAGGCACACCATGCTCGTCACTACCACCAATGAAGCAACTTCACGCTTCTTCAACCGGAGATAACGTACGTAGATATCGGCAGGAACATACACACCTGCAAGGTGTCCTATATGTACACCACCATTCGCGTATGGCAATGCTGCGGTGACAGTGGTGCGCTTAAATTTCTTTTCTTCCATATCTGTTTGATTATTTATTTTCTACTGCAAAGTTACAGTAAATAAGGTAAATGACAAAGGAAATGAGTGTGTAACGTGATAATAAACTTTTATCACTCTGACGGATGGGGCTTATATGACCATCCGACAAACATTTAGAAAGTGATTATAGGCTGTTTTTAAGCGAATAGTTTGATGCTTAAAACGTTGGTATTTACTGATAATACTTCTCTTTGTGATGGCTTTTTGTTACAAAGGAAGGTCAAAACTCATCTGTTCTTGTGTAATAGGATGAGTAAATTCAAGGTGTGTTGCATGTAGCCATAGGCGTTCAGACCGTTGCCCATAGAGGTTGTCACCAATGATAGGAGTTCCCAATCCATCTGGATGAGCACAATGAACGCGCAGTTGGTGGGTACGACCCGTTAGCGGGTAGAGTTCAATCTCCACTGCTTCCAATGCTTTTTTTCCGTATGTTGTCTTGCCAATCATACGATATTTGGTGATAGCTGGCTTTCCATTAGTTCTATCAACACGCTGTCGAGGGCGGTCGTCTGGGTTGGGAGATAGTGGAAGTTCTATCTGTCCCTCTGCTGGTAACTGCTTTCCGAGGACAGAGAGAGGAAGCAAGGCAATATACTTCTTCTTTACAGTTCGCTCTATAAACTGTGCTTGCAAAGCCTTATGAACCTCATCGGTACGTGCAACAACAAGCAAACCACTTGTTGCCATGTCTAATCGATGTACCATGAACGCATCACTCTTACCCTTCCATCGCTCCTTTAAGATACTATAAACCGATGGTTGACAGTTCTTTCCAGGAACAGAAAGTAAGCCCGATGGCTTGGTAACGACTGCAAGATAATCATCTTCATAGAGTATTTTCAGTCTTTCAGAAAGAGCTAATTCTGTTTCATAATCTGTCCTATTGCAACCCTTATAGTCAACGTCTATCCCTTCCAACATCCACTCCAAGATAGGTTTACACTTTCCATTGCAAGCAGGATAATAGTTTCCATGCTGTCTTATCTCGGTCTTTGGCGATGGTCCCCACCAAAACATAGCCATGCTAATAGGCTTATAACCATGAAGAAAGGCATATTGTAAGAGTTTGGGTTCACAGCATTCACCGGCGCCAGAGGGCGGAAGTAGCGAAGCTGCAAGGTACTCTTTTGTAGCACGCTCAGCAGTGTCTGCACTTGTTATATGGGCAGCCTTCGTACGTGCAGGACTGTTTTTCAGATAATAATCACGGAAGATATCGAGTAAGTTCTTACGCTCTCCGCGTGAATTGAGCAGTGAGAACTGAGAGAAGAGCCAACGTTGAAGACGATCAGACTTCATTTTCCGCTCTCGTTTCCAAGTTGTTATCCTTTCCTGATAGCTGTTTACGATGGTCTGTGCAGCGGTAATCTGCTCTGCATAAGCCTTTTTCTTACGCTGCAATTCGGCTTTAAGAAACTGGCTCTGACGTGTCATTTCGTTTCGTTCTGCCTCTGAAATAAAAGCCTCTTTACGTCGTTTATCACGTAAGAACTTGGCTCCTTGCATCACCTTTCGAGCTTCTTCGATAGCCTTTTCAGCCTCCTGTCGGATTGTCTTTAAGTCTTCTTGTGCCTGTTGGTAGGTTGTTGAGGCTTTTAGTTGGGCAATCTGTTGATTTAATTGGCTAATCTCTGCCTCGTGAATCTTGAAGTAACCATCAGGTTGAAGGTAGTCGAAAACAGCTGGAACAAAGTCTTCTCCTTCGTCAATTATCTGTCCGGAATAAGCTTGTAGATATCCAATCTCACTTTTTCGCTCCACAATTAGAACGCCATACATCTTTCCTTCGGTAGGTTCAATAGGAAGGTTTGCCTGCAACTGCTTGACTGCTGCACGGCAAAGAGCGTCCCGGTTCGTAATCGAAAGGATTATTAAACCGAGCGGGTAGGGGCTGTTCTGATAGGATAGGATGAAACCTCATGGTGCAAAGGTAAGGAATAGTTGACGAGTAAACAAGTTTACGAGTGAACAAGTTGTTTGTTTTGGAGTTGACGAGTAGACAAGTTTACGTGTGAACAAGTTGCTTGTACTTAATTGGGTTTGAGGCTTGGTGGAGGAAAAGAAAAGCAAGAATAAACGTAAAAGCCACGCTTTTCTCTGAGAAAAACATTACTTTTGTCGTTATGAAAAAATACATACTTGTATTTCTGATGCTGATATGCTGTGGTTTATCTATGATGGCACAGCAAGAGAACGAAGGAGGGAAGACCCGCCCAAAGGTGGGACTTGTGCTTGGTGGCGGTGGTGCGAAAGGTGCAGCAGCCATAGGGATACTAAAAGAGTTGGAGCGAGCTAAGATTCCTGTTGACTATATCGCTGGAACAAGTATAGGAGCGATTATTGGCGGATTATATGCGCAGGGCTATCGTGCTGATGAGCTCGAAAAAACTTTTTCCGTTCGCAGAATTGGCTGGCACTCTTGGCAGATAGAGACACAACGTTGGTTGGAAAAGTCTATAAAGAAGAAAATGGAATAATCTATGTATTCGGCTTTCCTGTGCGTAGAAAAACCGATGCTAATAATAAGGTGGGGTTTGGAATGTTGCATGGTGACCATGTCTATAATTTCCTTGACTCACTCATCAGCCGTTCTCCCGTACAACGTGGTGTCGTCAAACAAGCTATTCCCTTCTCATGTGTAGCCTTTGATATTCGTCGTCAACAAGAAGTGGTGCTTGATACAGGCTCTTTGGCGCGTAATATGCGTGCCAGCATGGCTATCCCCGGTGCGTTCAAACCTGTGCAGATAGACACGCTGATGCTGGTGGATGGCGGTATGGGAAATAATCTTCCTGTGGATGTTGTACGAAAGATGGGGGCAGATATCGTTATTGCCGTTGACCTTCAACAGCGCAAACGTGATGATTATCGTTCGCCTTTCGCCTTTTTGAAGGGAATGGGAGGTTTCTTAGATTGGTTGGCAGAACGTCCTGATATCAAGAAATATAATGTCAATCGTACGAAAGCCGACCTCTATATTAATCCCGATTTAGGTACTTATGGTGTCACCGACTTCAATGTAAAGGCGATAAGAGATATCCTTAAAATAGGTAAGGATACGGGTATTCTGTATCGAGAGCAGTTGGATACGTTCATGAAAGAGCATCAACGCTGAATTATTTTTCATGAAAATAAATATTTTTCATGAAAGTAAATATTTCTTTTCACGTAAATAAATCTTTTTGTTCATGAAAAGAACTTTGCAACAATGCTGTTTTAAGGCTTTCAAAACAGCATTGTTAGACTTGAAAAATCGTATTTTAAAAAGGCTTAAAGTTATCCTTTCTTAGTCCCACAGCTATCTTGTATGCGCTCATAAAACTGTCCGAGGATGTTGAGCATATCATCAGGCAAATAGCTGATAGCCTTTTCAATCATCCATTCTGGTACCTGATAATAGGCTTCAGCAAGCGAACCAGCGATGCAAGCCTTCGTGTCTGTATCGCCATCACATAGTACAGCGAGGCGGATGGTTTCCTCAAAACTATTGGCATCCATGAAACAACGCAGTGCCATCGGTACGGTTTCCTGACAGGTCCCATCAAAGTGTCCTTCAGAACCAATCTTCTTAATATCCCGCATAGGTGGCAGCTTATATCCAAAGAACTTCTCAACTTTCCGCTCCAAATCCGACTTAGAGAACCGCATCAAGCGCAGCCAACAAATCGCCTCAGCAATACATTGTGCGCCCTTAATGCCTTCGGGGTGGTTATGACTTACGATAGCACTCTTCTTGGCCTCCTCTATTACGTCCTCCCATTCATCAAAGAGCCAACCAATAGGGCTGACACGCATGGCAGAACCATTGCCACATGAATCCGTAGGCTGTGGATTGTCGGAGTTAATCCATTGATAAAATCGCTTACCATATCCGCCCATTGGGTCTGGATAACGACGACACCAGTCGAGCAGACTCTCCTGATAGTCACGTTCATTCAGCACCGCATCGGCAATAGCGATGGTGCAGATCGTATCATCTGTGTAAGAACAATCGGGTGTAAAAAGCTCAAACCCTTGTTGTGGAGCTGCTCCGAATTCGAAGCGTGAGCCAACAATATCTCCTATAATAGCACCAATCATGAAGTTTCTTTTTAATTTCTCCGTTATGCAAAGATATAAAAAATAATATTGTTCTTTGTTTTTCAGTCAATTAATTTTGTATATCTCGTTGGGATCAGAAACGTAAGCAAGGCATTTGGTCTCTATATTATTCAGGATTTTTTTAGATTCTATAAAAAAATAGAAACTATTATGATTCCCAAGAATATAGAGCTACCTACACTTATAGGAATATATGGGTAGTGCTTTGCTTGAAACTGTATTTTGTTTTTTGTTTTTAAGATATAAAAGACCGTAGAAGTAATTATGAAGGCAAGTAAAATACCCATTAATAGGTCGCCTAAATAATGGACGCCTAAGTACATCCTGCTATAACATACGACGAGTGCCCATAGGGAAAGGAAGCATGTGAGCCAGACATTTCTTAATAAATATGCCATAAAGAATACTAGTCCCCACGTATTGCTTGCATGATTAGAGGGGAAACCACATCTTCCTCCTCTATATCCATCAACAATATGCACCATGTGGGATATAGGGTTGTCTAAATTGCTGGGTCGCAATCGGCACACCCACGGACGAATAACCTGTGAGGTAAAGCAGTCTGTAAAGAAGAAAATGATTCCCATTGCTAAGAGAATTTTAAGAACCACTTTGTAGGGATAATTCTTTAGTAGTACGAAAAGCAGAGAAGCATACATGGGAATCCATATCATTTTCCCACTTATAAACCACATTACACTGTCGAAATAGTTGTTATGAAGGCTATTCACCGTCAGGAATACCGTTGAATCGGCTGTTTGTAATATGGAATATATATCTGTTAATACAGTAGTCATCGGCGCGCTATATCGTTATAAAGTTCTTGAAGATAGGCTTTTCCTTGCAGCTCCATAGATGAGTGAGAGTGACAGCCTTGGTTAAGCATAATCTTACCTGAAACATTATCATAAATCATTTGTTGACTTTGAGTAGCCATACCCCATAAGTCAGGGAACGTAAAGAAGGCAAAATGAGGTGCCTTATAGTCAAGCATATCTTTACTAAAAGTGAATTTATTATGTGAAATTTTCAATTGTCCTAATAAAGTCGCTGCTAAATCTTGCTGCGATCCATAATTCTCTACGATGTAAGGAGCTTTCACGGCTCCACCTAACCATATCATAGGAATATGATAACATTCTAACTTAAACTCGCTTATGCCTGCTGGATAACCACCCAAATGGTCAGGAATAAGGATTATTAATGAGCGCTCCCAACGTTCACTATGTTTCAGATAATCAATAAAGCGACCTAAGTGATAATCGGTATAGGCAAAAGCATTTAATACTTTGTCATTCAATTTGTGGAAATCTACATCGAAGGGTTCATGTGAACTACTGGTTTGAATCACTCGGAACATTGGCTTTCCTGGTTTCTCCTGCAAGTCATTTCTTACTTTTTCAAATACTAAGTGGTCGGGTACTCCCCACTTACTCAATCGGTCTTTTAATGGAAAATCAACATCAGAGACGTGGTCTATAAATCCCATTCCCGTGAGATAACTCTTTAAATTAGTAAAATTAATGTCGCCTCCATAATAGTATTTTAATCCATAGCCATGATGACTTAATGCCTCTGCGATAGATGGTAAATGGCTTGTCTTACGTGGGAATTTCATCAAGCTTGTTGTGGGTTGTGCTGGATAACCACTAAGTATGGCAAGTGTGCCACGATCTGTTCGGAAACTGTTGGCATAGAAGTGATTAAAAAAAGACTCCTTCCTTAGCGTATTGGTTCATATAAGGAACAGCCTGAGTTTTCATTAGTTCTTGAGAAAAACTCTCTAAAATAATGATATAAACATCAGGACGTTTTACCGTTATAAGTTGCAGAATGCTATCACTTTTTGTATAAAGTAATGGCTTGACAATCTTAGTAGCATCTTCTTCACTCATGAATCGATATTGTGAAGCAAAGTCAACCTGCTTTGAAAGACTCTCTATAAGACTGAACATAGGATTCACTGCTGCATGATTCAAATGCATATCTTTGCTAAAATAGGCTTCTCCTGTATTCATTGTAGAGGTTTTTATACCTCCGCGTATGGGTAGAATCAATAAAGCTAATAAAACTATTTGAAGCAGCGTTTGGCTTATGCGTTTCTTTCTCTTTTCTGCTATTCTGTCAAAGATATGTGCTATATACTGCATAGATAGGTAAACTCCTATGGCAATTAATGTTGTAACGATAACTCCTCCTATTACCATAAGGACACTGACGCTGGCAAATGCACTCGCTGGAGATGAGAAGAAATAATAAAGAGGGGTGGAGTCAAGAGGGAAGCCCCAATAGTGATAAAGCACAAGGTTGAGGCATAAAGTTATCGCATAAATAGCTGAAGCAAGTGCATTATAACCCTTGTGAAGCCACTTGATAATGCGTCCTTGGTACCAAATCTCTATCAAAATTAAGATACCTGGCATAATAGAGAGATAGCCTGCTATTGATAAATCAAGAGGAAGACCATGGTACATCACTTGCCAAAAATCAGTGAAGTTTAACTCCTTAAATAGATTCTTATGGAAAAGTAAGAAACAAGGTTTCTGTAGAATACACCATAAGCCCCATAATAAATAGACTATAACTAAACGAAATGATTTGGTAAGTTTCATTGCTTATGTATTTTGCAAGTATTTTGCAAGTTTGCTGTTTGGTTGCTGTTATGAATATATGACTAATAAAAAGTTATATTAGTATCTTGTTGTATTGCAAAAACTAAAAGACCGGATACCTCTACGAGCGGATTTAATATTACCGAATGGGCTTAATTAATCAGTTCCTCTTTATAAAATTTCTCTTTCTTTTAGCAGCCTATATATACTTGTTTTGTTTATGATAGGTGATTCTTTTATATGTATCAAGGTGAAAAAAATGAGAAAAACTTTATTTTTGTTAGAACTTAAGTCAATTAATTTTTAGAACCTCCCCTGATGAAGAAGGTTGTCAGGTTCTTCCCACTTGAAGAGTGGCGAGAAAGGTGTTTGTACTCCGACCGGGAATCGAACCCGGATCAAAGGTTTAGGAAACCTACGTTCTATCCATTGAACTATCAGAGCGAGTTTTTTTAAGTTTTGCTTTGCCGCTGACAAGCGAAGATGCAATAACTCTTGTTTGCAAAAGATAGGAAAAAAATGTTATATATATTGTTAAACGACAGTTTTTTTACCTTTTTCATTGTTGTTTCATCTTGTGATTTGTTGCTAAAAAGAGTTCTTCTGTTAAATGTATAGATTGGAAATAGAATAAAAAGCTCATACTCTAACATGGCGGGATTACTCCCAAATAGATGGTCTTACAAAAGCGAATAGAATATAAGATTAAATGCTAATTGATATGATGTCTATTCGTCTTCTACAAACAATTCATTCTCATATTACTGGGATTTGTAAACTCTTTTTCGTGCGACTCAAAACTAATACATGCTCTTTTGGGGTTCTTCAGGAATTTGGAGTGATAAAATAGATAAAATAAAAAAGAAACCGCTGTAAATATTGTATATTTGAATAAGCACAAACAAATGTACAAAGATGAACAGCAGTTTCCTATATCATGCTTGGGGTCTTTACACCCACGAATGCACTTGTGAAGAATACAAAGGTAATAGAATTATTTTGCATGTACAAGCAAAAGAGCGAATAAGATGTTGCCCTTGTTGTGGATCTCGCTCTGTTGTGAAAAACGGGTATCGCCTGCGGGACTTTGTTGGACTTCCCATAGGTGGTAAGCGAGTAACTATCCGCATGAAGGTGCAACGCTATAAATGTAAGGAATGTGATTTCGACCAGCAGGAGAATATTCCCTTTGCTACCGGCAGTCGCAGCTATACTCATCGCTTTTGCCAAGTATGTAGTAGATTTACTTCGTGGTATGACGCTTCAGGATGTATCGAATCATCTGGGTGTATCATGGGATACGATAAAGGAAATACACTCCTCTTACCTTGAGCGTCATTATAGCCCTCCATCTTTAGATGGTGTAGAGAATATTGGTATAGATGAGTTTGCTGTTAAGAAAGGACATGTCTATAAGACAATAGTCGTGGATTTGGACAGTGGCAGGGTAATCTATGTTGGCGAAGGAAAGGGTACGAAAGCTCTGAAGAAATTCTGGCGGAAAGTCAAACGTAAGAATATAAAGATAAAACATGTGGCAACAGACCTGTCTACGGCTTTCATAGCCTCTGTTATGGAGAACTGTCCCGATGCAGTACATGTGTTTGATCATTTCCATGTAGTGAAGTTAATGAACGAGAAACTTGACGATATCAGACGTAAAGTTTATAGTATGGAGAAAGATATAAATAAGCGTAAAGTACTCAAAGGAACAAGGTATCTGCTACTCGGCAATGGTGCGGACATCTTTGATAAACAGCACAAGACAAGGCTTGAGAATGCTTTAGCTATGAATGAGCCATTGTCAAAAGCATACTATTTGAAGGAACAACTACGTCAGATATGGTCGCAACCCACGAAAGATATGGCAGAAAAAAAGTGCTTGATGACTGGATAAGGCAGGCTGAACAAAGTAAGATAGCCCAACTACAGAAAATGGCTGTTACTATGAAAACCTATAAGAAAGGAATCCTTGCATGGTACGATTGCCATCTATCAACAGGAAAAGTCGAAGGCATCAATAACAAGATTAAAGTAATGAAACGAAATGCGTATGGATTTAGGGATGAGAGGTACTTTACACTAAGACTCTATGCACTGCATGACTGCCGTATCACTCGAAATGCCGGATGAACCTCTTTTGGCTTCTAAAAGACGCCTAATAGACTTGCTATAGGTGCCCTTTAAGCCCCTTACTAATGCCCTTTTGAAGTCCAATTAAGCACCTTTTCTTGTACTACTTTATAACTAATTGATTCCCTGTTGGTTACAAATCTGCTTTTTTTATAGGTGTTTTTGTTGTTATTTATAGAGGGTTTGTTGGTGTTTTTGTAATGTTTTTTCAAACCTCATTCTACATTTTTTCGAGATATTAAAATGAAAACGTTTTTAGTATCTTTTCCCTAAAAAAAAGCTGTATCAAGAGGCATTGTGTGCCACTTGATACAGCCTGTCTTATTGTTGTAAAAGTAGGATTCTCCTTGCTTTTATGCTCCGTGGAAGAGATACTCCTGCTGAATGTCTTGTGTCATCAGTGTAAAGAGTTTCTCTTGTAGACGATTGGCAAGGTCGAGTGCACTGTTAAGAATCTTATCAGAGAACGCCTGTAACATGTCTTTTGCATGGAGAGGTTGCGTCTTATAGATGCGTAGATACTCTTCTTCCATCTCACGTTGACGTTGGTCGGTCTCAGCTTCAAACTTTGCATACGCTTCTTTGATGACAGGAGCATACTTGTTATAGTTGGTCATACCCAATACCATTATCTTGCGGAACTTCCAATAAGCAGAGTCGTCACTTGACTCACCATTACCCTTTGTGTAAGCCTCTGGATAAGAAGTGATGCCCTGATAGAGTGGGAGGAACACACCGATATCTGCCATTCCCATAGCAACATAATTCACACAACCGATAGCCTGTGGGAGTTCTGGGCGTACCTGCAAGAGGTGGGTCTGTGTGGTACGGAAGATAGAGACAGGACGGTAAGGCTCCTTTGGATTGCTATTGAGATATGGGTCGTGCTCTGTATTGTCATAGTGGAAGCGGAATGCAGTGCGGAGTTCGGTCAGTGTAACCTTGTGCGCAGCCTTAGCAAAGACAGGGAAGGTGTTTTTTGTTACGTCATTCTTGATTTCTGGAGAGAAGAACTGCTGCAAACCCCATACACGTGGGTAGTTATAGGTGGTGTCAAGTTTGATATCACGTGCATAAGCCTCATGGAAATCAAAGGCACCCTGTGCTGGATTGTAGAGTCCATGCTTCTCGGCAAACTCAATCAAGTCGGCTGATGCGAGGTAATTCTCTTTGTCATTTGGATCGTAGGTGCGGAAACGACTCTGGTTACCAGTTACGAAGTACTGATCCTTTGGCATACGGCAAGCTAACCAACGGTGGCCGCAAGCTGTTTCCAAGTACCAAATCTCCTTGCTATCAACAAAGCCGATACCGAAGCCCTCAGCAATACCATACTTCTCGATGAGCATACCCAATCGCTCAACACCTTCGCGGGCGGTGTGGACGTAAGGTAGGGTAATGTTGAAGACAGAGTTCTCTGCCACACCATTCTCTACCAATGGGTCGTGTTTCAACACCTCGTCATTGCTGAAGATACTCTCCGTAGCACTCATTCCCACACCTGCTGTGTTGAAACCAGCACTGCCCCAATGACCGTGAAGATTATACGGAGAAAGGGCAGAATAGCCCAAAGCCTTCTCTGGGAGTTCGCAACGGAAAGGGCTATCCTTTGCAACGAACTCACGTGGACCATTGTCCGTATCTTCAAAAATCTCGTAGTTCTTAGCTTCCATAGCGTCCCAGTCTTCTGAACGCGCTACTATCATAGAACCATCAGCAGTCTGTTCTTGACCAATGATGATGGTTGTACACTCTGATGGGAGTTTGTGCTCAATTTGCACATTGTTTGTTTTCATAAGCTTAAAAGTCTTAGTTCTTATTGTTAATTACTGATGACAAAAATAGTAAATAATCGTGGAAGTGGTGTAAGAAGTTAGGATAAAAATGATAAATAAGGGCTGTGAAGAGGCAAAATACCCACTTATAGTTATGCTTCCGATGAGATAGAAGGTGATAGTACTTACTGTAATCGTACACGAAAGGTCGGCAGGACTAAAATAGCACATCTGCGATGGAGTGCTGACAGAAAAGTTATGGATTAAAAGCAAAAGACTTTCACGACCTGATTCTACCCAAAATAATTTTGCTGTCATATCTGTCATGGGTTGTAGGTGTGCAACTGGTTAATCTACAAAGGATTGTGTGAAATGTTAAATATGACAGCAAATTAAAATAAAAAAAATGTAGTATAATAGGCTTAGAGATTTATGCTTTGGTGGTAGGTGCTATGGGTGTCTTCGCAATGATATACCTCCCTTCGGTGGTGAGGGTACTTTGTGGTGCTCTACTTTCAAGTGAATCAAGGTTGTTACCTATATAATTTAATACATTTTAGGACGGATTTCAGATGGAAAATGTGCGGATTCAACGTGCAAATGCACTACACCGCAAAGTTATAAAATCTTTTCGTAAAAACACTCAAAAGGAGTACAAAAATTTAATTTTTCTCTTGGTCGAAGATTAATTTTGTCAGTAATTTTTCGCAACATATTGATGAGTAATGTCATCAAAACATGTCGACTTTGGAATATACTGACGTATCAGACCATTTATGTTTTCTATAGCTCCTTTTTGCCATGAAGAATACGGATCTGTAAAGTAAACTATTACTCCAAGCTTTTTTGTTATGTACTTATGATTGGCAAACTCCAATCCATTATCTGTTGTTATGGATTTGATGAATTTTTTATACGGCATCAATAACCTTACTACTGTTTTAGATACTTCTTTAGCATCTTTTCCTTTCGGTAACTTTCTCATGAACAACATGCCTGTACTAAGTTCTTTAAGAGTTAGTATCGCACCTTTGTTTCCTTTACCTACAATAATATCCATTTCAAAGTCTCCAAATCTAACACCATCAACTTCAGCAGGACGCTCACTTATACTTATTCTGTCAGAAATAGTTGAACGACAATCACCTACAGGACGTGAACGGTGCTTTAATTTATGCCTACAGTGAGTGTATAAGCTCCCACCTTCTTTTTTATCTTTACGTATCATCCTGTATATAGTTTCGTGAGAAATAATTATACCTCTTTCTCTTAAAACAGCACTGATCTGTTTTGGAGACCATTGTTCTGTTTCTAATAGGCGTATAACCTCTTCTTTTATTTCTTTTGATTTTGCATGATTCCCTGGTTTGCGTTTCTTTTTCAATTCTGCATTTTTCTGTGCTGTTTCCCAATTGTATGATCTATGTTTTCCACTATTACGATTATATTCACGTGTAATAGTGGAAGTATCAACACCTATGAGCATTGCTATTTGTTTTCTACTTTCTCCTTTGTCAAGCAAAGTATGAATTGTATATCGTTGTTGAGAAGTTAAATGTTTGTACATATTTTTCAATATCTAAAAATTTTTCTGATAAATCTATAATAATTTGATTAAATTATTTTAACACGACCCCTTTTTATACCTATGTTTTTGATATTTTAAGGGTTATACAATATCACTATTATAATTCAATCGTCTATTGCAATTGGATTATAGACACATACGCTTATGCAATCTGCGGTACTTTTTCTACTTTACTTTTCCTTTATCTATGTTTTCATTTTGTCTCTGTTCTCGGCCACTCACTTCTCTTCTCCACTTGTAGTCATCTATCGACTTTTAGATGCAAAGGTAGTACTGCCAGGAAACACGGCAAATACCAGTTCCCTATTGACAATAAATTTTTCAAGACCCTCCGAAATCAAATAGATTGCGGTTTCCTGAAAAATTTATCGATCAATTATTTGCCTTACTTTCCTTTTTGCCAGTACTCTTACCTTGCACATAAAAGGTTCGAGATGACGGTTACACCGGAATAAAAAAAAGTTCGGGTCGAAGATCCAAAAACCTTCTAAGGTTGAGAATCAGGATGCCCGAAATTAATTTATAACTTCATAAACAACAAAGAATATGAAAACAAACAGATTTTTACAAGAAAGCCGAGAAAGGTTGGGCTATCATGAAACGACGAGTTGATGGATATATTGTTTTCATCCAGTGGGTGGCATCATGGCAGGAAGCACGGCAGCAAGTTTATAAGCTCAACGGATGGAGTTGAAATTATTCCATGCAACTCTATACAAAAAACTCTAATATAAACCATTCATATATAAACAAGATGAAAAACATTATCAATTCACAAAGACAAGACCTCATTGGCATCTGAAACTGTCGGAAAATGGTGGAACTCAAAGAATGTATTCTTCTCTCTGCTCACAGAAGAAAAACTTCTCTAACAGGGAAGTTGTGCTTGTTCATCTCATTCTTATAGCACTCATAATATGTGCTGCAGCAGTAGAGGTTTCTCTTCTTGTTTCATTTCTTTCATTATTGGCAGCAGGGGGACTTGTTGCATACCTTAATAGAGCTGATTATAATGATAATATTAATATAAAGAAAAATATTTTATGAATGAAAAATTAACATTTGAAGCGTGTTAAGAATATCAACTTTTGTTTTTATTAATAAGTTCTGAATATTTAATATTTGGAACTTATTAAACATTTTAATTACTAACTTTTCAATGTAAGAATATTGCAGAAGTTTTTGAAAAGGTTAATATAAAAGATTTATTTTTTGCTATATGTTTTGCAACTTCCTTTGTACTTTCGCAGCAATAAAAAAACATATTTTTTTATGAAGACAAATTATATATCAATTTTCCTAGCTTTGACGACATGTTTTTCTATTCATGTACGTCACATCCATCTTTCAAAAACTCTACTGAAGCAGTAGAGGCGTGTAAAAACAAGCTGACAGAAATTCAGGCTATCAAAGATGCTGATATTGAAAAGGTAACAGACCTTACAGCGCAATGGCAAGAAATTCAAGATTCAGCTTATAGCGTTTTTTCTAGAGACTCAACCATTAATCTGAAGAGTCCTATTGCTATGGCATATTTTGTTGTCTCTGATTCAATGAGAACAGAGCTTACACGATTAGCCTTTTTCAAAACAACGCTCACTCCAGGATGTAATGTATCTGAAACTTAACACAGCTTCAGATCGTGATAAAATAAAAAAGTCCGATACTTATAAAAAGGCTTCAGAATTTTATGCCAAACTAGACGATGAGCCTACTATTAAAGGACTTCCAAAGATACTGTCGGTTTATAACAGTCTGCTTAATAATACGCAACCATTTACGCAGGAGGCACAGCTGCTTGTTTTTATCCAGCAAGAGGATAGGTGTTTTCGTTCACTGATGGAACATCTTAGTAATGTTCCAGTTCATGATATGCAACAACTAACAGAGAAGACTTCTAGGCTCTTCGAACGTCTCTATTCTTCTGTTGGAAGAAAGAGCGATGAAGTGAATGATAGAACGATGTTATACTTAACAATGCGTTTTAATCGACGTATCATGCAAAATGCAATAGCATGCAGGGAGGATATTCTAAATAATAAGAAACTCAACCAGCAGCAAAGGGTAAGTTATCGCTGGATGTTAATTCAACCATACGTATCGATAGATGAGTACTCTACTGCTGCACTTACAGAAAAGCAAAGGGAAGAACTCATGATTATTTCAAAGGAGCTACCTACACTTCTTACTCGTTTGGATAATCAAAAAAAGACAAAAGAACAAGAAGATAAACTGGTTAATACGCTATCTGATTATTTCTTGAAGTCATATATATCATCAACTTTATAACAACAAAATCTATGGAAAAAGTATTGAATAGTAATTCGTTGGAGGAAGGAACAGTGAAACGTTCTATCATTCTTCTATATCAACAAATGATAAAGAAGTTGCCTGAATATTTCTCAGAACAAGAAATTAGTGTTATTCAGCACTCTTCTTTTCGGAGATTGTCGTTCAGTTGAAAGAACAAAATATGTTAGAAAATTTCATAACAAGTATGGAAGAAAAACTACATCTTCATGTTCTTTATGCAACTAGAGAGGAGGATGGTAAAGTGTATAAGGTTGTTGCCTACTCAACTCCTGTAGAAGATGAAATGTTGGTCTTCTATTTCTCTTCCACACAATATGGTCTCATTGATTCGATGACAGTTTTTATCTTTTGAAAGTTTAGAGACGATGTATTGTCATCTTCTTAATGAACGTAATCGTATGACAAGGCTTCAGAAGAATATCCTTGAACAAGAATCTTATGCCAAAATGTTGTCTCATTTTAACTAATATAATATGGTAATACTAATATTAAAACTAGTCTTATTTTTCGTGTTGACTAGTATTCCTTTTCTGTATCATTTTCTTATCAAACCAAGGAGAGAAAGTATAAAGAGATACCGTAATGCCTTTACGGCAGTTCAACCCCAAATGTCGAAACTGAAGAAGGCTATTTGGCGAGTGGGTACTTATCTTATCAACTTCTATGATAAGATGAAGCGTAGAGAAAAGCCAAGAAAATTCTTTACATTATTACTTCTACTATCTCTACTTCTCTTCCAGGGTGTAGATAACTTTGCTTCAAGTGAAGTGGCTGCAACTTATAAGACTATGGTTAAAGAAAACAGACTGAATGAACTTAGCATTAGTGGTAAGAAAACAGTTGCTCCTTTTATGCAAAGGAAATTTAGTAACTACCTTTACCCCTTCCTAACTCGTCCAATCGTATATCTTGTATCTTTTGCCTTAACACTAATTTTCTTCTCATATAGAATGGCAAACTGATACTAACAATAATACATAATAGTAAGAAAAACTTTACTTGTATTATCAGCTATTATGATCTTCTTTTTCTATCTTCGATGAAGGACGATACATGCTTTTTTTCAGAGGTACTTCTCATTATTACAATGGCAGCTTTATTCTATCCTAATTTCTATGATAGCTTACCTCCGAAAGGTCGGAAACCTATCCCTATTTATAATAGGGAAAAACAGGGTGGCTGCATGAACGGTTTTCTCCAAGATTTTTATATAAAAATGTTGGAGAAATAGTACAAGATTTTTACATATGATTTTTATATAAAAATGTTCTTATGAATAGTAATAAAAAGAGGGTATAGAAGATGGTATTTCTATCAACAAAAACTATCATGTTGTAATCCCTTTTGAGCTTCTTGAATTTCTTAGTGTTGATTATTCATATAAAAACAAAAGACGTTTTTCTCGCCTACAAGCGTTCCAAAACCTCATAGAGTACTATTCTGCATCTAAAAGTAAAAAAGAGGCTATGGCGGTAAATATAGAGCGTTTATCAAAGGCTTGGGGATGGAGTCGTCCTTCAGTAATGAAATTCGTTATGTTTTTAGAGTCGAAAAACATACTTGAAATTTTCAGTGTCGTCACAAGCAAGATGGTCAGGGTTCGGAATGAAATTATTGTTTTACGTTCTGAAAATGCTGTAGAAAAATGACGCGATCATTTTTTCGCATCCCGAAATTCCAACTTTGACATCTCAATTTTAATTACCAAATGGAAATGATGAAAAAATATATCGTTTGCGCTTGCGCAGAACAAACTGATATAGAAAAATGTTTTAAACTTTTTACATTGGGAGGTAGCCTAATACCCCCCTCATCCTCGTGAGGGGGTATAGACACCCCTCACGAGGAGGGGGACTACGTGCGGCAAGCCGTGTCTATATTAGGCTCTCCGAGGGTTGACAATGTAAAAACAGGGGTGGTCCCTGACCCCAAAGACGAGAGAGACCACCCCATGATAATTTCATTTCAGGGACCACCCCCAGGGACCACCCATTCTAAAAATAAATAAATATCACAATTTCAATAAATTACAAGGTCAGGGACCACCCCCAGGACCACCCCCTAAGTTTATCAGGGACCACCCCAGGGACCACCCCTGATATCAAAGATTAGGGTGGTCCCTGACTCGCAAAAACGAGAGACCACCCCTGATAATTTCATTTCAGGGACCACCCCAGGGACCACCCTTCTAAAAATAAATAAATATCACAATTTCAATAAATTACAAGGCCAGGGACCACCCCCAGAGACCACCCCCAAAATATCAAAGATTAGGGGGTGGTCCCTGACTCACAAAAACGAGAGACCACCCTTTGATAATTTTTATATAAGGGACCACCCCCAGGACCACCCCTAAGTTTATCAGAGACCACCCCCCCCCTGAAACTATAAAATAATGCAATATGGCAAAACAAGTAATGGATTTGATGGCATCTAAAGGCATCACCACAGCACAAAGTAATGAGCATCTAAGAAACTTCTCAAAGGAAGCATATAAGCGTAAACTTTCGTATGCTTTTGACCCCACTCGTGAACACCTCAATTTTTGAAGTTCGTAATGGTGGAGTGGTTACTCCTGTTGATAAAAAGCTATCCATTCCAAAACGAATAAAAGAGAATTTGGCTGCAAGAAACATCATTGATCCTAATGTCGGACTGGATGATCCAAAGTATAGAACAATTGCTAATTTCATTCTTGGTGGATCAAGAGAACAGATGCACCATCTTGCCTTTGGTGATCAGCAGGTAAATTTGGAAAAAGGGGCTGACAATTCGCATATAACTCGCAGTCCTGAAATTGAAAAATGGGCGGTCGATATGTACGACTTTATGAGTAGAAAGTTTGGAGAGAAAAACATTGCAGCTTTTATAGTACATCTTGATGAAACAAATCCACATATCCATTGCACAATTTTACCAATTACAGAGCAGAATAAATTCTCTTGGAAAGTGGTAATGGCTGGGAAGAGTAAATTTGAATTTAGTCAGCGTATGACGAACCTTCATAATGAGCTTTCTGAAGTTAATAAGAAGTACTCTCTTGACCGTGGTGACAGTATTGCAGAAACTGGGCGTAAGCATAGAACAATGGGTGAATATTATGCACAAAAAAGAGAGGAACTGAAGGGACAAGTGGATAGCTTAAAAGAAGATGTTGCAGAGCAGAAAAAGCAAATATCAAGAAACAAAGTTAGGCTATCTGAACAAGAAAAAGAAATCAAACATGGAGAGGCGAGATTGAAGGGTCTTACTACTATGATAGCTAATCTTGAACGACATAAGTCTGACTTATTGCATGAGATTGAAAAGTTAGAGGAAGATGTCAAAGCTGGTAGAATTACCAAGGAACAGGCGGATATTGAACGAGCAAGAATCCTTGATGATCTTGAAAAAACAAAGATAAAAATAATTGACAAACAAGAAAAACTTGTAGAGGCAGAAAAGAAACTCGATTTAATCAAGGGACAGACTGATGTAACTCAGGAGAGGTACAAAGAAATCAAGGACGAAAATGCGTACATCTATGCCTAATTTGAGTTCGCAAACTTTACGAGATATGCAGGCAGTGGGATGGAATATGGCTTCTGTTGAAGCTCAAAAACAAAAGCGAGAAACTAAATGCTTACAGAGAGTCTTTTGCCACCTGAACAGCGTGCTGCTTTTGACGAAGCAACAAAAGGTTTCTCTAATGGTTCTATGCTTGAACAGATGGCAGAAAAACTCTAGCTGTTGCGCTTGTTGCTACGGCACTATTCTTAGGTTCTCTAGATAAGGCAACTGAAATATCACAGAGTGCTGGAGGCGGATCTGCACCACAAAGTGGCTGGGGAAAGAAAGATGATGAAGATGATATGGCTTTCCGCCAGCGTTGTTTCCTTATGGGAGTACATATGCTAAAATCGGGCAAGAAACAGAATCTTAAGAGGAAATAAATGTAAAAATTTTTCTTTCCTCATTTAACGGTAAAATTGTAAAAGCAACTTGATTTATTTACATAATAAATAGCAAATCAATATGACACAGAAAGATTTAGCAGAAGAATTTCTCACAAAGGCAAGAGAGAATGCTATGAACTTCAAGGATATCAACTTCTTTAATGGGCCTTTCTTTCAAGAAAACGACATCAAGGCAGCTTTCAACGCAGGGCGTGAGAGCGTGATGGATAGTTTGCCTGAAATGGAGTGGAAAGGGATTGAATATTTCCAATATGCAGATACATATTTTGGTAGATATAACATTGATGATTTCGGAATATGTTTGTTACGTTTTAACGGAAAGGAAATTCCACTCCCTCCTGGTAGCTCTTTAGAGGAAACCAAGCAGGCAGCAAACGAACACTATAAGAAACAAATTAAACAAGTGTTGGGGTTATGATTGAAACAAAGCTATCAGTTAAAGAGATAGAAAGTATCATTGTTGCATACTTAGGCGGTGTTAGAACAAATATTATAGTTCCAAACCTGTCATGGGGCTTTCTTAACCATGAAGCAGACCTTATAGCTGTAGATAAAAATGGATACCTCACTGAGGTTGAAATTAAGCGTTCTTTTGAGGACTTTAAGGCAGACTTCAAAAAAGACAACTACCACGACACAGATGAGCGTGTTTTCCGCTTTGGCTACTTCGTTCCAAAGTCAATTCTAAAAGAATGTATCGAATATAACAACGAACAGTGTAAAGGCGTAACCTTTAATGGTAAGCCATACTCTGTATTTGGTTTCACGGATGATGGGAAAGTATATGACGAAGAAGGGCGAAGCATACATCCTGCTTTTTCTTATTCAAACAACCCCAGAAGTCGTAAACTGTTCTTAGAAGAAAGGTTAAAAGTAGCACACCTTGGATGTATGAGGTTGTACCCACTCGGGAAAAAGAGTATAAAACGTTAATAGTAGATTTAAAAGTGTTGCTATTATGAACAGAGAAATTTTATTCAGAGGGAAATCTATTGGTATAGGAGTATGGCTTTACGGACATTTGTTCAACTATGGACTAACAGCACCGAGTAATGTACCTTGTATCAGCGTCTGTGTACCTAAGTCGTGGAAAGAGGCATATATTCTTTATGCTGTCAGCCCTGACACAATCGGGCAGTACACAGGATTGACTGACAAGAACGGAGTTAAAATATTTGAGGGAGATATAATTTCTATTGGAGATCCAAATATTAAATATATAATAATGTGGCGTAATGATGGATTTTGTGCAAAGCAGATTGGCGCAAGTAGCTACATAGGTCTAACCTATTGGGCAAGCAACATAGAAGTATTGGGCAACGTAATAGACAACCCAGAACTTATAAAATAAAGCGTATGAAAAAGATAATGTTTTCAGACAAGTATTGCCTCACGCTGGCAGTACTTTACGGAACAAAGACAATGACAAGGCGAGTACTGAAAGAGGGTACACCGCTTGGTAATTGGGAAGAAACTGTAAAGCACCTGCCTTACAAAGTCGGAGATATTGTTGCGATTGCGCAACCTTATAAGGATATTATCGAATGTATGGCGGAGTACAGCGATATTATAATAAATGCAGATGGTTCTATAAATAGAGAATTTAAGGCTGGATGGACGAATAAAATGTTCGTCAGGGGCAACTTAATGCCCCACCATATCAGGATTACAGATATAAAGCTTGAACGCTTGCAAGATATTTCTGAAGAAGATTGCCTTAAGGAAGGTATAATATTTATTGAATCATTTTCAATTATTGGAAGGATGCTTACTTTTTCGCTGTCAAGCGTAAAGTGGGACGGATGTATGACAATATTCTTAAATTTTTCTCTTCTCCTCAAAGAGCCTACGCAGACTTAATTGATAAAATCAGTGGTAAAGGCACGTGGGAGAGTAATCCATGGGTGGTAACGTATGAGTTTAAATTAATTGATTAAAATAGAAGAACTATGAAGATAAAGAATGAAGCGGAACTGCTAAATAAGTTCTGTGATAAAACCCACATAAAAGAGATACTTACTGAACCTTTTTTCAACACGAATTACAATGAGGTTTGGAGTTCTGATGGAGTTGTCCTGATTCGGATAAATCCCAAAGCTCTTACTAATGAATATCCAAAAAAGAAGTTAGCTTTTCCAAAGTTAGAGAGTGCTTGTAATAAGAAAATCACTTTAGAGGCTGTCAATCAAGCATTGGATGAGTGTCCTAAAATTGATGAAGAAATTGTTATTCAAGATGCAGTTGAGTGCGAAGATTGCAACGGAAGTGGCTATGTTACTTGGGAGTATATGGACATTCACGGACATACACACGAACGTGAATCTGATTGCCCAGTATGTGATGGTACTGGAGAAATTGAACCTGAAAGAACCAAGAAGACAGGAAAGCAGATTACAGATGAAAATGCCGTTATAAATATTGGTAACGCTTACTTTAGGGCAAGGGTTATTAGTAAACTAAAGTTTGCACTGGATTTCCTTGGAATAACCTCTGTTAAGTTAATACATAACCCTGATATAACAGCTAATGAATTTGTTTTAAACGATGACATACACATTATCCTAATGCCCATGCTTAATCCATTGAATGAGTATGATGCAGCGGTAAAATTAGTAGATTAGCATATGGAGTTAATAGATGAATCTAAGCCTATTGCGCGAAAAGAGTATCGTTGCGAATTGTGCAATCGCATAATTCACAAAGGACAAAGATACCGCAGACAGTTTATCCGAGACAATAGCGGTGAAGCGTGGTCTTTCAAAGGGCATGAAGAATGCTGTGAATTGACATCAATTATTGATTTCAGCGACTACTACGAGGGAGTTGACTGCGATGCGTTCGAAGAAGCAATCACAAATTATGTTCAAGAATATCATAACGATGCAGAAGACGCTCTTAATATTGCTTTTCAGAATCGAAAGTATTACGACTTAGTGAAGATGATATTGGCTGAGCTGAAAGAGAAAGGGATTACACATATCAAGTTAGATGAATAAAACAAAGTAATTATGAAGGCAAAAGTAAAAAGAAACTAACAATAAACTATATTATCAGCTTGACAAGCCGTCTAAAAATGAATAAAGAGATGAAGTATAACGCACTATTATGATTATGAATATTCTTTTTATATATAACTATATGTATAGAACGTAATACGTATATAATATATACGTATTCTTATCTATTCGTAAATATGTATATACCGTTTATCCAGGAAACTATACTTACTTTTTCTTTATCTATTTTTTTATTTTGTCTCTGTTTTCGACCTCACTTCTCATCTCCGTCTGTAGTCATCTATCGACTTTTAGATGCAAAGGTAGTACTGCCAGGAAACACGGCAAACACCAGTCCCTTATTGACAATAAATTTTTCAAGACCCTCCGAAATCAAATAGATTGCGGTTTCCTGAAAAATTTATCGATCAATTATTTGCCTTACTTTCCTTTTAGCCAGTACTCTTACCTTGCACATAAAAGGTTCGAGATGACGGTTACACCGAATAGTTCGGGTCGAAGATCCAAAAACCCTAATAAGGTTGAGAATCAGGTTGCCCGAAATTAATTATAAAACTAAAAGCTGACCTATCGGCATGACGGGGGAAAATATGAAACAATATGATTTATCGATTTAGCAGCACAGAAAGGTCTTGATTTGATTGAGACAACATCTGAACGGAGCGGTTATCCTCTTGACTTAAAAAAGGCTATCATTGGCTTTGCTTCTTTTGAGGAAGCAAACGAACTTGCACAGGAGCATGGTCTTAGTATAGAGGTGTTTCAAAGACGTGATGGCTGGAATGTTTGGTATAGAACAGGCAATCGGGCGTACGACCCATTTACTCGTACAGCAGAGGATTATGGAGACGACTATAATTTGTTTACAGCCGGCGATGCTGCTGATTATTATGAGAACGAAGTACAGGAAATCATATCAGATTTCGACAACTTCGAGGATGTTGAGAAATTCTTGAAAGAGCGTCGAGAGGTATATGATGCTATTTGCGCCCTCGATGATAACGAAGCCGTGGTGACATATCAAGGTCGCTTATATGAGGAAATTAAAAAGCATTCTATGGGCTACTACTTTGATACGCATTCTTATGCTATTGGGCTGATAGATAGAAATAATGAGGATTAACAGTTCCTCGTAGGCTACAATATTGTTCATTGTATTTTATTTTTAAGCTGGGCTAACGGCTGGACGGGCAGTTTAACAGATTTCAGAATAAATGCTATTTAGTTTCGATACTGACGCAGCATAATATTTAACGGACTATTGAAACTAAAAAAAAGAAATGATGTATCGCTTGATGCACCATTTCTTTTTCTTTAGGAGGTTAGGACGATTTATTTTTATTAGTTTTTATAGTAGCCTTCCGTGGAGCAACTTGTGAACCACCGCTCTTCTTCTTCTCTGTTTGAATGACTTTGATCATCGTTTTTACTTCGCTATCTATTCGATCAAAGTTAGAATATAGGATTCGTTCTTTAGAATCTTCAGAGTCAAAGTTATAGAACTTTGGTATTGGATAATTGAAATAATCTGCTTCTTCTGCTTTAATATTCTCCATATCAAAGGAAGTCTTACAGAAGAACTTGGTGGTCTTAAAATCTTCGGCTGTCTGTATATCCATAGCATCTCGTCTACCTGTTTTGGTGACAACAAAGTCACGTGCTGTTTGACCACAAAGCCAACCTGCTCCCATATCGCTAATCTTCGAAGCTGGGACAAGGCTATCCATATTCTCATTGAGGTTGATAGAAGTTCTATCTCTATCAATAGTAATACCTTTCTTTAACTGTACTACCTTACCAAAGATGTCCCCTGACAACCAGTCAAGCGTCTCCTTTGAACGAGCTGATCCTGACACAACATTACCTACGGTAGTGATAATCTTATCTTTTCCGACCTTGCCATAGTCAGCTTCCAATTGTGGTACTTCCTGAAAACCTAAAGTGACGGCTACCTTGTTATTTCGTGCTGTACCTATCAAACGGTCTATCTTATGGAAATAGAGCGTTGGAAGCTCATCAACGATGATACTCACAGGAACATTTTTACCCATACCACTATTTACACGTGTGACAAGTCGATTTAATATCAGAGCATTAAGTGCGCCAATGATACTTTCCATTCAGGATCGTTGGCAATAAGCAGATAACTTGGATGTCGAGGATCTGATACCTTCAGGTCGAAGTCATCTCCACTGAATACCCAGTAAGACTCTTTTGTGGCCAAACGAGAGGTCTGTACACGAAGAGTTCCTATCATACCTTCCAGCTGCTCCATAGCTTGGTTATGAAAGGCCGTCATAAATGGTCCTAAGAGAGGAAATACTTCAGGGTCGGTCTCTAACACCTCAAATATCTCTTCATAAGAGTGGTTTAGGAATGAAAGAACGTGAGGCATATCCGAAAATTGACCTTTCCAGTAAGCTGGTTGTACCTGATAGTCTTTATTGCCAATCTGTTTCGCATCACTGAAAACCCTTCCTGTTAGTCTTTTATGATGAGTGCCTTTGTCTTCACTATATTCAGGATATAGCTCTTTTCCGTTCTCATCATAAGGCTTCTTGTTGTAGTTTACAAAAAAGAATATACATGCTGCAAGGAAGTTGGTTGCAGAGGTTTGAAAGAACTGATCTGAACCTCCGCCTGAACTCTTCTGTCCTTTTTGCAAAGACTCTATAAGGGTCTCTGCTGTTTCTTGTGCTGCAGCTAGGTTGGGGATGTACTTCTGCTGAATAGGATTGACACGTGCGCTGTATTCAACATTAACGAAGTTGATCATCTTGAAATCGCACCCTATAGGGATATTGCCTAGCTGCTGATTCTTTCTATAATGATAATAGAGTTTTGTGGCAAGCGTAGGGAACTTATAGTCATAGACAACCATAGAAAACCCTTTGGCTGAATGTTGTCTAATATAAGGCTCTATAACGGAGAATGTCTTACCTGAACCAGGAGTACCTACAACCCAGGTTCCTCTAAAAGGGTTCACTATGTTTATCCAGCCTTTGCGAAACTTTCCTTTATAGTAGTATCGCATAGGGATATTGACTGAATACTGATTTTCTACAAGTTCTGTGGTTTGCTCAAAACTCTCATTCTCAAAGTTGAAACGGTCTTTAAGCATGCCATCCTTGAAGTACTTTGACACATTGTCAAGTGCAATATGGACAAGTACAGTACCTACTACGGAGATAGCCATATACGGCCATATATTAGCCTTTAATAGCCATAGTCTTGCATGCCAATTACTGTTATAGATAAACACGGATACGACGACTAAGACAAGGCCAATAGATAGAGGGTAAAATACCATCTTTCGTGCATCAAACTCTATATGTTTCTTATTCTTTGTTCCTATGCAGGTGATGATGACAAGCATAAGTGTTACCATCTTTGAATAAGGGAGGAACTGGTACATAGAGAGAACACTAAGCCTTTGGTGGAAATTTGCCGTAATTCCACCTAAGCCACTCAATGCTGTTTGGTCTAATCCATACATAAAGAACTCCAAAAGGAGAGAGATATATATGGTTGTCCTGAATATACTGTACGTTCCTTGTATTTCTTTACTTTCTTCCATTGCTTTTAATATTTTACACTTTTAGCTTTCCTAGACCATGCTTTTAAGCAGTCGTTAGTAATTGTCCTCATCTTGCGTGGTTGGTATTCTTTACCAGTTCCTTTTAAATCATACCATGAATCCATTATGGTTGTATAATTGACAAGTCTGCTTAACGTTCGTAGCTTTACGTTTAAAGCACGTAGATTTAAGCGTATATTATCCATTATCTTAATTCTTTCATATTGCGTTAGCTTTGTCCTCTTATCAGGATCCTTGCTAAATGGAAATAGATGCTCTATATCTCCTGCTACTTTAGTACCATTTTCTATAAGATCATGATAAATATTGTTTTTTGACCTAGATAAGGCCACAGCTAATACATTAGCCGGCTGCCTGACAACGATACTTTTTACTACTTTTAAGTTCTTCAACGTCTCGTTTACTTCCATATAAATACCATAAACATCAGCAGCTGTGTTGATAACATCCTGAAGACTGTCAAGATACTCATTGAATTGGAGTTGTAGGTTTGTTATTTCCTTAACCTCCTCCTTTAGGTACTTATGTCCTGTAAGATTGACTGCTAATAATGCATCTTGGGCTCGTATAGCTTTCTTGGCCTTCTTGGCATAAGTGATAAACAGTGCTGCACGACCACCATCGGGGCCGTTCTGTGCATGAATATTTGTAAACGAGGCAAGAAATAACATGAAAATCAGTAAGTTTATTCTTATAATGATTGTTTTCATTGACCCCATGGTTTATGTGATTGTCTGTATCTATAGAACTTAGCAACATTGCTCATTGCTCTCCGCATTCGTCTCGAAGACTCTACTGCTAACATTTTATTGGATTTACCTATCTTTCCATTAATGGCTCTATTCCACACATCTTCAAAAGAGTGCATGGTGATGCTCACTGCCAGGAGTCGTAACTTCCTATTTAAGCGTGCTAGATTATCTGTTAGATTCCATAGTAGCTCCGTGCGTTCAGCACCACTAAGCATATTACCTTCTCCACCTTTGGCTACAACCTTTTTCAAGGTTTTATAAGTTCGTATAAACTCGCTTGCTGTTTCCATATAGAGATTGTTCATAGATACGGAGGCTGCAATACCTTGTGGATTGATTCTGCAGGCTGTATGCACATCCCATAATGCTGTGAGGGTCTGCATACCATCAGAATAGAGAGTAGTAGCTGCTTTAATGGCTGAAGCATAGCCTGAAACTGTCTTTAGATAATTGTTATACTTCTTCTCCCAGTTCTTCATCTTGGTATTGAGTTTAACCATTGCCATCTGTTCTGCTGCAATAGCGGTCATACCTCTTGATTGCTTTACAACCTGACTATCTATCCGTGTCTCTCCTGCTATGATAGCTGCATATTCAGCAGGGTTGGACGAAGACAGTCCTTGTGCTGATAAAGAGATAGTCCCTAAAAGGAGAGCTATAAGCAAAAGGATACGTCTATGATCTATTGGTAATTTCATAAATTCCCTTTCTTTTCTTGTTAAACTCTACTCGCTTGCGTATCTCACCAACAATATCTAATCTTGCTTTTATACCTATCATATTCAGCTTTGGATTGTTCCTGTCACCTGAATAGATGGTAATAGTCTTCAGTCCAAACAGCTGCTGTGGCAGGGATTGGTGTTGCTGATAGTCTATGACACGATAAAGCTCGATGTAGTCTGTTGAGTGAGAAAGAACACCATGTAAGGTGATGAGTTGTTCTGCTGTTAGAACATACTCAATCCTTGCCATGTAGACAACCTGAAAAAACAGATAGATGGTAAGGAATAAGGATGGCCATATAAAAAACTCGTGAAAATCGAAGTCCGTAAAACGACTTACCCAGTATCCTGCAATACAAAGCAAGATACCAGGAAACTCATTAATACAGAACTGTCCCCAGTGAGGACGGATTGTCACTGTCTGGAATGGTATAAATTCATTGTTAAGCATATCTAACATATTGAGAATTACTATATACCCATTCCTCTGCCTTCACCGTTACCTCTTCTTAGTGGTTCACTCTCCGCCTCATAAAGAGCAGCCGATACGGCTTCAGGAGAGACAACACCAGGTTTGGAATAGACATCTCGGCTAGCATAAAGTTCAGGGCGGTAACGTGGCTCGGCCATGACATTGCCAACAACATCTAACCCAACAGATACTGCTGCTAGAATAGCTGCTCCTAAGTTGAAACCATGACCTGGCTTTGTCTTCATCTCTACTTCAGGGAAAATCTTATCAAAAAGTTTCATACGCTGGGTATCATTGACGGCACGGAACTTGTCAAAATCCTTTTGGGTAATCTCATGAGAGAATACATTACCATCAATGACAGCGGTCATCTTGTATTTGCCTTCTATGACTTTACCTTCAGCATCACGTAACCGCTCGACAGCAATATCACCTACCTCAGTAGCTCTGCCATGGCCACCACTTCTAACCCATTGCTTACTGGGTTTTAGGTTTTCTAAGGACTCACCATTCACACCAGCTTCGCCCTGGAGGGCTATCTTGACATTCTGACGTAATTCCTCCAACGAAGGCTGCGCTTTGCCTTCTTGTATCAGCTTACTCTCTGTCTGTCTGATAGCTTGAACATCTCCTTCTGAAAGAGCTTCTGCCTTGATGTGTTCGGAGTCCTTAAAGAGGGTTTTGTTAAGTGCCTCTGCCATCCTTTCGTTATAAGGTCGACTAACACCTTCCTTGGTAGTATCCTTCATATCAGTATTCTCTGAATACGAAGTGATATTCTTTTCTACAGTGGAGATAGGAAGGGTGACAGCCTTCACGATAGATAGTGACTGTCCCTTCTCATCTTTGATTGGTATAAGCGTTGATAAGAGTTTTGCCTTGCCATCGTCGTCAGCCTGCTTGAAAGCAAGATAATCTTCTTCTGTAATCTTATATGACCACATTCCAATATCTTTGCTTTCTCGCATAGTGAGCATATAATTACCTGATATCTGATCTTTATATGCCATAGCACTTGTTATAGCAGCTGTAGCTGTATCGCTAACAAGATTATAATTGCCTTTTAGCACAGCAACGCCTGTAGTCTCGTCCAGCTTTCCGGAGCGGATTCCATCTTCCATAATACCATTAGATGCACTCTTAATCTTAACTTCATCGAAGACCTTATCGAAGAGCTTCAGACGGTACTCGTCGTTATAGTTAATAAACTTGATGTAGTCTTCCTTGGAGATATCGTGCGACATGACTTGGTTATTGATGATAGCCGTCATACGATAGGTGGTTGCACTCTTACCATCGTTCACTGGTGATACTTGTATCTCACCAACTGATACAGCACGACCATCTTTGACTGGGAGAAAGAAACCTTTGCCAGGATCAAGTGACCGACCATCGACAACACCAATAGAGTTCCAACGGTCTAGGAAACCGCTTCTATAGTCTTCACGTGATGCTTTGAAGTCTATGATATCTACTTTTGAGTCCAGGTATTGCTTAGCAACTTCCTTATGGAGACCTAACTCTTGCTCGACTCGGGCTTTAACTTGATGTCGATATAGTCTTTACTATTTAGTTTATCGGTGGTTATTTTGTCACTAAAATCCTTTCCTATAACGGCATTTAAGATAGCAAGTCTCTCGTTGACGGAGATGCCATCTTTGTTGTGTACACCTTTCTTATCGTTATACTTGAACTTTTCACTTATGAGTTTCTTAGTCTCTTCAGGCTTCAGCTGGTATTCAAGATTGCTGTTCACTTCTGATGACTTGATGGTCAAAAGATTCTTCTTCTCATCAATGACAATGCCATGTGATGAGAGTATTTCTTGGAACTTTGCTGATGACATATAGACTGGCGAGGTGATAGAGTTAAGAGGCACGGACTGACCTTTAGGACGTTCAATCTTGGGAGGTTGGACTTCCTTAATACTCATATCTTGAAGAACATCTGACTTCTGTCTTGTTCCTTTATCATAAAAACCGTATGCTCCTGTTTTTAACTCTCCTGGTCGTAAACGCCCATCAGGACGGTCTATAACTACTGGTGCACTGCCTGCATAGAAAGGTCTACCATCAATACGCCTTACCCTGCCACCACTTGCAAGGCCTAAGATGCCATCTATGATACTATCAAAACGACCGAATCGTGGTCCTTCAAAAGGACGGAAAAAGCGTGGCTCTCTATATCCGTATTCACCATCTGCAAGTCTATGACCGTCTAAGCCCATATTAACAGGGCTATTGGCATTTCTTGCTGCAACATAGGATCCTGGTATATAATAGTCATCTTTGACAATGCTGACAAAGGTGTTGTAGGCTTTCTTATCCCATACATTGGTGCCACTGTTCATCAAGTTTTCAACCTGCTGCTGGTTAAGGGCGTAACGACGAGGTTCGGAAGAGTTATGCGATAAGGTAACTAATTCATAGTCTCCTGTATCGGTCATGGTAATATGCGCCTGCATGCCATTGGCATTGAGGGTATCTTGCAGACGAGGTGATATATCGGTCATCCGATAATCCGTATTTTTTCTTAATGTTGCCATAGTCTATTGGTTTGGATGGTTTTGTTATTACTTCTTTTTATATAGCATGACGCAGGTGTGACGATTGGCGGTGTACGGCTTGTAGTAGCTGTTCCCTCCTTTGATAGATGCTGTCATTTTATCTCTAGGCACACCTGCTTTTAGTAACAGTTTGGCTATATATCGACAGCGTTTGATGGAAAGGGTACGATTATGCTTACTTGTTCCTGTCTTGCTGTCGGCTGAACCTACAATACGAACATCTAAATCGTATTCCTTTACAGCTGCAGCTATCTCTCTTATATTGATAAATTGTTGCTTATCGATGAGTTCTGTAGAATTGCGCTTAAAAAGAAGAGGATAGGTGCGTCAAACTTTGCGATATTGTCATCATCAATACTGTTGGTGCCATCTTTTCCTTCACCGTTAGCAATTCTTTCCTGAAGAGAGCGGAGTCCGTTATAGCTGTTACGAGGATAGGAAGGAATATTGATAGCTGTAGGATGAGTTATATTCTCCTCGTTAGCTATTGTTGAATGTATTTGTTCCTTTCTATGCCATCCTAAATGTCCGATACCAACTGTTATACCGATAGAACCTGACAATAGATTGTCTGCAAAATATTTTTTATTGCCATAACCATCAAAATTGCCATGAGCTGTTGTTCCTCCGAGAGTGGCAGATAAAGCAATACGTTCATTAAGGTTATAACTACCTGTAACACCATAAGAAAAAGCAAAGGATGAACGTTTGAGGTTATTATGCCTTATAAGACCGACACCGAGGTATGGACTTATATTCCATTTTGCAGGAGTGTCAAAAGAGGGGCGGAATAAAGAGGATACATTGAAAAGTGCATCGATATGATAACTCCCAAAAGATTGTGATGTCTTCTGTGAATCAATAAACTTAAAACCTTGATAGACAAGACGAGTTCCAAAATAAGGAGAGTGCCATTTGCCTAGAGAAAAGTCAAAACCTAATTTGGTTCTGCCGCTGAAATCGGTATGGGTGACTGGAGATCCTAAGAAGGAGAGAAAACCTGTCTGTGCGGAAACAAACCAATTGTCTGTAAGACCTGATAGCTGGTAGCGTGGTTCTTCTATTGCTGGCACTATAGGCTCTTCGGGATTATCAATGTGACTGATGGGATTGTCATACATTGATTTTACATACATGTTTTCTTCTGTGCCATATACGACCTGGGCATAGAGGGCATGGCTTATGACTGCGAAAGCTGATAATAATAAGATCTTTTTCTTCATTTGATTTTATACTTTATTTTCAATTATTCTATATCATAATTTTTGGGCTGCAGCATCATAGAGGTAGAGCTTATACTTAAAAATGATGCTTTCACACTTCTGAACATAGTCTCGTGCAGTAGCATAGCCTGCTGATTTAATAGAGACAAGCCAGTTGTGAAAATCGGTGGAGCTGTAACGCCAGCATTGCTTGTAACGATCGCTCATCAGCAGCATGGAATGGTATTCCATACTGGCTTCAGGGGAGGCAAAGTTGCAGAACTTCTCACCTTTCAGGTCATCATCATGGACGCTATAAAGGAAGCCCACTATTAAGCCAACTCCTGTTAGCTTTAATACCGAAATAGTTAAAGCCTGCTTGGGCTAGCGTACTGCTTCCCCAGTGACTTTCTAATGCCATTTGAGAGAGGATAACGGAGGCTGGGATACCATACTTCTTCTGCTGGCGCATGGCTGCATGGGCATACTTATTGAAGAAATCATTAGGGGAAAGGAGAGTGTTCTCGTTGACATGAAGGGCATTGATACATTGTAGCTTTACATCTCTTATATAGGTAAGGAGGTTGTAAGGGTCTTCGAGTCTTCCTCGCAATCTGCTGGTGATATGAAGGTGTGCTCCTGTGGAACGACCTGTATTGCCACTAACGCCAACTGGATCACCAGCAAATATCTTATCGCCTTTTCTTACCCATATCTGTGATAAATGGCAATAGCTGATAGTGTAATCTCCATGCTGCATGATGATATAGTTGCCTGATGTAGGATCACTGCCGGTGTTAAGGACGCTGCCGTCAAACATGGCAAGGCATTTCTCATAATGTGCCTTTAAGTCAAGACCACAGTGATCTTTTGTCTTACCTGTGATAGGGTCTCTACGTCGTCCGAAGGATGAGTTGACTTTGATGTTACGAAGCGGAAAACTTACACTAAGATATTTGTCTATCCAATAATCTTGTAAGTTATCATTATCCGACTTCTTTTGCGCATAACATAGAAGGGTGCTTGAACTTAAAATAAGCAGAGAGATGTATCTCAAAATTGTTATCATATTCTTCTTTGTTTATACTGCAAAAATAGAATAAACCTATTTAATAAGACGTGTGAAAAAGGAAGTCTTATATTAACATTTCCAAAACGTAAAAACCCCTAAATCCGTGAAACAGATTTTTGAAAAATGTTAATATAAAAGGTTTATAATTTTTAGGGGATTCTTTCAAAGGAAGAAACTATCTTTGCAAAAACAAAAAACAGAAAAGATGAAGACGATTTTTGCAGAAAATGAGATACCCTATAAGAAGTTTGAAAGTATAGGGTTTTCACAGGAGATGGTGGATGACCTTCCTGAAGTGGTTATGAATAAACTGTTGAGTGGTAACTGGACTCCTATCTTACCTATTCGGGTTGATTTAGGAGATGGGGTTAAAAGAACGATCCAGGCTCGCTTAAAATTAGAAGAAGAGCAGAAGTGGTGGATATACTTATTGCTCCAAGAAGCGAAATGGCGGACTTGGAGGATTTCACGCCTGATGAACAGAATACATTGCGTAGTGGTAAAGTTATCATTACAAAGATGCCTGGAAAGGAACAGTGCTTTGTGCAGCTCGATGATAAGACGAACAGGGTTTTGTATATTCCTGTTTCGCTGATGGAGGATAACCTATCCACTCTGCAGAGCGAACTCGAACTCTCTAATGAACAGGTGGCACAGATGTGTACTGGCAATGTTCTATCGGTAGATAAGCAGGAGGGGACATTCACTTTCGGACTGGATTTTCTTGCTGATGGTGGAATCAAGGTAGTAAGCGGAGATAGAGAACAATACGATAATGCTGCTTCACAGGAATTACCAACGTTTAATTTCGGTATATATGGATGCTGGGTAAAAGATGATGATAATTCTTTCAAAGACTACATTTCTGAAGATGATTATACCGAGGAAATGCAGCGTGAGTTCTACCACCTTGGCGATGAGAATGTGCAGAAGGAAGAACAGAAACGGAGAGGTATGCATAGATAATAACCCTAAATACTAAAATGATATGGCTGAATTAAAGAAAGAATTGCTCGACCAGCTCGACCGGAAAGAAATTACCAACTTCGAGTGCATCATTAGCCACGGAGAGGAAATGATAAATACCTATAAAGAATGGTGCGATGTACTCGGATATATGGAGGGCAATGAAGAAGGGGCAGAGCAGTTCATCAATGAATGGAGGTATGGTGATGATTCTGATGAAATGCCACAAGAGGTGTGGGATCTTCTACAAAAGGAAGGACAGAAGCAACAAAAGGAGCAGGAGAAAGAATTTCTGTCCCAAAGTAGTAATGGTAATCAAGATAAAGATGCCTATATTTCTGCAATGGAGGTATATGACGAGTGGAAAAAAGATCAGAATAGACTGAAGGCTTTAGGAAGCTCTGAAAATGCCATAAAAGTAACACTGTGGCGATATCAAAATCCTATGGGGTCGAAGAAAGCATGTAAGGATGAACTCGGTATTACTAGAAATAACGCCAAGAGATGGTGGAATGTACGTCTCTTTATTGATGGTGCTATTGCTGGAGGCGGACATGTACATTTCCCATTAGGACTTAATTATGATGTTATGAAAGAAACTATTCTTGAAGCAATACAAAAAGCACAAGAAGATAAATAATCGTGACACAAATGATGGCAGTTTAGTGTTTTTTTACAACATGTAGTTGTATTTATAGAAGGCGGTCTGCGTGATGCTGGCTGCCTTCTCTCTGTTGTATGGGGCTTCTCGCCCCCTATACCCCTCGGTGTATTCCTGGTATAGATTATTAAGGTTTTGGGGGATATATCCCCTTATGATAAGGAAAGTTGTAAGATTTGACTGGAGGAGGTTTCTGATTGCTCTAATATACGTTTGGTATAGTTGGGGTTGTTTTCTAACCTTTCTCGCCATATCTTGGAATATTCGGGATTGGTAGCATCAAAACGGCAACTCTGACTGATGATACCACTGCCTAAATGGGAAACGAGGTTCTCAAAGAGATAGGAGTCAAAGCAGAGCGTATCGAAGTCTATATCTCTGGTACTCTCTATCATGGCAACTGCTAAATCCCTATAATAATCGTCCCCATTCTCATACTTGTCTTTGGAGGCTATGTGAATGACTTTACTTGTGTGGTCATAGAGTGATAGTCCTGGCGTGCCATCATGCTTAATTCAATCTTGCTAAAGTCGTTTGCATCAAGGAACTGATAACCACTGGTTTTCTTTCTTTCCAAAGCTACCATGTTTAACTTCAATGATTCATAAGCTCGACGCTGGTTAATAGGGAAGGTGGTTTGCGAAATATTATAAACTCTTTCTGTACCTAATTCTTTGAGGATATATAGACTTTCTGCTTCTTCAGAAATGCCATAGCCTTTCTCTAATAACTCACCTTCTGTAATGAAGAAGGGTAACTCGAAGCCTTTCTCCTCCATCCATAGAGCTAACATAATGGCATTGGTGCCTGTATAGACTTTTCCTTCCGTATCTCTTGGTAGCATCATTAGCTTGGATACCCATGGGTTATCACCGTTATCAAGCTGCCTTTTGAGTTTCTTACTTAATAACATACCATAGACTCGGTAGGCTTCTCTTTTTTGCATCTCTTCAGTATGCCATCTACCTGTAGGGGTTGGTTGGACCTGTATATAACCTTGGGGAATGGATATACTCTCTTCTTTGCTTGAAGACATACTGCTATTTGAAGAACCTGTACTGCTTCTTTCTTGCTCGGTGATAAGTGGAGAGCTTGCTTCAAGGGGTGCAGCAGCCGGTTGTTCTATTTTTACTGCTGGCTTGTCTGTAGGCACTTTAAGACTTTCTTTATGCACAGAAGATACTTCTGTCTGTACAACGTTTGCAGATGAGACAGCTGCTTTTGAAGAGGGAGAAGGGGCTATCCCAAGTCGTGTGAGAATACTCTGCCACAGTGTATCCAATGGTTGCTTTTCTGTTGTCTTGCAATAGACTGACAATCCTTCGTAGATAGTGTTAAGTTTAGCTTGTAATAGCTCCTTTACTATCTTATCTGTACTTTTACTTTGGACCCTCTTATACTCATTGATTAAAGAGTCACAATATTCTACGATGCTCCTTAGCAACGTATCCTTGTCAGAGGATGTTAAAGTGGTAGCTATGTTACTTTCAGTGTTAGATACAATGACTTCGTTTGAAGCATTTACAGCAACTCTGTTGATTTCCTTACCGTCGATGCTGCATAGACTTTTTTCTACAGATAAGAGCACGTATGCTCCATTTTCATTGATAGCATTACCGAAGATCCTTACCATAGATGCAAGGTCGTTGGTTACTGTACGCTCGTTTAAAGTCTTCTCTATATAATTCAAAACATCGACAAAAAGATAGGATTCATCATTTTCAATGATATACGCCTGGACCTCTTGTGTATCCAAATTGAAATCTATACGTATCTTGTTATCATAGAGTGACCATGCTTTGGGATAATAGGTTTTACCACCAAGATTTACGTAGATGGAGTTATTGACAGGGAACATACCTTGTAAATGGTTGGCACGCTTTATCATATCTATCAATGATAGATACTTCTTTTCAACATCATCTCGTACTGTGGCTTCTTCATTCCATTTGTGGAGAGCTTCGTTACTAAGAACGGTGAAATTCTTTGTATCAATTAGTGTCTTTAGTTTTTTGTAGGTGATATAATCTTCAGATGATGGGTGGTGACTGATTTTATCATAGAAAGAGACGCATAAAGACAAAGGCTCTCTGTCTTTGTCTATAACTTCCTTAACTCTCATATAACGATTTTTATTATGAGATGTTTCATTGTCCTTTCTGTTGTCTATAAAAAGACTACCTACAAGGGTTCGGCAGGACCTGGCATCTATCATTCTTATATAGGCTTCAGATAATTCGTATCCTGCTAATTGTAGTTGATAAAGGCGATCGGCTTGTTGATCTAAATCTTCGGTATAGGGTTTAGAATTTATCCAGGTACTTAGCAAGCCGTCTTGCCATTGAACGGCTGGAAAGAACTTGGAGTTGTGCTTGTCAGTATCCTTACAACGTTCTTTCGCCCATAAACTCATCTCTAATGCCCATCGCTCTAATAGAGTATGCTGCTTTTGATTTATTGACAGAAAGGATAATTCTTCAACAGAGAAAAAATGGTTTTGAGGGAAAGGTTTCTTCTTTGTGTTGTCTACTTCTGTCTTTTCTGATGATTGCTCGACATTCTTTCCAAATATCTTACTCCATCCACTTAATAGGTGGTTGTGAAAGAGATTTCTTTTATTATCACTTTGGCTCATACTTGTTATAGTTAAAAGAATTTATAAACACCAGCCTGCAAAGGTTTATCTTTGTATGGATAGTGCTTTGCAAAACTGGTGGTTCAAATACTTAAAAAATATGACACATCATTTTTGTGTTGTGCTTAGTTCCCATGGAACAATGCTGCTGGTACGGCACTCGATATTAACATTGCCTTGATAGATGTGGAAATGAAGCTCGCCTTTGACTTCTACGTAGGCATCGGGCTTGAAGAAGTCTTGCTTAACTGGGGTAGGTGCAAGAAAGCGAACCCATAGCCAGCCGACTTTCTCGCCATCTTTGTCTTGGGATATGCCGGAAAAGGTTTGGAACTGATGACCGTTTTTATTGGTGCGTTCAACGATTTCACCTTTGATCTTTCCTTTGAACTCCATAGAGCCTGTAAGAGCATCAGCTTCGGTGGACTTCACAATCTCTATCTCACCATCACTACGGAGGTTGTAATAAGTACGCTCGTCTATTTTCTTAATGTAGAGTGTACCATTAACTTTCACTCTGCGACCAGTGGAATACTGTCCCATAGTATCTTTGTTGCCTGGGGCGGAAACAAAGACTTGTAGCTCGGCTCCTGAACCGTCGCTGCCTGCTATGGGAATAGTTATACTGAAGGAAATAAAGGGTGTTCCTTCTTTGCTTTGTTTCTCTACTGCGGAATTACTGATAGTACCGCATGCTGTGACATTACATTTAATCATATTTCCTATTTCTTTGTAGTTTTATACTCTACGTATCGTATTCTCTTGCTGCTTTTCAGGTAGCTCTGAATCGTAATTTAACGAGGCGGTTTGAGTAAGTCGGCCGACATCAACACTTTCTCTATCTCTTCTTAACGAAGCAGCTTCCTTGGTTTCTTCCTGTCCGTTCTTTTCTGTAAGAGCAAGGTCGTTACTCTCGTCTTGCTTTAACTCCTGGGCGAGAGTTAAGATGCTCATGAAGAGTGAGGATAGAAGGCCTGATATACCATTGTTTGCTTGGGCTGCTTCCTCACCATTCCTATTCATAAGGTATTGTAACCACCGGTTAGGATCATCGGAATTAGTGAGGTTAGATAGGAGTTGGGGATTGTCGATGGGCTGTCCTCCCATGCCTGGTTGCCCATTGTTATAAGCCATAAGGGAGGCATAACGAGCTACCATGTTCTGACCGCCTTTGTCTAAAGGAACTGGGAGGTTGCCTCTGAAAGAGAGTTCGGCAAGGTATTCGGCAGGGTCATAACGCTGAAGGTCACCTTTGCTATTATAGAATTTGGTCTCAAAATGCAAATGTGCTCCAGTGGAACGACCTGTATTGCCTGACATACCTAGAGGGGTTCCTGCATTGACAACATCGCCAACATTGACTCCTATTTTGCTTAGGTGCATATAGGTACACTGTAAACGGCTGCCATCGGCACGGTTGTATTCAACGGTTATCATATTGCCGGCTGCACCATTATTAGGCTTAACGGCAATGACCTTTCCATTATCTTCTGTACCATAGATGGGGAGATATTTGCCTCCAGTGCTAATATCTACCCCTCCATGATGATGCCCCGGACGACTTTCGCCAAACTCTCCTGACACTCGTAACCCTTCGAGGTTGATAGGCATACACCATCTGCCTTGAAGAGGATTAAGGAGGATAGCTGGTGTGTTAGGACGTGCTGTGCCTGCTGGGCTGATGCCTTGGCCTCGCATATAGCCTATGGGAATACCTTTCTGATTGGCCGTCTGTATGGCTAGACGGTCAAACCTGTCTAATCCGTATTTACTGATAACACCTTCGATGCTGTCTACATAGTGGGGGGCAGTGGCATAACCGCCTGCCTTGATTCCTCGTATCCAACCTAAGTGATCAGTACTATCATTGACAGGACAACGACGAAGATATCTTGATTGGAGGAGGGTGGCAGAATGGTCGTTAAGACTTTCCTCTACACTGTTATATGAACGGAATGCTTCATTGGGACGGTCATCGTCATGAAAACTAACTCTGCCTGTCCATGAGGAACCTCGCTTGATGCCGAAGAAATTGTTGTCGTTTCTGGCGAGGTCGGAACTGCCCCAGGTACTCTCTACGGCCATCTGTGCAAGGATAACCGAAGAGGGTATACCATACTTGACTTGTTGCTCCATAGCATAAGGGGCGTATCGATTGATAAACTCTGATGGTGAAATTGCCATGTTGTTTGTCTATTTTTTATTTTCCTTATCCTATTCCCATACCACGAGGTTTAACTGTTCTTGGAGTAGTTTCTTCTTGCTGAACGTCTTCCTCATTTGTGTCTTCAGATTGAGATAGCGTCTGCTCTTGGTTTGAAGAAACATTCTCCTGCTTTTCTTGCTTTATGGGATTCTCATTCTTTTCTTCTACTTTGAGAAAGGGTGCAAAGGTCACTGCTGCAACAGCTTTTTTTATACTCTGCCATATCGTCGGCCAACCACATCTTGTTCCATTGATCTTTGCTTATCGGCTCTTTCATGAGCTTACCGTCAATAGTGGCCATAACATATTTCTTGTTAGGATCGTCTCTGTCTTTGGTGATGGTAGGACGTTCTATCTTACTCATATCGACAGCAGGGACTTTTGGCATGATAAGGTCCACTTTAATTTCAGGGTGCTTCTGTGCAACAGAATAGTATTTCTGTGCAAGAGCTTCGTGTATCTCTTTCTTTTGATCTGTGTTCCTTGCATCAAAGTAGGCTCTCTTATGAGCTTCGTTAGGATAGATTGCAAAAGAGGGCTCGTTATCTACTTTGAAGAAGAAGGCATATTGCCCCTTATCATCCTTGATAGGTGTAAAGAGTTTTATATTGGCAACTTTAGCTGCCTCTATCTGTGGCTTTACATCAATATCCCTATGCTGGCTGAAATCATATTGCTTTAGCTTATCCACAGAGACTTCTTTGCCTTTGTAATAGTCGTTGGTTTCATTTAAACCTAGACCACCACCTGCATTGTAGAACTTGACATCACTGATGCCTTCCTTACCCAAAGCTATTTTAATGCGGTCTTTGCGAATTCCTGATATTTCTACATCATCGTCTAATGATGCTCCTTCTGGAAGAATAACATCGGCTGCACCTTTTGCCTTGTCTCTTACGATAACGATTTGCTTGGACTCTATATCGGGAATCTTGGCTAAATCACTAGAAATCTTGTATTGCTTTGGACTGACAATAAGATCCTTGGGAGTGAGTTCCTTGCGGATATCTTCGTACTTGACAATCTCTTGCTTTAGATGCTTGTCAATAGACTCTATTGCATTATTGACATCTTTTTCGATTAAACCGAGCATCTTAGGGTTCTCTCTAATCTCTCGCTGCAAATAGTTGACATTTTGCATGCTTTCTTTTGATAGAGTAGCTGGAAGGCCCTGACGTGCCATGAGAACTCCTGCAGCTAGTCTTGAACGAAGCGTTCGTATTTAGCATCATCGCCAGGAAGGAGGTTGTTACGCCCCATCCTGTCAAGACGATGCTCGCTACCTGTGGCTGCAACAACGGCACGATAGATGTCATTGGCTTTCTGAAGGGCAGCTTGACGGCTATCGCCAGCATCCTTATCGCTCATCCCACTGACAATAATCTTATCTGCTTGCTTGTCGTAAGCGGCATCTTGAAGCACCATGACACGCTCATAGCCTATACCTGCAGATTTGGCTACTCTCTGTGCTGTCTGATTGGCATTTGAGATGACCTCCTTCTCATTAGGAAGCTGTCTGATGAGTTCGGCACTATCAAGATTCTCGGCCACTACAACCCACTGCTTGGCTTCGACTAATTTGGGTAGATAGTCATTAATCCTGTCAAGTGGGAAACTTACTGACTTGACTTTTTGACCGTTTTCTTCGGTCTGACTGACTGGCAAGTTTAAGAGCTTTCCTGCTCTTGACGCATCTTTTCCATAAATCTGATATTTACTGTCAGTACGAGCAATGACCATAGAGGTAGGATGGTTGGATTTTAACTTCTCGGCAAATTTCATCATACTGCTTACGCCACGCTCGGAGAGTTGATCTATCTTGGCTCCTTTGTCTTTCAAGAGAGCTGTATAGTCTGCTTGCTTGCCTGCAGGCATAGTGGTTTGATCAATATTGAAGATACCATACTCTTCCTTCGACTTGTGCTTGGTATAGAACTCCTTCTCTTCTGCAGGAAGTTTATCATAGTCTTCTCTACTGATGAGTTCTTTTGTGCCTACATGCTGATAGTCCCATTTAACCCAATTGAAAGCAAGAGATTCTTCGTTCTGCTTTACAGCCGTGCCAGCATCTTTTGCACTGTCATAGGTTGTATACACGTTTGAACGATAGCCCTGCCTATCTGATTGCAGATTCATCATTATGTTGTTATAAGCCATGATGGGACGCTTTGCTCCAATAAACTCGGCATTGCTCTTGCCTGCCTTGTTCATCCAAATACCCTTGTTGCCTTTGGCAAGCTCTAAGGCACCAAGAAGAAGGGCAGCATGAAGGAGAAGTTTGGAACTCGGACCGCTATCTTTCTCTTGCTGTTTGTTCTCTTCTTCTCGACGCTTTTCTTCTTCGACCTCCCTACGGCGTTCGTCTTCTGCCTTCTTCAGGGCGGCTTGCTTAGCTTGCTCGGCTTTCTGTTTCTTCTCTTCTATAGCGGCCTGTTGGGCATCAGCTATGACGGTTGCCTGCTTCTCGGCAACTTCCTTTGGTACATTTCCTTTTTCCATGATGTTTTTTGCTATGCTTGCTACATTGGTTTCGGGATTGCTGTCCTCGGAGAGGGAGGTCTCTTCTATGGACTCTTCTACTTTTGAAGCATTATCTAAATTCTCGGACTTTGATAAGACTTCTGTATAGGCTGCAGAAATCTGACTGACTTCAATAGGTCGATAGCACCTTCTGAACCTTCAAGATGATACCTGTCATTCTTTATTTTTCTCTCTAAATTGGTTATAGCAGAAGGGATAAGGTACTCTTGGTTGATTCCTTTTGATTCTTCTATGGCTATAAAAGCCGCATTTTCTTCCCTGGTGATAGAGCTGTCTTTTCTAAAATCTTCTGTATATTGCTTATCACCATTACTATAGGACATCGGAAGAGAAAGGAAATCTCTTTCCTTCCCTAATAAAAGGTCTGATACCATATAGGCTGCAACAATTTGGGAATTGTTATACAAATGTTTGTCACCTTCTATATGACCTGATAGAAGCCACTTATCTTTGCTGTTAGCAACTGGTTCTTTAACTGTTGTAAGATCTAACCACTTCTCTAGTGGTTCAGGAATATAGGAAGCAACTATGGTTCTGTACGGATTATGCCATAAATTAATGGCAAGACTCTTCTCTCCTTTCTCATTCACATTGACTACAGCATCTACATTTGGCAGAATGTCTTCTACCCCTGCTATAAGTTTTTTTGTATAGTCATCAACTGTATTTTGATAAGTATTTTCACCTGGATTGCCTTTCTCTTTCTCATAGGCTTCCCATACTGGGACCTGAAGAGAGTCAGGGACAGAGTTATTCTTCTCTTGTTCTGTGTGAAGCTCTTCCTCAATCTTGGGTGACGCTTCTACTGTGACTTGTTGACCTTTCACGCTATAATCTGCAGAAACTTTACCGGATTGCAATAGTTCTATGCCTCCCTTTGACCCATTGAGGGTGGCTTCCCCATAGTATTCTGTCGTATCAATATGGTTCTTAAGAACAGCCACAGCATTCTTGGAAAGATCATGCTTGGAAATACCCATAGAAGTATCTAAAGCCCAAGCTGCAGCAAACGCTTCATCGGAGATAGAATGGTCTAAATTGCCTTGCATGACTTCGTTATAGTTGTCCCACTGCTTTCCGTCTATGGTAAATGCCAGGTCTACTTCCTGATTCTCTTTTTGTAAAGAATCGTTGAAAATGCGTATGCAGCTACTATGTCGACATTTTTGCCTGTGGAGCTACCTTGCATATTGGAGTGTGATTCTTCCTTAGGAGAGACTTCCAACCATGCTTTTAAAGGTTCGGGGATGATATAAGTATCGAATATTCGGGGGTCATTCTCAATCTTTGCAGATAGTACATCAGACCCCCATTGGTCAATAGTGAGAGTTCCCTTTATGCGAGGTAAAATATTTTCCACTCCTTTTAAGAGCATGTTACCATACTCCTCTGCCGTGTCCTGATAGGTGAAATCACCTGTCTGACTTTTCTCTTTCTCATAGGCTTCCCATACTGGGACCTGAAGAGATTCAGGATCAGAGACTTTCTTCTCTTGGTTGGCTCCTTGGTCTTGAACAACAGAAAGAGGCTTTAGCTGGCCTGAATAGATGGATTGAGGTATCATAACTTTATTTGCTGCTTCAGAAAACATAAAATCTTGACCATATACAGCTTTTATATTATTGCTGTACTCGGAAATAATTTGGCTTGCTTGGTTAATACGCATTGCTAACTGACGAGTTCTTTCATCATTCACAGCAGCAGGATGCTGGGCGTTAATATTGCTGTATTGTGCTTGAAGATCTGAAAGAGTCTTGCGATTCTTATTGTCTTCGGACAAATCCTTGTCAAGTCTATCACGAGTAGACTCGTCTGTAGGGAAAAGATCGCTAATATGTTGCTCAAAATAATAAATTTTTGCCTTATCAACAGTAGTTGCAGGACCAAGCTCTGTATTATGATTCCCTTCAATTGAACTCTCTGTAATTTCAATTGATAACTTAGAAGGAAAATCTTTCTCGAAATCTTTTACAGTCTTTAGCTGCTCTGCTGTTAATCCGTATTCATTGCCGTCTTTGAGATAGGGAATTGACCATTCAGGTAAATAAAACTCACCATAGGGGACCTTCTCTATAAGAGGCTTTTTGTCTATATTACTTGATTTACTTTTATCATCACTTGCATCTAAAGCCATGGCTTTTAACTTCTCTATATCTTCAGCTGAAAGCATTTCGTCATCCTTGATAGAAGAGCTTAGATCAACCTCTCTGTTTCCTCTGTATTCAGCAAACACCTTGCCCTCCTTCAGCATTTTTATTGCATCATATAAAGGACTACCTGGAACTATTGGTTCTTCGGGTGTAAAACCCTTACGTTGCTGCTGTAGATATTCAATAGCGGCTTGAGTAAGATTATGGGGATGTGAGTCCTTGACTATATTAAAAGCTGACATAGCCATAAACTCACTTCTTGTGATTTGATGTTCTTTGGCAGCTTTGAGAAAACTATCGAAACTGTCCCATCGCTGCTTTCCATTACTGTAGATAAGCTCGGTTGATTCTGACTTTGATGACGTTGTCTTTGCATTATTAATGTCATCATCTTGTCTATCTGATGAAGTTACAGTTTCTTCTGAAATTTCTTCTTGTGGAGCTTCTGTATTGCTTATTTTTAGAAGATTGTTGGGTCTCTTCTCCGAGGTCTTCGGTAAGACCTTCTAAGTTACCTTCTTTCAATGGGGTCTGTCCTAAGGCAACTCGCTGCTCATCAATCTTCTCAATAATCATGTCTGATGCTTTGCCTACATCGGACATGATAGTGGTAATGCTTTCAGGATTACGTTTGAGATTTTCTAACCACCCTTTCAGGTAATTGGCATTGTTTTTCTAATATCTTCTTATCAAAACCCATCGTACTTCCTACTAGAGCTGCTGTCATTTCGGCAATTAATTCTTCATGGGCATAACCTTCGGTACGCTTTGCTCCAAATTGCCTGTTAAGACGAGACTCATGACCTGTTGAGTGGGCCATCTCATGCAAGGCGGTGGAGTAATACTCCATACCGTCACGATAGACTTCTTCAGCAGTCTTACCAATGTTGAACTGCTCTTTCATAGGCAGTACAATAAAATCCTGTGATGGTACGTAAAAAGCTCTGCTGGATGGTTTGTTATAACGAATATCACAATGCCAAGCTTTCTCCTTGAACATTCTATCAAGAGCATCATTGCTATACATGCCTTTGCTGTCCTTTACTTCTTCATCAGGGGCCTTAAAGCGAGCAACAATGGCATCGTATTTCTTTTTATTGACCTCTGATAAGTTCGTCTGGTCAATATTGAAAACATGGTAAACTTTTGGATAGGGACGAACGGTAAGCTTGTCACGCTCTTCTTTTGACATGGCATTATAGTCTTCCTCGGATACTGTCTTGCCTTTTTCATCCTTAATGGATAACCCCCATTTGAAAATTGGGACAGACTTCTCACCTGCATTAACATGAAGGTTACGGTCTTTGGCTTGCTTAAAGGTCATATAGACAGGAGTGTTGTATCCTTTTTCTGATGTGTCTGCCATCAAGAAAAAAAGAATTTCCTCCTGAATAGGTTCTACCAGTGATATTTTGTGGCAAACCTAATATGGTTCCTTTTACTCCTAACCAACCTTGCTTCCAATTCTTAGATTTGGCTTTGGTGATGATATTATACATCATTTCTGCAAACTTCTGAAGATTGTCTGCAGGTTTATTACTTCTTTCGTAAGAAGATGGACGTTTTTTGTTCTTTTTACCAGGCATAATAATGGATTTTGATTGTTACAAAATAAGTAACTTAAATCCAAAAAAACATACTCAAAAATAAAACTCTTATATTAACGTTTTTCAAAACCTTTTCAATGGGTTACAGAGGGTTTTATGTTAAAAAAATGTAGCTTTATTATTTTGTGAAAAGAATAGATAAGATACTAAAAAAATCTTTCACAACTATCACTATCCTTGTTAGGGGAAAGGCTATTCTATACAAGACTTATATTCTACATGTATATACATATAGGGTGTATTGTTGTATATAGTGATATATCTCTATAAAGGAATACACCTATATACTTTGATTAAAACTTATCTATATTGTACCGGTGGTACTTTTTACTTTGACTTAGTCTATTTTCATTTTGTCTCTATTCTCGGCCACTCACTTCTCTTCTCCGCCAGTAGTCATCTATCGACTTTTAGATGCAAAGGTAGTACTGGCAGGAAACACGGCAAATACCAGTCCCTTATTGACAATAAATTTTTCAAGACCCTCCGAAATCAAATAGATTGCGGTTTCCTGAAAAATTTATCGATCAATTATTTGCCTTACTTCCCTTTTAGCCAGTACTCTTACCTTGCACATAAAAGGTTCGAGATGACGGTTACACCGGAATAAAAAAAAGTTCGGGTCGAAGATCCAAAAAACCTATTAAGGTTGAGAATCAGGATGCCCGAAATTAATTATAAACCCTTTAGCACTCGATTAGTATGAACAAAAGATATATTTTCGCTGTTTATGTAAACGGCAAGGTCTGCAAAGTCTATGATTGGTTTTGTGAGACGGATAGAGAAATGAAATTGCAAGCGTGTGCATTATGCGCTGGAGTACGTGCTTTCAAAAAGAGTGCTGGAATATTAGTATATAAACTGCAAGAGGAGGGGACTTTCCTTGTGTGCCATAGCGTAAATTTCAATAATAGCTGGTATATACATCAATATGCTTTCCCTCTTTCCACAGTAGAGAATTTTCAGATGTTGCCTGATATACTGAATGGTAAGGTTAATGAGAACAAAGAAATAATCAACAAATAAACAACAAGGAAGAATGGAAAAGAGGCTTGTTTTTTTGGTTTATCAGACTGATGCTTGGCACACTGTCAAAACAAGGGAACTTGTTTACATTGGTGAGAATATGGAGGAGACTATTCGTATAATGGTAGATTTTCTTTCATTAACCGAAGAGGATGTTAAGCAGCTTAGACAGTGGAGACAAACCTCATGCAACAATAGGGACTTTGAAGTTATGATTGAACGCCAGTTCGTGAATGACTTTACCGTTTAATTCAAAACAACAAAAGATTATGAAACAAGCAAATCCTAAGAAGCGAACGTATCGCTATTGTGTGAAATGCGGTCATGCAGTACAATATGAGAGGATTTGGATTATCCTTTCTACTGCCCACATTGTGATGAAAATATGTATAACTTTGAAACATACAGAAGAAGATGAGCTACAAGGCAAAAGCAAGAGTAAAGGTTGTTACCGAAGCGGGCAAATGGTATTTGGCCGAGATTAAGGGACTCAAAGAGGGAACTATTGTTGAGGGTATATACAACCCTCTGAACAGGGCGTTCGACTTCTACTGGAACGGTGAGGGGGCAATGCTTTGGATTGGCGAGAATGGAGAATTGATAGACGAATAATCAGATAATTAAAAATAAGACACAATGAACGTTTTTACAAATAATGTAGATTTCTACCCTACACCTGTAGAGGTAATAAATACAATGATGATGGGTGAGAACTTTATAGGTAAGACGATCCTTGAACCATCTGCAGGCAAGGGAAACATTGTAGACTGGCTTAAAGCAAATGGAGCTGGTAGCGTGATTGCATGTGAAAAGGACGAAAACCTAAAGAAACTGCTGACAGGCAAATGTGATATTATTGCAGATGACTTTCTTTCTGTTTCTTCTGAACAGATAAGTCATGTAGATTATATCGTAATGAATCCGCCTTTTTCTGAAGGAGCTAAGCATATCTTACATGCTTTTGAAATTGCACCTGCAGGATGTACAATTATTGCGTTGTGCAATAGTAGTAGTCTTGATAAAGGCTGGGAACATGATGCTACTAAAGAAAAGCTCATAGAAACAGTTAAGCTGTATGGATGTGAGGAATTTCTTGGCGACGTGTTTAGCTGTGCGGAAAGACAGACAAAGGTTAATGTTAGCATGGTAAAGCTCTACAAGGAGGGAGAGGGAGTTAATGAGTTCGACGCTTATATGTTCTCTAATGAGGCAGATATACTTGATGCAAACGAAACAGAAGGGTTAGTACCGTATAACGTTGTACGTGATATGGTAAATCGCTATATCTCTGCTGTTCGCCTTTTTGATGAAACAATGGCTGCTGCCGAGAAGATAAATTCTATTGCTTGTTTTAATGGCGAAGGAAACCGATTCCTGCCTGTAAAATTTGCAGTTGTAGATGGTTCAAATGCGGTGGTACATGTAAGTCATCAACAATATAAGAAAGCTTTGCAAAAGTATTATTGGAGGTTGATCTTTGATAAGCTCAACATGGAAAAATATGCTACACAGAAACTACGTGAGCAGATAAATAAATTCGTGGAACAGCAAACAAATGTGCCTTTCACCATGCACAATATCTACCAGGTGCTGAACATGGTTATGCAAACCACAAAGCAGCGAATGGATACAGCTCTATTGGAAGCGTTTGATATGATTTGCTCTTTCTCTTCTGAAAACTCTACTGCTGGAGAGACGTGGAAGACAAATGCTAACTATATGGTGAATAAGAAGTTTATTGTGCCTGGTATGACTTCATACGATGCACAGTGGCCGACGGCCTTTGTAAAGCGTAGCTATTCGAGTCATGATACGATGACGCAAGACGTGATTAAAGCTCTTTGCTATATTACTGGAGAGAATTATGATGCTATACCTGATATAAGACAGTTCTTGTATGATAATGAAGTCCAATGGGGGACTTGGTTTAATTGGGCTTTCTTTAGAGTGAAGGGCTTTAAGAAAGGTACAATGCACTTTGAGTTCCTGGATGAGAAAGTATGGATGACGTTTAACCAAGCTGTAGCAGAACAAAGAGGGTGGGTGCTGCCAAAGAAGAGAAAGAAATAATTGCATGTACAGGGAGGCTGTAAGAGCTTTGCAACCTCCCTAAAATAAAAAAACTTTGACGTATTTAATAAGATAAATATTTTGTAAATTGAAAATAAATTAATAACTTTGTAAGTAGATATTACTGAACTTAAATGATAGAAAGGAAATTATTATGATTGAATTAGCAGTATGTGCCTGCATCTTTGGAGCAGGAATAAAAGGCTGCACTTGGCGGTGGTAATAGCCGTAAGAGTGGCAGAAGAAATAGCAACTATAAGGATGCTATGGGGTGGTCACATGATCATCATCGAAGTTGTTCTAAAAAAATAAATTATTAATCATAGGTACGCTTTCGTTAGCGTACTCATTAACGTTTATAGGTTATGAAGAAGATAAGACTTTTCCTTGTAGCTCTACTCATGGGAATCACATTAAATATTAGGGCACAGGGCAATACGCAAAGTACACAGAGAGACTATTATATGTATTCATGTATTGAAGTACGTTGGGCAAATAAAGCTAATGGAGAACAATGCTTTGTAATACTGATTACTCCTGGAGATAATGCACAGCAAAGATTTTCTATATTGAAAAACGATAATGGTAAAGCTGTTGTCGTAAGAAATATGATGGAGGGTTAGCTTATCTGCAAGTGCATGGATGGGAATTACTTCAACCAAGAGAGAATATAGGGAAATGGCTAGTTAGAAAGAAAGTTTCATTTGAAAATTTAAAAAAACTGGTTGATAGTACTACAACCTACGAAACCGTTACTCCAAAAGTTCAACTTACTTTGGACGAGAAAACATTAAAGGTTGATTATGAATAATTCTCTTACTCATTAAAACATATCTATAAAATGAAAACAATTAAAACATTGCTCCTTTTCCTATCTCTGATAGCTGGAGGAATGATTAATACTACATCTGCACAAGAAGTAACCGTTGCAGAACCGGATACGACATCTGCAGATCTATTTTATATTGTAACAGAAAGCAATGACTTAAAAGCTCTTCCTTATGAGATGGGAGAGATTAAAACGCATAAAAATAAATTTGGCAAGATAGCATCTATCGTTGGAAATGTTGCCTCTGCAGCAGGTGTGGTGGGTAATCTTGGTATAATAGCTTCTGCACATACAGAGTCTCTGAACGGACTACTTACAAGTATGCAAGTCATGAACTCCGCTTACAGTGTAGGAGACTTAGCTGGTATTGCAAATAATCTTGCAGGCGCAGAAGGTCAAGATTTGACGTTTAACACGCCTCATTCAAAGACGGTTGCCCCTGGTAATGGTAAAGATTTGAATATCATAGCTGCCCTTAGATGCAAAGATAGGGAAACAGCTATTACAGCTTTTAAGATTGTTCGTTTTAAGACAACAAAGAGTGATAGACGGCTCCATTGGTTACAGACAAAGGCATCACTTATTAATACAGAAAAGGCAGACGATGCTAATAAAGCTGGTTATCTGTCCTATGGGTATAAGAGTTATGGTGATCACTCTTCTCTATTGACTGTGCCGGCAACACAACTTCAGAAAGGTGAATATGGAGTTTATTTCCTTGGAAATATGTTCGGTGTAAACCAGGCAATTCTGTGTTACACTTTTGCTATAGAGTAAAAATAATGTGTTTAGTATAGTCTCAATTCAAATATTGGGTGGGGAAGAATTATTCTTCTCCACTTTTTTATTATAGTAAACCCCCACCGACGCAACTTATTCTACGCCAGCAGGGGTGCTAACAAGTATTGATAGTAAAGAAATTATTTCAATCCATAACTTCGCTGTTGCTCTTGTTCCTCCTGTGAAGCTAAAGTTCTGTCATAGCTATTAGCAGCTGAAGCTCTGTTTTCGTCATACTTTCTTAACACAGCATTTGCAAGCGTGTTCAAAGGTAGGGCTTTTTTTTCAAATGCGTCTACTGCTGTGTCAGAAATATTTATAACAACAGGTTGATTGTCGATATCTGCTATTAATGATCGCCCTTTCAATGCCACATTGCTTAGACGTGGGTTGAGTGGCTCATCATCATATTGCTTATAGTTTTTCCTGGGAGCTGATGGCTGGGGCACTCCTAACATTTCATGCCCTGCATTGTTTAGGAGATTCATGCCTCCAAAGCCGAGGAACATTAACTTTAACAGTGGGTTCTTACTAAATAGACCTGCTGCAATAGCTGCTAATGGTATAATATTGTTCCCTAATGTAAAGGACTCATTCCTACCTGTAAACATACCGATAAGCATATCAGGAAGCATAGCTATCACATAGCCTAAATTCTTTGTGATGTCTCCAAAACCATTTAGCCCTGCATTGTCTAAGTAAGGCCCCCATCCTGCTGTACTTGGTGCTACAGGAGTCTCCTGTGGTACCGTCGGGGGTACATTCTGATATGGTACGGTATTGCTTTGAGCTGAAGAACTCATTGTGCTACTGACTATAGGCTGTTGCTTGGCAGACTCTATCGAGGACGTTTTAATTATAGGCTGATGCTGGGTCGTATTTTGCTTATTGAAAGCGGCAGCCCTAGCTGCTTTTCTCTCTGCATTGGCTTGATCAATAAGAACAGCTGCCTTAGCGTAGTCTCCAGCACGCTGTGAGACCTGTGCAAGTGTCATATTCTTACCGTTTATATTATATACTCGTAAACCTTGCTCGGACATCTGTTTGGCCATAGAGAGAAACGAACTAGAGAAGGCACGGCACTGTTTCGATGTCTTATGTAACATCCATCCAGGAATAGTAGCTTGGTCTTTATAAGGTAGGGCTTGACTGCTTAGCATGGTAGCTACAGACTTTAGGAGTTTCCTGGAATTGCCTCTTGCCTCTGTTAAAAGGTGGTTTGAATCCTTGTTGGTAACAGTATTACTGACATGAGGGCGCATAGGACCAACCTTTATCTTTTTACCTAAGCCATCATTGACATTTGAGATATACTCTGTACCATTCCTCTTATACCCAGCACCTTTCTTTTGATAGTTGTCTAGAGTGTCTTCATTGCCAAACACTGTTTTACTATAAGACTTTTTTGCCGTATCAATGCCGACCTTTGATGAAGCCCAATAGTTAACCCCTGAATCTATAGCAGCACTGGTAGCCAAGCCTTTGACATAAGATGCCTTGGAAGCTACTTTTAAAGCTGATTGTTCTGTTAGCCAGGAACCAGCTTTTATGATACCTTTTCTTGCAAGGAGATTACCTACACCTTTGACGGCTCCCTTTACTGGAACAGCGGCTAAAGAACCCACTCCGTCAAGAGCAGGGGCATCTAACACAGCTCCAAAAACGAAAGCACTTGCTTTCTCTTTCTTCGATGGATTATATAGCTTGTTGCCTAAGTCATGTACTTCTTCCTCTGCTGGAGAAAGATCACGAGCACGCATAAAGCGTTGTCCTAAGGTAAAGAATAAAGAACTATTGACTGTTTCCCTCAAAATATACTCCATAGAGGATTTTGGCATATTTACACGAGCCAAGTGGAGTTTGACAAGTTCCATAAAGCGTATCTGTCCATAGTGAACAGCCGGGTCTACGAACTTCTGTCCTTCTGCCTTGCCTAAGGCTTCAGCTGCTCTGACATATCCCTTTGTGCCTAATTTTGCAATAAGGGATTCTCTGTATCTGTCAATGAGGTTTCCCCAGTCCTTTTGGAAATTCTTATTCGAAACAATCTTATTGACCATACCATCAATGAAATTGTCGAGGTTCATCTTACTCCATTTCCCTGATGACTGGGCTGCAACGTTAGCGGCCTCTACACGCACCATGGTCTGCATAACGGAACCTGCACCGAGATAAGCCGGTACATCTTCATTATAGGCCTTAAGGTATTCCTCATGCTGCTTGCGTTGGTAATAGTTGTAGTCTTTCGTAATGACAGGTGCACAATATCTGCTGAAGTATTGACCGAAGCAATACTCCAATTCTCCGAAATGTTGGTTCTTATTTGCCATAAAAGTAGATATTATATGCCTAATAACTGTTTACGTGCCTGCTCGATAGCCTTATGACAGACATTCATTTGTTTTGGATAGAAACGTGCGAGCCAATCGTCAAGTAAGATTTCGTCATTGATAAATTTGATGGCTAACTGACGGTTTATCTCTATTGCCTTTTCTCCTTTGTCACGCCCATTGAACCACGCCTTGGTCCAGCAACGTGTACCTGGCGTATCGAAGTAGACGGAGGCTTCACGGCTGATATCATAGCTATGTATATCTATTTCTAGATTTTCTAGAGGATCAACCATCATGCCGTTTGAGGCAGCTTCTTCAGAAAGTTTTTTTTTTGAGTCTCATCCCACGAAGAAGGATAGATGCCTTGACGCAATGCCAAAAAGCTAAGGAAGTCTTCAATAAGAATTTCCTGTATCTTTTCAACGAGCGGTGCACTTCGATCAGACAAACCGAGTGGATTACTCAAATTGGGAATGCTCTCATAGAAGTAATTCTTATCAGCTGCTTGTGAAAGGATATTCCGCAGAGAAGATTCCATCTTCTTAGGCGGAGTATAGACCTTTGTGCGAAGTTCATTCATATAAGTAGGCAGATAGCGGAGCATTAAGGCTATAATCTCATCCTGGCAGTTATCATACTTGGTTGTAATCTTTTTGCTACCTAATGTATCATTGGTGGGCTGTTGAGAGATACCCATAGCTGCTAACTGCTGGATATTTGCCCATATCATAGCAAGAAAGTTTTCAGGATTGAGTTCCTTACCATTAAAGCGTACTCCTAAGTGAAGGAAATCGCCTGCATGGGCTATCTCTTGTCCTGCCTTAACATTTGTACCATAAGGGCTATAAGCCTCTGATACATGGCCGTAAGTAATCTCATACTTTCCATAACGTGTGATAATATAATTCTCATGTACAGCGTCATGACCTGCACCGATGACCATACCGCTTGCTATAGCATAGAGGGGACGATCTTTAATGGCATAGTCTATACCTTTATGTTGGAATCTTTCTCCAGTCTTTGGATGAGTCTGCTCACCGAAAGGAAGAATAATACTTAATTCTTCCTTATCTTCAAGGGCAAAGGGCATCATAAAACCACTTGCCGACTCTAAGAGCATATCCTTATAATCTGTCATTTCCATAATTTATACTTGTTAGTTTAACTGAATATTCTTACTAAATGCCACGTGAACGACGAATAGTCGGCTCTTCCACGGTCGGCATTTCTAACTGTAGACGTGGTCGATCTTCTGACATAGTAGGTGCGGTGGCATAGCGCGGCATTTGCTGTAGGGGTTGGTTTTCTGCCTGGCGATGGTTGATATTACGCATAGTCATACCACCTAACATCAAACTGGCCATCTTACCTAACCAACCGAAAGGACCAAACATCATATAAGAAGACAGGGCTAGAGATGCTAAGTTCATCTTGGAGACATTACCACCTGTTAGCTCATGGGAGATTTGATTTACACCATTCATCATAGTTCCAGTAATGCCTCCCTGTTGAATTTGCCCTCCTTGCATACCTTGTGGAGAACTTTCTCCCATCATCTGTGCCGTTGATGGGTATTGTGGAGTTGAAGGATCATAGTAACCACCAGTACCATTAGAAACCATTCCGTTACCAGTAAAGTAGACTTCCTATTTGTTCCTTTCCTGACTCATAGAGGTTAGCACCTTCTCCTACAACAGAAGAAACACCGCCTTTAACATCTTTATATAATCCTACAGCTTCTCCTCCTATGGCGTCTACTTGGTATCTAAGTCTGTCATAGCTGCCTTCACCGAAAAGAACGTCTGTTAGGTTACTCATCATACCGACTTCTTGTCCTTGCTTATCGACTTTCTTGCCTAGTGTTGTCTCACCTAAAACACCAATAAGACCTTTTTTTGTTGCGTCATTACCACCCATGGCTTTCATTAAATCAGGAAGAAGGGTTCGACCTGATATTTGATGATAAGCAACAGATGAGAGGATAAGACTGGCTACAGGGTGTTTGGCTGTGTACTTTGCGTATTGCCCTGCCCAGCCAGCTGTCTTATTGATGATCTTACCACCTTCTGAATAACCAACCTTTGCAGCTCGCTTCAGTGCCTCCCTATTGAGAATAGCTGTTCTCTTGGCAGTCTCTTCTGCAATCTTCTCTCCTGTCTTAATGCCATGAACAACCGTCTCTCCTGCTGATTTGGAACCATGAAGAGCTACTTTTTCAGCATTTAAGGTGCCTCTACTTCCAATATGTTCCGCTGTCTTAAAACCTGTCTTAAACTTAGGTAGGGTCTTTTCCCAAGCCTTAAATCCGGATTCTACCTTAACAGTTTTCTCTCCCATAGATTCAATCCATTTGGCATAATTAGCCTTGGAAGCATATCGTCCTTCTTTCATGGCAGCATTAGCCAATGCCCTTCCGACGGACTTCTCTGCATTTTCAACAGAATTTTCTGCCACTTTTACGCCAACTTTTGCAAGAGGCTTCTCTGCAGCTTTGGCAGCTGCTTTACCGAGTTCTGTTAACCATCCCATAAGCGTGGATATTTTTAGTTACCATAATTTATTTGAATAATAGCACGTGCTTTGTGCTTCTCTGTCTTTGGTGTCTCTATGATGCCACCATTAGCTGCAGAGCAAAGCCATGCCTGCTTTCCATTGTTGCCAGCAACTTCTGTAGATGTCCAGTACCAACAATCACCATCTAAAGCTATAGGCGTGCCTCCTAACTGCTCAATGATGGGATTTAATACTTTTGCTGAAGTGATGAGTAAACGCTGCTCTGCAACGCTGGGTAGGTAATCACTCTGCCCTCCTCCATGAAAATGAAAGAGTTGCATAGCAAGGGGACTGCCTTTCTTAGCTTCTGTGAGGTAGCTATTTTGCATAGCTCGTGTATTGGCAGCACCATCAAAAGCCGTAAGGCTTCCACTTGTGCCATTAGATAAGCCGAGTGAGTCACAGAACGCATTATTGATTTCTTCTAACATAACAGCCATAAGAGGATGATCTTTTGTCTGCTCTGCAAAGACAACACCAATACCTTTTTGTTTGCTTTGATGGAAATAGTCTTCAGGTCGCATACAACTATGGTCTTCACATAAGACATAGCCTACATGAATCGTATTGTCTTTTGGCTCATATTCATCACATGAGCTAAAGCCAACGAGCATTGTGGCCATTATAACTAAACACCAGTTATAATACTGCTTTCTGCTGTGTGAACGCTGGTGATGAACTTTGTAGGCTATACTTATAATCCTACGAATAAGTTTCAGTACACGTAAGATAGATATGCTCTTTCTTTTTGATTGTGTTACTTTTATCATATTGCTTAACTTAACTCTTCTAGAATATAATCTTGTAAAATATCATGTTCTTCAGTCTTTCGCTGATGAAGAATATGTATGTGGGGCATCATTCCTACTTGATGAAAGTGCGGAACCATCGCAACAATACTATCTTCCTCTTTGCTGAAAAGCTCAACTACCGCAGAGAGCTGCTCAAAGGCATCAATATAGTTCTCATCATCAATCTCATCTGAAGTCTCTGCTTCAAGATAGAGAATAAAGCAATTAACATCTGCACCTACAGGAAGATGACCTGTTACTGCTTTCATGTTTTGGTTAAAGAAAGATAAGCCTTCCTTTCTTGAAGAAAGGTCGTCTAAAAGAAACTTATTTCTTTGACCTCTTACAAAAGACACTCAATGTGTGTGAAGGAATATTATCATGCTTTTCTATAAACCTTCTTGTTGTAATAAACATATATGATTCAAAAGGCATGATGACATCTTCAAGCACATGATCTGATAAAGGAATTATATTCATAACTATAGTTCTCTTAATTATAGTGGAATCTTTACGCCAAGGGTGGCTCCGGTACGGAAGAGGTCTTCGCCTCTTAACGATACATCTTCTTTAACTTGAAAAAATACACTCCATCCATTATAGAGATTGAACGTATGTTCGTAGCCAAGTGTACCAACACCTACTGCATGGTGTAAATCACTACCTCCACTAACTCCTATTCTTAGGTTGCCGTGGTAGTTCTTACCTCGTACAACGCAAGGTTTATAGGCAAGTCCCACTGTCCACATATTATAGCTCTTCCAAAAAGAGTTCTTTGTGACATAACCTGCTTCGGGATCTTTGTCATACTTGATATAGTAGCTAGCAAAGTACTCCATCGCATTATGATAGTTCATCTCATGCTCATAGGCTATCGTACCTTCTAATCCTTTCGGATAAGAGGCTCCTATATCTATCATAACGTGATCGACATGAGTCTGTGCACCAGCTTGAAGAGTAGGACAACCGATGAAACAGAGTAAAAGGAGAAATGCTTTTGATATGATGGTTTTTATTCTAAAATGTTTCATAAGGCTTCCTTTCTATTGCTCTTTTAGTAACAGTGTATCGAAGGAATCAGCACTAAGCACATCTTCATAGTCTAACGTCAAAGAGATAGTGCGACCGCTAATCTGCTTTTCGGACAGTTCTAAAGAGAGTACCTTATCATTTGGGAAGGTCATCTTCTTTAGGACTATCACATTACGATATCCATTGCGGAACCTAACAGAACGGTCAAGAATGAAAGCTGGCTTTAACTCAATGACCTGTACGTTAGTTGACTTTTCTTGCTTCTTATCTTCGAGCTTCACTCGGAGTTCGTCAATATCAAATGGCAAATTGGTCCTATTCTCTATGGAGAAGTCTATGAAAAAGTATTCTCCCACTACATAGATATTATTCAAACGCATCGTCATCTTATCCTTTTTTGTCGATGTGCTACGATATTTGGCAGGAGAGTTCCATACTTTCATCGCATAAGCTGCCATATCTGTGGTAGACATACTGACCTCTGGATTATGGAAGGCATTGCGCTCGACAAGCTCGACTTCCTTATCCGTGACAGCCTCTTGCAGGCGGTGAGTATAGATGAGTGCATACTGTACTCTGTAACGCTCGGTGATAATGGTAACAATACCTAAAAGCTCACCATCACTGTGATTACCACTCTTGGGTTTGATACGGATAACATTGTTTAAGGGGTTATCACCAGCCACTGAATCGGTAGAGATGTCTACCAAACGAATAGGCTCGGAAGCAGTGATGATAGTAGAGACGTTTTCATTAACAGTAAGAGCTTCCATATCTGAATAGGTCTTCTGTGCATGTGCAGCCACTAACATAGTGGTGCACATGGTAAAGAGTGCGAAGAATCGCTGCTTAAAAGTTTTCATGTCTTTATTGTTTCTTGTTAGCATTTAATTTCTTTGTTTCTTTTCTTGCCCACTTCCATCTATCAGATAGACAATGGTGCCGTATTTCAGTTTTACCCTGTTTCTACGAACAACCTTGTTTACGGCATTCATCACCTGCTGTGAGGCATTCTGTACTGCTTGATTTGCCCAGCCCTTGATGCCTGTAGAGGAAGTGCTATTATTTACTATGTTTGTACCTCCTTGGGTAGCAGAACCTAGTATCTCTTTCGAGGTCTCCTTGAAAGTGGAGAGTGGAACGTAAAGACCTTCTTGGCCGTCAGTGTCATAGATAGACAAACTCACTCGAATAATATCATCGTGATAGAAGATACTTTGTACATTTCCTTTTACTCGCTGCTGCCCGAAGCCTGATACCTGGGCATAGAGGTAGGTGCCTTTCTTAATAGTAAGATCACCAATCTCTACATCATCGAGTAGACGCAGACGTACACGACTGCCTTCTTGTGCCTTGACGTTTTCATCAATGATGGCCTTAATAAGCTAGACTCTTCAGCTGAAGAAGAGGTAATTGTGTTGAAGTATTCGGAAGCGGTCTTTACTTTCTTAACGACCTTTTCAACTTCTCCTTCTGTCTGACTACTTTCTGTTGACTCATTATTTGAAGGTGTAGAGCGGTTTGTATGGTTACTGTCGCTTCCATAGTTATTAGCACTACTATTGCCAGTGCCTAATCCTGCAGTGGGTAGTCCATCTTCGCTCTCATAACCATTATAAGAACCATTGCCATTATAGTCAGCGTTTCGTGAGGATGAATTGCCTTCCCTAAAGCCTTGGAGATCTTTATTAATCTGCTCTAATTGACGCTGTCGCCTACGTTCCTCATATTTTTCTATCTCGGAATCAGAGACAGGAGCGACGAAATTGTCACTTGATGCCCTACGTGAACCACCACCTTGACGAACACGCTGCTGCATACTACGCAGCTTGCGCTCTTCTTCCATCTGTGCCTGCTGTTGCTGCTGGCGGATTCGCTCGGCTTCTTGATCGCTATATTGCGACTGATAGTCTTCTTTCTTATTGACAGAATCACGGTCGTCTTCTACATTATCTACTCCCGATAGGTCACTAATCTGACCATACTCTCGCTCGGCATTGTCTAACTTACCACCAAGAACACTATCGGTATTGGCTTTCAGGAAGATCGGAATTGAGATAATCTGTAGTCTTTAGGCGTGGATCATTGTCAGAGACATCGGTCTGAACCATGTCTATGGCAAAGTAGCCTATGAACAAGACTATTGGATAGAGTATGGCTGGAAAGACATATTTCTTATCTCTAAAATTTATTTTCTTTACATCCATGTTATCTTCTATTGATGATGTGACGTTGACGTAATGCTGAATCGACTTGTTCTACAGCGGTAGAACGGTGCTTTTTGGAAGCGTTGTAACTGCGGACCATGCCAATGATGTTAAGCGCAAAGCAGCCTATAACAATACCAAAGACAAGGGCTAAGAAAGCCTTACGGTGGCCGTTGGCCCATATTTGTATCTTCATGGCAAGCCAGTTCATACCTGTCTTGTCGGCAAACTGCCTGCCTGCTTCTACTTCTCTTTCATAACGATCCTTATATTTTGGATCGTTCTTATCGGGCATTGGCTCGCCCATAATCATTTTCTTTATTCCCATAATTTTGCTTGCTTGATAAGTTAGTAATTGGCTTTCTGTGTCTCTGAAAGGTCTTTATTGGCTATGGTGCGCCAGTTATAGATAAGGAAACCGTGAGGGTTGTTCTCGGTACGTGGCACACGACGGAGCTTACCAGCCGTAATAAGCTGGCGCATGAGGATACTCGTGCGTCGCTCGATACGCTGGCGACCATAGTAAGTGAAAGACATGTCTTTCTTGTTTAATTTGATGGAGTCACAGAAGATGCTGCATATCGTACTCGTTCCAATGATATTGTTATAAAATCCGTTCTCCTTCAGGGTGTTGTACTGGGCCAGTCCTGATTCATCAATCAAGTACATTGCTTTCTTGATGGTGTAGTCGATATATTTATCATCAGGAGCCAAAGTGAAGAAGAGATTGTGGAACATCTCGATATGACTCTTTGCTTCTACATCAAAGGTCTCATCCATCGTAGTCTGCTTGACTAAGATAGGGACTGTGCCGTCAAGAACATAGATCTTCTTGTGGGCATCGGCTACCATACCTCTTGCCGCAAAGATACTACCTAGGCTGATGACGACACAGCCAATAAGGAAGAGACTGGAAACGATTAAGACGAGCTTTATCTTGTTTTCTAATTTCTTTAATACTGCCATAACTTTTCTACTTTAAAGAACTTTACCCATAACGGACATGGCACTTCCCTTAACGGAAGATGCTACGCCTTCACCGAAGTTTCTCGTTGAGAAGGCTGTGTCGCCTTCAGGAATCATCCAGGCTGCAAGGTCAGGAACTAAGTTAAGACATCTTAATGCTACTACTGATGCTGCAAGAAGGTAACCGCAGGTAAGGAAAGCACTTTGTACATAACCGTTGATAGTACCTTGTGAGGAGGTGATAGCGGTGAGGTTCTCAACCTGAATACTGATAACGATGTCAAATAGTAAGAGTACATAGAAACCTACAAAATAGAGCATGGCTCCATAGAAATGAACCGTTAAGTAACGGATAAGCCACTTTGCCCAGGCTCCTTCCCACTTGGGCAGTACGGAGAAAGCCCATTGGATAGGACCAAAGATAGTGAGCATTCCTAGAAGTATCTGCTGGCAGAAGATGGTTGCCCACCAACCGACTCGGTATAATACCAGTGCAAGGAACATCATGATCTTATCAAAGGCGATGACAAGACCTGCAAAAGTAGACTTCTTTTCGGCTTTGGCTGCATCGGTTACACCTTTTACGACTTCACCGCTTGAAGTATGTTCACCCATAACATTCATACTTGCAGAGCTTCTTAATCGCTTCCGCAGCAGCTTCAACTTCTGCAGCCTTCGCATACATATCATCACGTTTCTTGATTAAAGGCATGAGTTCATTGTATTTCTCACTGACCTGGGTAGCTTCAGCTTCATAGAGGTCGTGGGTATAGCTACCTATACAGTTTGGAATGTATGCCAACGCATCAAGGATGCTCGCATTGCTGCTGCCCATACCTGTCATGCTTGGGGGATACCAAAATATCATGACTAAAGCTATACCCATTACTTTGAGTATTTTGAAAACATCAATAGGCTCGCCTTTGACCATCATCTTATAAGCTATATTGGCTCCTACAATGATGGAAAAGAGTGCGCCTAAAGCCATACTCATCTGCAAGATCCACCAAAATGGACCTTGGTTGCCAATAAAGTCAGGATTACATAGGAACTCGTTGGTCTGGAACACAACATTGTCTATGTCCTCCTCAAAGAGGTCTACACCAATGGTTTGGGATAGGTCAGAAATCGTACTGCTTAATCCTTGTACGCCTTCTGATAATCCGCCTTGGGCGGCTAAAAATAATGTACTGATTAACATAATTTCCTTTCGTTACTTGTTAGCATTAATATTTATTTTTACTTATTTCTTTTATTGTCCCTTTTTATCTATATCACCTGGCTTCGCTCTTTCAGGGGGCTTCTCGCCCCCTATACCCCTCGGTGTATTCCTGGTATAGATTATTAAGGAGGCATCTTACCAAGATGATTTTGTGGGGCTGAATTTGCTGTTATTTTGTTTTACATCATTTTCTCTTTCCTCCTGGAGAAAAACCGTCTACTGCCATAGCTGCCTTCCAACGATTCATAGCGTCAAAAGCAGTGGTACGAATAGAAGTCAATCGCTGGGGTGGTTTGCTATTCTTTTGCATATCCTTGGCTTTCTTGATACTGTTCCAAGTCAAAGCAGTTGGGTGAGATGATAGTTCCTGCCTACAATGTCTTTGTAGATGGCAAGGTACTCTCGTTTCTTCTTACCGGAATCTTGATAGGATTCTCGTGTGACCTTAATAGCTGTCTGTATACAGTTGTAGATATTCTTCCACTGACGATAGTCTTCTGATGTTCCACCATAGGGCATGATATTGTTGATGTTACTTTGGAAAATGGATAGCTTGCCTTCTATCTTACTTTTCTCAACTGGCCACGCTGTATCGGTCAATGGCTGGCGGTCGATAATATTCATCGCTTCTACCTTGGCACGACGCATGGTTACAGAGTCAATGCTGTCTGCATAGACTTTCTCATCGGCAACTCGTGCTTTCATGTGAATACGGAACAGCTGTTTGTTCTCTACATTGGCAGTGCGCTGATATTGCTTGTGCAAAGCGTTATAGTAAAAACGTGGAGTGAGTGCACCTGCACCAGTCTCCATAGTGGTGAACTGCTGCATAATATACTCCTCGTGATTCTTGGTCACCTGTACATAACCCTGACTGAATACCGAAAGGGTTAGGTTAAGCAATATAGATAGTATGTATATTCTCTTTCGCTGCATGATAGCTTTTCTTTTTAATTATAACGTCTTCCTCCAATGAGACCACCACCGCCTAAAGGCTCATGGTAGTATGATTTGTGTTGCTCTAAACACTGAAAGGCTTCCATTGAGTTGCCTAACCAGCGTCCAAGGGCATCATTAGCAATGTCTTTAATACTTCGGGCCAGATAATAGTCTTTTTTCCAAAAGCCCATCCTGACTGTCATATATGCCCATAGCTCCATATAAGCGTTTCTTATAGAGGCTTCTATACCGTCCATACAGAGATTGATGTCATCCAAAATCAACATCATATCTGCAGTGGTACAATTCCTTTTACCTGTTATGACAGCTGCAAGCTCTACATAAGATTTCCATAAACGGTCTGCTTCATGGGATACTCCCTCTACAGCTCGTTGACTGGTATAGAGAATGGTGGTGTCACTCGTCCACACGGCTCCATGAAGTAGAATCTCTTTTGTATAGGTGTCAAGGAGTTTATAGTAGGAGGTGAGATTTCTCTTACAGTTTTGGAAACTGTTATAGGTGTGAAAGCCTGTTGCAGTGGCATTCAAAATGAGGTCTATCTTCTCAAAACATTTTCTGTATTTGTCTAACCGTTTAGCTACTGCTTCATGATTCTCCATTGTCTTCATGCTCTTCTTATGATACGCTCGTACACCCTCCTCGGCAAGCACACGTAACTCTAATACTGCCTTGATGGTCTTATGATTATAAATCATGGCTTCTAATGAAGCTGGATCAGTAGGCATATTGGATGCACTCGCTTCTCTTGGAAGGGCAAGGCAAAGACAGGTGAGTAATATGTATAAGCATTTATTCATATATGCTATGACTTTTTATCTGTTATTTTTCCTTTTTGGGTTTCTCTGCTGGGGAAGCTGAAGTCTTCTTGGCTTCGTCGCTGGCTTCTTGCCAACGTCCTAGAGCATATTCGGCTATTGTGCCTCGTGACTTCCTTGTGATGGGCTTCAGATAATTATTGGTAAGAAAGTCTTTGACTCTTTGTCGGTCATTCATGACCTTCTCGATGAGTACTAACTGGGAGTAGATATTGCTAAGCTGGTATTCAACTTCTCTTGCCACATCTAAACGGTCGCTAGCCCATAAAAGATGTATTGCATCGGGGTCGTCTTCTTCTGCTACATCCCTACCATAGTTGTACTTGACGCTGATAGCACAGTCAGGGAGGTCTTTCATCAACTCCTTTTGACGCTCATTGACTTTGTCTGCTCGCTCTTTCTCTGATAAGCTCATATCAAGATTCATCGTCTCAATAACATTCTCGGATGAGTAGGCTGCAGAGAGCTTATAGTCAACACTCAAAATGGCACGGTGGATACGGATACCTATAAGGTACTGTGGTCTCTTTTGTAGTGTCAATACTGCCGTGTAGGTCAAATTGGCTTTCATCTGTGAACTGTAGGCATGACGGACAAAAGTGTATTGATTCTCACCATTGACCCATTCGCCAGCATCTTGCCAAGATAATTGAAAGAGACTTTCTAATTCTCTCATATTAGAATTAATTCTGTAAGAACCGCCTGTATCCTCACTTAAATCCTTATAGTACTCTGCTATAGCATCTTCTATCTGTGCTAAATCGTTTTGTACCTGTGACAGCTGGTTTTTGAGTGTTCCCTGCTCTGCATTGAGATCATCGTATTGTGCACGAAGCTCACTGACTTTCTTATCGTTGTGAGCCATCTTGGCTTGGTTGATCTGTGTTATTAAGCTGTTTAGCTTATTATCATTGGCTCTTATCTGCTTTTGGAGATTTTCGATATCTGCTTCATAGCCTTTCTTCTTATCTTGCAGTTCTTTAGAGTCATTGGAACTTAACTGGGTATAGTCTAAAGCGAAGTTCTTTGACTTGGGGTCTTCTAAGGACTTGCCTTGCTTGCCGTTTTCTTTCCAGTTGAATGAGCCTTCTGCTACATTGGCTCCATCGTCGCACTTGGAAAGGAAAGTCACGGAATTACAGCCTTTCATCTTGTTCTCGTCAGCCATAGTGTAGAACTTCTTGTCGCCAAAGCCTAACTTATAGGTTACACGCTCGGAAGATGGCTTGTCTTGCTCTAAGCTGTTGTAATATCTTAGTTGACTCTCCATACGATTTCTGAATGTCTCTTCGTCCATAGACTGGGAATCGAAAAACTCCTCATACACTTCGTGCTTGATACTCCAAGAGTCTACAACTTTGATAGCATAGGCATAGAAACAATGACGTTTATAATGAGTTCTTCCCAATCCATGCTGATAAGATTCTCTACGGTTTTCATGCTGCAACACATATGTGATGGTGGCATGGTGTTCAGGATGTTCCTTGTTGTACTTATCGACCTTTGCCTGATTCCATCCTGCAAGACGTTCGGATTCTGTCTTAGCGGATGCCATCTCTGAAGAGGTTAAGACATGACAATACTCATTATCACGTGGACTAATAAAACGCAACCACCCATTCCATTTGTCATTCTGACCGCCTTCGGCCTTGGGCTTGTAATCGCAAAGAACCTTACTGCCACTATCATCAGAATAGATATACCAACGTTGCTTATAGTACTGTCCCTGCAGTTCCTTGATGTAGTTACTGATATAACCTGTGATACTGTAATTGTCTATCTGAAAGAGTCGTCCTACTGCTGCTGCATCATCGCCTTGTAGTACGCTCATCAAGATATTCTTTACATTTCCTGCATTTCGTATATTTTCGTATTTGTTGCGGAAATTCTGATATAGCTGGTAAATCTCTTCAGGTGATGATTTGAATATACGACCAAGGGCAGAAAAGTCTTTCATATTGCTGTCAACGGCTCCTTTGCCTGCTGAAAGCAAGGACTGCTCCGATTTGGTTTATATCACTCTTAATACCTTCCTTGGCTGCTTTTATATCAAAGTCACCAACTTTCTCTAAGAGTTCCTTCCAGTTTACATCTGCAAGTTGGGATAAATCAAAGATTTTTTGCAGCTTTTCATTGATAACTAAGAAAGTTACATCTTTGAAGGATAGTTTTCCATTAGTAACAACTAACTCAAACTGCTTGCATAACTGCTCAACATTATTGGTAGTTTTATAGAGGTATGGACCCCAATAAAGGGCATTGTCGGGTTGCTTAACCATTTTGGCAGCAACAACAATGAGCTTTGGCATAATACCATCTTTAACCAAGAAGAGGATACGCTGATAGTAATAGTTCTCGTCTGTACCGAAAATACCTGCATCACGCATGGCATTGCGGTCTTGACGCTTGGAATAATATATTCCAACTGTAGATAAACTTGCCTTGGTATAATGGCCAAGGATAGAATCTATATCTGCTCGTGTTCTGCGTTCTGTTTCTGACTCTACAACATAGGCTGCACCCATAGCTGCAACGGTCTTTGCATCAAAATTAACAGCATGGTAAGACTGTGCTGACAACTTGGTCATCACAATCATCATGAAGAATATAGCTATGAAACGACGCATATCTGATTTTTTTTATTTGTCTAATACTTTTCTTTCTTTTAATACTTTCCTGGCAAACTCTAAGGAGCTCTTGATACGTGAACGTTTCCAGTCTCTTACAAAAGCTTCGATGGCTTGCTGGTGATCACAACGCAAAATCTTCTTATAGAGCTTCAAGGCGAGTTTCTCGACTTTCTCGGTGGTATAGCTCATGTAACATTCAGGCGGTTCTTCAATGCCGTAAACATCGCCTTCTTGACCTCGCTTAATGAAGACTTCTTTAAAGGGTGAACGACCCTCCTTGTTCTCTAAGCGATTGATGGTGAATATCTTCTTACAGTCTATATCTGTCAGAGCCAAGGTTTTCTTAATGTTATCAAACTTGTCTTTGAACTTGCTTTGATCAAGCAGCATAAAGACACCTGAATTGTTAATGATAGCTTCCTTGACAATCTTGGACTCGGTGACATCTTGAATCTCCTGTGTGACAACGCCAACCATTGCCCAGTGCTTACGAGCGGTCTTATAGAGGTATTGAATATAGGTAGCCATGACCGGGGTGGCAATGGCTTTCCATGCCTCTTCAATAACAAGACACTTACGTCCTTCCTTTAAGAGCATCTTTTGCGTAAATACGTCCATAATGATAAGGACGACAATAGGGAATAGAACTCGGTTATCTTTTATTTTGTCTATCTCAAAGACAATGAATTTCTCATTGAACAGAGAAGAGTCCATATCATTATTGAGGGTATATTCCATCTCTCCCCCTTTGTAGAAGGGCTTTAAGATGGTCGCAAACTCATTAATAGCGAAGCTGACGTGGGCTTCTTTCAAGATCTGTGGTATACGTTCGATAGCGAACTCATAATAGCTGTTGAAATTGAGTTCAGTTACACGCATCTTCTTTCGCTGGCGTTCTATCTTATCTATCTTTCTATTGATATGCTGAAGATATTTACTCTCGATAACTTCGGGAGTGAGACGAAGAGTTGGCTCTTGGCATTTTTCTTCTCGCCTTCTGTAGCAGCATTGTCATCAATGACGGCTTGTAACTTATCACGGAGGCGAAGATTACGCTCCTGACGTTTGTCTTGACTTGCAGCTGACTCGGGCTGTTCTGTGGCAGACTCATCTTCGCCATCGGTAATATCATCGATATCTTCAGATGCTCCATAACGTCTTTCTAATTCTTCTTCATATTCATCGTACTTACCAGTGCGTTTGTCTTCGAGTTCCATAATATGGCGCATATTCTCTCGCTGAGCTTCGGTAAATCCTTCAAAAGGATGAAAGTACTCCTCGAAGTATTCTATCAATGTTTGATCTACTATGGTCTCCTCTAACTTTGTTGGCTCGTCTTTGCCCTTGAAGATAAGGAAGATAATGTTTCTTAGGAAGTCTTTCTTTGCCTGGAAGTTTTGTTCGTACTCTGTCTTCTCTATCTTGAAGGGGTTCATAGAAATAGGGTGCTCCTTAGAGTAGGTCACATATACACCCTCAAAGTAGCTACAGAGTCCTTCATAACTATCACCTGTGTCTACAATTACAATATCAGTGTCCTGCTCGTAGTATTGACGCATGACGGTGTTCATAAAGAAAGACTTACCACTTCCTGAAGGACCTAATACAAAGAAATTACTGTTATCGGTGTATCTTACCTTACCTTCCTTTCCTGATACGTCGATAGGCATTGGGACGCCTTGTCTGTCGGTATAATAACACTTTAAGTTCGTATCGTCTCCCTTTTGTTGACGTTCCTTATAAAGGAGACATAGAGCTGACTCGGAGAGGGGTTAAGAAACGATCATAATCTATATTGAGTTCGAAGCAGTTGCCTGGGAAACTGGCTACAAACAACTCTAACTGGTTATAGGCACGCTTAGATAGGTGCATACTATAGCGTGCTAATAGGTTCTCTAAACTATTGGTAACCTTCTGAAGGTCCTTGTCGGCTGATGTCTTGACCATTAGGTTATAATGGGCATAGACGAATTGCTTACCGTCACGTGCTACTTCATTTAAGACATTGTTAATGTCTTCAACGGCTATCTGATTATTTGGATTGGGGATAGAGGCATGACGGTTTTTCTTCTTTTCCAATTTCATAATCTCTCGCTTCTGATTAGGAAGAAAGATGACCTGATTGTAGACGATGGTGTCTACTTCAGGAAGTATGCTTAAATCGGAAAGAAGATCTTGGGGCATAACAGTGTTATTGACATTAATATCGGCATAGGGACGAAGAACACCTGGAAGACCAGGATCATCAACATCCAAAAGGCTGTAGATCTTCAGCTGCTCATCGCCCATGCCGATTTTCTCTGATTCTATCTTGAAGTCTGTCATAGAGACAACATCATTCTTGAAATCTATAGCAAAGAAACGCTCGGTGAACTCCTGACATTCGTCGCTGTTAAGGAAACGACAGTTGATGTTTTCACTACTTAAACGGTCGTAGACTTTCTGAACTTTAACTTGAAAGTCTCGCCATTTATCTGCATTATAGGATTTTAAGCCTCCAGTACGGCCACGTTGAGTGATGGTGAGGTAGGTAACGGAGTCTATATAGGGACGACCATTGAAGAACTTGAAATAAGCATCTGAAAGGAAGTGCTTCTTCACATCAGCTTCTTTGCTGGCGATGCTTGACATATTAAAGTTCTTACGGACGAAGATGTCTTGCTTATGAATAGCATAGCCTTCGCCTAATACTTGAAGAATAGAGGCTAGTAAATTGGTAAACTCATAATAGCCTTCAGTATCGGCTGAATACTTTCTTACTGGGTTATCCATCTTTAAGATGGCTGAATAATCGCCCTTCTTGGTATAGACAATGCCTATATCATTGACATCTTCGAAGCTGAAATAGATGTCTTCAAAAATTTTAGCTCGTTTGCTTCCTGTGCCAAAAGCTTTGACAGAAAAGAACATTCCTAAAAGGACGGAAGCAAAAACTAATATGACGATTATTGTAATCATGTATTTCTTTTATTTACTATCAAAACTGTTTTCTATCAATAATGCCGGGAACGACAAAAAATATAGATGCCTTTCGGACTTTTCTTTGAATGAAGCCCTTTGTGCTGTTTGACGAAGATGGCAACACCACCTACAGAGAGGACAATGGTGAGTAAGACCAAGGCTATAAGGAAGCCAAAGACAACGTAACCTATCAAGAAAGATAAGAGTCCTCCGCCAACAGTGCAAGCTGCCCAAACAATGTATCTTCCTCGAAGACCCAGGAATTCAAGGGGCTTTTGAAGCCCCTTGAATACTGGGTAGTCGGGATAGTCATTCTTGACTTGCGACATTGTGTCATCGTTTAGAGACCGAAGAACAATGGTAATGCCTGTGCAGCTGCAATGAGGAAGATACAAGCACCGACGATCATCATAATCGACTTCTTGACATCCTGTTCCTCATTGTTCATCTTGATATACACAGAGATGGCACCGAGAACGGCAACAATACCGGCAATAACATAGATGAGTTTGACCACTACTGGCAAGTACTTCTTGATAGAGTCACTAGCTGTACTGATAGCCTTTACGCCGGAGTCCATACTCTGTGCTTCTACTGAAACCGTACAGATGACCAGCAGTAACATCACGGCTACAAAGCGTGGGTCCATGACTACTGTCTTGATTTTCTTACCTGCGGTTACGCAAAATTGCTTGGCACCGCTTACCATTGTTGACAAGTTTGTGTTCATTGTCGTAAAAATTAAATTAATTAATAAAGTTATGTAATAAAAGTATTACCAAAGTCGATCGGTGATTCCAAACTGGAAACCGAAGAAGGCTGGAAGGACTACAGTTGCAACCAACAGGAAGATACAGGCTCCTACTAAAATGAGGATGCTCTTCGTAAGACCCTCCTCACCAGTCTGCATCTTGATGTAGATGTTGGTTGCACTATATATGGATAATATTGCTGCAATGGAATAAAGGAGATATAATACTGCTGTACAACAGGTGAGTACATAGACAACCATATTATAAAGGCGTCCTGAATTACCACTATAGTCTGTTGTTCCGCAGTTTGCCATCATTGGCTGTGCTAAAAGCAGTAATGATGCCAGCAGTGTGTAGCTTCTATATTTAAAATTCTTCATGATTAAACTGATAGTAGTTGTTCTGCTTGCTCTTCTGTATCTCTTGCCTTTTCCAAAGCTGCCATATATGTTTCTTGGAACTCATCTACATATACAGCACCTTGAATAGTAGGAGGAATAGTGTTAAGTTTTTCATTGATACCATCAACCTTTGCCTTGGATTGAGCTGCAATCTCGTCAATGTCTGCTCCAATAATATCTGTTGCAGAAAGAGATTCCTGCCCTGATGGAACAGATGAATCTTCCTCTTCAGCAGGAGGAGTGATATCTTGTTCTTTTTTTGTTTCTTCTTGCTGACTATCAGGATTGTCAATACTGAACTTACCATCTGCTTCCTCATTGACATTTATAGGAGTGGTGGCAGAAGATCCTGAAGTATTTTCTACAGGGGTACCTGCATGAATAACTTCAACACTGTCTTTCTTTTCGCCTTTGGTGCCGAACAAATCAAGACAAATCATGACTACATAGTAAATGACAAAGATGAATGTCACTACAATTGCAAATATTCCGAATGATCCCATATTCTTTTTATTTATTGGCTACAAAAGTAAATGACTTTCATTCCAAAAACACTATCAAAAATAAAAGTCTTATATTAACGTTTTTCAAAATCTTTTTAAGGGTTTTCAGAAGATTTTATGTTAAAATTTAGGGACTCATAATTTTTATATTTTTAATTTCTCAGCTCTTTAATGGCTCTAAAGAGTAAAATCAACATACTTTTTAGTTTCCCAAAAATACTCGTCATCTTCTTTTTGCAAGTGCTTTTTATATGCTTATATTCTCGTATATACGTAAATATAGCTATACAAATATATTGTAATAAAGCTATATCATTTGAATAAGAATATTCCTATACTCTATCTATACCTATAGAAGTCTTTTACTTTTACTTTTATCTATGTTTTCATTTTTGTCTCTGTTCTCGCCCACTCACTTCTCTTCTCCGCTTGTAGTCATCTATCGACTTTTTAGATGCAAAAGGTAGTACTGGCCGGAAACACGGCAAACACCAGTCCCTTATTGACAATAAATTTTTCAAGACCCTCCGAAATCAAATAGATTGCGGTTTCCTGAAAAATTTATCGATCAATTATTTGCCTTACTTTCCTTTTCACCAGTACTCTTACCTTGCACATAAAAGGTTCGAGATGACGGTTACACCGGAATAAAAAAAAGTTCGGGTCGAAGATCCAAAAAACCTAATAAGGTTGAGAATCAGGATGCCCGAAATTAATATAAAACATAAAAAACAAAGATATGAGAAGAATTATAATCAAAAACAACAAGTCTGCTGAAACTATTAAGAGAGAGAGGTAGAGCAAATAATTGCTCGACAGGAACATGTGGTTAGTGGAAAGGAAGAAGCTGAAAGGTGGTTTGCAATGTATGGTGATACGAGATATGTCTACGCTGCTGAAGATAGAAAGTATTCTGTCGAAGGGGAACTAAAAGGAGGATGGCAGACAACATACACGGTTGTTATAATTGCATATTTCACTGAAGCAGGAAGTGACGATTATGTCTACTCGGTTAGGGTTACAGAGGATTGATGATTACATCATAAAGCTGGGCTAACGGCTATACGAGCAGGTTTATTATAGATATTAACTTCTTTACATTAAGAATATGGCAAATTGGGCAAGTACAAGTTATGCTATCGAGGGCAGCAAAAGCGATTTAGAGAAAGTGTTTAATGCGATTGATGGTTTCGTGAAAGGTAAGATGAAGCCTGTTGCAGAAAACGCAGCTAATGATTGGGAGGGTAATGTCCTTGTAGCTTTAGGGGCAACAAAGGAGCAGGTGGAAGAGAGTTATCTCCGTGGCTTCATCGAAGAGTATGAGTTAGATGAAAAAGCTCTTCGCATCAATGCTGAAGAAGCTTGGGGAGCAACAGACTTTAGACACGTTTTGGGGAAACTTATGCCAGACCTCACCATATACTATATAGTAGAGGAAGCTGGATGTGAGGTGTTCGCTACAAATGACACTGATGGGAAATACTATCCGGAGCAATACTTAGTTGATGCTTATGTAAAGGACACAGATTACTATGAATATTTGAAACAGAAAAGCAAATGAAGAGTTTTGTTTCTTCTTTGCTTGAAAAAAAAGACTTCACGGAAGAGGATATTGAGGCATGGAACGAGGAACATGAAGATGATGACTCTTACATATATGTTCATGAATTCAATTATGTCGCATAATGATAGGTAACGGAGAGGTTAACCACCTCTCCAAAATAAACAACGTTATGAATATACCAATAATGATTCATGTTGTCACAGTGGTAGCACCTGATGCAACTGTTATTTATCAACAAGTATACGTCAATAATGATTATGCGGCTATAGCTGACCGAGACAGGCAAATAGATTTACACAAGGATTTGCTACTCAATGGAGGAACTATTTGCTTGAAGCAGTTTTAAGATGAAAAGGAATAGATAGGTAAAAGATTAAGTCAGGGGAGACCCTGACTTAACTGTTAAGAATACAACTTTTACCAAATTGACACTAATAACTACACTAAACTGCAAATATATACGTTGAATTCTTACTTTTTATGTTATTAAACGTGACCTTATTATAAGGACTTTCTTGGTGATGTGGTGCATACCATCTTCTGTTAGTAGATGGCTAAGATATGCTGCGGAACAATCCAAATCCTCTTCAGTAAATCTTCTGAACAAGGCTGCAACACTGCCAAAGTAATAGTTCCTATGGTTGTAGAGGAAGTGGACGTGTATCACCTTTCTGTATTGCTTTTCTTTCATACTCTTTACCTATATAAAGACCAGGCATTTTATTGGCTCTTTTCTTTCCAAAGATAATTTCCAATAGCATCTTTTTCCATATACTTATCTGTCGTAATCTCTATAGCAATTCCATTGCTTCTCCAATTGATAGTGGAAATCTTTACATCAAAGTAACCTGAAAGTAACCCTTCCATAGATACTTCAATACCTTTGTATTTTCCTAAACCATAAAATACAATATCTTCACAATCAGCCTTGATGAGATTATCGTCAAGGAAAGAACGCATATTTAAAGTGTCTCCAGGAGATGGTGTAGATGGAAATAACCACTTTCCATACCAATAATACACATCTCCTGCCCAGTAAAATATAATACTTAACTTCATATTTTATAAAAATACTCCTGCATAATCATCTATATATTTAATATATAGAATAATTACTAACGAAATATAGTATTAATATCACCACGTACGCCTTTCTTTGGACGTATCTGACCATGCTGCTCTTCATACTTAGAAACAACCATATTTAATCCTAAAGTAATAAGCTCGTTGATTTGAACTCCTTCCTTTTCAGAGATAGCACGTATCTTATTCATAAGTGTCTTATCTAATGATGTGCAAATGCGCATCTTTCCGTTTGTCTTTGAACGAACACTTTGGAACTATCCTTGTACTCCTCTTGACTGTTGTTTCTACTTTCAGAAATAGTGGTAGAGTCTGATGACTCACTCACTGGAGAGACTGCTGAAGATGTTAGACCTTCTAACAGTTGTCCCATTGCATCATTATTAATCTTTTTGCTCATTTCCTGTTTCTTTTATTTATTTACCTGATGTCTTACTTAATAACTCTTCAACAAAGGAACGATAGTCCGCTGCACCATTGCTCTTTGGGTCGTATTCTACTATATTAACAGCTTCAAGTGGGGCTTCAGCTATTTTGATGTTCTTACGTATCTTGGTAGTAAAGACACTATTACCTAACTTGGCACGAAGACCTGCTTCTATCTGCTTGCTTAAATTGGATTTCTCCCAGCGTGTAAGCAGAATTCCTGCTGTCTCTATTTTTGGATTGAGCTTCTGCTTTACCATCCTAATAAAATCACTAATCATAGTTAAGCCCTGGAATGGCAGTACTTCTGCCAAGAGAGGGATGATAACAAGATTAGAGGCGGTGAGAGCATTGAGGGTAAGAAGTCCTAATGATGGGGGACAATCTATGAGAATGTAGTCATAGTTTGTAACCTGTGGCTGCAAAACATCAGAAAGAAGATGCTCCCTTGCCATTACTGAAGAAAGTTCAAGGTCTGCAGAGGCAAGACGTAATGAAGATGGAACAATGTCAAGATTTTCCGCTATCGGATAGACTGCCAAATTATAGGCTGCTCCTCTACAAGAGGCAGAGAGCGCATCATAGATGGTAGACTCTACTTCTTCATTCTTTAGTAAAGACGATGTAAGATTACTCTGTGCGTCCATATCTACTAATAACACTTTCTTACCTAAGCTGGCAAGAATAGAACCAACACTTGCTGTTGTCGTGGTTTTGCCGACACCTCCCTTATGGTTGGCAAATGAAATGATTGTTGCTTGGTGTGTCATATCATATAAATTTATTTTCCTAACTTGTCATGATACTGTAATAAAATATATTTCAGCTTGTTGGTACTTTCCACTAACATCATGGCTATACTTTTCGCATCATATTCATCACGAAAATAATTGCCGATGTCAAAAAGGTAATCATCTATGGAAGAATATGTGTCATAAGTAGTCTCTACCTTAAAATTTGCATTTACAAAATAGTAGGTACCATTATTTTCTGCTCTCCATCTTTCTAAGAAGACATTATAGTTCTTAGCATCCCAGTACAGACGTTGTTCTTTCATCTTGTCGAACAAGATTTCTTTCTCCTCATCAGTAGCAAGACGTATCTTAGACTGGTGCGGATCGTGTTTTTTTACAACAGGTATGGTTTTATTTCTTTTTATAATACCACCATGTTCATATACAACAAAGCAATCATACCTATCATATTTGTCTCTGTGTCCTGTACAGATTGCTGTTACAGTTTCGCCATAAGAGGTATAAGGTACATGATATGTGCAAACAACAATATCTCCTCTTTTGGGGACATAGTCTGAATCTTTAAATTCCGGCTGAAAAACTACCTTACCATCTTCAATGACCGCCTTGCAACCTTCAGGGATATTAATGCTATCCCCTGACTTAACCTTTGTGCTCATACTCTAAAATTTATTAGTTTAATAGATTATTCCTTGATATTTACAGATTTACGTATTGCTTTTATTACTATACATACGTATAGTTGTATATACGTATGCAAAGATATATATATTTCTTGTAACAACAAAATATTTTTAGTTACCTTACTTTGGTATACTGAATGTTCCTATTGGAATCGTTGTTCCATTAACAGCGGACAAGAATATACCATATTCACCTGGTATCATTTCTTTTTCTGGGAAGGTAAGAGTATATGACTGTTCTCCATACTTATGAGCTACGAAGTTAACATAGCCACTCTTCTGAACTTTCTCAGAACCAAGAAGAGCTGGTGAAAAATCCATCCATTGAATACGACGGTCCTTCTTTGAGGCATTGAAACGAACTATACGATAGAGTCCCATAGGGTCAAGTTCATTATCCTTAGCTTTAATAACTAAAGAAATGGTTTTCATGTCTTTTGGAACAACATAAGAGGAATGTCCTCCTTCAAGAACAATATCCATACCTTTTGTACCTGCGAGTGCTCCAGCAGTAGTAACAGAACTAGAAACGTTACCAACACCCCCAGTCGCATTAGAAACTATGTTCTGATGACGCTTAATTGTACCAATCTCTCGTGGTAATGATTCAAAGGAATCATCACTTTTCATAATGCAGTAGCTGTTAATAAACTCTGGCTCTTTAGTACAGCATCTGGGTAAGAGACCTACAAACAAAAATAACAGCATAATATCCAGCCATAATAATGAAATAATGTTCCAACCTCTTTTCGGTATCCATAAAAAAATTATAATTTAAAGTTTGTAAAGATATTAATATTATTGGGAATTGAAAGCAAATTATATGATTTAGTTTAACTCTTATATTACCTAGTCCAACAGTGTAGGTACTGTAGTATCTAAATCTTTTTCTTCATACGCCAATTAATTCACAGATTTCTTCATAACTATAATTCCTAAGATTATAAAAAAAGTTCATCTATAAATTCTGTATATGGAATATCATGCTTCTTGCAAAAACTCCTTTCTTAATTCTTTTGTTTTCATACTTTTTAACTTTATTGGTTTAATCGTTCTATTCATTGTTATATACAGATATATGTATCGCTTTATTGCTATATACGTATAGTTGTATATACGTATGCAAAGATATACAAAAATATCTCATATAACAAAAAGAATTCGTATTTATTTTACGTTAAAAAAATAATGCCACTTTTTTAAGAAAGCCTCATTTGGATTACAGCCTAAGCACATCCCCATTATGAGGAATATGCTTAGCCTGTAATTTCTTAAATGAGTTCTTTACGTGTCATATTGATAGTTTATTATTATGAAAATCTTTTATGCATTATTTTTTACAAGAGCAAGTATCCCTAGTCTAGTGAGAGATTAAATAGTCTTTTTCGAAGTTCCTTTGCGAATACCATTTGAGCGTACATTATCTTATTAAAACCACTACGGTCTCCCCAAAAGTAATCTTCAACTTCGGAGAGAATTTCCAAGCATTCCCTTGTAGCCAATTCTTTGACACCTACGGTAGGGACTTTGTAAGTTTTAACAAAATTATCTACATCCTTTACGACAGAAGCCTCCAGATTAACCATATGTTGTATTTCTTCAAAAAAATACTTGTAGCCCTTGGATTGAAAATCTTGGTCAACTATCTGGGGGTCAAGCCCAAGAAGCGTGCCTGAGACAATTTCTAAAGCTTTGATATAACCATCCATGTATCCTCTTAATTGGTTGTCGGATTTTCCCTGAATGGTTTTTGCATATTTTTTATGTGATGTGTGAAAATAGTTCTTTTCATACACTTTTATTTTTTTAATTCCTTAATAAATGCATCAGTTATTTCTATGCTTAAACTGGCTATGCTTTTATTATCTTTGCATTGAGTGCGAGCTGTTATAAGAGCTGATAATATGTCTTTTGCAATCTCATATCTGCGGTGTTCCCAGTCGATATTTTTTTCTGCATCAGGTATAATCTCTATATCACCTCTATTTAATGATATTAGACGTACAATTCCATCATTTCCATAACATTGGATAGTCATATGTTCTGTTGAAATAGCAATTATTGTTACTATTTCTCCTGTTTTTATAATTCTTGCTTTCATAATTTAAATGCTATTTGATTAGTTCTGGGTTGTCGTGGATATGCCCTCTACCTTGTAACCTTTATTCCGAAGATATGTGGCGATATACTCATCATCGCCAACATCTTTAAGTACGTCAAAAAGGTACTCTTTTACATACTTGGCAATAGCTTTAGAAGAAGCCAATTCTATATGCTGAGATATGAACTCGCATTTCTCTGTCCTACCTAATTGATTAAACTCGTATTCTAGTCTTTTATAATCGATATCTTCAAACAGCTCAGATATGTCACCTTGATGGTAATATTCTCCATTAACACCCTTTGCTGTACCATCACAGTAGTACTGCCTTAGTTCTACTACCTCACCTGTCTTTCTAAGTCTTGCTTTCATGTCATTTTTATATGGAGTATTTTTATTGGTTCATTCTTGTTCTTCCTGTTCGGCTGACGTAAAGAGTTTCCGATAGGAACGATACTTCTTCTCTTCATAGGCTAAATCTTCCTCGAAATGCTCTGCATCTTGATACCAGTTCCTGAAACAGTCTGGACATAGCCAGAAATTCAATACGGCGACATAATAGCCTGTATGCGGTGTATGACCACAACGGTCGCAGACACCGACCGCTCCAAAACGTGCTGTCTTGCTCTTAATAGTTCCGTTCTGTCAATCTTCAGAACTCGAAATCCTTTTTCATTTTCTACTGTTTCCATATGAGAACAAACATAATTGTTATTACTGATTTTGCAGAGTAGAATTTACAATTTCATCTACAGAGTTAAAAAGTGGTTCTCCTAAGAGTTCCTGGCATACATTGACTATATCAAAAGCCTTTTCAGCAGCTTCCTTATTAGAAACGCTGCTTATTTTTTCTATCATTGTCTCTTTGATGTATTTTAGTTCCTTATCACTAAATTCATCATCAAATTTTGCCTCTGTCCGTCGTGCTGTTATCTCAATAGTATAACCATCCTCTCGTTTGAATGATATTCTAAGTTTACCAGCATTCATTCTTTGACATTGGTAAACCATTGCATCTATTTGGTTTGACAAATCTGTATTTTTCTTTCATATTGGTTGTTTTTAATATTTATTTCTACTTTTTCTTATGTGATATTATTGCAACGTGGCAAGCTATGAAAAATAACAGTTCTAATTGTACATTCTCAACATCTAACCCCAAAGCATAAGTTAGAAGTATGAATAATAATACTGCTATGTCTATTCTAACATTCATGTTATTGTATATTTTATAAACAACTTTCCTCTTCTTTTTAAGGATCTATTGGATCTTTTGATGATCCTTCTTCTATTATTTTCTCCATTTTTTAATTTATACCAAGTGTCTTCCTTTATTTTTCCCATCTACCTTTATGGACTTAACATCCTTTAAAGTATATTCTTTTCCATTCCATTCTCCTCTTTCAGTGAGAATAAGCCAACAGCCCAACCTACCACTTGCCTTTCCATTTGTTCCACAGACAATCGCAATAGAATCTTTACCTTCTACCTTTGCAGAAGATCTTTCAGAAGTAGCAACAGCTACCGAATAATCTCCAGTACTCTCTACTATTGAGTACCTTGCAATATTTATTGCAGCTGAATATTGTCCAGAGCTTGTTGCAACAGAATAATCTCCAACATTTGCTGCAATAGAGAAATTACCTTTACATTCTGATACTGATTTAGATCCTGTACATGAAGCAATACAATTTGAACTTTTATCAGCTGCTATTGCTAAAGAACTATCTCCAGTATTTGAAATAACACAAGAAAGTCCTTTATATTCAGCTAAAGAACTATCTCCAGTATTTATTGCAGCTGAATGGTAACCTAATTTACTTGTAGTAGTGTCTTTTTTATTCTTTACTACTATTGTAGCATCTTTGACTTCTATGATTTTAGAAGAATCATCTATAGATATGAAAGAGTTTTTTATCATTACCCTCTGCTTCTTCTTTCTCTTTTTGTGGTTGTATGTAAGTTTGTGCAACCAATGATGTCATCATCTCATCGAGTCTAATCATCCATTTTACAATACGATAGAGGATAATCAATAATGATACACCCTATAATGATAAATGAAATCAATCCTACTATATATGTGCTATCTACACTTCCAAGAGTGCCCACACCATTTAATAATAATTTATCCATCTTATTGAAGTATTAATTGTACATGAAAATTATAATCATTGCATAAAGCTGCAATCTGTTTAACCTTTAATGGTTCTTGGTCACCATATGGGAAGAATATAACTCTTTTCCTTTGTAAGACATCTGATTCCCTTTTTCTAAGATTATACAAGAGATTAGTCCGTCTCTTCACTATTCTGTCCATATGTATTTATTTTTTCTTTAAGTAACATTTTATCCTCATTGTATAAATCTTCTATGTGTTTGACCAAATCTATTAGCCTGGTGTCATACATATCATACATCTGGTACATCAGTTCAGGTGTCGGATGTTCGGACAAATCAAGGATGAAAACTTTCTTGCCTTGCCCCTTCATCCAACCTGCTTCTGAATGGGCAGAACGACCACAAGGAAGAAGAAGTACACAGTAATCTGCTTCGTGCATGGCACGAAAGTCTTTTTCAAAGGCGTTTGTTGCTTCAGGATGATGTAGGTTCTGTTTGAAATCCTCACAAGTCCAACTCTTTACATCCTTATGAAGATTTTCCCAGCTAAACCCACTTAGAGACTGGTCTTCAGGATGTTTGAAGTCATAGGTCTCATATCCCTGAAAGCGTAAAACTTGCAGCACTGTTTCATAGTGCTTATTACGCCAACTACTGGCTAAATATATCTTTAATGGTCTCATATCACAAACTATTTTAATAATCCCCTACACAACATTTCCACATATTTAAGACTGTCTCTTAGGACTGGGTAACTAAGACTATCATATTGCCCTCTTTCAAGACTTTCTATCTGCTTGCTATATACGGATGGATCGTTATTATACTTATTTAATAGGAAGTATCTTAGCCACATATCTGCACCCCGAGGACGTGGTAAGTCTAAGAAATCTAAGACTAATACCGATAATCGCTTTTGCTCTGTTCTGTTGAGTACGATGCACTCTCCAGTCTCTTTATCAATCCAGCTGCAAAGCATGTGTGCGGTGTTATTCTCTCTGTCAATGCTTATCTGAAAGCATGAGATTCCGAATAGCTTCTCTATTCGCTCTGCCAGGCATTGCAATTTCCATAGGGTAATTGTCTTTTTTATTAGAAAATTAATCTCCCTGATGAGTTTCATGCTGGCAAAAGGCTTGAAATTCTTCTTCTCATAGATTAAGGATAGCAGCTCTTCTCGTTTCTGAGAGTAGGTGACTACTTGATAAAATTCAGGCATGGGTAATAAATCCGAAAAGCCTGTTTTGATGGTTAGAACATTGTCAATCATATCTTTACTTGTTAGCATTTATACTGAAAAATGAAATTACATCATTTTCTATTTTCTGAATTTGTCATCATCATAGCTATGGCTTATTTCATAATAGAAAGCTGCAGCTAAAGCAATAAACAAAATAATGAAGACTATTATATACGTCATATCTTAAGGATATATATTAAAAACATATTAACTATCATCTGATGGAATTTCAACTGCCTTTGCAAACTGCAACAGGTTTGAATACCCTTTGTAAAGTGTATTGCAGGGGACAGCATATCTTCCATATCTATCTATTAATGTTTGGGTAATAGTGTTTCCTGTGACATCGTTAGGAAAGAATAGATAGACTCTGTTGTAATCGTCACCTTCTATGAGTAGATGAAGGAAGTTTCTAACATCAGACATGATGATGACATCACAATCTGAAGGGAGACGGATAAAGCCATTATCTTGCAAAGATAAGTAGGCTAAATAGTCTGTTACATCATGGAAAGCGCAGAGTCTACTACTTTTCTGCTCTTTCCTTGCTGGTAGAAAACTTATTCCAGCATTTTTCAGAGTTATAGGTTTCGTTGTGAGTTCATGACTAACAAACTCTATTCCTTTGTTCTGATTTATAATACCAATTCCTCGATACACTTTTGAAAAGTATCGATAGGATATTTCATGAACAGCTGGGAGCTGCTTTACATCCATATTCAAGATACTTTGTGTATCTGTAAACTCTTTGACGTGAATATGTTCAGGTCTTTGTTCTGATGTACTGATAAACGATTTAGACATAAGCTTAAAATCAATTTTATGAGTTATTGTTGACTATTAATTAGAGCTTGAAGCTCTTTGTCTGTGTGACCCAGGCGGAAGAAATCACTTATATCTTTTTCTGATTTACTTCCTGCAAGGGGAAGATCTAACTTAAAGACATTGTACTTCTCTCTATACTGTTGTACACGTAATTCTGATTCTTTTCTACCGGTTGCGTCAGTATCATACAGAAAGATTATCTTAGAGAAACGCTTAGAGAGATCTTCAAAGATACTTTCAGGTATGTTGGCAGTCTCACTATTGAAAGTAAGGGCAGAAAAACCATGCGAAGCAAGGGACATTACGTCTTTTTCTCCTCCTGTAATGAATACTACGTCACCTTTTACAGGTAATTGCTCATAGCCAAAGATATAAGGCTTTGGAAAATGACCTGCATACATGAAGCGCAGCTTAGCCTTTGGCCGATAGATTTTAACCCTGCTACTACCATCAAAGAAATATCCATAAGTGGGAATAGCTTTTGACCCATAAACAGCAAACTCCCCACCTGAAGCCTTCGTAAACGTACAGCTGATGATACTTCTTACATTGTAACGTTTCAGGGTTGCAAGGTCAATACCATATTCTTTCCAATAGCTTTCTTCCCATGGCATGAAAGGCTGTGTTTCTACTTTGAAACTTGCTATGCTGCTGCAGGAAGTCTTATTCTCTGAAGGAATTTGTCGTGAGACAGCAATATGATGATTGGTGTTGGCAGCGTCAAATACTCCGAGGCAAAGATCACGGTCTATGACCTGAAGAACTTCACGAAAATTGGTTTTCGTATTGATATGGCAAAGTTTTCCTACAATCGTAAAACAGTTTCCACAAAAGCTGCTGTCACCAAAATCTTGAAGATAGTATTGCTTATCTCCACAACTTCTATTGTTGACATATAGATGACAAGATGGTCGGCTGTCTTCCCGAAAGGGGTTGCGAAATGTCTTCTTAAGACATTTCTCACCGAGGTAGTGAACAAAGACATCTAATCCTCCACCTGTCAGCTGTAATATTCTTTGTGCTTCATTCATAACTGCGTGAAGTTTTTAATTTGTTACTTTCTTATGCTTGCTGTATCCTATAAAGGAGTTCTACACCTTTTCCGAAGAACTTTTGTAAAACAATACTTAACGTTTCAATATAACTACTTTCTAACTTCTCATAGAGTTGTTTGTTAGGGATGGCGAGCAATAGTGTCTTTGTCGTCTCGTCATATGACTCGAAGGAAAGTTGCTTGAAGATAGAAGTAAAAATTCTTTCACTGACTATCTTCTCAAAGGCTGACATACATTTTTCCCATAGAGCTATGCCATAGTTCTTTAGGGGAGTAGATACCTTTAGCTGGACTCTTAATCGAGAAGCATTACGCTTATACCAATTACAGAAATAATCTAAGAAAGCATCTAAGCTGCTCGGAACTACTTCCTTTCGACATTTCAGGTTAGCCAAAAATAGGGTTAGTGCGGTATAAAGAGTTTTTTTGCTTGAAAATCCATAGAGCTGCTGCATGGAACACACCCACTCGTCGTCTGAAACAAGTTCCTCAATGGACGAAAATTTTTGCGAAAGCGAGTTATTATAATAATTATCATCCTTTCTCATCTCTATTCTCTTTTATAATATGTTCGCGCGCGTAGTTACCTCCGTAATCAGTTGGTAACGTTTTTGAAACGTTTTCTTTTGGTCTATTATTGGTCTTCTTTTGGCCCACTTTTAGCCCACTTGCGTTATAACTTTCTGATTTACCATTAGTTACAAAATTATTGGTAACTTTCTCGTGAAGATTTTGTGAGGAAATCTTTTGGTTAACTTTTGGCCCACTTATAGACTCTTTATTGGACCGTTTTTGGACCTTTTCACAAGGTAACTCCATTGAAGGATTTTCACTATATTCAACAATATCTGCATCAATATAACCTTCGTTAGTAGTGCTATCTTTGGACAATCTTGGACCAATTACAGGAAGATTATCCTTCATGTAATCCGAAAACTCTATCAATCGAACTGATGAGAGCTTATTTTGCCCATCATAGCCTACATTTAAAATTCCATATTTACGAAGTCTTAAAAGACCTTCTTTGATTTCCTTTAGTGTTAACCCTGTAAGTAAGCTGATTTTCTTAATATCAAACCACTGGGGGTCTTCATATCTATCATTTTCTGAATAAGAATGGAGGAGGATATGAAGATAGAGATGAAGGGTCTTTGCATCTACAAAGAAATCCTGGAAGTCTAAATCATAATACAGCTTTACCCAGCCACCTCTCACATTCTGTAAAGAAAGAAACTTATTAAAGTCTCTTACTGTTATAAGGACTCCATTACGTCTTAAAGAAGAGACATGAATAACACCTGCTTCCTTTAACTTGTCGAGAGACTTGCGAGCAGACTTGCGAGTAACCTGCAAGAACTCTGTCATACTCTGAATAGAAGTACGGAATTGTCCTGGCATTGTAAGCTGATTGAAGAAGGACTTATCTTCTCTTTGGGCATTCAGAAAGATGTGCAAAAACATCTGCACAGCATTGCTGTCATCATAGAAAGAACAGTTATAGAACTGTCTCATCAAACCAATCCATTTGTAATCTCCCATAATCTATCTATTTTCAGGGTCAATGGCAATAGCCTTTAATTGTGTGTGCTCATTGAGATTCTCTAAATCATCAATGACTCTTCCTGTCTCGTCTACCAAAACAAAGGATGTAATTGGTAATCTATTATTGGCGATTTTCATATAGCTTCTTGATTTGATAATGGTTGTTCTGACTCAATTCTAAAAGAGAGGATAGCTATCCCACGGTTGCCCCGGACAGTAATACTATTATTTGTATGGCTGATATGCTGAATCCTTGATAGCAAGGATTTACCATGATGCCATCTAACTTTGGCTCCTAACATAAGGGTGAGGATGTTATCGAATCTTTTTTCTATATCTTCTTTCGTACCAATTTCTCTATAGAGAGATGGGGTAATCTGAAAAAGAAGATCTACTAGCCATAATGGCTTCTTTTTCACATGGACCTCTTTAACAATATGATACATAGACACTTGAATTAAAAAACAATGTGATTACTTTTCCGTCGGATGTATACATACTGGATTATACCGGTCCTTGTAAACTCCTTCTCGCTTCAAGAGTTTATAGATGGTACTTTGTTCCATATAAAATTCATTAGCGAGAGCACGCATAGCTGCCTTAGGCGTAATAAGGTTTCTTAATATAAGTGAACCATACTCTTTGATATACTTGTCTATTACCAACTGCCTACGTTGAACGGTCGGAGTTTCATAGACTAATATTTTATTAAGATCTTCCCTAGTTTCACTGGGTAGACTAGCAACTACTGCTGGAGTAAGCTTTGGAAAACGTTTCCGATGCTTACGCTTCTGCTCTGCTAATTCGGGATTATACACACCATCATCGCCAACATTACGGTTTATCTCACGTAATATCGTCGTACGATCAACTTTAAGAACTTTTGCAATCTCTACGAAGTCCTTGCCTTCTTTAAGAAGTCTGGCAATTTCTTGCCGTTTGGATAAATCTAATTGCTTGCTCATTGTCAATGCTAAAAGTGTTAAATGGGGAAGATTTTCTTCTTTTACCCAGTTTTTTGTGCATTGACAGTTGTGTTTTTCTCGAAGCTATTACACTTCAATAGCCATTGATAGTCAACATATTATAGTGATTGTTCAAAGGTGTAATTAACACTTTTAACAAAATTGTATTTCTATATTGAACTGACGTGTTATATTTGTAGCGTGTTATATATAATATGGTCGTTTGTTGAAAGGCATTAATTATGTGATTATGAAGAAAGTTAAGCCCCTATTCTTTTTGTTGACTCTTTGTATGATACTTTTTTCTTGTACTGATAAGAAGCCCGTTAGTCAAGCGCAGGAGTCGTCTGTACAGCAGGAAGATAGTATGCCTGTAAAGAAGGTTGATAGTGTTGATGTAGCGAAGAAGAAGCCACTAACGTATAAGATTCTTGTTCCTTTTAATTATCGTTTGTGTAATCCAGATACGATAATCAACCAGAATTGGGTTGAACTCTATAAAGATGGGAAGGATTATTATGTTGGTAAAGCTCGGTATGGTATTGAGATGAGGGAGGATGCGTGCTCAAGTACTATTCCAACATACCTGGCAGAAAAGCGAAACACGATATTGTTTGTCAATCAGTTGCCAATAAAGAAGGGAAAAGTTAAGATTGCTGATGTTGCATTTTCAGATAGTACTTACCTGGAGACCAGGCTCTGTAAGGAATTTTACTTTTTGCTGAAAGCATTATAAGTTAGAGGCAAAGGCGCAGGGAGAAAGCCACTAAAGAACTATGCATTATTGCTGAATGGAGAACGAATAGTTAGGGAGGCAAGGGTTGATGCAGCAAGTTTTGCACTTCTGTTTGCAGGTGACTTGGATGGAGATGGGAAGATGTAGACCTTGTTCTTTCCTTACCTACAGATTATGAGGAACTGCGTGTTGCCTTGTTCTATCATCTTGTGCGCCCCTCTGGTTTGCAAACGGTAAAGTCGCAGAGATAGAGGATGACTTCCAGTTGTTAAGCCCTTTCTGTTTTTATTCGTTGTAGAATGGATATTAGATAAAAAGTATTATATTTGTAAAGTGTTTGAAACAGAGATAAAAAGATATGATGAGAATTGGTAGCAGAGTATCAAGAAAAAGATAGTGCTGCCAATGGGAAAGAAGGCGTTTAGAGAGTATTCTGAAATCCTTTTTCCTGCCATAGCTGTAGTATAGAAGGGTCTTCTTTCTCAGTAGATGATACACGTTGTCTGTTTGAAGAGCAGTTAGGGCTATCATCCAGTTGGTAGAGTCTTTGCTGGAGTGTCAGGAGATGGCAGACCACTTTTGCAGCATCACGAATGGATGCATAATCATTTAGATCACCCTTTTTGATGTCGAACTATTGAAGACCATCAATAGGTTAGTAGCTACTTCGTCACGCTCACTTATAAGCAGGCAGATGCCGTACCTGGGGAGCTTTCACAACGGTAGATATGGCTGCTGGTGATACGGTTTTTGGCGTGAACATCAGGGATTGGTGGCAGGGCACTACGACTGATGTCTTCAACAGCCGAGATGATGAAACGTGGAGAACTTCACCCACTCATGATTCTTTCTGCTCGGTTCCATGGTTTCTTTGAATACCCACATCCTTTCCGTGATGGGAATGGGAGAACAGGCAGGTTTTTATCCAACTTCATCTTGCTACGTCATGATTATCCAGAATTGATTATCCAGAAAGAAGATCGCCAAGAGTATATTGCTGCTTTACGAACCATACGAATGGAAGGGACGGATGAACATCTAATTGCGTTCTTCTCTTGAAAGGCAGCTCAGCAAATGGAAAATGCTTTGCGCAGAAAAAGCAGAATAGTCGTACAACGTTCTTCTTTAGTGATCTACTTTCTTTATACTTAGGTGCAAAGTGTGCTTTTTATTTATATATATACATCGTTTTCAAAATTATTTACAAGCAACTTGTTTACTCGTCTACTCGT
>BNJS01003942.1_pt1 | contig 244886 bp, 300 predicted proteins | sample 8540461 | NCBI WGS metagenome assembly BNJS01 (sample SAMD00202454, study PRJDB9452) | human saliva metagenome | isolation source: human saliva | place: Japan
TCTTCTGGCTTGCGATTAATTTCAGCAAGTAGGCTGGTAATTTTCTTGCCCGACAAACCTGCATCCACTAAAAGCTTCTTTTTGGGGGTTTCCAGATAAAAGGAATTTCCACTGGAACCCGATGCTAAAATACTGTATTTAAAGCCTATTTCACTCATTCTAGTCTTCTACTTCGTCCTCCCATACTTCTTCTTTCACTGCATCCTTATCATAAGGGAGCACAATGGTAAAGGTTGAACCCTTACCGTATTCACTCTTGGCCCAAATAAAGCCATCATGTTGTTTGATAATCTCTTTAGCAATAGCTAGTCCTAAACCAGTACCTCCTTGGGCACGACTTCTAGCACGATCCACACGGTAGAAACGGTCAAAGATACGTGGTAAATCCTGCTTAGGAATACCCAATCCTTGGTCTGAGATGGATAAAATCATCTGATCATCAGTTGTCTTCATGGTCACTGTGATTTTCCCACCATCTGGCGAATACTTGATGGCATTGTTGAGAATATTATCAATTACCTGTGTCATCTTATCTGTATCTATCTCTATCCAGACTGAGGTAATTGGATAATCTCTCACCAGTTCGTATTTCTTCTCTTCATCCTGCCCTCTTATCTGATCAAAACGGTTGAGAATAAAGGTTATAAAGGCAGTAAAATTAATCAATTCCACATCCAGGTGGCTAGTTGCATTATCAATTCGTGAAAGATGAAGAAGGTCTGTCACCATCCGCATCATACGGTTAGTTTCGTCTAGAGACACCTTGATAAAGTCTGGTGCAACAGGTTCCGACAAGGCTCCCTCATCCAAGGCTTCAAGATAGGATTTTACACTAGTCAGAGGCGTCCGTAACTCATGACTAACGTTGGAAACAAATAGTCTCCGCTCACGCTCTTCCTTCTCCTGCTCCGTCGTATCATGCAAAACAGCAACCAAACCTGAAATAAAGCCAGACTCGCGACGGACTAAGGCAAAACGTACACGAAGGCTCAGATATTCACCATTGGCATCCTGAGAATCAATCATGAGTTCAGGAACTTGGGTAATCAAATCACGAAGTTCATATTCATCTTCAATCTTAAGCAATTCTAGGATACTTTTGTTGAGAACCTCTTCCTTCTGAACACCTAGCTGTTTCTTAGCCATGTCATTAATCATGGTAATCTTACCACGACGATTGGTCGCAAGGACTCCGTCTGTCATGTATGAGAGGATACTGTGTAATCTTTTACTCTCTTGTTCCAGATTTTCTTGGGTCAACCTGATTACTTCTGATAAATCATTGAGATTATTGGTAATATTAGTGATTTCAGAGCTTCCCTGCATATCCAACACCTGAGAATAATCTCCTGCAATCAGGTCTTTTACCTTATTGATTTGCTTCAGCCGAATATTATCCCTACGATTTTCTAGTAAAAGCAAGGTCACGACTAAAATAAAGCCAAGTAAAATGAGGATAAAGATAAAATCACTGGTTAAAACTGTGTCTTTAATTAGTTTAATCATTATTTCTCATATAATAACCAACACCACGACGTGTTAGGATATACTCTGGACGACTTGGTGTATCTTCAATCTTCTCACGCAAACGTCTGATAGTTACATCAACAGTCCGAACATCTCCGAAATAATCATACCCCCAAACCGTTTCAAGCAAGTGTTCACGCGTAATGACTTGACCGATATGAGACGCCAAGTGATACAAAAGCTCAAATTCACGGTGAGTTAAGTCTAGTTCTTCACCGTATTTCTTAGCTACATAAGCATCTGGCACAATCTCCAAGTCCCCAATTTGCAAGGGCTGAGTTTTCTTTTCATCAGACTCTTGGTTATCTACAGAAGCCAAGTCCGTACGACGAAGAAGGGCTTTGACACGCGCCTGCAACTCACGATTTGAGAAGGGTTTGGTTACATAGTCATCTGCACCAAGCTCTAAACCGATAACCTTATCAAATTCGCTATCCTTAGCTGACAGCATGATAATAGGAACACTACTGGTCTTACGAATAGTCTTAGCAACTTCTAAACCATCAATTTCTGGAAGCATCAAATCCAGAATAATAATATCTGGCTGCTCTGCTTCATATTGCTCTAGTGCTTCACGACCATTAAAAGCAGTTACAACCTCGTAACCTTCCTTGGTCATATTAAACTTGATAATATCTGAGATCGGTTTTTCATCATCTACAATTAATATTTTTTTCATTTGTTCACCTTTTTTTCTCTACTATTATATCAAAAAAAATAACAAGAAGACACAATAGCTAGTCTTTGCTACTGTCTAAGTTAGCTTGTGCATAAGCCTGCCAGATTTTTTGTTGGGGTTTGGCAAGTGGGTAATTCTTAAACTCTTCTGGTGAAAGCCAGCGAACTTCCCTATCTGAAAAATCATGGAAGTCGGTCACCTGACCTGCTACAATCTTTACATGCCATTTACGATGACTAAAGACATGCTTGACTGTATCAAAACAACCATCAAGCCAATCAACTTCTAGGTCATAGTCCTGCTGGAAACTCTCTTCTGGACTGGGACCAAAGTTCACGCTTTCTTCTGCAACCTGATGAAAGAGGTCAAACTGCTCTTCTTGCGCAAAGTTATCAACTTCTATCAAGGGAAAATGCCAAAAGCCTGCCAACAACTTTTCACTCTCATTTTTTTCAAGAAGAAATTGTCCCTGACTATTTTTTACCACTAAGGCTTTAAGATAAATGGGAACTGGCTTTTTCTTGGGAGCCTTAATTGGATAACGGTCCATGCTTCCATTCTGATATGCCGCACTGAAATCCTTCACTGGACTCTCTTCTGGCCTAGGATTTACAGGAGCCTCAATATCTGAACCCAAATCCATCAAGGCTTGATTAAAGTCACCTGGCCGTTCTGGATCAATCAAGATTTCCATCATTGCCTGAAAAATCTTACGATTACTTGGAATACCAATATCATGATTGACTTCAAACAAACGTGCTAACACCCGCATAACATTTCCATCTACAGCTGGCTCAGGCAAGTTAAAAGCAATACTGGAAATGGCTCTGCTGTGTAAGGTCCAATTCCTTTCAAACTGGAAATTCCTTCATAGGTGTTTGGAAATTGGCCACCAAAAGCCGTCATAATCTGCTGAGCAGCAGCCTGCATATTGCGCACTCGAGAATAATATCCCAAGCCCTCCCAAGCCTTCAACAAACGCTCTTCAGGCGCATTTGCCAGACTTTCGACTGTTGGAAACCAGTCCAAGAATCGTTCGTAATAAGGAATAACTGTATCCACCCTAGTCTGCTGGAGCATAATTTCAGACACCCAGATGTGATAAGGATTTTTACTTCTCCTCCAAGGTAAATCTCGTTTGTTTTCATCATACCAAGCGAGAAGTTTCTCACGGAAAGAATTAATCTTCTCCTCTGGCCACATGACGATACCGTATTCTTTCAAATCTAACATATCTCTAGTATAACACAGAAGATTCTAACTGTCCTTTTCCTTGTATTAATACTCTTCGAAAATCTCTTCAAACCACGTCAACGTCGCCTTGCCGTATATATGTTACTGACTTCGTCAGTTCTATCCACAACCTCAAAACAGTGTTTTGAGCTGACTTTGTCAGTCTTATCTACAACCTCAAAGCAGTGCTTTGAGCAGCCTGCGTCTAGTTTCCTAGTTTGCTCTTTGATTTTCATTGAGTATAAAAAGCCTCTTCCCAAAGGAAAGAGGACTAAATCTTATTGATGAACAGCTTGGGCTGCTGTGATAAGGGTCAACTTGTAAACATCATCTGCATTACATCCACGAGAAAGGTCGTTAACTGGCTGTTCAAACCTTGCAAAACAGGTCCTACAGCTGCAAAGCCACCGAGACGTTCGGCCATCTTGTAGCCGATATTTCCTGCCTCGATACCTGGGAAGATGAAGACATTTGCTTGACCAGCTACCGTACTTCCAGGAGCTTTCAGAGCTGCAGTTTCAGGAACAAAGGCCGCATCAAATTGCAACTCACCATCGATTTCAAGATCAGGACGCAAGTCGTGAGCAATTTTAGTTGCTTCAACGACCTTATCGACGCTTTCACCAAACCCTGAGCCTTTAGTAGAATAGCTTAGCATAGCAATTTTAGGCTCGATACCAAACATCTTAGCTGTGATTGCTGAGTTGATGGCAATTTCAGCCAAAGCTTCTGCATCTGGATTAATGTTAATGGCACAATCTCCAAATAGATAACGTTCTGAACCACGAACCATAAGAAAGGCGCCTGAAGTACGAGATACATTTGGGCGAGTTTTGATGATTTGTAGGGCTGGGCGAACTGTTGAAGCAGTTGAATGAATAGCACCTGATACCATTCCGTCAACTAAGCCCAAGTATACCAACATAACACCAAAATAGTTGACATCTTCAACCAAAACCTTGCGTGCATCTTCTTCAGACATTTTGCCCTTACGACGCTCCACTAAAGCAGCAACCATTTCGTCAAATTTATCGTAGTGTTGAGGGTCGATGACTTCATAACCATCCTCGATTCCTTCAATTTCAAGATAAATTTTAATTTTTTCAGGATTTCCCAGCAAAACAGGAATTACTTCTGTTTCTTTTTACCAAGCGCTTAGTTGCTTGCAGAATACGTGGCTCTTCCCCTTCAGGGAGAACGATACGAGCATTTTTGCCAACTAGGTTGGCTTTGAGACTTTCAAAAACTTCCATGAGTTTTCTCCTTTAAAAAATAAATTATACTCTGAATTACTTTATTATAGAGTATTAGTTGATAACTGAGTAATAAGATTACTAAAATCATCCGGCAAGGGACTTTCTAACTGCAAATCTTGCTCTAAAAACGGATGATAAAAGGATAGGTAATGACAATGCAGGGCCTGCCGTTTGATACCGTCGTCCAGACTACCTCCATACAAGTCATCTCCCAACAAAGGAAAACCAATATGAGAAAAGTGGACTCGAATTTGGTGGGTTCGACCAGTGTGCAGGCGAATATCAACCAAGTGAATATTTCCATAAGAAGCTACAATCTTGTATGATGTATGGGCATACTTCCACCTTTAGCCACTCGTCTAGTGATAATGGAGTCTTCATCACGAGCAATCGGAGCAATAATTTCCCCCTCTGACTCCAAGGGTCCATCACCTTTAACCAAAGCAAAATAGCGTTTTTCAATAGACTTTTTCTGCAACTGCTTGTCTAATCGTGCATGGGCATAGCCATGCTTAGCAAAAAGCATCAAACCAGAAGTGTCTCGGTCAAGCCTAGTCACAATGTGAACCTGCTGATTTTCATAGTCTTGCTTGACGTAGTAACCCTTGATAAAATTGGCAATGGTATTGGAGTGATTGACACTAGGAATAGAAGCCACTCCATAGGGTTTATTCAAGACTAGAAAATGGTCATCTTCATAGAAAATGTCTAATGGGCGCTCGATAGCTTCCAGAGTTTCAAAACCTTCCTCAGCGGGAATATCGATGATAACGCGGTCTCCAATATCCAATAGATAGGTTGCATTTTGCGGTTGGTCATTGACCAGAATAGCTCCACCTCGAAACTTAATCTTGGCCAAAAGTCCCTTAGAAACCTCGTGCTTTTTCAAAAAGGTCTTAACCTTGACATGCTCATCTGCGATAAATTCAAACCTCATTCATCCACCTCGCCGATGAAAGCATCCTTAACACGGTTCCAAAAACTGGTATGGCTAGGTGATGCGACAAAGTGAATCTTATGATGATCGATTTGATACTCAATACGCCCAATATTTCGGAATGAATAAACGCTATTATCAACGGAAATGGTATGGTAATCGTTTCTCGTCGGAATGAGTTCAATCTTATCCTTCTTAGGAACAATAATGGACGAACCTAGCGTTCGATAGACACGATTATTAAGGCTGGCGATTTCCGTCAACTGAAGAGCTTCAATGGTAGGGTGTAAAACAGCACCACCAAGAGATTTGTTATAGGCTGTACTACCAGTCGGTGTCGAAACTGTTAGCCCGTCTCCACGAAAACGTTCAAAGGGGACACCATTGATCACAACATCTGCCACCATGGTTCGATCAGACCTGCGGATGCTGGATTCATTGAGGGCACGAAAAATCTTGACCTCTCCATTTCCAAGAAAAACCTTCACATTCAAAACAGGATAAGAAACCCTTGCTCCAGTATCTAGCTGCAAATTAGTCATTAACTTATCCAACTCAAAATCACGATAGTCGGTATAAAAACCCAAATGTCCAGTATGAAGACCGATAAAGCGCACCTTATCAAGCTGATTTTCGTACTTATGAAAGGCCGACAAGAGCATACCATCCCCACCTATGGAGATGACAATATCTGGATTGCTATCATTGAGTATAAACTGGTTTCTCTTCAAACGATCTCGCAATTCATACAAAACCCTTTGACTCTGCGGTTTTCTATTGGCTATCAGGTCAATTCGCTTACCTGTATTCTTCATCTGTATCGTCACTGTTTCCTACACCGTCATTTAATTTTCTACTCAAAGGATCAAAAAGTGCCTGAGCTTCTTGGATATCATCACGAATTTTACCCATTTCTTCATCTAACTGATGGGCAATCTTGGCTGTAATTTCCAGTCTCTTCTTAATCTCCTCTGGGAAATCCCCTTGGTACTTGTAGTTGAGAGAATGTTCTATTGTTGCCCAGAAATTCATGGCCAAAGTACGTATTTGAATTTCTGCCAAAATGATCTTGGCTCCATTGATGGTGTCAACCATATATTCTACTACCACATGATAAGAACGATAGCCTGAAGCCTTTCGATGAGTAATATAATCTCGCTCCTGTATGATACGCATATCCTGACGTTTGCGCAGAATAGCAACCACTTCTTGGACATCATCTACAAACTGAACCATCACACGTAAGCCAGCAATATCCTGTAAATCGTGTTCTAAGGTCGCATAAGTAATGCCGCGACGGGCCATTTTTTCTTTTATACTCTCAATTGGCTTGACCCGACCAGTCACAAACTCAATCGGAGAATGCTTATTTTGCTTGCGATATTGCTTACGAATACCACGTAGTTTAATCTTTAACTCACCAACAGCTTGAATGTAAGGATCTAGAAATTCTTCCCATTCTAAGGTCATATATTCTCCCTTGTTCTCATATTATCCTTCAAAAATATCTTTGATTTTTTCTCCAGATTCATATACAATAAATACAAAGCTATTATATCATATAATCCGCTTTCATAGATAAAGAAAAGGTAAGAAAAATGAAACATTTAGAAATTGAATTGAAAACACTACTGAAAAAAGATGAATACAATCGTCTAAAAGACCAGTTCACTAGTGTTACACCTGTTCTTCAAAAAAATTACTACATGGACACGCCTGATTTTGAACTGCGAGAAAAGAAAAGTCGCTATGCGTATTCGCACTTTTAAAGACTGGGCAGAATTGACACTCAAAGTCCCGCAAAGTGTTGGAAACATGGAATACAACCAAAAATTGCAACTAAAAGATGCTGAAGATTATCTGGCTAAGGAAGAGCTCCCTCAAGGGCTTGTGCTGGATGAATTAGCAAAACATGGTATCCACAGTGAAAAATGGCAGGTTCTTGGTTGTCTAACAACACTTCGCTATGAAATGGAAACAGATATCGGTCTCATGGCTTTGGATGAGAGCCAATACTTTGATATGACAGATTACGAATTAGAGCTTGAAGTGGAAAATCACGAGCAAGGGAAACAGGATTTCCAACAATTTTTAGAGGAAAATCAGATTTCTTATCAAAAAGCTCCTTCAAAATTGGTTCGATTTGTCAAAAGCATGAAAAATAGCTGAAATAATCTCCATTTTTTGGTAAAATAGAAAAGATAAAAATACTCGAATCCAAGTTAATATATGCTAAACAGAAATGACTTGGCTTCATTAAGTTTACAGAGGACGGTCTATAATGTCAGATAGAAAAAATATGAAACTTTTCGCACTCAACTCTAACCAAGAGATTGCACAAAAAATTGCTCAAGCTGTTGGTGTCCCACTTGGAAAACTGTCATCACGTCAATTTTCAGACGGAGAAATCCAAGTTAATATCGAAGAGAGTGTCCGTGGTTATGATGTTTACATCATCCAATCTACAAGTTTCCCTGTTAACAACCACCTAATGGAATTGTTAATCATGGTTGATGCTTGTGTGCGTGCAAGTGCCCACAGTATCAACGTTGTACTTCCATATTTTGGCTATGCACGCCAAGATAGAATCGCATCATCTAGAGAACCACTAACAGCTAAACTAGTTGCTAACATGCTGGTTAAAGCTGGTGTAGATCGTGTCCTTACCCTCGACTTACACGCAGTTCAAGTACAAGGTTTCTTTGATATTCCTGTCGATAATCTCTACACTGTCCCTCTCTTTGCTAAACACTACTGTGATAAAGGATTAAGAGGTTCAGATGTTGTTGTCGTTAGCCCTAAAAATTCAGGGGTGAAACGTGCTCGTAGCTTGGCTGAATATCTTGATGCTCCTATCGCCATTATCGACTACCCTCAAGACGATGCAACTCGCAACGAAGGCTATATCATCGGTGATGTTGAAGGTAAAAAGCCATCTTGATTGATGACATTTTAAATACAGGACGTACCTTCTCTGAAGCAGCTAAAATCGTTGAACATGAAGGGGCTACAGAAATTTATGCTGTTTCTAGCCACGGTCTCTTCGTTGAAGGTGCTGCTGAACTTCTTGACAATACTAAGATTAAAGAAATTCTTGTGACTGATTCAGTAGCAACAAAAGAAAAAACTCCTAAAAACGTATGCTACATCACTGCTAGTGAGTTAATTGGTGATGCCATCGTCCGTATCCACGAAAGAAAACCAGTCAGCCCACTCTTTGCCTACAACAAAAAGAAATAAGGTGATTCTTTGATTTATTTGGACAATGCTGCAACGACTCCCATGTCAGCAGTTGCTATTTCAGCTATGACCGAGGTTATGCAAGAAATCTATGGAAATCCTTCTAGTATTCATGGGCATGGTCGTCAAGCTGGCAAACTCTTGCGAGAAGCCCGTCAGGAACTAGCTCAGTTACTGGGAACAAAACCTCAACATATCTTTTTCACTTCTGGTGGGACAGAAGGCAACAATACTGCTATCATTGGCTACTGCCTTCGTCACCAAGAGCAAGGAAAACATATCATCACAACTGCTATTGAGCACCATGCTGTCCTTGAAACCATTGATTACTTAGTTCAACACTTTGGTTTTAAAGTAACCATTATCCAGCCAGAAAATCAAGAAATCACAGCCCAACAAATTCAAGGCTTTACGTGACGATACGATTTTGGTTTCTACCATGTTTGCCAATAATGAGACTGGAAACCTACTTCCCATTGCTGAAATTGGCCAAATACTCAAGCAACATCCTGCTGCCTATCATGTTGATGCAGTTCAGGCAATCGGTAAAATTCCTATTCATCCAGAAAAATTGGGCATTGATTTTCTCACCGCTTCAGCCCACAAGTTCCATGGTCCTAAGGGAATCGGCTTTCTCTACGCATCAAGCATGGACTTTGATTCCTATCTTCATGGCGGAGACCAAGAACAGAAAAAACGAGCAGGAACTGAAAATCTAGCTGCCATCGTAGGCATGGTTGCAGCCCTAAAAGAAGACCTAGAAAAGCAAGAAGAACATTTTCAACATATACAAAATCTAGAAACCGCCTTTCTTGCTGAGCTTGAGGGAGTTCAGTATTATCTGAATAGAGGAGAGCATCATCTCCCTTATGTTCTCAATATTGGATTTCCTGGGCAGAAAAACGACCTCTTACTCCTTCGTCTAGATTTAGCTGGAATTTCTATCTCTACTGGCTCAGCCTGTACTGCAGGTGTTGTCCAATCCAGCCATGTTCTTGAAGCCATGTACGGAGCAAATTCAGAACGCTTGAAGGAATCCGTTCGTATCAGTTTGTCGCCACAAAATACTGTTGAAGACCTACAAACCCTCGCAAAAACCTTAAAAGAAATTATCGGAGGTTAGCCATATGGCATTTGAAAAAACCATTCAGTTAAAAAATTGTCGTTACGACTATACTCTTAGTCCTTCTGTAAAAAAATTCACCCTCAAGGACAATACTTTTTTTGAGACAAAGGTTGGTAACTATGAACTGACTCGCCTTTTGGAAAAAGTGCCAAACAGCGGTGAAGGATTCCAACTCAAAATCATCATTAACAAGGAACTTACAGGTGCTAAAATCAATATCACTGACAAGTTTGGCCTTCGTCTAGTTGATATTTTCAAATCAGAAGACCACCACATTCATCAGGAAAAATTCTATTTCCTCATGGATAGTTTGGTAGAACGTGGTGTCTTTACAAAATCGGAAAGATAGAGCCAAAGATGTTTGAATTGACCTATAAGGATAGCTATCATGTAGAGCGGACTCTTAAGTATGAAGATTATGAGACACTCATGCTAGCTTTGTCAGGCTGTGTGACCCTACCAGATACACTTTATGTAACTTCTTTGACCTTTAATGGGAAGGAAGTTTACCAAGGTCTGGTCGGAGATCTCTACCGTTTTTCTATCAGATACAGAATTTTTTTACATCAAAACTAAGATTTTTTTCTTAGTTTTTTTCTTATTTTTGTTGATTTTTTTCACAATGTTTATATAAAAATAGAAGAATAGAAAGGTTGTGATTTTGTGAAAGATAAACAGTCTGCTATTCCAAAAGCTACAGCAAAAAGACTCTCTCTCTACTATCGAATTTTTAAGAGATTTCATGCAGAGAAGATTGAACGTGCCAACTCCAAGCAAATTGCAGAGGCCATTGGAATTGATTCAGCTACCGTACGTCGTGATTTTTCCTATTTTGGTGAACTAGGTCGTCGTGGTTTTGGCTATGATGTCAAAAAACTAATGACGTTTTTTGCCGATTTGCTCAATGATAACTCTATTACCAATGTCATGCTAGTTGGTATTGGAAATATGGGGCATGCTCTTCTCCACTACCGTTTTCATGAGCGTAATAAGATGAAGATCATCATGGCCTTTGACCTAGATGATCATCCTGAAGTCGGTACCCAAACCCCTGACGGGATTCCTATTTACGGAATTTCTCAAATCAAGGATAAAATCAAAGATGCTGATGTGAAAACTGCTATCTTGACAGTTCCTAGCGTTAAATCACAAGAGGTTGCTAATCTCTTGGTGGATGCTGGCGTGAAAGGAATTCTCAGTTTTTCACCAGTCCATCTGCATTTACCAAAAGACGTGGTCGTTCAGTATGTCGATTTGACAAGTGAACTCCAAACCCTCCTCTATTTCATGCGAAAAGAGGATTAGAAAGCGAAAATCATTTTATGAAAAAACCAGTTATTGGGATTACAGGAAACGAAAAAACTCATCCAGATGATGACATCATGATGAGCTACGCAGCAAAAGGCTTTGTTGAAGGCGTTAAAGACGCTGGAGGGATTCCCATCATCCTACCGATTGGTAATCAAGAAATGGCCTGCCACTATATCAGTATGATTGACAAGCTCATCTTGACAGGTGGGCAAAATGTTGACCCAAAATTCTATGGTGAATCAAAAACCATTGATAGCGATGACTACCATCTTCAAAGAGACATCTTCGAATTGGCTCTCATCAAGGAAGCTATTAAACAGAAAAAGCCAATTTTCTCCATCTGTCGCGGTACTCAACTCTTTAACGTTGCCATGGGTGGAACTCTGTACCAAGATATCGAAGACCACTGGCAAGATTGTTCTGCCGAGTACACAACACAACGTTTGGTAACAGAACCTGATACTGTACTTCGAGAAATCTATGGAGAAATCTCCCATATCAACTCCTTCCACCACCAGAGTATTAAGGATTTAGCACCTAACTTAAAGATTGCAGCTCATGATCCAAAGGATGGTATTATTGAAGCTGTCATAAGTACGGATGATATTGCATTTCCTCGGTGTCCAATGGCATCCAGAATTTCTTTTTGAAAATCGTCCCAAAGATAAAAATCTCTTTGACTATGTCGTTAATAAACTTTAAATTAAATCTGTCTTTTCACGATAACTAAAGTAACTGGAGTGAGAGACAATCAAATGATCCAAGAGGACAATCCCATCAGATCGCAGGCTTCCTTGACAAGTTTAGTAACATGATCATCATTTCGGCTAGGAGCTACTGCTCCTGAAGGATGATTGTGAACCAAGATGAGAGAGGTCGCCATATGCTTGATAGCATAGTGAAGAATCTCTCGCGGTTCAGCGATACTGCGAGTGGCAGAGCCGATAAAAATGGTCTGTTGATGGATGATTTGATTTTGAGTATTGAGATAGAGCGCCACCAGGTGCTCTTGTTTTTTATCCCCTAATTCCTGTTGCATCTTCTTGGCTAGTTTTTGGCTACTGAGAATACTTTCCATTTCAAGGGTCTCATGCTTGTGAATACGATGACCCAGTTCAATCATAGCTTGTAATTCTATAGCCTTAACACGGCCGATACCAGATAGACTCTGCAATTCCTGCAGGGTCATTTTTTTCAAATCCGTTAGGCTTGAAAGGTTGTTCAAGACTTTCTGGGCAATTTCAAAAACACTAGCCTGACGTGTTCCTGTTCTGAGTAAAATAGCTAGCAGCTCTTGGTTACTGAGCGCTTCTACTCCTTCCTTAGCCAGTCTTTCTCTTGGCAATAGTGAATCTTCTTGGAATGAAATACTGTACATAAAAATCCTCCTCACTTTATTATTCGTGAGAAGGATGAAAAATTAGATTTTTTTCTCAATTGGGGCTACACTAGCTAAAAGTTTTTTCAAACCTACTTCTGGGAAATTGATTTTCAATTCCTGTGTAGCACCGCTACCTGAAACTTCCAGAACAGTTCCCTCTCCCCATTTCTTGTGGAGAGCAATGTCTCCAATGGACCAATTTGTCTCGCTAGAGGCTGATTCTGCACCAGCTGAAAATTGACCAAATGGAAGACCGCTTGACTGGATAGTTTTTGGTGCAGCACTGCGTTTACGGTCTTGGAGGGCCTGGGCAAGACTCATACCTTGACCGAAGGCGAGACCACCACTGCTATATGATGCCTTAAAGCTTGTATTTGCTGGACGAGCCAGACCTTGATACTCAAGAAAGTCTGAACTGATTTCGTTAATAAAACGAGTCGGACGGTTGTAATTGGTACGACCAAAAAGCAGGCGTGAGTTAGCATTAGTCAGATAGAGAATTTTCTCTGCACGCGTAATTCCAACATAGGCCAGACGGCGCTCTTCTTCCAATTCATCTTGATCTTCAGCCGCACGGCTAAGTGGAAAGACATTTTCTTCCATCCCAATCAAAAAGACAACTGGAAACTCGAGACCTTTGGCAGCATGCAGGGTCATCAGGGTTACTTCTGATGTCTCCTGACTACCTGAATCTGTGTCGGCAATCAAGGCCAAGTCATTTAAGAAACGACTCAGTTTATCCAGACCAGTTTCCTCTTCTGGACCATCAGAGGTATCATCAAAGTTTTTCGTAACAGAGAGGAACTCCTCGATGTTTTCAACCCTAGCCTTGCTTTCTAGAGTCGCTTGGGCATTAAGAATATCGACGTAACCTGTTTTTTCAAGGACGGCCTCAACCAATTCTGTAATAGTTAAGTGGTCTAGCTGCTCCCGCAAATCCAGAACCATATTGGCAAAATCCCAGATAGATTGAGCTACTTTTCCTTTGATGCCAGATAACATGATATTTGCTGAAGCATCTAGCATGGACATATCTTGCATATTGGCAAAATCACGGATTTTCTCAACAGTACCTGGACCAATTCCACGTTTAGGCTCGTTGATAATACGCTCAAAACTGATATTGTCACTCAAATTGGCAATGAGGTTGAGATAAGCGATAATATCTCGGATTTCCTTACGGCTGTAGAACTTGGTTCCTCCGACCATTGTATAAGGAATATTGGACTTGAGCAGGGCTTCCTCAATAGTACGAGACTGGGCATTTGTCCGATAGAGAACTGCAAAATCCTTATGAAGGAAGTTTTGACTACGACTAAGTTCATCAATGGTTCTAGCTACAAATACAGCCTCATCTAGCTCATCATTTGCACGATAGTAAACGATTTGTTCTCATCCGCATTTTGAGTCCAGAGATTCTTAGGACGGCGATTTTTATTGTTTTTAATGACCTCGTTGGCCGCTTGGAGAATGGTTTTAGTTGAGCGGTAATTTTCCTCCAACAAGACAACCTTGGCTTGAGGATAATCCTTTTCGAAGTCCAAGATATTCTGCATATCAGCACCACGCCAACCGTAGATAGACTGGTCCGCATCTCCAACAACACAGATATTTTTAAAACGGGAAGCCAAGAGTTTGACCAATTGGTACTGGGCATGGTTGGTATCTTGGTACTCATCAACGTGGATGTATTGGAACTTCTGCTGGTAATAAGTCAAAACATCAGGATTTTGATCAAAGAGACGCAGGGTCAGCATAATCAAGTCATCAAAGTCAACCGACTCCGACTGACGAAGCTCTTTTTGGTAAGCAGTGTAACACTGGGCCACTATTTGCGTATACATATCGCCAGCTTGGGCAGCATAGCCAACATCATCAATCAGATCATTCTTAGCATTGGAAATAGTCCCTAAAATGCTCCGTTCATTCCATTTTTTAGGATCCAAGTTCAACTGCTTGAGAATACGTTTCATGAGAGTTCGTTGCTCCCCTGGATCTACAATAGTGAAATTGCGGTTGTAGCCAATATGATCCGCATCACGACGCAAAATACGCACACACATGGAGTGGAAGGTCGCAATCAAACAGTCCTGAGTTGCTGGATTAAGGCTATAAGCACGCTCCTTCATCTCGCGCGCAGCCTTATTGGTAAAGGTAATGGCCAAGATATTCCAAGGATTGACCAGCTTTTCATCAATCAGATAAGCAATGCGGTGGGTCAAAACACGGGTCTTTCCAGAACCAGCCCCCGCCATGATTAACAAAGGACCTTCTGTCGTTTGCACCGCCTCAGCCTGACGGTCATTCATTCCATTTAATAATGCGTTCATCTTTTCTTCCTTACTCTTGAAGTCAATATTTCTATTATATCAGAATTCAGGGAAAATATCTTTACCTAGACTGATTGCTTATAGAAGGAAACTCTTTCATCAGCTGAAGACAATTCTTCAAAACTAGATAAGAAAATGAGCTTGGATAGCTTTTCCAAACTCATTTGAATTCAATTAAACTATTAGAACAAGCCTAGAACGGTTCCATCACTTTCAACATCCATGTTGAGAGCTGCTGGTCGTTTTGGAAGTCCTGGCATAGTCATAACATCACCAGTTAGGGCAACGATAAAGCCTGCACCTAATTTTGGTACCAATTCACGAATGGTAATTTCAAAGTTTTCAGGTGCTCCAAGGGCATTTGGATTGTCAGAGAAACTATACTGAGTTTTAGCCATACAGATTGGCAATTTGTCCCAACCATTTTGAACGATTTGAGCAATTTGTGTTTGAGCTTTCTTCTCAAAGTTCACTTTGCTACCACGGTAGATCTCTGTAACAATCTTTTCAATCTTTTCTTGGACAGAAAGGTCATTGTCATACAAACGTTTATAGTTAGCTGGGTTTTCAGCGATAGTCTTAACAACTGTTTCAGCAAGTGCTACTCCACCTTCTGCACCATCAGCCCAGACACTAGCCAGCTCAACTGGTACATCGATTGAGGCACAGAGTTCTTTCAAGGCTGCGATTTCAGCTTCTGTATCAGAAACAAATTCGTTAATAGCCACAACTGCTGGAATACCGAACTTACGGATATTTTCTACATGGCGTTTCAAGTTAGCAAAACCTGCACGAACTGCTTCTACATTTTCTTCAGTCAGAGCGTCTTTAGCCACACCACCATTCATCTTAAGGGCACGAAGGGTTGCGACAATAACTACTGCATCTGGAGAAGTTGGCAAGTTTGGTGTCTTGATATCAAGGAATTTCTCAGCACCAAGGTCCGCACCAAAACCAGCTTCAGTAACTGTGTAATCAGCCAAGTGAAGGGCTGTTGTCGTTGCCAAGACAGAGTTACATCCGTGAGCGATATTGGCAAATGGACCACCGTGTACAAAGGCAGGTGTACCGTAAATTGTCTGAACCAAGTTCGGCTTAATCGCATCCTTCAAAATCAATGCTAAAGCACCCTTCAACCTGCAAATCACCTACAGAAACTGGTGTACGGTCGTAACGATATCCGATAACGATATTAGCCAAACGGCGTTTCAAGTCCTCGATGTCCGTTGCCAAGCAAAGAATGGCCATGATTTCTGAAGCAACTGTAATGTCAAAACCATCCTCACGTGGAATACCATTTAGAGGACCACCAAGTCCAACGGTCACATGGCGAAGAGCGCGATCGTTCAAGTCCACTACACGTTTCCAGAGAATACGGCGTTGGTCAATTCCTAGCTCATTTCCTTGGTGCAAGTGGTTGTCAATCAAGGCAGAAAGCGCATTATTGGCAGTTGTAATGGCATGCATGTCTCCAGTAAAGTGGAGGTTGATATCTTCCATTGGCAGCACTTGGGCGTAACCACCACCAGCAGCACCACCCTTAATCCCCATGACTGGACCAAGAGATGGTTCGCGGATAGCAATCATGGTTTTCTTGCCAATCTTGTTCAAGGAATCCGCCAGACCAATGGTAATAGTTGATTTTCCTTCACCTGCAGGTGTTGGATTGATGGCAGTAACCAGAATCAATTTTCCAACTGGATTGCTCTCAACTGCACGAATTTTATCAAAACTAAGCTTAGCCTTGTACTTTCCGTACAACTCCAAATCATCGTAAGAAATACCAAGTTTCTCTACAACATCAACGATTGGCTTCAACTCAATACTCTGTGCGATTTCAATATCTGTTTTCATTCAAAACTCCTCTAACCTCTTATATGATAATTCATTATAACACAAAAACAAGATTTTTTTAACATCCTTAAAACTCTCTAAACGTTCGTAAATATACCTGTTTTTAAGATTTTTAGAGTCCTTCTTTAAATTTTATATGGCTTTATAGTTTGAAACTATATTCTTTCCTTTTACCAAAATTTTATCACTTTCATTTTACTTACCGTTTATTTTTGTGTACAATAGTGCTATGAAAATTTTAGTTACATCGGGCGGTACCAGTGAAGCCATTGATAGCGTCCGCTCTATCACTAACCATTCTACTGGTCGCTTGGGGAAAATCATCACAGAAACCTTGCTTGCTGCAGGGCATGAAGTTTGTTTAATTACGACAAAACGAGCTCTGAAACCAGCAATCCATCCCAACCTAAGCATTCGAGAAATTAACAATACCAATGACCTTCTTCTAGAAATGCAAGAACGTGTCAAGGATTATCAGGTCTTGATCCACTCAATGGCCGTATCTGATTACACTCCTGTTTATATGACAGGGCTGGAGGAAGTTCAATCTAGTTCCAATCTAGAAGAATTTTTAAGCAAGCAGAATCATCAATCTAAGATTTCTTCAACTGATGAGGTTCAGGTTTTGTTCCTGAAAAAAACACCCAAAATCATCTCTCTAGTCAAAGAATGGAATCCTACTATTCATCTGATTGGCTTTAAACTGCTGGTTGATGTTACCGAAGACCATCTGGTTGACATTGCTAGAAAAAGTCTTATCAAGAACCAAGCAGACTTTATTATCGCAAATGACCTGTCTCAAATTTCAGCAGATCAGCACCGCGCAATCTTTGTTGAGAAAGATCATCTTCAAACAGTCCAGACTAAAGAAGAAATTGCAGAACTCCTCCTTGAAAAAATTCAAGCCTATCATTCGTAGAAAGGAAAGCTATGGCACATATTCTCTTGGCTGTAACAGGGTCTATCGCCTCATACAAGTCGGCAGATTTAGTCAGTTCTCTAAAAAAACAAGGCCATCAAGTCACTGTCTTAATGACTCAGGCTGCTACAGAGTTTATTCAACCATTGACACTACAGGTATTATCACAGAGTCCTGTCCACTTGGATGTCATGAAGGAACCTTATCCCGATCAAGTCAATCATATTGAACTTGGCAAAAAAGCAGATTTATTTATCGTGGTCCCTGCAACTGCTAACACTATTGCAAAACTAGCCCACGGCTTTGCGGACAACATGGTAACCTGTATGGCTCTAGCCTTGCCAAGTCATATTCCCAAACTCATCGCACCAGCTATGAATACAAAAATGTATGACCATCCAGCAACTCAGGCTAATCTGAAAACATTAGAAAGCTACGGCTATCAGCTGATTGCTCCTAAAGAATCCCTACTAGCTTGTGGAGACCACGGACGAGGAGCTTTAGCCGACCTCACAATTATTTTAGAAAGAATAAAGGAAACTCTCGATGAAAAAACGCTCTAATATTGCACCCATTGCTATCTTCTTTGCTACCATGCTCGTGATACACTTTCTGAGCTCACTTATCTTTAACCTTTTTCCATTTCCAATCAAACCGACCATTGTTCATATTCCTGTCATTATTGCCAGCATTATCTACGGTCCACGAGTTGGGGTTACACTTGGATTTTTAATGGGACTACTTAGCTTGACAGTTAACACGATTACAATTCTGCCGACAAGCTACCTCTTCTCCCCATTTGTACCAAACGGAAACATCTACTCAGCTATCATTGCCATCGTCCCACGTATTTTGATTGGTTTGACTCCGTATCTAATCTATAAACTGATGAAAAATAAAACTGGTCTGATTCTAGCTGGTGCCCTTGGTTCCTTGACAAATACAGTCTTTGTCCTTGGTGGAATTTTTCTACCTTTTTTTGGAAATGTTTTTTTGATGGTAATATCCAAAAACTCCTAGCAACTGTTATCTCAACAAATTCCATTGCTGAATTAGTTATTTCCGCAGTTCTAACCCCTAGCTATTGTTCCACGACTACAGACTTTGAAGAAAATAAAAAAACAATCTCCACTTTCAAAGCTTGAAGGTGGAGATTTTATTTGATGTAGTTTGGATTTTTAGTGAACTCTTTACCAATCTTTCAACTTAAAAAAATGACCTATAAACCCAAGTAAATTCTTGCTTTATTGTCTTCTTTATTGTACTATACTAGTGTATATACAGATAAAAAGGAGATTCTTATGAATACACGGAAAAAGACACAATTTATGACAATGACTGCCCTCTTAACGGCTATTGCGATTTTGATTCCAATTGTTATGCCCTTTAAGATTGTCATTCCACCTGCTTCTTACACTTTGGGGAGCCACATCGCTATTTTTATCGCCATGTTCTTGTCGCCCTTGATGGCTGTTTTTGTCATCCTAGCCTCTAGTTTTGGATTTTTGATGGCTGGCTATCCCATGGTTATCGTATTTCGAGCTTTTTCCCATATCTTTTTTGGGACTTTGGGGGCTCTTTACCTACAAAAATTCCCCAATACCCTAGATAAACCAAAATCTTCTTGGATTTTTAACTTTGTTTTAGCGCTTATCCATGCCCTTGCTGAAGTATTAGCCTGTGTCCTTTTTTACGCAACTTCTGGTACCAATGTAGAAAATATGTTTTATGTTCTATTTGTGCTAGTTGGATTTGGCACAATTATCCATAGTATGGTAGACTATACATTAGCACTAGCTGTCTATAAAGTGCTTCGAAAACGCCGTTAAAAGGAAAAGCTATGACAAAAGATCGCAAACAAGCTCTGCTCCAACTCTTGAAAGAAGCTCCTAAAGCCCTTAATGGCCAAAGTTTGGCGGAACATTTTCATGTCACACGTCAGGTCATTGTGCAGGACATTGCAATTTTGAGAGCCGATGGCGCTCCTATCCTATCTACTAATCGTGGCTACATCTATAAGCAAGTTGATGTTAATCCATACGTCCACAAACTTTTCAAAGTTAAACATGAAGTTGAAGAAATCGGGCAGGAACTCCTTGCTATCGTTGATAATGGTGGACGTGTTCAAAATACCTTGATTGACCATCCTGTTTATGGAGAAATTGAAACCTTGCTGAAACTGTCTTGCCGCAGAGATGTGCAACATTTTCTAGAGCAAGTCGAGCATTCAGACTTTAGACCTCTGTCTGAATTGACGGATGGCATTCATTACCACCTAGTCGAAGCCGAAACACAACAAGACCTCCACTATATCGAGGAGGCCTTGGATCAGCTCGGTTATTTAGTAAAAGACTAAAAAATCTCTTTCTCCCAGCCATCTTCTGTACGGTGGCGGTAGAAAAACTCCGACTTGTCAGGAGTTTCCATCATTTCCATCAAAGGTAACATATCATAGAGGATGGGGAAGAAGCCTTTAAAATTACAAAACGCATAATATCAAGTGTTGACAAACCTCGATACTATGCGTTTTATTGTGGGGATATTTACTTCATTTTCTCCTGAAACTGAGTTTTTCTCCAGCCACTTTTTACACCCAAAAGCTCAAATACTAACAATAATATTTAAAAACTACATTGAATGAAAATTAACAACTACCTACTTACTAAAAATATATCACCAGTTATGTTGATCAACATTATCCTTAGTCACAAGATAAATTGGAGAAACTGTTTCTTTTTCCAGTTTTTTCCCTTGATAATGATCGATTGCTGATTGAATAGCGATTTCACCCATCTTAGCTGGTTGCTGAGCAATAGTGGCAGTAATATCACCTTTTGCAATAGCGTCATGTGCATCTGGTTGACCATCAATACCAACAATTAATACATTGCTAAGACCAGCTGCTTTTACTGCTTGTGCAGCTCCTAACGCCATCTCATCATTCTGTGCAAAGATTGCTTGTACTTCTTTGTTTCCTTGAATCATATTTTGCGCTGTATTCAAAGCTTTTGCGCGATCAAAATTAGCGGATTGACTAGAAAGAACATCTAAATTTGTCTTTGAAATTTGTTCAAATCCTTTACCTCTATCTACAGTTGCAGAAGCGCCAGGGACTCCTGATAATTCAAAAGTTTTTGCTTTTTCTCCCAATTGCTTGGTAATAAATTCTGCAGCCATTTTACCTGCTTCTACGTTATCAGAAGCAACAGTTGTCAAGACTTCACCGCCATTACTACCGCGGTCAATTAAGATTACTGGAATATTTGCATTATTAGCAGCTTTAATAGATGTTACAATTGCATCAGAATCAACTGGATTAATTAGTAAAGCATCTACATTTTGACTAATAAAATTTTGAATATCATCTGCTTGTCTAGCAGCATCATCTTGTGCATCTGCTATCTTCAAAGTTACTTCTTTTTCTCTTGCGGCTTTTTCAAGACCATCTTTCATAGCTACAAAATAGGGATTGTTAGTAGTCGAAATAGAAACTCCTAATTTTAATTCTTTTGCCGACTTTTGAATCGTAGATTTATTATCATTTGATGAATTTCCTAAACCAGTTTTTCCACAAGCTACTAAAGCAAAAATAAATGTTACAAACAAAGCAAAAATGCTAATTTTTTTAATATTTTTCATGTTATTACTCCTCGTAATATATATCTATAGGGATAGTTTCAATCCCGATTATTGTACGTCATCTAATAAATTGTTACTATTTCCAAAAAAAATTGAAAATGATTCTACTGTTTTTACAACTTTAAAACGATCAATCAGAACAGCAATTAAGATTACAACTCCTTTTACTACTTGTTGCCAAAAATGCTGAAACACCAATAATATTAAGTCCATTATTCAAAACTCCCAATAATTAAAGCACCTATTAGAGTCCCCAAGTATACGACCTTTACCTCCAGATAAAGAGGTTCCTCCAAGAACAACAGCTGCAATAGCATCCATTTCATAACTAGCACCTGCTGTTGGTTGAGCAGAACTTAAGCGTGATGTTATAATTAATCCAGAAATTGAAGCCATAATACCTGATATTGAATAAATGATAATTTTCACTTTATTTAATTTCACACCTGATATATATGCTGCTTTTTCATTCCCCCCTATAGCATACACAGATTTACCAAATGCTGTTTTATGAAGTAAAACATATAAAACAATAAATACAATAAACATAATAATTACAGGAAATGGAATTCCGACTATGTAACCTTGCCCCAAAAATTGAAATAAGAATGTATCACTTAATCCTTTTGTAATAGGATTCCCATTTGTATAAACAAGTGTTGCGCCTCTAAAAATAGTCATAGTTGCTAAAGTAACGATAAATGGAGCTAATTTCCCGTAGGAAATCAATAAACCATTCATCATCCCCAGAATGCAACCCAAAATTAAAGAGATGAGAATTGCTAATGTAACAGGCATTCCAGATCCTAATAGGCCAGCTGTGAGCGCACTGGATAAGGCTAAAATTGATCCAACTGATAAATCAATTCCACCTGTTAGAATAACAAAGGTCATTCCAAAAGCGATCAGTGCATTTGATGTTACTTGCAATAGTAAATTTAACAGATTATTTGTTGTTAAAAAAAATTTGAATTGATAATAGTGATGACAGCCATTAAAAATTATCAATGCTATTACTGTTGTCAATTCTGACATATACTTCATAGTATTTTTTTCACACTATTGTCCTCCCTGTAGCTAGTTGCATAACTTTTTCTTGTGTAGCTTCTCGACGTGTTAATTCTCCACTAATTCTTCCTTCATGCATGACCATAATGCGATCACTGACTCCGATCACTTCTGGTAAATCTGAAGATACCATAATAATCGGCACACCTCGTTCAGCCAATTCATTCATTAATTGGTAAATTTCACGCTTAGCACCAACATCTACCCCACGAGTTGGCTCATCTAGAATCAGTACTTTTGGAGCAATACCTATCCATTTTGCTAAAACTACTTTCTGTTGATTACCACCAGAAAGTGTTCCAACTTCCTTATCTGGATAACCTGATTTAATTCGTAGCCTATCAATTAAACGTTGTACAAATATATCACTTGTTTTTATTATCGAAAAATGCCATTTTTTTAACAAAAATCACGAGTACTAGGTAAAGTCATATTATCTTTAATAGAAAAATCTAAAATCAATCCCTCATCTTTACGATCTTCTGTTAAGAAACCAATTCCATGCTTAATTGCTTCAAAAGGATTTTTAATTATCAGTTGTTCTTCGTTTATTATAATTTGACCAGATTTTAAAGAATCAATTCCAAAAATTGCTCGCATTATTTCAGTACGACCAGCACCCATCAAACCAGAAAAACCAAGAATTTCCCCTTGACGTACATAGAAAGAAATATCCGTAAAAGCATCACCAGAAAGATTCTTAGCTTGAAAAACAATATTCCCAATCTCAGCCTTTTTTTCTGGATAATAATCTTCTAATTCACGGCCTACCATCTTCTGAACTAATTCATCTGCATTAGCTAACTTCGTTTTCTTGGTATCAATTACAAACCCATCCCTCATAACAGTTATAAGATCTGTAATCTTAAAGATTTCTTCCATCCGATGTGAAATATACACAATACCTACACCATCAGATTTTAATCCTTCTATCACTTTAAAAAGTGTTTCAGTTTCACGATCAGTTAAAGCTGCTGTAGGTTCATCCATAATTAACAAGGAAACTTCTGATAATAAACATTTTGCTATTTCTATCATTTGTTGTTGTCCGACTGATAATTGACCAATGATTGCATCGAGAGGAATAGATATATTAAGACGTTTAAATGCTTCTTTAGCTTTCCTTTCCATACTAGCTTTATCTAGAAACCCAATCGAATTTTTAATTTCTCTTCCTAAAAAAAGATTATCAAGTACAGTCATATCTGGCCAAGTATTCATTTCTTGATGAATAAAACTCAGTCCAAACCGTTCTGCCTCTTGAGGATTAGAAAATGTTTTTTCTTTTCCATCAATAAAAATAGTTCCTGAAGTAGCTGGAAAAAGTCCAGTTAAAATATTCATTAAGGTTGATTTGCCTGCGCCATTCTCCCCCATTAAAGCATGAACTTCTCCTGAATTAAGAACCAAATCAATACTTTCTAAAACACGATTATTCCCAAAAGATTTTGAAATGTTCTTCATTTCAATTTTCATAGGCAACCCCCTTCTAAATAATAACTCCTGATTGCAAGATTATATTCGAATATGGTGTATCTTCCCCAGTGCGAATAACTGCCTTAACTTTAGTATTCATAGCTTTCAATTCTTCATGACTAATATATTCAATAATTATATTCGATCCTAAAAGATCTATAACTGCTTGCCACTGTTCTTTGTTTTTTTCCTTAATTTCTTCTGCTAAGAAAATTTTTTCAATAAGTACATGATCTGAATATTCTTTTAAAACTTCTAAAAAACTTGGACTACCTTTTCTTAATGCTAAATCAATTTTATCAACACCTTTTGGAACTGGCAATCCTAAATCTCCGATACAAACCAAATCCATATGACCTAAATCATCAGCTAGTTTCGCTATATTACTATTTAAAATCCCATATTTCTTCATATCCTGAATGCTCCTTTATTTCTTTCAAACTCGGCATGCCTCCTTGCGCTCCAAAATCTTTGAACAGAAAGATGTGAAGCAATCGTTGCAAAGGACAATGCAACATTCATCTCTTTTCCTTTTGAGATAGCATAAGCAAAAGCACCATTAAACGTATCTCCTGCTCCTGTAGTATCAACTACTTCTGCTTTTATAGCAGGAATCTTCTGAACTGCTGTCCCATCATAATAAATAGAACCTTCAACTCCTAATGTCACAATCATTTTATTAGGATAAATTTTTAATAATTTCTTCTAATTTCTTATCTGGAAAAAGCTCTGAACATTCATGCTCATTAGGAGTAATAAAATCACAAAAAGGAATCATCTCTATGTCTGTTTCTCTAGCTGGTGCAGGATTGTAAAGCACCTTAACTTTATTTTCTTGACAAAATTTAGCTATAGATAGGTTGGCTTCATGTGGTATTTCATTCTGTAATACAACAATACTTGCATCACTAATCAATTTCCCACTCATTTTTTTCCAATCATTTGTTTTTAACTAAATTATTAGCTCCGGGATAATAAATAATCCTATTATCACCTCCATATAAAGTAATTTGTGCAACTCCTGTAGACTGTGGTACCGTTCCCACATGTTCTGTAGAAATATTATTATTTTTGCAGATTACTTAATAAATCTGCTGAAAAAAATATCTTCTCCGACGTTTCCCAAATATGTAAATATTATCTTCTACACTGGATAATCTACCAATAGCTACAGCTTGATTTGCACCTTTTCCACCTGGGAACTATATTAAATGAATCCCCAAAAAAATCGTTTCACCTCCTTCTGGAATCCTTTTTTTGTTCTCATAACTAAGTCCATTGAAATACTTCCAACAACAACAATTTTACTCATTTACTTTCTCCTTAATGTATTTCTTTCTACGTATCTAACAGGGTAGTTTAATTTTTAGCTTCATCTATAGAGAACTTATTTGCCATATTATAGATTAGCTTTTGCAGCCTGTTCTCCCATTTTATATGATGATTGGTGAATAGTTGATAAAGAAGGGTAAATAAATTGACTAAGTACAATATCATCATAACCAATGATTTGAATATCATCTGGAATTTTTTTACCAATTGCTAAAATTTCATGAATATAAGCTATCGCATGAATATCAGAAGGTGCTATAATACTATCGATATTTGGATTTCTTTTTAGATTCTCTTTAGCTTCTTTTTGAATTTTTTCAAAGTCAAACGTTTCACTTTCTTCAATACAAATTTCTAAAGATTTATTCCTCAAATAGTTTAAACTTGCTTCAAATCGTTCCGCAATATTCTCAGCTTTATCATCTAAAACTTTAATAATCATAACTTGCTTAGCGCCAGCATTCCAAATTGCTTTAGCAGCCAAACGTCCACCCAACTGATTATCAGAAAAGACACCGTAACCTGTATCTTTACTAATTCGGTCAACCACAACAACAGGTAACGTAAGATTTGGAAATTCCTTTTGTAAAGTCAAGTGTCGTTATAATACCAGCTGCATTTGTTTTTTTCAACAAAAGGTTTATATATTCTTCTAACGAATCATGATCTGAAATAGTACCAACCATAATCCTATAACCTTTATCTTTCAAATATGATTCAGCTCCTCGAACCAATCTTGGGAAGAACGGGATTAGAAATATCTGGCAATAAGAGTCCTACCATTTGATTTTTTTAGTTTTTCAAAAGATTGTGCTAATACATTTGGTGTGTAATTTAATTTCTTGATAGCATTTTTTTATCTTTTTCTCTCGCATCATCTCCGACATAGCCTTTTTTTCGAAATATATCTTGAAACTGTTGACTTTTGATACTCCAGCTTCTTCAGCAACCTGTTTTTATTGTAGTCATCACTCCTCCTTTTTTTACGTTGTGGAACCGTTCCCTTATTTATATAGTAAAGCGTTTTTCTTTTTATTTTGTCAATACTTTTTTTCTAGAAAATATTTTAAATTTATTTCAGAGTACATATGTTTTTACTAATCTCCTATTACTATTAGATACGAAACACAACAAGACCTCCACTATATCGAGGAGGTCTTGGATCAGCTCGGTTATTTGGTAAAGGATTAGAAGATTTTCTTTTCCCAATCGTCTTCTGTACGGCGAGGGTAGAAAAAAATTCAGATTTGTCAGGAGCTTCCATCATTTCCATCAAAGGGTAACATATCATAGGCCAGATCCAAGTTTGGAATCTGGTCTTTTTGCACCCAAGAAACTTCTCCTTCATCTGAAGAGCGAAGGGTACCAGAGAACTCAGTCGCCTTATAACAAACGACAATATAGCGCCCACCTGTATCTAGTGGCCAATTTTTAATGCCGACAAGTTGAGGATTTTGGATAGTCAATCCTGTTTCTTCATAGATTTCACGAATGACAGACTCTGCGAAAGACTCGCCATTTTCTACATGGCCTCCAGGAAAGGCATAACCAGACCAGCGATTAGTTTTCAGGAGCGCGATACTGCATCACCACGCGCTGAGTTTCGAGGTCTTCAATCAGACAAATGTTTGTTAAAATCGTTAATTGTGATCGAGACATAAATTTACTCGCTTTCTAATTTATTAAATTTTTCAGACTTGGTACCAGTGACATTAGCTTCTACTTTTTAAAATTATTTAGAATAGAATACCATCCGTTTTTCCTTTATAGGCTTTCCAAGTTCAAGTATTTTTTCTTGTCCATCAAAAGTAAAACCCATTTTTTGATAGAAAGCAATGGCGCGCTTATTATCTTTCAATACCCATAAGAAAATTTCAGAAAAATGATCAAGAGCAGTCAAAGCTGCTTTCATTAACTTTTGTGCGATACCTTTTCCGTAATAGTCTTTTAAAACATATAAAGCAATAATTTCACCAGCTTGAATAGTCTCATCACGAAAGTTGCCATAACTGATAAAACCAACTACCTTCATGCCATCTATCGCAATCAATGTATTTTCTGGATATTTTTGACTAAAGAATCGACATCTTTCTAATGTCATTGTCTCCTGAAATTCTGCAGGCAAAAGGTCGTCATAAGCCTCTCTCCACGTTTGCCAGTGAACGAGGGATTTACCTTCTATCTCTTCAGGAGTTTCCATTGATTTGATAATAATCGTCATTTATTTTCTTCTCCTTAATCCAACAGTCTGACTTCCTTTGCTACTTTTTGTAGAAATTTTTGTCTTGTTGAACTTGTATTTCACTTCACGGCCTAACTCTCCTAAGATTGAAACCCTCTTTGTTTTTATGCCACAATGATTCAATACAGCATTCTTTAATACTGATATTCCATAACTGTCTGGAATGTTAATCGGACCTGAAAATACTTTGTACCACCAAGTTGGTGCCATAGAAGTTGCATAGATACTAGCTGTTTTTCCTTTTAGTAACTTTTTGAACTGTTTGCCTCTCAAGTAGTTCAAAATAAAGCTTCCTCGATTATTTGCGGAGTATGCAATGCCTGGCGTAAAAACACGATCAATCCACCCCTTCAATAGACTAGGCATACTACTCCACCAAATAGGATAAACAAAAATGAAATGATCTGCCCACCGGATTAATTCTTGAGAGCGTAGAATAAACGGATTGTCCTCCATTCTTTGTCGATAACCATAACGTAAAACAGGATCAAACTCTTCCTCATTAAGATTAATCATTTCAAGTTCATGTCTCTTTGAGTCTATATTTTCTACAATCGTTTGAAAAATTGCTTGGCAGTAACTTTCTTTATCAGGATGTCCATTAATAACTAAAATATTCATAAAATTCCCCTAATCCAACGCCTTGACTTCCAGCATCATATCGCGAATCTGTGCAGCCAGTTCAAAGTCAAGCACTTCGACAGCTTCTTGCATTTGTTTTTCTAGTTTCTTGACAAGTTCTTTGCGTTCTTGTTTGTTGAGGCTATTGATATCGACTTCCTTGTCTTCTTCCTTAGCAACTGCCTTGGTCACAGCAATCAGGTCACGGATTTCTTTCTTGATTGTCTGAGGCACAATACCATGTTCTTCATTATAGGCCATCTGGATTTTCCGACGACGGGCAGTTTCATCGATAGCACGTTGCATAGACTGGGTAACTGTGTCAGCATACATGATGACATGACCTTCGCTGTTACGGGCAGCACGTCCAATGGTCTGGATGAGTCCACGCTCGTTTCGAAGGAAACCTTCCTTGTCAGCATCGAGAATAGCTACGAGGCTCACTTCAGGAACATCAATCCCTTCACGGAGCAGGTTGATTCCGACCAAGACATCAAAGACACCCAAGCGCAGGTCACGGATAATCTCTGTCCGCTCTAAAGTCTTGATATCCGAGTGCATGTACTTGACCTTGATGCCCATTTCCTTGAAGTAGTCGGTCAAGTCCTCTGCCATTTTCTTGGTCAAAGTGGTGATAAAGGTTCGTTCATTCTTTTCAACACGGGCATTGATTTCACCTAAGAGGTCATCAATCTGTCCCATAGTCGGACGGACTTCCACCTCAGGATCCAAAAGCCCTGTCGGACGAATGATTTGCTCAATCACTGTCTCGGTCTGTTCATTTTCATAGTCACCTGGTGTCGCTGAAACGTAAACAATCTGATGTACATGACTTTCAAACTCCTCACGACGGAGAGGACGATTGTCCAGAGCAGACGGCAAACGGAAACCATAATTTACTAGCATTTCCTTACGCGAACGGTCTCCATTGTACATCCCTTTGATTTGTCCCATAGTCATGTGACTCTCGTCAATCATGATCAAGAAATCATCTGGGAAGAAGTCGAGAAGCGTATAAGGAGGCTCACCTTCGCTACGTCCATCCATGTGGCGTGAATAGTTTTCAACCCCGTTGGTATAGCCCATCTCACGCAGCATTTCGATATCATACTCTGTCCGCTGTTTCAAACGTTGGGCTTCAAGCAATTTACCTTCCTTCTCAAAGACAGCTAACTGCTCCTCCAACTCGGCTTGAATCTTGGCAATGGCAACTTCCATGTGGTCATCATTGGTCACAAAGTGAGTAGCTGGGAAAATCGCCAAATGATCCACTTCTCCCAAGACCTGACCTGTCAGAGCCTCAACCTCACGGATACGGTCAATTTCGTCTCCAAAAAATTCTACTCGAAAGGCGTGTTCATCACGAGAGGCTGGGAAAATCTCCACCACATCCCCACGCACACGAAATCTTCCCCGTTGGAAATCAATATCATTACGTTCAAACTGGATATCAACCAAGTCATTCAAGAGTTTATCACGAGAAATTTCAAGACCTGGACGGAGACTAACGACACTATCAGCGTATTCCTTGGGCGAACCCAAACCATAGATACAAGAGACTGAGGCCACGACAATAACATCATTACGCTCCAAAAGGGCTGAAGTCGCTGAGTGGCGGAGTTTGTCAATCTCGTCATTGACAGAGCTATCCTTTTCAATATAGGTATCACTGGAAGGGACATAGGCCTCAGGTTGGTAATAATCATAGTAAGATACGAAATACTCAACTGCATTTTCAGGGAAAAATTCCTTAAACTCCCCATAGAGCTGTCCTGCTAGAGTTTTATTGTGGGCGATGACCAGAGTGGGTTTATTAACTTTGGAAATAACCTGACTCATGGTATAGGTCTTCCCTGTTCCGGTCGCCCCCATCAGAATCTGAGCTTTTTCTCCACCCTCGATATTATCTACCAACTGCTCGATGGCTTGGGGTTGATCTCCTGATGGTTGATATTTTGATACTAGTTTAAATTGATTATCTGTAATACGATTGATCATAAGAATCCTCTCTCCATGTGCTATTCCTATTTTAGCATACTTGTAGCATTTTCACGAAGAAAAGGACGGACCGAAGTCACATCCTTTCATTTTCTTTCTTTAATTGGTAAGCGAGATAGACAATCAAAAGTAACAAGACTAAACTTGTCATGATAGAACCTTCTATACCAAAAGAACCACCTGATAACCAGCCTTGATTGCCTTGTGGTAAAAAGGTCATCAGCGATGTTCCTGACGGTTGACCACTAACTAAAATGCCAAAAAGATTGCCCTGAGCAAAATTCCAAGCCCCATGAATACCTGCAACACCCCAAACTGTATCGGTTTTGAGAAGGTAAAGAGCCATGGCAACTCCGAATAAAAAGAGATTCACTAGAGATAGAGGTGTGAGACCAGAATTCCCCATATGAAGCAGGGTAAAGAACAGGCTAGATATAAGAACAGCAAGTTTTAGATTGGTTCTTGAGGCCAATTGAGGAAGGAGCCAAGCACGGGACACCACTTCTTCTGTTGTCCCCTGTAAAATCCAAAATGGGATAGTAAAGACGACAAAGGCAAGCGAATAAGGATTCAAGTGAATGGACTCAAAACGATATTGCCCCAAGGCTACTAAACCTAACAAGGTCAGAAGAAAAAGTGCCAGACCTAGCCCAAATCCTTTCAGAAGATTGCTGAGGAAATTTTCTCTATAAAATCCCAAGGTTCGAATAGGTCTTTTCTCAACTTTTTCTAGTCCATCTGAACACAGTGTTGAGAATAAAACCAAAGGCCAGCAATTCTAAAATTAAATGAAAGTCACTTGTTTTATCCATCAAGCTCTGCTGCAAGGTCTGCAAGTAGGTTGCAAGATTTTGACCAGCCTCTCCAAAATTTCTAGCAAGTCCGATGAGAGCTAACAAACTAATACCATATAAAGTATAAGCCACAAACTCTCCTATGAAGACAAAAAGCAAAGGCTAACAAGGGGCTTGTGTAAATGTTTAAACTCATTTTTGAAGCTTGGAAGTCTTTAAATATTCTTTTGTTCTTCATATCCCTGTCCTCTTTTCTTCTATTATATACTATTATTATAGCACTTTTTAATAGCAATTCAAGAAAGAAAAGAAAAAACAATGTTATATTTTCTGACACAAAAATATAAAAATTTGCCTTTTTTTACTTTTTCTGATATAATGGGAAAATATTCGGAAAAGGAGACTAAAAATGAAGAAAAAATTTCTAGCATTTTTGCTAATTTTATTCCCAATTTTCTCATTAGGTATTGCGAAAAGCAGAGACGATTAAGATTGTTTCTGATACCGCCTATGCACCTTTTGAGTTTAAAGATTCAGATCAAACTTATAAAGGAATTGATGTTGACATTATCAACAAAGTCGCTGAGATTAAAGGATGGAACATTCAGATGTCCTATCCTGGATTTGACGCAGCGGTCAATGCGGTTCAAGCTGGTCAAGCTGACGCTATCATGGCAGGGATGACAAAGACGAAAGAACGTGAAAAAGTTTTCACCATGTCTGATACTTACTATGATACAAAAGTTGTCATTGCAACTACAAAGGCACACAAGATTAGTAAATATGACCAATTAAACTGGCAAAACCGTTGGTGTTAAAAAAACGGAACAGCTGCTCAACGTTTTCCCTAGAAACGATTAAAGATAAATACGGCTTTTACTATTAAAACATTTGACACTAGTGATTTGATGAACAACAGCTTGAGTGCTGGTGCCATCGATGCCATGATGGATGACAAACCTGTTATCGAATATGCCATTAACCAAGGTCAAGACCTCCATATTGAAATGGACGGTGAAGCTGTAGGTAGCTTTGCTTTCGGTGTGAAAAAAGGAAGTAAATACGAGCACCTGGTTACTGAATTTAACCAAGCCTTGGCTGAAATGAAAAAAGATGGTAGTCTTGATAAAATCATCAAGAAATGGACTGCATCATCTTCTTCAGCAGTGCCAACCACAACTACTGCAGCTGGTCTAAAAGCAACTCCTGTTAAAGCTAAATACATCATTGCCAGTGATTCTTCTTTTGCACCTTTTGTTTTCCAAAACTCAAGCAACCAATTTACTGGTATTGATATGGACTTGATTAAGGCCATCGCTAAAGACCAAGGTTTTGAAATTGAAATCACCAACCCTGGTTTTGATGCTGCTATCAGTGCTGTTCAAGCTGGTCAAGCTGATGGTATCATTGCTGGTATGTCTGTCACAGATGCTCGTAAGGCAACTTTTGACTTCTCAGAATCCTACTACACTGCTAATACTATCCTTGGTGTCAAAGAATCAAGCACCATTGCTTCTTATGAAGATTTAAAAGGGAAGACAGTTGGTGTTAAAAACGGAACTGCTTCTCAAACCTTCCTAACAGAAAATCAAAGCAAATACGGTTATAAAATCAAAACCTTCGCTGATGGTTCGTCAATGTATGACAGTTTAAACACTGGTGCCATTGATGCCGTTATGGATGATGAGCCTGTTCTCAAATATTCTATCAGCCAAGGTCAAAAATTGAAAACTCCAATCGCTGGAACTCCAATCGGTGAAACAGCCTTTGCCGTTAAAAAAGGAGCAAATCCAGAATTGATTGAAATGTTCAATAACGGACTTGCAAACCTTAAAGCAAACGGAGAATTCCAAAAGATTCTTGATAAATACCTAGCTAGCGAATCTTCATCTGCTTCAACAAGCACTGTTGATGAAACAACTATCTGGGGCTTGCTTCAAAACAACTACAAACAACTCCTTAGCGGTCTTGGTATCACTCTTGCTCTAGCTCTTATCTCATTTGCTATTGCCATTGTTATCGGGATTATCTTCGGTATGTTTAGCGTTAGCCCATACAAATCTCTTCGTGTGATCTCTGAGATTTTCGTTGACGTTATCCGTGGTATTCCATTGATGATTCTTGCAGCCTTCATCTTCTGGGGAATTCCAAACTTCATCGAGTCTATCACAGGCCAACAAAGTCCAATTAACGACTTTGTAGCTGGTACTATTGCCCTCTCACTCAATGCAGCCGCTTATATCGCTGAAATCGTTCGTGGTGGTATTCAGGCCGTTCCAGTTGGCCAAATGGAAGCCAGCCGAAGCTTGGGTATCTCTTATGGAAAAACCATGCGTAAGATTATCTTGCCACAAGCAACTAAATTGATGTTGCCAAACTTTGTTAACCAATTCGTTATCGCTCTTAAAGATACAACCATCGTATCTGCTATCGGTTTGGTTGAACTCTTCCAAACTGGTAAGATTATCATTGCCCGTAACTACCAAAGTTTCAAGATGTATGCAATCCTTGCTATCTTCTATCTTGTAATTATCACACTTTTGACTAGACTAGCGAAACGCTTAGAAAAGAGGATTCGTTAATGGCAAAATTAAAAATTGATGTAAATGATTTACATAAGCATTATGGAAAAAATGAGGTTTTAAAAGGAATTACGACTAAAGTTCTATGAAGGAGATGTTGTTTGTATAATCGGTCCTTCAGGTTCTGGTAAGTCAACCTTTCCTCCGTAGCCTCAATCTTCTAGAAGAAGTTACTAGCGGTCACATCACTGTGAACGGTTATGACTTAACTGAAAAAACAACCAACGTTGACCACGTCCGTGAAAATATCGGAATGGTGTTCCAACACTTCAACCTCTTCCCACACATGTCTGTATTGGACAACATCACCTTTGCTCCTATTGAGCACAAGTTGATGACTAAGGAAGAAGCTGAGAAATTGGGAATGGAGTTGCTTGCAAGGTTGGGCTAGCAGATAAAGCTAATGCTAACCCAGATAGCCTATCAGGTGGTCAAAAACAACGTGTGGCCATCGCTCGTGGACTAGCAATGAATCCAGACATCATGCTCTTTGATGAACCAACTTCTGCCCTTGACCCTGAGATGGTTGGAGACGTACTAAACGTTATGAAAGAATTGGCTGAGCAAGGCATGACCATGATTATCGTAACCCATGAGATGGGATTTGCTCGTCAGGTTGCCAACCGCGTTATCTTTACTGCAGATGGTGAATTCCTTGAAGACGGAACACCTGATCAAATCTTTGATAACCCACAACACCCACGTCTGAAAGATTTCTTGGACAAGGTCTTAAACGTCTAAACTCAAACTGTAAGGATTTCCTTGCAGTTTTTTTCTATCTCGTATTGGATTTTTTGATTTTTCGGAAAATTATGTTAGAATTAAGTTTATGAAATGAGGTTTCCTCATACCTAGCAAGACTAGGAATAAAAATAGAAATTAGGTAGCTAGATGTCATCTAAGGTTATTGTTACAATTTTCGGTGCGAGTGGAGACCTGGCTAAACGCAAGCTCTACCCTTCCCTTTTTAGACTATATAAATCCGGCAATCTTTCCGAGCACTTTGCCGTTATTGGAACTGCCCGTCGTCCTTGGAGCAAGGAATATTTTGAATCTGTAGTAGTTGAATCTATCCTTGATTTGGCAGATAGTACCGAACAGGCTCAAGAGTTCGCTAGTCACTTCTACTATCAAAGTCATGATGTCAATGATACAGAACACTACATTGCTTTGCGTCAATTGCAGGCTGAACTAAATGACAAGTACCAAGCTGAACACAACAAGCTCTTCTTCTTGTCTATGGCTCCTCAGTTCTTTGGAACCATTGCCAAACACCTCAAGTCTGAAAACATTGTAGATGGTAAAGGTTTTGAGCGCTTAATCGTTGAGAAACCATTTGGTACAGATTACGCAACTGCAAGCAAGTTGAATGACGAACTCCTAGCAACATTTGACGAAGAACAAATTTTCCGTATCGACCATTATCTTGGTAAGGAAATGATCCAAAGTATCTTTGCAGTTCGCTTTGCAAACCTGATTTTTGAAAACGTTTGGAACAAGGACTTTATCGACAATGTTCAAATTACCTTTGCAGAGCGCTTGGGTGTAGAAGAACGTGGTGGCTACTATGACCAATCTGGTGCCCTCCGCGACATGGTACAAAACCATACTTTGCAACTTCTTTCTCTGCTTGCTATGGATAAGCCAGCAAGCTTCACAAAAGATGAGATTCGTGCTGAAAAGATTAAGGTCTTTAAAAACCTCTATCATCCAACGGATGAAGAGCTTAAAGAACACTTTATCCGTGGTCAATACCGTTCTGGTAAGATTGATGGCATGAAATACATCTCTTATCGTAGCGAGCCAAATGTAAATCCAGAATCTACAACTGAAACCTTTGCATCTGGTGCCTTCTTTGTAGACAGCGATCGCTTCCGTGGTGTTCCTTTCTTCTTCCGTACTGGTAAACGTCTGACTGAAAAAGGAACTCATGTCAACATCGTCTTTAAACAAATGGATTCTATCTTTGGAGAACCACTTGCTCCAAACATTTTGACCATCTATATCCAACCAACAGAAGGCTTCTCTCTCAGCCTAAATGGGAAACAAGTAGGAGAAGAATTCAACTTGGCTCCTAACTCACTTGATTACCGTACAGATGCGACCGCAACTGGTGCTTCTCCAGAACCATACGAGAAATTGATTTATGATGTCTTAAATAACAACTCAACTAACTTTAGCCACTGGGATGAAGTTGGTGCGTCATGGAAATTGATTGACCGTATCGAAGAAACTCTGGGCTGAAAATGGTGCCCCACTTCATGACTATAAAGCTGGAAGCATGGGACCTCAAGCCAGCTTTGACTTACTTGAAAAATATGGTGCCAAATGGACTTGGCAACCAGATATCGCCTATCGTGAAGATGGTCGTTTAGAATAAAAAAATTTCCTGCAAGTTTGTGCCTTGCAGGATTTTTGCTTCTGATTAGATTAAGCCTTCCAAGAGACCCTTTCATAAAGTTTTCTGAGTTAAATTCTCCAATATCATCGATTTTTTCACCAAAACCAATCAATTTTACAGGAATATTGAGTTCTTCACGGATGGCTAGAACCACACCACCTCGAGCAGTACCATCAATCTTAGTCAAGACAATTCCTGTTAAAGGAGTAATTTTTGAAAATTCTTTGGCTTGTACCAGGGCATTTTGACCTGTTGAAGCATCAAGAGCCAAGAAGGTTTCATGGGGTGCTTCTGGCACAACACGTTTGATGATACGACCAATCTTTTCCAACTCAGCCATAAGGTTATCCTTATTTTGCAGACGACCAGCTGTGTCAATCATGAGAATATCGATACCTTCAGCCACGGCACGTTCCATGCCATCAAAGACTACACTGGCTGGGTCAGCTTTTTCAGGTCCAGTCACTACTGGAACATCTACACGTCGACCCCATTCAGCTAGCTGGGCTACTGCCCCTGCACGGAAGGTATCTGCTGCAACCAGCATGACCTTCTTACCAGCTTGTTTGTAGCGGTGGGCTAGTTTCCCGATAGAAGTTGTTTTCCCAACACCATTGACCCCGACAAAGAGCATGACTGTCAAAGCCATCTTGGAAATGGATACTTTCATCGTAGTTGCCATCCTTTTCATAAAGCTCAACCAATTTCTCAATGATGACGCGACGAAGGGCGTCAGGTTTCTTGGCGTTTTCAAGCTTGGCTTCGTAGCGTAGCTCCTCAGTTAAGTTAGAAGCGACTTGGACACCAACGTCACTCATGATCAGCAGTTCTTCCAATTCCTCGAAGAATTCTTCGTCAACAGAGCGAAAGTTAGCAAAGAAGGCATTCAAGCGAGCTCCGAAGCCTGTACGAGTTTTCTTAAGACTGCGGTCATATTTTTCCTGAACAGTTTCTTCTACTTGAGGAGTTTCTGGTTCAAGCACTTCAGAATTATTTTCTTCTACAACTTCTTCAAGCTCAGGATTCTCTTCCTCTGCGACTTCTTCTTGTTGAACTTCTACAACTGGCTCTGAATCATAATTTTCTTCAACTGTGTCTTGGATTTCCTCTTCTTCAAGCACAGCTTCTTCAGCAACCTCTGCTTTTCTTGAGAAACTTCCTCAGCTTCTGTTAAGGCAGGCTCAGTATCTTCAGACAAATCAAGATTTTCCAGAGCTTCTTTTACAACTTCTTCGATTTTAGGTTCTTCTTTTTTTCCGAATAGACGGTCAAACAATCCCATATCTTAGTTCTCCTTTAGCACATATTCTTCGATAGCCCAGGCGACAGCTTCCTCATCATTGGTCATTGGGGTTACCACATTTGCGACTGCCTTGACTTCAGGAACAGCGTTTGCATGGCAACACCGAGTCCTGCCCATTCAATCATAGAAAGGTCATTGGCCTCGTCACCACAGGCCATGACTTGGCTTTGGTCAATTCCCAGATGGCTGATTAGTTTGGCTAAACCTGTTGCTTTGTGAACATTCTTTGGTGACCACTCTAGCAACATTTCACGTGATTTAAAGATTTCATATTGGTCAAACAATTCTGGCGAAATCTTCTGAATAGCTGCATCCAAGGGTTCTTGAGCAAAGGCAGTCACGCATTTGTTGTAGGTCATTTGACTAGACAGGTCTTCAAAGTCCACTGGAACAAAAGTCAAAGCTGGATTGAATTTGGCATAAAGACTTTCTTGGTCCGATTGGATTTGATAGACAGTTCCTTCTGAGATGGCATCAAGAGGCAGTGATAATTTCTCTGTTTCTTCATACAAGCGTGCCACATCATCATATGAAAAAACTGTCTTATCAAGGATTTCACCTGTATTTTTCTGAACCAAACCACCATTAAAGGTAATGGTATACTCATCTTCGTGGCCGTCAGTTCCTAGCTCATGGAGAAAGAAATCCATGGCTTTTAAGGGACGACCAGTTGTCAATACGACCTTGATACCACGATCACGCGCAGCTTTCAGGGTTGCCTTGGTACGATCTGTCAGTCTTTTATCAGAAGTCAGCAAGGTCCCGTCCAAGTCCAATGCGATTAATTTTATATCTGCCATCATAAGCCCTCCATATAAGCGATAACCGACTGGTCCTTATGGTGACCAATCACAGTCTCTGCTAATTCTAAAATTTCTAGTCGTGCATTTTCAGGAGCTACAGGATGTCCCACAACCTGCATCATGTGCAAGTCATTCAGATTGTCTCCAAAAGCCATAACCTGATCCATTGTGATACCAAGTTTTTTAGCTAATTCAACAATAGCCACTCCCTTATCGACATAGTCCAGAACAATATCAATGGATTCAAAGCCAGTTGTCATAGCCTTAACACCAGGAACATGGTCATTGACCCAAGCTTCTCCAACTTCTAGCGTTTCTTCTGTAAAGTTGGCCGTAAATTTGAAATGTCATCAGTGATATCTTCCAAACTCGCTACTTTTTGGATATTTTCATTATAATGCTGGCTCTCTTTCAGATAGGTCTCATCAACCGTATCTAGCACATAAGAGCCCTTTTTACCCGTCAAGAGCAATTTATTGATATCTACATAAGGTGACGCTTTCAGCTTTTCAAAAGTTGCTAGATAAAACTCACGAGACATGGTCGCTTCATACAAGTCCTGACCTTGATATTCTACCAAACTGCCATTTTCCGCGATGAAAATAATGTCGTCACGAACATCAGTAAATAATTTTTCTAGAGACAGAAATCCCCGACCTGAAGCCACCGCAAAGTAAATCCCTTTTTCCTTGTAGGAAGCCAAAAGTGACTTGAGGCGATCCATATCAAAGCGCCCATTCCCATCTAGGAAGGTTCCGTCCATATCCGTTGCTACTAGTTTAATCATAAATTCTTCATACTCCAATTAATAAATCTATCTTCTATTATACCATAGAAAAAGCAAATAGCGCCTAATCCATTTGAGATTAGACGCTTGATAAACTTCCGACTTTATCACTTAATTTTTATCCAATACAGCTTAACCCTTTGGTATATCTGGATTTTTTCTAAATTCCCAAACTAACTTCCACCGCCAATAAAAGTTGAAATTAATCCAATAAAAATCATGACCACCCGTCTAACGAGTGGTTTGAACCAGGGCTATAAGCCCAAATTACCAGCCAGCGCCTAAAGACGCTGGCTTTCACGTTGTTCAAGCTTTATTGCTCTTGGCTCGTCACTTGCCTCTTAAAGAGGCTTTAGTATTACTTACCACTATCCCTAAAGGGATCCTCATATTCTTTTACACTCAATTTATCTAGTGCTATATCATGCTTTACTCGTTTTCAAATTTTCATACTCATGAAGAAATCATCCACTGGATAATTTCTTTAATCTTGAATATATTTCTTAATTGTGGCTTCATTGAGTCCCACCGTACTTACATAATAACCTTCAGCCCAGAAATGCCGATTCCCAAACTTGTACTTGAGATTGGCGTGTTTGTCAAACATCATGAGTACACTTTTTCCTTTTAAATACCCCATAAAACTTGAAACACTTATCCTCGGCGGAATACTTACTAACATATGTACATGGTCTGGCATTAAGTGACCCTCGATAATTTCAACTCCTTTATAACTACACAAGCGATGAAATATTTCTCCTAAACTACTTCGATATTGATTATAGATTACTTTTCGTCTATACTTAGGGGTGAACACAATGTGATAGAATAGCGCCACTTTGTGTGTGATAAACTATGTGCCTTTTGTGCCATATTTTTCTCCTTTCGCTTTACAATTGGCTTGAACACCTTTATTGTATCGCGTTTGGAGTTTTTGGAGTATAACCTTCAACGCGCACCCGCATAGTGGGTGGTTTATTTGTCTCGCACCTAACGGAGCGAGACGGACTAACAGTCACATAATCAAAAAAACGCATAATATCAAGTGTTAAAAACCTTGATACTATGCATTTTACTGTGGAAAGATTTACTTCATTTTCTCCTGAAGTTGAGTTTTTGCCCAGCCTCAAAGTTGAATTTACAGTTTAACAACAAAATTATTTAATAAAGCTATTAAATAATTAGAGAAACTAAAGCAATACTTTCAAGTAGCCAAACCAGGGGGATATATTTATTTAGTTATTGCTACCTAATCCTGTCTGGATCCACAAATAATCTAACTTCTCCAGTTTGATCATCAACAATAGCTTTTACTTCAACCCCCTTTTTTATAACCCCTTTAGAGGAAGTTATATCAAGCCTTAGTCGAATAACATCATCTGAATTACCAAACCCACTCGTTAGAGTTCTAAATGTTTTTTCATAATAGATTAGCCACCTGCACTAGATAGTGAAGAAGCAGATGATATAGAGCTACCACAACTACCAGCACATGCAAAGCTACCTCCAGTCGCAAATGAACCCGCAGTAGTGAAACCTGCTAACTCCGCTTCATCAAATTGCTCTTCTATATAAACATCTTCCATAACACTGAGATTAATAGTAGATATAGTAGTGTTATAAATATTTTTCCATTTTTCAATACCCTTTTTCTATGATAAATTATGCAAACTAACCGAAAGACGATGCACTGCCTCCGCTTGAAGCAGTAGCTACACAACCTCCAAAAGTCGATGCAGAGGAAAATGTTGAAGCAGAACCCCATGTTCCAGCCATATTATCCATTTCTAACTGTTCTTCCAAAAAGTTCTTCAGTAATAAATGGATTTATTTCTTCAAGAATATGTTCCATTATTCTATTTCTCCTCTCTTTATAATTTAAAAAAATACATTAACTGTTGTATAAGATTATCACCGCTCTCAATTACAATTCACGTATTTTTAATCCCCTCGGTACTAGCAGGTTAAAATAGAATTTAACCTACTAGTATCGAGGGAACATTTATATCGTAAGATAAGTTATTTTTTTAATAGGGGATATTTTCAAATTTCCTGAATTCTTCTTTTTTTCCAAACAATAAACCGCTAAAAGTGAATACAAAAAAACAAGATAAACAATAAAAAGAGAGAGTTCTTTCGATAACCACATTTTTTTCGCTTATATTCATTTCGAATAAAATAAAAATCATTCAAAATTATCAGAGGATTCCAAAAAAAGATACTTATAAAATATCGTAACTTCCTTTCCTAATAAACTAGCGAATAAAGTTGGCATTGAGATTGAAAAACATCAATATCAAATTTACAGGTGTCATGATTGCATTAACTTTAGACATACTCTTAATAAATAAGGAAATTAATATTCCTAATGGATACATCACTATAAAAAAATAATATTTGAAGCAATACTAAGATGGATAATGTGAGTATACATATTTTTTTCACTATTGATAAGAACAAAAAGTAAAAGAGGTAATTGGAATACATTAAACAACAAGAGCATAGCTACAAAAAGTACCAATATAAAATTCTAGATTACTAACATCAGTATGTGATAAAAAAAATTAAAAAAATTTGTTTGTCTTTTTTTCTGTAAAACTACTAATGTTTAAAGTGAAAGAGAATGATAAAACGAGTAGCATCAAACTCATAGGTAAAAATTGCCCATAGAGTAACAAACTTATAATATCTGTGTTATTTAATATTTTTTTAATTGCTAGACCAATAATTAAAAAAATACAGTAGATGGAATAATTGAACTGATAATGATTCCATAATTTCTCATATTTTTCTAAAAAAACTAAACTTAATCATCCGTAATATTTTTTTCAATATTTAAATCCTCTTTTCATATATTGTCTTCCCAGTAACTGCCAAATATAAGTCTTCTATGGTATTTACTTTATAGTTAGAGAACAGATTATTATAGTCTCCACAACATTTGACATTACCATTATCTAAAAATTATCAAATCACTCGTGAATAACTGCATATCCTCTAATTCATGACTAATAACAATGAATAATTTATCAAGATAATTTTTGGGATAAGTACTGATTGAGTTCTTTTTTTCTTTTCAAAAATCCAACTCTGAAAATGGTTCATCCAAAATTACAATTTTTCTTATTCATTACTAATGAAATGAATATTGATAGGGATTTACGCTGTCCACCTGATAAAGATTTCACCTTTTTCCTTAAAATATTAGCAATCTCAAGAAAATTATAGAGCTCCTGATCAAATCGATACGACGAGACCGAAGATTTAAAAAAATTGATTACTTCTGACACTTTTAATTTTTCTAGTATATTAAAATGCTGAGGTTGATAAGCTATTTCTCTATAAAATTGAACCTTTTTATTATAAGTAATGCCGCCCGTATAGCTTATATGCCCTGCGATACAATCAATTAAAGTAGATTTTCCTGATCCGTTTTTTCCAAGTAAAAAATACCTCTTACCTTTTTCCAATTCTAGATTCACATCCCTTAAAGCAACTGTGTCTTTGTATGTTTTTAACAACATTAGATATAACTAATTTTTTTCCATTTTTTTATCTCCTATTCTACTGCAAACGCGAAAACTGGCATTTGGGTATTCAAAGAATTCTTAGTCAGACCATAAAATTCAACAAGTATAATTGTCTTACATCTCTGTGCCTTTCTTGTGTTTGTGGTGAACAACAAGTATAACACAGAGGTGTTTTCTTATGCCTATAATTAGCTTTCATTTGACAACAGCTTCAAGCCTCTTATCAAATGAAATCGAGTACTAGCTATAAGCTAGTTGAACCATCTAATTTTTTAGGAGTGCTGGGTGGTTAACTTCATTATAGAACTTTCAAAAACCAAAAATCGTCAAAAAAATTTTTGAAATTTTTCTTCATACTCGGACTTCCTTTCCGTTTTTTTATTTATTGTACAATAAATAAAAACGGATTTAATTTTTGTTGGGAAAATGGGAAATTATGAAATCAAAACTTGGCATCACACTTAGAAAAAGTTCGTAAAGGAAAACAAATTAGTCTATGCTCTGTAGCAGATGAACATCTTTCAAAATCTCAAATATCTAGATTCGAACGTGGGGAATCAGAGATATCTTGTATTCGACTTATCAATATTTTTAGACAAATTACACATTACTTTAGATGAGTTTCTTGTTTTACATGATGAAGATTATACTAATACTGAATTATTCGCTAATTTGGTTCAATATATTCGTAAGCAATATTCATCACAAAACATCAATAATATAGCCGCTCTACTTTCTGACTCATCACATTACACTTTAAATTCTTTTCGAGAAAACAATGATAAAATCCATTCTACATACAATGGATTCCAGCATTATTCCATCAAATAAAGAATTACTTCAATTGACAGATTATCTCTTCAAAGTTGAAAAATGGGGTTACTATGAAATCACTTTATTAGGTAACTGTGTACGAACAATAAACTACAACTCCTACTTCCTATTAACAAAGGAAATGTTGAACAATTACATCTACTCTTCATTGAATAAAACAAATAAGCGAATTGTCACTCAATTGGCCATCAATTGTCTAATTCTGAGCGTAGATAAGGAAGAATTTTCAAACTGTACTTGTCTAATCACCGAAATAAAAGCATTATTAGATAATGAATTAAACTTTTATGAACAGACAGTTTTTCTCTATGCAACTGGTTACTTTGAATTTAAATGTCATTCAGATAGCGGAATTGAAAAAATGAAACAGGCCATACAAGTCCTTGATATTTTTAGGAGAAGACAAGTTAAAATTACACTATACTAGCCATTTCTATAAACTGGTAAACAAAGAATAGATGAAATGATTCTCTACCATTTAACATTTTACAAATCAAGGGTGTCTCCATAGACTCACAACATCTCTAATGATTTTACCCTGATAGCAATAGACAGTTAAAAAGCCCTGAAATCAGCTAAATTTCAAGGCTTTCTTTATATGCTATTGTATCAATTTACTTATTCCGATTTCTGTTGCTACTAGTTTAATTGTCATCCTTCAATACTTTCCAAATCTTTTAACTTCACCGAAACAATTTTTGAAACACCTGATTCTTGCATGGTCACTCCATAGATGGAATCAGCCGCTGCCATGGTTCCCTTACGGTGGGTTACGACGATAAACTGGCTGTCCTTGTCAAAGCGGTTGAGGTAATCCCCAAAACGTTTGACATTGGCTTCGTCCAGCGCAGCCTCTACCTCATCCAAGATAACAAATGGGATAGTCTTAACTCGAATGATAGAGAAAAGCAAGGCTAGAGCCGATAAGGCTTTTCCCCACCACTCATGAGGTTGAGAGACTGGATTTTCTTGCCTGGCGGTTGGACAGAAATTTCAACCCCAGCTGTCAGTAAGTCTCCCTCAGTCAAGATCAGGTCAGCCTGACCTCCACCAAACATCTGCTTGAAAGTCACTTTAAAGGACTCACGAATGGCCTCAAAGGTTGATTTAAAGCGTTCCTTGACCTCATCATTCATCTCTGTGATGGTTTCTAGGAGCAGATTTTTCGCTGACAAAATATCATCACGTTGGCTATTTAGGAAATCCAGACGATTGTGAACTTCTTCGTACTGTTCAATAGCTTCCAAATTGACAGGACCCAGTGAGCGAATAGCCTTCTCTAAATCCTTAACCTCTTGCTCTGCCAGATTGAGGTTTTCAATTCATGTGCCTTTTCTAAAGCTTCTGTATAACTAATCTGGTACTGGTCTGTTAATTGACTTTGTAGATGGCGCAAACGCTCGCTGACCTTTTCTTTCTTGGCTTCAGCACGAGTTTGCTTGCGAATCCACTCTTCATTCTGCTGGCGAGCCTGGTCCAAATGACTGGCAATATCATCCAGCTGACCTTCTATATCATCTAATTCAAACTGCTTGCGAATCAAACCTTGTTGGAGATTTGTTTTCTGAGTTTTGGCTTCTTCAGCCTGCTGACTGAGCAAATCCGTATCAACTTTCTCAAGATTATCAACCTTTTCTTGGAGAAGGCGCTGGATTTCCTCTTGTTCGATATCTAGATTGTCCAATTCCTTGCCTAAACGCTCAATATCAGCTACTTCATAACGTTTTTGTCCTTGCAGTTCAGTCTTAAGCAAGCGAGCTTGCGCTAGCTCTTCCTGCAAGTTTTGATAGCGTTCTTGGATGGCGTTTTTATTAGACTTAATCTCTTCAATCTCAGCTTCCAGATTTTTCTTGTCACTGGCGATTGCAGCAAGGCGCTCTTGGCATTTTTCCTTATCCGCTTGCCAATCTCCCTCAGAAAGACGATTTAATTCTTCTTCTTGGAGTTTCCAAAGAGTTTCCAGTTCTTCAACTTGCTGACTAGTTTGCTGATAAGCGAGGGCTAAGCCCTGCTCCTGAATACGAGCCTGCTCTCCCTGAGTTTTGATGGCTTCTAATGATTCAGTCAATCTAGCCATCTCCTCTTGCAAGGTCTTCAAACTCGCTTCATCTGTACGCAAGCTTGCTTCTTCTTCAACAATCTCTTTTTGTAATTGCTCCAGTTCAGGCTTGATGAAAATACTGTTATTCTGACGATTGGCCCCACCTGCATAGGAACCACCTGTACGCAGCTCTGTCCCATCCAATGTCACCATACGAACTTGATAACGAACCTGGCGCGCTGCTGCACGCGCATGTTCTACTGTATCAAATATGGCCGTCGTGGCTAGCAAATTCTTGAAAATAGCTTCCAGTCTAGTATCGAATGTCACCAGCTCATCAGCCATACCCAGAAATCCTGGACTTGCAGCAATAGCACCTTGGTTCTGGCTAGAAATCGTACGCGCCTTAATAGTGGTCAAAGGAAGGAATGTTGCACGACCAGATCTGTTCCGTTTGAGAAAATCAATAGCTCTAGTTGCCGCGTTCTCATCTTCTACGATGATGTGCTGGCTACTCGCTCCAAGCGCGATTTCCAGCGCAGTTTGATAATGCACATCAAAGGTCAGGTGCTCACTAACAGCACCAATAATCCCACCAAGGCGATCTTTCTTGGAGAACACTCTTAACACCTGCATAAAAGTTACTATGATTTCTCAGGATATTTTCCAAACTTTGGGCTCTAGCCTGCTTGTTTTTGAGACTATCCAAACGATCAAAAAGTTGACTTTGTTGAGTTTGATAGGAAGTTTTCTGCTCCTCTTGCTCCTTGGCAATAGCTTGATAGTCGGCCAATAATTTCTGAACTTGCTCCTTGGCAGTTTCAAGCGCGTCTTTTTGCTGATTAGCCTTCTCTTTAGCTGTAGCTAGTTGCTCTTTCAGCTTTTCTAGTTGATCTGCTTGTTTTTGAGAAAGCTGACGACTATTTTCCAACTCATTCTCAATACGGGTCAACTGGTTTGAGACATCTGCTTCTTCTTGTAAAAGGGTTACAAAGCGTTCACGTAGAAGCTCAATCATCTGATCAGGATCATCTGAAAAAGCTAGTAATTCAGCTTCTAAACGATTGAGTTTTTGATTATTTTGGACTAGATTTTCCTCTAACAGAGCTAAAGAGCTTTCCTTATCAGATTTTTCTTTGCTGAGTGAATTTCTCTTATCCTCTAAAGCAGCTAAACGGGCTTGTGCTTCCAGTTGATTCAAGGCTACTTGCTCGGACTCCAGTTTCGATAGGGCTAATTTTCTCTCTAAATCACTAATCAGACTAGTCAAGTCCATCAAACTGCCCTGGTCTTTGGCCATTTCAGCCTGTAAATCTTGGCGTTGCTTTTTAAGAGTTTGATTTTCTTCTTCTAATTTTTCACGCTTTTGGTAATAACTAGTCAATAGTTCCTGAACCTGAGCCAACTCTTCTTCTGTCAAGTCTAGTTCAGCCTTATTTTCCTTGATTTGAGCAACCAAAACATCCAAGTAAATAGCTTTACGTTGACCATCCAAGTCTAAAAACTTACGAGCATTCTCGGCTTGTTTTGCCAGGGGCTTGATTTGATTGTCCAACTCGTAGATAATGTCTTCAAGACGGTCCAGATTATCTTGAGTTTGCTGCAGTTTACTCTCTGTTTCTTTTCTGCGAGTTTTGTATTTCAAAACTCCAGCAGCCTCTTCAAAAATGGCACGGCGTTCTTCAGGCTTGGAATTGAAAATCTCCTCAACCTTCCCTTGGGAAATGATAGAAAAGGAATCTCGTCCCAAACCTGTATCCAAGAAAAGATCATGAATATCACGTAGACGGACTTTCTTGCCATCAATCTTGTATTCACTATCTCCACTACGATAGATATGACGTTCGACCCTGATTTCTTGACCAGCATCCTTGATAAATCCGTCATGATTATCCAAAGTCACAACCACAGAAGCATAATTGAGCGGTTTGCGACTTTCGGTCCCAGCAAAAGATAACATCAGGCATCTTGCCACCACGGAGACTCTTAACACTGGACTCCCCCAAGGCCCAACGCAGACTTTCTGTAATATTCGACTTCCCAGATCCATTGGGTCCAACGACTGCCGTCACACCTTGGTCAAAGACGACCTTGGTCTTGTCAGCAAAAGACTTGAATCCCTGAATTTCGATTTCCTTTAAATACATGAATCCAGCCCTTTCTCAACGGCATTTTTGGCAGCTTCCTGCTCTGCTAATTTCTTAGAACGACCTTGACCTTGACCAATGCTCTTGCCTTCAACAAGAACTTCTACATCAAAGACCTTATCATGGGCAGGACCCGTTTCAGAAATCACCTGATAACGAATAGCCACATCCCCATTGACCTGAAGTAACTCTTGGAGATGGGTTTTGTAGTCTGTAATCATCTCAAACTCGCCTGCTTCAACCTTAGGAATCATGACTTGATAGATAAATTCCTTAACCTTGGCCACATCCTTGTCCAAAAGGAGGGCACCAAGAAAGGCTTCGAAGGCATCACCAAGAATGGTGTCACGATTGCGCCCACCAGACTTTTTCTTCCCCTTTACCAAGTTTGATAAACTGGTCAAACTGGCAATCACGCGCAAAAGCCAGCCAAACTTTCCTCACGGACAATCATGGCACGGAGTTTGGACAAGTCGCCTTCAGGCTTTTTAGGATATTTTTTATACAGATATTCTGAAATCAATAACTGTAGAACAGCGTCTCCTAAAAATTCCAAGCGTTCATTGTGTGAAATTTTTAAGAGGCGGTGCTCATTGGCATAACTCGTATGAGTAAAGGCAGTCTCCAGTAACTTTTTGTCTGCAAATTCGATTGCAAAATGGTTCTTTAGTACAGTTTGTAATTCTTTCATACCAACCTCTTTCTAACTGATAACAGTCCTTTTTATTATATCAAAAAAAGCCCCCTGAGTCACTTTAAAACGGGACTCGAGGGAATTTGAGCATTCTTTAGACAGAGATTTACAGTTTTATACTCAATGAAAATCAAAGAGCAAACTAGGAAGCTAGTCACAGGCTGCTCAAAGCACTGCTTTGAGGTTGTAGATAAGACTGACGAAGTCAGCTCAAAACACTGTTTTGAGGTTGCAGATAGAACTGACGAAGTCAGTAACATAACTACGGTAGGGCGACGCTGACGTGGTTTGAAGAGATTTTCGAAGAGTATTAGGGGCAAATTTGAGGCAGGATAAATAAAAAGCCCTATTTAAAGGCTTTTTTAGGCTATTTACATCCACCCTGAGGGAATCGAACCCCCATCTCAAGAACCGGAATCTTACGTGATATCCATTACACTAAGGGTGGAAACTTGTTTTATTATAACAGAAATTTGCCCTAATAACAAGTTTTTTTCTGGCCATATAGCCCATCTTAGTGGGAAGCATCCCCATTCCAGATAGAGTTTTTCACGATTACATAATCAACGTGTTTAAGGTCAGCAACCTGACGTCCACCTGCATAGGAGATAGCACTTTGAAGGTCTTGTTCCATCTCAGTTAAAGTGTCTTGTAGATGGCCTTTTGCAGGAAGCAAGATACGTTTGCCTTCCACATTTTTGTAAGCACCTTTTTGATATTGTGAAGCTGAACCGTAGTACTCTTTGAACTGTTCACCATCAACTTCAATCGTTTTCCCTGGACTTTCGATGTGTCCTGCAAAGAGGGAACCAACCATAACCATGCTGGCACCAAAACGGATAGACTTGGCAATATCACCATGAGTACGGATCCCACCATCAGCGATAATCGGTTTACGCGCAGCCTTGGCACACCAGCGGAGAGCAGCCAACTGCCAACCACCTGTACCAAAACCAGTCTTGACCTTGGTGATACAAACCTTACCAGGACCGATTCCAACCTTAGTAGCATCCGCACCCGCATTTTCCAACTCGCGAACTGCTTCTGGTGTTCCCACATTTCCAGCAATAACAAAAGTATCTGGCAATTCTTTCTTGATGTGTTGAATCATAGAAATCACACTATCTGCATGACCATGAGCAATGTCAATCGTGATGTATTCTGGAGCATCAGCCTTGAGCTGGCTAACAAAATCATACTCATAGTCCTTAACACCGACAGAGATAGAAGCAATGAGCCCTTGATCATGCATGCGCTTGATAAAAGGAATTCGTCCTGCTTCATCAAAACGGTGCATAATGTAGAAGTAACCACCTTTAGCTAGTTGCTCTGCTACATTTTCATCCAAAATCGTTTGCATATTAGCTGGCACAACAGGTAGTTTAAAGGTGTGATTTCCTAGAGTGACGCTTGTATCCGCTTCTGCACGGCTTTTAATGACACATTTATTTGGAATCAATTGAATATCTTCGTAATCAAAAATTGGAAATTCATTTAACATATCGATGTCTCGTTTCTTTTGTAATGACCTACCTATGCTCTCGCATCACTACGCCTTTTTCCGACGTTTCCTTAATTTATTATAAATCAAAGTACAGTTTTTTTGTCAAATAATTTTTATAAATTAAAAATATATTGTTCGGTTTTTCTTGTATAAATAACAAAAGAAAGAGGAGAGATCATTTTCTCCCCACTTCTTATCTATCCTAATAATACTCACCCTGACGGTAGTCCCATGAGTTAAAGGTATCTGACAGGTGCATCATGATTTTATCAATATCAAGACCTTTACGGATCACAACTGGAGCTGGTGAAGTTGAACGTGCTCCTCCTTGTTCTGGGATGAGTTTGCCGTCCGTATCGACCATAGACACCATCACACCTTGCTCGTAGCGAGTTTCAATCGTTTTGTCAGGCTGGATGAGATGCCACATAGTCGTCTGCTTCAATGACAAGATCTACTGCTCCTTCGATACGTTCTCCGATACCTTCTACCTTACCACGGTTTCCTTTTTCCAGATGGGTTAGCTGATGAAGCATATACCATCTTGCCTTCTTCCCAAAGTTTAGCAGCTAATTGTTCACCAGCTTTCCCGAACTTGATAACGAAAACAGCTAGTACCACGAACGTCAGTCATAAGTTCTTCACGGCCATCTCCGTATGCTTTGAGTTTTTTTCCAAAGGCTTCTGGTTTCCAAGGAAGGATACAACCAAGAAGAATATCTTCATCCCAATGTTTTTTTGGTAGAAGGCTTCAATTTCTGGGTTAAGTTGTGCTAAAGCTCGAAGCTCGTCCATGCTACCGCAGAGAACAACACCTGGTTTGTTACGGTTACGTTCTTTGGCTGCGAACTTGCGCTCAAGTCCTGCCTTATCGCTGGTCATGATAATGTAACCAACTTTAGTAGGGCAAACGATACATCCGCCCTCACCTTTTAAAATGTCATAGCCTTCTTGTGAAAGTGTTCCGTTCCATTGAATGTGTTTTGTCATAGTTCTATATTTCCTTTTCTATTTTTTCTAATCCTGCCAGTAGGCTGGTCGTTGTTTTTCATATGCAGCAATCAAGTCTTCATACTGCAAGGTAATACCGATATCATCCAAACCATTTAAGAGTTTGTGTTTCCATTCGCTATCAATTTCAAACGTGAATTCTCCAACTGGTGTGATGATTTTCTGTTGTTCCAAGTCCACAGTTACCTGATCGGTCGGTTTAAGCTGGGCTAGCTTTTCTCTAACCTCTCTGGGCTGAACAATAGGCAACATGCCATTATTGAGTTCATTATTGTAATGAATATCCCCAAAAGACCCTGCAATCACGACCTTAAAACCATAGTCAGCTAGAGCCCAAGCTGCGTGCTCTCTCGAAGACCCTGCCCCAAAGTTATCACCTGAGATGAGGATACTGGCTTTACGATATTCAGGTCGGTTAAAGACAAAGTCAGGATCCTCAGTGTAGTTATCGTCCAGATAACGCCAAGCATACATGAGATACTTACCAAAGCCTTTCTTATCAATTAACTTGAGAAACTGCTTGGGTAGGATTTGGTCGGTGTCAATATTATCATTCATGAGAGGAACGGTCGTTCCTATATAAACTGTAAATTTCTCCATATCCTCTCCTTACTGGGCCTCTGGCATTTGCCGAACATCTACGAAGCGCCCTGCGATAGCTGCCGCAGCTGCCATGGCTGGACTACAGAGATGGGTCTTTGCACCAAAGCCCTGTCTGTCTTCAAAGTTGCGGTTGCTGGTTGAGGCGCAGTGGACGCCATCAGGTACCTTGTCCGGATTCATTCCTAGGCACATTGAGCAACCCGGATCTCTCCACTCAAAGCCAGCGTCTAGGAAAACCTTGTCCAAGCCCAACTTCTCAGCAGCTCGTTTGACAGGACGAGAGCCTGGAACTACGATAGCCGTTAAGTTGGGAGCAATTTTCTTCCCTTTGACAAATCGAGCAGCCAGCTGTAAGTCGCTGAGACGAGCATTGGTACAAGACCCGATAAAGATATAGCCTAGTTCAATATCTGCTGGCTTTTGACCAGGTTCCAAATTCATGTAATTGTAGGCTCTCTCATCATTCATATCCTTAATTTCTGGGAATCTACTGTCAAAATCAACCCCCATAGCAGGATTGGTTCCCCAGGTTACCATGGGAGCCAAGTCTGAGACATCCATCTGGATAACCTTATCATAAACGGCATCATCATCACTGACAATTGTTTTCCAATCCGCCACAGCCTCTTCGAAGTCCTCTGGAACACACTCGCGTCCCTTGAGATAGTCATAGGTAGTCTGATCTGGATTCATGATTCCCATCTTGGATCCAAACTCGATGGACATATTGCAGATAGTCATTCGCTCTTCCATACTTAGTGCATCAATCGCTTGCCCACTATATTCCACCACATAGCCAACACCACAGGCAACGCCGTACTTGGCAATTAAGGCAAGAATAAAATCTTTAGAATAAACTCCTTTTTGAGGAACACCAGTGAATTCCACTAGCATTTCTTAGGTTTGACCTGCCAGAGGGTCTGGGTCGCAAAGACATGCTCAACTTCACTGGTCCCAATTCCAAAAGCGATTGCTCCGAAAGCCCCGTGGGTTGCCGTATGGCTGTCTCCACAGACGATGAATTTTCCTGGTTGGGTCCGTCCTGTCTCTGGACCAACCATATGAACGATTCCTTGTTTCTCAGAACCATGGGCCGCATGTTCAATCCCAAACTCCTCAACATTTTCAGCCAGCTTATCAATTTGCGCCTTGGAAATTACATCTCGAATATCGTAGATATTGACCGTCGGGACATTGTGGTCAAAGGTTCCAAATGTCAAGTCTGGTCGTCTCAATCTACGACCTGCATCTCGTAATCCTTGAAAAGCCTGAGGACTGGTCACTTCATGAATATAGTGCTGGTCCACATACATGAGTTGGGGCTGCCCCTCTTCTCCTGTGATGACATGACGGTCCCATAATTTATCAAAAATCGATTTTCCTGCCATCCATTACCTCCAAATAAAATATAAGGTTCCTAGTGTGGTCACCATCCCAAGAAACCAAACCGTTTTAAAGTACCATTTTCTAGTCTTGTGGTGAAAAGTGATTCCTGCTAGCCAGGCACCAAAGCCACCACAAGTAAAGGCTAAAATGAGTAAGATTTTCTCAGGGATGCGCCAAGCTTTTCTCCTTGCCTTTGATTTGTCAATGCCATAAATCAAGAAAATCATGACATTCCAAATCAAAAGGACTAGAGTAATTTTTTCGTCTAACTTCATAACCTTGCAATAATAGCTTCCATCATTTCCTTGGTCGAAGCCTGTCCCCCTAGATCTCTCGTTAATATACCAGCCGCTAAACTTGCCTCAACAGCACGCTCGATACGTTCCGCATCCTCATAACGTCCAAAACTGTCTCTCAACATCATAGCCACTGATAAAATCATGGAAATAGGATTGGCAATTCCTTGACCTGCAATATCAGGCGCTGAACCATGAATGGGTTCATAGAGACTTGGACCCTTTTCAGAATGACTGGCTGATGGCATGACTCCAAGTGTGCCAGATAGAACGCTTGATTCATCAGATAAGATATCTCCAAAAAGATTCTCCGTCACGATGACATCGAACTTAGCAGGATTTGTAATCATGAGCATGGCAGCTGAGTCCACCAATTGGTGTTCCAAGGTTACATCTGGAAAATCCTGTGCGACTTCCTCAGCTACTCTGCGCCAGAGTTTTGATGTTGCCAACACATTTTGCTTATCAATACTAATAACGATTTTTCTGCGATTTCTTGCAATTTCAAAGGCCTTGCGAATAATCCGCTCCACTTCCTCATAGCTATAGTTGTTGATATCACGCGCTTTGCGCTCTTCAAGGATATGATCTCCAAAGTAAATTCCGCCTGTCAACTCACGCACCACGACAAAGTCTACACCTGCAATTCGTTCTGGTTTGAGTGGTGACAAATGCTTGAGACTGTCAAAAATCTTAACAGGCCGAATATTGGCATAAAGATTGAGTTCCTTACGGAGAGCCAGCAGGCCTTGTTCAGGGCGAACCGCTGCTCCATCATACTGAGGACTACCGATAGCCGCTAGAGGATGGCATCTGCTTCCCTACTTGCCTTGAGGGTTTCATCAGGCAAGGGATGCCCTGCAGCATCAATACCTGCACCTCCGAAGGGTCTTCTATCAATCTCATAGTCAAAACCTGTTTTTTCAGCTAGAGCTTCCAGAACCTCTAAACCAGCCTCCATGATTTCTGGGCCAATTCCGTCCCCTGCTAGAGCTACTATTTTCTTTGTCATAGCCTTCTCCTTTACACACTAGGCATATCGCGATAGGAAACACTGCGTCCCATCTCACCAGCATTCTCTTTTTGAACAAAGGTATTAGCGTTAATATAGGCAATAGCCGAAGCCTTCAGCACATCGAAGTCAAGACCTGCTGCGTTAAAGATGGTTTCTGTATCTCTGTTTTCAACAGTGACCAAGACCCGAGCCTGGGCATCAATTCCATCTGTCACCGCATCAATGGTATAGGACACCAAGCGGACAGATTGATTGAAGAATTTGTCAATAGCGTTGAAGATAGCCTCAACAGAACCTTGCCCTGTCGCATTAAATTCGACTTGTTCACCATCCATATTAGCCAGGCTAACGAGTGCTTCAATGTCATTGTCTGCATGAGTTTGAAGTTGTAAATCATCAAAATGGAAGCCTTCTGGATTTTCAACCATGGTTCCAGCGACCAGAGCTCGAATATCTGCATCTGTGATTTCTTGTTTCTTGTCTGCCAGAGCCTTGAACTTAGCAAAGAGTGGTTTGATGTCCTCTTCTGAAAAGTCTAGGGCCAATTCTCTTAGTTTTTCAACAAAGGCATGGCGACCTGACAATTTACCAAGCGGAAGACTATTGCTCTTAACACCAACCAATTCAGGTGTGATGATTTCATAAGTAAGAGGATTTTTAAGGACTCCGTCTTGGTGAATACCAGACTCGTGAGAAAAGGCATTGCCACCAACGACAGCCTTGTTCTTAGGAACTGGAATACCTGAGAAGCGAGAAACCATTTCTGACGTATTGATAGTCTCGTTTAGGACAATACTTGTTTCTGCTTGGTAGTAATCTTGTCGAATATTAAGAGCCACTGCAATTTCTTCCAAAGCAGCATTTCCAGCTCGCTCACCAATACCGTTGATAGTCCCTTCGACACGTCCCGCTCCATTCTTGACAGCAGCAAGGCTATTTGCCACTGCCATTCCGAGGTCATCGTGACAGTGAGGCGAATAGATAATCTGACGATCTGTCTTGACATTCTCAATCAAGTGTTTGAAAATGGCGCCGTATTCCTCTGGCGTGGTAAATCCAACCGTATCAGGAATATTGATATAAGACGCCCCTGCATCAACCGCTGTTTGAACAACTTGCAAGAGGAAATCCAACTCTGTTCTAGTTGCATCCTCAGGAGAGAATTCGACCACTTCAAACTTAGAACGTGCATAAGAAACATGCTCCTTAATAGCTTCCAAAATCTCTTCCTTACTCTTATTGAGCTTGTACTTGCGATGAATGGGACTGGTAGCTATAAAACGTGAACCTGTGGATACTTGGCGTCCTTGAGGGCCTCGTAACAAGCATCAATATCAGACTTGACAGAGCGTGCCAAACCAGTCACCGCAGTTTTCTTCAAGACCTTAGCAATCTCCTGCACTGCCGTAAATGAGTCTGGGCTAGCCGCTGGAAAACCAGCTTCGATGGCTGAAATGCCCCATTTCTCCAGCTGCCTTGCAATGGCAATTTTTTCCTTGATTGAGAAGTTAACACCAGGTGTCTGCTCTCCATCCCGAAGGCTGGTATCTAGAAATTCAACTGTTCGCATAAGATTTCCCCTTTTCCAAATGTGGTTTTAAAAAAACATCTCGCTCAGAAACCCAAGCGAGATGTTGATTTACTCCCGCTTGGTAAGCCAAACAGGACTAATGCTTTTTGCACTAGCCCGAGTACCTCAACAACAAAGCAAATTGATTAAACTTAGCTGTTTTCATGTTTGACTTTCTCCTTCGTTTGATATCTTGTTTAGTATTCTATCATAGGCACAAGCACTTGTCAAGAAAAAAATCCAATATTTTCTGAAAAATTTCTTCAGTATAGAATATTTAGCTAATTGAAAGTTCTTGAAAATCCTTGAAATATTTTATTTTTTTAATAGTTAAATTCCAGCTTCTTTTCTATCAATTCCAGTACCTCTTCATCTGATAAAGTATCATCAAGAGCCACACTAATCCAGTAGCGTTTGTTCATATGGTAAGCTGGATAAATACCTTTTTGTGAAAGCAAGTCAGCTACTTGATCATGCTTGAGGTTGACTGCTTCCACCTGTCCTTCTCTGCCCTTTTCCAGCTTATCCCAAGAGATTTTCATCAAGACGGCATACCACTTTTGATTGCCTTCATAGCGCAATACTGCTGTATCAGGCGACTTTTCCCACAGATACTCCAACTGATTTCCATACTTTTCCTGAACCTGAACCATGATACGCTTAGTCTGAGGACAGATAAAATCCTGCACATCAAAACAGGCCTTCCGAATCTGGTAAAGAATCTCCAAACAAGACTCACGGACACTTCCTACAAAACTTCCTCTCATACTTTCCATATGGACTTGAGGATATAGGTCGCCCGTTTCCTGATCAAAGACCTGAAAATTCACATTATCAGTAGTGATGGAGACTGTCATGAAAAAGTCACCCTGCAAAATCTGGCAACTATAAGTCCAGACTTCCCCATTTTCTACAAAACCATAGGCACGAGCCTTTTCTTGATTAAACTGATAGGATTTAAAAATTTCAAACATAAGCGAAAACTGCTACCCAAAGCTAGCAGTTCCTTTCTATTTTTTAAAAGACAACCTTGGTTCCATGCAATTGTGTCACACCCAGCTGGTCAATAAAGGTCTGACGGTTGTCAAGGTCAATCCCCCCACCTGGTAGAATTTCAATTTTACCTTTAGCATGTTCCAAAATTCTGTGATAATGAGCAAAACGTTTCTCTAGTGAATCGCCAGACACACCAGCACGAGTTAAGATACGAGTGACTCCAGCTTGGCTGAGCCAGTCAATGGCTTCCAACTGATCTTCATCACTCAATTCATCAAAGGCCATGTGGAAGACAATTTCCATCCCTTTGGATGCAGCAATCAGCTTCTCCAGATTAGCTTTATCCAACTTCTTATCAGCAGTTAAGGCACCAAATACAACCCCTTGACTTCCAACCTGAGCAGTCAAACGAATATCTTCTAGCATGATAGCAATTTCTAGTTCATTATAGACAAAATCGCCACCACGTGGACGAATCATAGTCATAATGGTCGTATCGTAGTTAGCTGCCAGTTCAACCGCTGCCTTGGTCACTCCATAGCTGGGGGTTGTTCCACCAACTGCTAGATTATCACAGAGTTCGATTCGGCGAGCTCCAGCCTGCATCGCTTTTTCAAGCAAAGTCACATTTTCAGCACAAAATTCGTAAATCATTTAATTCTCCTTGAGTATTACTTTAAATTTATTATATCATATTGTTGTGAATATGCTTTCATTTTTATCAAGGGAAATAGTTACAAATTTTACTTATTCTTTGTCTGGAATGACCTTGAAGAGATAATAAGTGATAAAGATAGTCAAAGCTCCCAGACCGATTTTGACTGGTAAGAGAGGAGCAAAATAAATGGAAATTCCCATCAGAATGTAGATGGATACGATGATTTTTTTCTTACGTTCACGCGCAATAGACTTAGTCTCGCGAAAATCAGCTACATATGCTTGATAGAGCTTGGTATGGTAAAGCCAATCTTCGAAGCGTTTGGAACTTCTGGAGAAACAAGCAATAGACAACAAAGGAAAGGCGTTGTCGGCAACAAGGGTAAAACAACCCCAACAATAGCCAAGGCCAGTGATAAAAAACCAATAATAAGATAAATAATACGCATAACTACTCCTAATTAAAATAATCTTCTTCTAGTTTCGCATACAATGATGAATTTTGTCAAGCTCCAACCAAAAAGAGCCTGAAATTCACTTTCAGGACTCTCCTCTTATTTAATCTTTTCTTCCTCGTAGTCGCCTTTGCTACAAACAACCTGCTTGCCACCACCACGGACTTTTTTCTCCATGAGGAAGTTGCCACATTTTGGACAGTCACGACCAACAGGCTTGTCCCAAGAGGTAAATTCACATTCTGGATAGCGATTGCAACCATAGAAAAGTCGGTTACGTTTGGTTTTACGCTCAATGATTTGTCCCTGATGACAACTTGGACACTCAACACCAATCTCTTTCACGATTGCTTGGGTATGGCGGCAATCTGGAAAATTACTACAAGCGTAGAACTTACCAAAACGACCAAGTTTAATGACCATTGGACTACCACACACTTCACAATCAAATCCAGCTGGTTCATCCTTAATCTGGATTTTTTCCATTTCTTCTTCAGCCTTGGCGACTTCTTTAGAGAATGGTTTGTAAAAAGCGTCAATAACGCGTTGCCACTGCTCTTTTCCGACCTCGACATCATCCAGTTTGCCTTCCATTTCAGCTGTGAAGGTCACGTTTACGATATCTGGGAAATATTCAACAATGAGCTTGTTGACAATTTCTCCCAACTCTGTTGGTTCAAAACGTTTGGCTGCAAGGCGAACATAATAACGTTTCTGAATAGTTTCAATGGTCGGTGCGTAGGTTGACGGACGTCCAACCCCATTTTCCTCCAAGGTCTTGATCAGGGTCGCTTCAGAATAACGAGCAGGCGGTTGAGTGAAATGTTGCTCTGGTTTGCTATTCACCTGTTTGACCACATCTCCAACAGTCATATCTGGTAACATCTTATTCTTATCAGAATCATTATAAATGGCAAGATAACCATCAAACTTAACCTGACTACCATTAGCAGCAAATTGGACCCCATTTTGAGACAATTTAACAGCCATGGTATCAAAGACAGCAGCTGTCATCTGGCTAGCCACAAAACGATTCCAGATAAGAGTATAAAGCTTGAGCTGATCCTTGTCCAGATACTTAGCGATGCTTTCAGGTGTATTAAAGACACTAGACGGACGAATAGCCTCGTGGGCATCCTGAGCTCCTGAAGCATTTTTGACCTTGCTACCATGCTTAGAATACTTGCTACCAAAACGATCCGTAATGAAGCTTGCTGCTTCATTTTGCGCTACAGGACTGATACGAGTCGAATCAGTACGCATATAGGTAATTAAACCTTGAACACCAGAACCGATATTAATTCCTTCATAGAGCTGTTGGGCAACCATCATGGTCTTTCGAGTACGGAAATTGATTTTATTAGCCGCATCCATCTGCATAGATGAAGTGGTATAAGGTAAAGGAGCATTGCGCTTGCGCTCTTTCTTATCCACCTGATCTACTGAAAAATCTTTGCTAGTCAGACGAGACAAGACTTCCTTAACCTCGTCATTACTAGTCAGTTTCAGCTTTTTACCATCTACTCCATAGAAGGAAGCCTGAAACTGCTTGGTTCCCTTTTTAAAGACAGCATCAATTGTCCAGTATTCTTCTGGCTGAAAAGCATTGATTTCATTCTCACGGTCAATGATTAACTTAAGGGCAATAGACTGAACGCGACCTGCTGACAAGCCCTTCTTAACCTTCTTCCACAAAATAGGCGAAATCGAATAGCCTACCAAGCGGTCCAAGACACGACGAGCTTGTTGAGCATCGACCAAGTCCATATCAATCTTGCGTGGCTCTTTAAATGCATTTTTGACTGCATCCTTGGTGATTTCATTGAAGACCACACGATTGGCATCATTTTCATCCAAGTTGAGAATATGGGCTAAATGCCAAGAAATCGCTTCTCCTTCACGGTCCGGGTCACTCGCAAGAAAGACTCTATTAGCTTTTTTGGCTTCTTTTTTCAAGTCATTGATGAGAGGACCTTTTCCTCGGATATTGATATATTGCGGTTCATAATTATTTTCAATATCGACGGACATACTGGATTTCTTCAAATCACGGATATGCCCAACACTGGCTAAAACCTTGTAGTTCCTGCCTAAATATTTTTCAATCGTTTTGGCCTTAGCAGGTGACTCCACGATTACTAGATTTTTTTTAACTGTTGATTTTTTCTTTTTTGTTGCCGTAGCCACAGTATCACACCTTTTCAAAGTAATAAACTTTATAAAGTGTAAACCATTTTGCCATAACTGTCAAGACTTAGCTCCTATATATAGAAGAAAAGTTTGTCTAGTAAGCGGACTTTCTTCTTATACTCAATGAAAATCAAAGAGCAAACTAGGAAACTAGCCGCAGGTTGCTCAAAGCACTGCTTTGAGGTTGTAGATAAGACTGACGAAGTCAGTTACATATATCTACGGCAAGGTGAAGCTGACGTGGTTTGAAGAGATTTTCGAAGAGTATTAAAATTCAAATTCTGCAAGAACATCCTGCCCGCTGGTCACCAATTTTGCTCCTTCCTGAATCAAATGATGGCAACCATCTGATAGTCCATCTAAAATGCTACCAGGAATAGCAAAGACATCGCGCCCTTCTTCCATTGCTCGCTCACAGGTAATGAGACTACCTGATCGCATCTTAGCCTCTGCTACAATCACACCACGGCAAAGTCCAGCAATAATGCGATTACGGGCAGGAAAATGAAATTTCAGAGGTTGTTCACCAGGTCCATACTCACTGAGAACCAAATGCTCATTTCCGATGTAGTCTTGCAAACGTTTATTAGCTTTAGGATAAAACACATCCAACCCTGTGCCAATCACTGCAATGGTTTTTCCACCATTCTGCAGAGCTGCCATATGGGCTACTGTGTCAATTCCCTTGGCTAATCCACTGACAATAACCAGTTCATTTTCCAAGCCCTGAATAACTTTTTCAACCGACTTCGCTCCCTGTTTGCTACAAGCACGACTACCCACAACCGCTACCTTTGGAAATTTCAAGAGATCCAGATTTCCCTTGTAAAATAAAAGCACAGGTGCATCGTATATTTCACTTAGATCCCAAGGATAACAGTCGTCTAAAATAGAGAAAGATGGAAATTTTTGAAATTCTTTCTCCAAATGTGTATCGTCTATCTGAAAATAACGTTCCATAAAAACAGCTGGATTTCGGCAACCTGATATATCTGCAATATCACCCAACAAAAGTTCTTGATCAACACTTTCACCGTATTCTAGGACCTTCAAAATCTGTTGATTGGTCAAACCTGATTTTTTTAACTTATAGATTTCATAGTTTGTGATTTTCATAAATAACTCCATTTCTTTTTCTACTCATCTATTTATTCGTAAAAAAATCAAAAAACATCCGACTATTTCAGCCAGATGTTGGAATCTTTAATTTTCGTTTTTAAGAATTTCTTCTAATTTATGATAGTCTTGGACACTGTCAATTTCATAGATGCTATTGCCTTCTAATTCTTCAACATAGACATCTAGCTCTTTGATATTGTCCTTAACCATATTGTCCCAGTAGAGATCAACAAATTCGCCACTTGCATAAGCCTTGTCGATAAAGCTGACAATCTTTTTCTGCTGTTGGAGCATCCCAGAAAGAGACACCACTAAGGATACGACCAGCCTTGCTATCAACAGTAATATCTTGAACCTTGTAGTCGTCTCCATAGACCAAGAACCATTCGTTGGTACAATCTTCACGATAGACACTAAAATAAGTCGAACGAGTCAAATCATTGCGGAACATATTTTTAAAGAGATAGTTATCGGCATCAATAACATAGCTGTTGGCCAATTCTTCTTTTACAAGATAGAGAGAATAAAAGTTATTGTAGTCAGCGTATTTATCATTGAAAACGAGGCGAACACCATATTTTTCTTTCAAATAATCAAATTGTTCTTTAAGATAACCAACAATGATAATAATCTCGTTAATCCCTTTTTCTTTGAGAAACTCAATTTGATATTCAATCAAAGGTTTTTGATTAACCTGAACCAAGGCTTTAGGGGTATTTTCAGTCATAGGACGCAAGCGAGTTCCCAATCCCGCTGCTAAAATGATGGCTTTCACACGAATCTCCTTTATTCTTTAATAATAATATAAACTCCAGCAATGACGACGAGTGACGTGATAATTGTCAGCATATCTAGTGCTGTTCCCAAGAAGAGAGCTGCAAACAAGACAGTCCAAACTACATAGCTCACGTTCAAGCCTGTAGCCTTGGCTGGTTGCAAGCGATTGATAGCGATATAATAAGCCAAATAGGAAATCATATCAAAGGCTGCAAAGACAATCATAAGACCTAGCAATTGTCCATTGGCTACTTCTGCAAATGACTGATGAGAGAAGAGTACAATCACAAGATAGGACAAGAATGAAGTCACTTGACGAATCAAGAGGGCTTCGATTTCACTCAGTTCACTTTCCATAGCAAAAGAGCTAAGAACACTCTCACTTCCCCATGCAATGGCACAAACCAATGCACAGAGAATACCAATATAGAAAGAATTAACCTGTTCAACCTTATAAGTTTGAGCAATAATCCCTCCAATAATCAAGACAATCCCAAATACAGTATTTTTCGAAATCTTGTGCTTCAAGAAAAAGAAAGCCAATAAAACTGAAACTGCAGGGTAGATAGCCGATACTGATGAAGCTAAGGAACTTCCGATATACTTAACTGCATAAAGATTGGCCTGCATTCCGATAGGACCAGCTAGCAAGGCTCCGATGATCACACTAACATTGCGAATATTTAAGAAAATTGAGAGACGAACTTTTCCTTCTTTCACTAAAAGAAAAGCTAATAAGATAAAGATACTCAAGAAATCGTGAGCAGCTGCCACCACAAAGGGTGACAAATCTGTAAAAATCGAAAAGATATAAGCACTAATTGTTAGACCTAATCCCCAGAAAACACCTGAGAGTAGACCAAAAGAAACTCCATTTTTATTTTTCATCTGAACCTCCATAATATGTCAAACCTTTAACAGCTCTTTGATAACGATTTACACCATAATCACCAAAATCTGCACCTTGCTCTTCTTTGTAGACTGTCCATAAACTCCAAATAGTATCTTGCAAAATTTTATAAATGGTAATCTTTTCACGAGAGACAGGTGTTTGGTCACTCTCATAGCGAGACAAGAAGGCTTCTTCCTCTTGAAGACTGAATTCAGACTCTAAAAAGAGAGCAGCCAAATCCCACATTGGATCGTTCATGGATGAATATTCCCAGTCAATCAGATAAAGTCGTCCTTGAGGTGATTCGATAAAGTTTTCAGGCACCAAATCGATATGGCAAGATTTTCTGTCAACACCTAAGTCAATCAACCTTTTCTCTAAGGAGAAGACTTCTTCTCGAACAGCTTCATAGTTGGCATAAGGAATTTTTTCTTCAATCAAGGATTCGTATTTTTTGATTTCTTCAAAAGGAGCAAATTCTCCTCTTAATTCCTTGCCAGAAGCATGAATGGTTTGTAAAATTGGAGCAATTTTATCAAATTTAGTCTTGATTGACGTTGAATCAAGCGTAATCGCAGATTCAATATACTCATTTACTTTGATACCAGCTTCAATATCAAAAAGATAATTTTTGACATCTAAGTCTAAATCTTTAAGTAGTTCAAGATTGTACTTTTCATCTTGACGATTGATTAGTTTTTCAGTCCCTTTACCGAAGAACTTAACAATGTACTGCTTATTTGTTGTTATGGCCAAATAGTTTTGATTGGTCATCCCACCCAGTTGTTCAACACTGAGAACTTCCTCTTCTTGACTAAGTAAGGAAGAAATTTTTTCTTTAATGATTTTCTCCACAATTAACCTCCAGCACTTATACTTCCCACTTAAACACGGTTTTAAAGGCTGTGTTTAAATCAGTCGCAAAGACACGGTGAATATCTTTTATTTCTCTTACAGGTTCTTCTAGATAAAGGATATTTTTAAGACGATTGGCAAATTTCTTGACTTCCATCATTTGGATTGCATTTTCAAAATCAATGCGACCAGAACGAGAGGAACCAACCAAGAGCAAGCCTTTTTCTAAGGCATCGCGTGTATTGATATTAACTTTATACTCGCTAACTCCCATCATGAGAATCGTTCCTTGAGGACGAATATAGCGAATCAAGTCATTAATAGCTGGTCCAGTACCATCACCACCACAACATTCAAAAGCATGGTCAAAGGCCAAATCTTCAGGAATATTGTCAGTGATATAGCATTCTTTGGCAAAAGAGAAGAGTTCCAACTTTTCCCAATGACGACCAATAACCACAATCTCTGCTTCTGGCAAAGTATAGTTGATAATATTAGCAACTACAAAAGCTAAACTTCCGTCTCCGATAACGGCGATTCGGTCCCGCTTGCTATGAGCAAGGGTCAATAGACGATTCATAGCATGCATACCGACACTGACAAACTCTGTAATCGCTGCAACCGTATCTTCTATAGCATCATAAGCCACCACACGATCTTTAGGGAGAGAAACAAACTCTCTCATTAAGCCATCAAATCCACTAGACAAGAAATGGGTCCCTGTCATGTAGTTCTCATAAAATTCTTCATCACTCTGCATAGGAGGCTGATTGGGAATCATGACAACTTTTTGCCCAACCTCGTAGGTTCCTGTCGGGTCAGAAATAACGGTTCCACATGACTCGTGAATCATTGCCATTGGAAGCTTTTTGTTCAAAATCTTTGGATCACGTTTTCCTTGGTAGTAACGCTGATCCGCATGACAAACCGCCATGTAGTTGGGACGGATAAGGATATGATTCTCTTGATCAATAGCCTCTTCCTGGTATTTGACATTGATAAACTTAGGCTTAGTTAGTTGATAAATTTGATTAATCATTTCACTAGTCTTTCTCAATCATACTTTTTGCAATCTTCAAGTCTGTCACTGTTGTGATTTTCAGATTTGAATATTCACCCTTGGCCAAGGCAACATCTTTTCCTTTAATCACAAAGATTTTACATGCGTCTGTTAAGATTTCTTTCTCTTCAGCAGAGAGAGAGCCGTAAAGGTCCATGAAGTCCTTGCAACGGAATGTTTGAGGTGTTTGTCCTTGATAAAGGTGAGCACGATTTGGAATATCTGTAATGAATTGACCATTGGTGCTTTCAACGATAGTATCAACCGCTTCTACCACTGTGTCTACTGCGTCATGATTTTGAGCAAGTTTGATATTGTCTTGAATCATGCGAAGCGTAATGAACGGACGAACAGAATCGTGTGTAACAACGATATCCTCTGGCGTAAGCGGACGATAAGCATCAATGGCTTCAATGATTTTTTCAATACTTGTATTGCGGTCAGCACCACCCTTTGTAATGATGATACGGTCCTTATGAAGAGGCAGATATTTATCTACAAGATCTTCTGCATGAGAAACCCAGTCTCCATGAACACCAACCACAATTTTTTCAATGCTTGGTTCCAAGACAAATTTTTCAATTGTATGAATCAAAATAGGTCGATCACCTAGCTCTAAAAATTGTTTTGGCAAGTTACTGATTCCCATGCGTGTGCCAGTTCCACCGGCAAGAATTCCTGCATAAATCATCTTTTTTCTCCTTTGTCTTACTAAAAAAACTTATTCTCTCTATTATACCACAATCTAGTCCTATCATGAAAGAAATACTAGACCTCCCTTTCTAGAATAGAAGGATTAAGCAGTTCTATTATTCAAAGAAACTAGTCCATTTCTAGTAATAACTAGGAATTCTGTAGTCATTACTAATAAATAGATGTGAAATTTTAGAGTTCTTCAGAATAATATAGTTTTCCTTAAAGAAAACTTAAAATTAAAATTTGAAACTTCAAAGTAATTACTTGACTTATACTCAATCAAAATCAAAAAGCAAACTAGAAAGCTAGCCGTAAGCTGTACTTGAGTACGGTAAGGCGACGCTGACGTGGTTTGAAGAGATTTTTCGAAGAGTATTACTTCCCTTCATTTCTTATTAGCTGACTTTTATGATATAATGAAAAAAACGAGGTAAATTGAATGAAAAGTATAAAATTAAATGCTCTATCTTACATGGGAATTCGTGTCTTGAATATTATTTTTCCCATCTTAACTGGTACCTACGTCGCGCGTGTCTTGGACCGAACTGACTATGGTTACTTCAACTCAGTCGACACAATTTTGTCATTTTTCTTACCCTTTGCAACTTATGGGGTCTATAACTACGGTTTACGGGCTATCAGCAATGTCAAGGATAACAAAAAAGATCTGAATAGAACCTTCTCTAGTCTTTTTTATTTGTGCATAGCTTGTACGATTCTGACCACTGCTGTCTATATCCTAGCCTATCCTCTCTTCTTTACTGATAATCCAATCGTCAAAAAAGTCTACCTTGTTATGGGGATTCAACTCATTGCCCAGATTTTTTCAATCGAATGGGTCAATGAAGCTCTGGAAAATTACAGTTTTCTCTTTTACAAGACTGCCTTCATCCGTATCATGATGTTGGTCTCTATTTTCCTTTTTGTCAAAAATGAGCACGATATTGTTGTCTATACACTTGTGATGAGTTTATCGACACTGATTAACTACCTGATTAGTTATTTTTGGATAAAAAGAGACATCAAACTTGTTAGAATTCACCTAAGTGATTTTAAACCACTCTTTCTCCCTTTGACAGCCATGTTGGTCTTTGCCAATGCCAATATGCTCTTCACTTTTTTGGATCGTCTCTTCCTCGTTAAAACAGGGATTGATGTCAACGTTAGTTACTATACCATGGCTCAGCGTATTGTGACCGTTATTGCTGGTGTTGTAACAGGTGCAATTGGAGTGAGTGTCCCACGCCTCAGTTACTATCTGGGGAAAGGAGACAAAGAAGCCTATGTTTCCTTGGTTAATAGAGGTAGTCGAATCTTTAACTTCTTTATCATTCCTTTAAGTTTTGGACTCATGGTTTTAGGATCAAATGCCATCCTACTATACGGTAGTGAAAAATATATCGGAGGTGGCATCTTGACCTCTCTCTTCGCTTTTCGGACGATTATCCTAGCTCTAGATACCATTCTTGGTTCCCAAATTCTCTTTACAAATGGCTATGAAAAACGTATCACAGTCTATACAGTCTTTGCTGGGCTACTCAATTTGGGCTTAAATAGTCTCCTCTTTTTCAACCATATTGCGGCTCCTGAATACTACCTACTCACAACTATGCTATCAGAGGCCTCTCTACTCGTCTTCTATATCATCTTCATCCATAGAAAACAGCTCATTCACTTGGGACATATCTTCAGCTATACTGTTCGATACTCTCTCTTTTCACTTTCCTTTGTAGCAATTTATTTCCTGATTAATTTCTTGTATCCTGTGGATATGGTCATTAATTTACCATTTTTGATTAACACTGGTTTGATTGTCTTGCTATCAGCCATCTCTTATATTGGTTTACTTGTCTTTACCAAAGATAGCATTTTCTATGAATTTTTAAACCATGTCCTGGCCTTAAAAAATAAATTCAAAAAATCATAGGAGTTCAAAATGAAACAACTAACTATTGAAGATGCCAAACAAATTGAATTAGAAATTTTGGATTATATTGATACTCTTTGTAAAAAGCACAATATCAACTATATTATTAACTACGGGACTCTGATTGGGGCAGTTCGACATGAGGGCTTTATCCCTTGGGACGACGATATCGATCTTTCCATGCCTCGAGAAGACTACCAACGATTTATCAACATTTTTCAAAAGGAAAAAAGCAAATATAAGCTCCTATCCTTAGAAACAAATAAGAATTACTTTAACAACTTTATCAAAATCACCGACAGTACGACTAAAATAATCGATACTCGAAATACAAAAACCTATGAGTCTGGTATTTTTATTGACATTTTCCCTATGGACCGATTTGATGATCCTAAGGTTATTGATACTTGTTATAAACTGGAAAGCTTCAAACTTCTGTCTTTCAGCAAACACAAAAATATCGTCTATAAAGACAGCATTTTAAAAGATTGGATACGAACAGCTTTTGGTTGCTCCTTCGACCTGTTTCTCCTCGTTATTTTGCAAATAAAATCGAGAAAGAAATTCAAAAATATAGTCGAGAGAATGGTCAGTATATGGCCTTTATCCCTTCTAAATTTAAGGAAAAGGAAGTCTTCACAAGTGGTACCTTTGATAAAACAATTGATTTACCCTTTGAGAATTTGACCCTTCCTGCACCTGAAAAATTTGATACTATTTTGACTCAATTTTATGGGGATTATATGACCTTACCACCTGAAGAAAAACGCTTCTACAGTCATGAATTTCATGCCTACAAATTGGAGGATTAGGATGCAATATTTAGAAAAAGAAGAAATTAAAGAAATTCAACTAGCTCTGCTAGATTATATTGATGAGATTTGTAAGAAACACAATATTCCTTATTTTCTCAGTTATGGAACCATGCTTGGTGCTATCCGCCACAAAGGTATGATTCCTTGGGATGATGATATTGATATTTCTCTCTATCGTGAAGATTATGAACGTTTATTGAAGATTATTGAGGAAGAAAATCACCCTCGCTATAAGGTTCTTTCCTACGATACCTCTTCTTGGTACTTCCATAATTTCGCATCTATTTTGGATACATCTACTGTTATCGAAGACCATGTCAAGTACAAGCGTCATGACACTAGTCTCTTTATCGATGTCTTTCCAATTGATCGCTTTACAGACCTGAGCATAGTCGACAAGAGCTATAAGTATGTGGCCCTTCGTCAGCTAGCATATATCAAAAAATCACGCGCAGTTCACGGTGACAGCAAGTTAAAAGATTTTCTAAGATTATGTAGCTGGTACGCCCTCCGCTTTGTCAATCCTCGCTACTTTTACAAGAAAATTGATCGGCTAGTCAAGAATGCTGCAACCAGCACTCCTCTATATGAAGGAGGAATTGGGATTGGTAAGGAAGGAATGAAAGAAGTCTTCCCAGTTGATACCTTTAAAGAACTCATCTTAACTGAGTTTGAGGGCCGTATGTTACCAGTTCCCAAAAAATATGACCAATTTTTAACCCAAATGTATGGCGATTATATGACACCACCATCAAAAGAAATGCAAGAATGGTATAGTCACAGTATTAAAGCTTATCGCAAAAACTGATTGAGAGCGACCATATAAACTACAAAGAAGGTGGGGAAAAAGTCAATTTCAGAAGAAAATGAAGTAAATATTCCCACAACAAAACGCATAATATCAAGGCTTTTCAATACCTGATATTATGCGTTTTCCTTATCTTAAGACCTTTTGTATAACTTATTTTCCTATTTATACTCTTCGAAAATCTCTTCAAACCGCGTCAATGTCGTCTTGCCGTATGTATGTTACTGACTTCGTCAGTTCTATCTGCAACCTCAAAGCAGTGCTTTGAGCAACCTGCGGCTAGTTTGCTCTTTGATTTTCATTGAGTATTAAATGGCTTCTGTGACAAAACTACGACTTTCTAATACCTTAAGCATGGCATTGGCTGTATCTAGGGCTGTAAAGAGGGGCACCCCGTGTTCAATAGCTGAACGACGGATTTGCTCACCATCTTCGTCAGCAGTACGTTTTGTTCCAACTGTATTAATGATAGCTTGAATTCTTCCTTTACGAACAAAGCTTGGAATATCTTGATCGTCATCACCTATCTTACCAACAGGCTGGGCTTGCAGTCCATGACTAGCAAAGAAGGCTACTGTTCCCTCTGTCGCGAGGATTCCATAGCCAATATTTTGGAAACGACGAGCCAAAGTCCAAGGCTTCTTCTTTAGTATCATCAGCAATGGTAAATACAACGTTACCAAAAGGTTGGTAAGTGTAAGGTAAGAAGCTTCAAAGGCTTTATAGAGAGCTTTTTTTCCAAAGTAGTATCAGAACCCATAACTTCACCTGTTGACTTCATTTCAGGACCAAGCAAGCTGTCTACCTTAGCTAGTTTGGTAAAGGAGAAGACAGGTGCCTTTGATATGAACGCGAGTGCTTTCAGGGTAAAGTCCATCTTGGTAGCCAAGTTCTGATAAACTTTGCCCAAGAATGAGCTTAGTCGCCACCTGAGCCATAGGAATATTGGTCACCTTAGAAAGGAATGGAACCGTACGGCTAGCACGTGGATTGACCTCAATAACATAGACTTTTTCATCCTTGATAACAAACTGGATATTCATCATTCCAAGGCAGTTAAGACCAATTGCTAGGCGTTTAGTATAGTCGGCGATTGTTTCTTGCACCTTTTGCGACAAGGTTTGTGGTGGGTAAACAGCCATTGAGTCACCTGAGTGGACACCAGCACGTTCGATATGCTCCATAATACCAGGGATAAGAACATTTTCTCCGTCTGAGATGGCATCAACTTCGCACTCTTGCCCAACGATGTAAGAGTCAACAAGAACTGGATGGTCTGGACTAGCCTTAACCGCTGTACGCATATAAGAACGAAGATCTTCTTCGTTTTCAACGATTTCCATGGCACGTCCACAAGTACATAAGATGGGCGGACAAGAACTGGGAAGCCAATCTTGCGAGCCGCAAGAACTGCTTCTTCTTCATTGGTAGCCGTTTGTCCTGGTGGCTGTGGAATATCCAATTCTTTTAGGGCTTGCTCAAAGAGATCACGGTCTTCAGCACGGTCTAGATCAGCAACCTGTGTCCCAAGGATGGTCACACCTGCTTTTGCCAGTGGTTCAGCTAGGTTGATGGCTGTTTGACCACCAAACTGAACGATAACTCCTTTTGGTTGCTCCAAATCAATGACATTCATAACATCTTCGAATGTCAATGGCTCAAAGTAAAGCTTGTCTGATACAGAGAAGTCTGTTGAAACGGTCTCTGGGTTTGAGTTCATGATGATAGCTTCATAACCAGCAGCTTGAATCGCCTTAACAGAGTGAACAGTGGCGTAGTCAAACTCGACCCCTTGCCCGATACGGATTGGACCTGAACCTAGGACCAGTACAGATTCCTTGTCAGACTTGACAGACTCATTTTCCCAACCATAGGTTGAATAGAAATATGGTGTTTCAGAGTCAAACTCCGCCGCACAAGTATCGACCATCTTGTAGACTGGGATAATCTTATTTTTCAAGCGAAGTTGACGAACTTGGTCAGCTGTCATTTCCCAAAGTTCAGCAATCTTACGGTCTGAAAATCCATTGAGTTTGGCAGTTTTCAAAACGTCTAAATCTTGTGGATGAGCACCCAATTCTTGCTCTATTTCAAAGATATGCAAGAGTTTATCCAGATAAAAGATATCAATTTTTGTAAGCTCTGCAATTTCTTCAGGTGTGTAACCACGACGAATAGCTTCTGAGACATAGAAAAGACGATCATCTTGGGCTTTGACTACTTTTTCAATCAAGGCATCATCAGAAACTGATGCAAGTTCAGGTATTTCATTGTGATGAACCCCAATTTCAAGGGAACGACAAGCCTTAAGGAGAGATTCTTCGATGTTACGTCCAATCGCCATGACTTCTCCAGTGGCCTTCATCTGTGTCCCAAGACGGCGCTCACCTTTTTCAAACTTGTCAAATGGGAAACGAGGAATCTTAGCAACCACGTAGTCAAGGGCTGGCTCAAACATGGCATAGGTTGAACCTGTGACTGGGTTAATAACCTCATCCAAGGTCAAACCTACTGCAATCTTAGCAGCCAATTTTGCAATAGGATATCCTGTAGCCTTAGAGGCAAGGGCTGACGAACGTGATACACGAGGGTTTACTTCGATGACATAATACTTGAAACTGTGTGGGATCAAGGGCCAGCTGAACATTACATCCACCTTCAATCTTAAGGGCACGAATAATGCTCAAGCTTGCATCACGAAGCATTTGGTTTTCATAGTCTGACATGGTTTGCGCAGGGGCAAATACGATGGAATCTCCTGTGTGAATCCCAACTGGGTCAAAGTTTTCCATGTTACAAACAACCAAAGCATTGTCAGCTGAGTCACGCATAACTTCGTATTCGATTTCCTTGAAACCTGCAATTGAACGCTCAATCAAACATTGGGTAACAGGTGACAATTTCAAACCATTTTCAGCGATTTCACGCAATTCTTCCTCATTGGCACACATACCACCACCAGTACCACCAAGTGTAAAGGCTGGACGGACGATGACTGGGTAGCCAATTGTCGCTGCAAAGGCAACTGCTTCTTCTACTGTATTAACAATTTCAGATTCAGGAATTGGTTGCTCAAGTTCCTCCATCAATTGTTTAAAGAGGTCACGGTCCTCGGCTTGGTCAATGGCAGATAATTTAGTACCCAGAAGTTCCACTCCAAGCTCATCGAGAATACCATTTTTAGACAATTCCATGGCCATGTTGAGACCTGTCTGACCACCGAGTGTTGGTAGCAAGGCATCTGGACGCTCCTTACGAAGAATACGCGTTACAAACTCAAGAGTAATCGGTTCAATATAAACCTTATCAGCAATTTCCTTGTCCGTCATGATGGTGGCAGGGTTTGAGTTAACCAAAACAACCTCATAACCTTCCTCTTTCAACGACAAGCAAGCCTGGGTCCCAGCGTAGTCAAACTCAGCAGCCTGACCAATAATAATCGGACCAGAACCAATCACCATGATTTTTGAATATCAGTACGTTTAGGCATAGTTTATGATACAAAGCCCGTAAAGAACACAGTGAAAATAGGAAACTCGGTGCAGACGCCTTCAGCGTCAAGACCATGTTTATCTTTTTTACACAGTTCTTAGGGCGTGTTCACTTCCGCGAACAATGTATCTTCTCCTTTCTATTCGTCACCTCACAGAGCGACATTAAATAAATTCTCCGACGATTTTTTAGCGAAACGATACTTTTCGGTAAAAAATCTAGTGCAGGGAGTTTTTAGTTCGCCTGATAGCGACTAAAAGAAACGACCTGCCTTTCTATTAGGCAACTCTCGGGTTGCCATTAAATAAAATACAAAGGACGAATAGAAAGCGATTGAATTTTAGGAAACCAAGAAAGGATTGACAATCCAAGTTGGTTTCTCTAAATTCCGAGCTTTCCGTCCGTGTTCAGTTACATAAATTCTCCGACGAGCTTTTACTCGTTCTTAGTTTGATTGTTTAAAAGCTTCCATCATCTCGATAAACTCGTCAAATAGGTAGCTTGCATCGTGTGGACCAGGTGCTGCGTCTGGGTGGTATTGAACAGAGAAAGCAGGCTGGTATCTGTGACGTACACCTTCAACTGACTTGTCATTGATTTCTTCATGGGTGATAATCAAATGCTCTGGCAAATCCTCACGGCTGACTGCATAACCGTGGTTCTGGCTGGTGAAGTCTACTCGTCCTGTTGCGATTTCACGTACTGCATGGTTAAAGCCACGGTGACCAAACTTCATCTTGTAAGTCTTAGCCCCGTTTGCCATAGCGAAGAGTTGATGCCCCATACAAATACCAAAGATTGGAATTTTCCCTTGCACACCGCGAATCATGTCGAGTGCTTGTGGAACGTCTTCTGGGTTACCTGGTCCATTTGACAACATAACTCCGTCAGGATTAAGATGAAGAATTTCTTCTGCCGTTGTCGTGTATGGAACCACGGTCACATTACAGTTTCGCTTAGAAAGTTCACGTAGGATTGAGTGCTTGAGACCAAAATCCACTAGCACTACACTCAAACCAACTCCTGGGGCTGGATATGAAGTTTTAGTAGAAACCTGCTTGATATTGTCTGTCGGTAAGACTGTTGCTTGGAGCTGGTCCGTCACATGATCCATGCTGTCCCCAACATGGGTCAAGGTTGCACGCATGGTACATGCTTACGGATAATCTTGGTAAGAGCACGCGTATCAATTCCTGAAATACCTGGAATTTTCTTGGCTTTCAAAAATTCATCTAGCGTCATTTGGTTGCGCCAATTGCTAGCTCTACGTGCTTCTTCGAAAACAACAACTCCCTTACAAGTTGGAATAATGGATTCGTAATCGTCACGGTTAATTCCATAATTTCCTACCAAAGGATAAGTAAAGGTCAAGATTTGTCCATTATAAGACTGGTCTGTAATGGATTCTTGGTAGCCGGTCATCCCTGTATTAAAGACGATTTCGCCTGTTACATCAATATCTGCTCCGAAGGCCTTGCCTTCAAAAACTGTGCCATCTTCTAATACTAGAAGTCTTTTTGTCATATTTTCACCTCTCGTGGACGCTCACTGGCGTCTTTTAACGTCTTGTGTTTTAGTTGGCGTTTCTACTCGCCAGTACGGATTCTAAGATTGCCATTCGAACAAAGACACCATTGGTCATTTGTTGGACAATCCGTGATTTTGGTGCTTCAACCAAGTGATCTGCAATTTCTACATCACGATTGACTGGAGCTGGGTGCATGAGGATTGCTGTTTCTTTCAAACGATCGTAACGTTCTTGAGTCAAGCCGTGTTGGGCATGGTAGTCTTCTTTTGAAAAGACAGCTCCACTATCATGGCGTTCATGTTGCACACGGAGAAACATCATGACATCCACCTGATCAATAATTTCATCAATAGTTACAAACTGTCCATAGTCTGCAAACTCTTGACTTCTCCATTCCTCAGGTCCTGCAAAGAACAGTTCAGCTCCCAAGCGTTTCAAAATCTGCATATTGGATTTGGCAACGCGTGAGTGGTCCAAGTCACCTGCAATCGCAACCTTGAGCCCCTCAAAGTGACCAAATTCCTCATAAATGGTCATCAAATCTAGCAAGCTCTGGCTAGGATGTTGTCCCGAACCATCTCCACCATTGATGATGGAAGTCGTAATCGTCGGACTAGCAATCAACTCTCTGTAGTAGTCGACCTCTGGGTGGCGAATCACACAGACATCCACTCCTAAAGCAGATAAGGTTAAATAGTATCATAAAGTGTTTCACCCTTATTAACCGAACTAGTCTTCACATCAAAGTCAAGTCGTTCCAGCCCCAGTTTAATCTCTGCCACTTCAAAGGACTTATGAGTCCGTGTAGAATCCTCAAAGAAAAGATTGGAAACAATAGGATGGTCTTCATAAGGAAGCTGAGCACCGTTTTTAAACTCAATTCCTCGCTTGATCAATTTCATCACTTGATCGACAGTGAGGTCTTCCATGGACACCACATGGTTCAATGCTTGTTGATTTTCTGACATGGCTACTCCTTTAGCTTTCTAAGCTTCTTCAGTAATCAGAACTCTGTCTTGGCCATCAAGTTCTGCCATCTCTACGATGATTTCTTCAGAACGACTGGTTGGGATATTTTTCCAACGTAATCTGGACGGATTGGCAATTCTCTATGTCCACGATCGACTAGAACTGCTAAACTCACGCGCGCAGGACGACCATGACCGACAATATTATCAATAGCAGCACGGATAGTACGACCTGTATAAAGCACATCGTCCACCAAGATGACTTCACGGCCTGTCACATCAACAGAAACAAAAGAAGTATCTTCTCCACTTTTAACGTCATCACGGAAAGGTTTAGTATCCAATTCCACAACAGGAACTGAAAGATTTTCTAATTGCTCCAAACGTTCTTGAATTCGGTGGGCGATAAAGACACCGCGAGTTTTAATACCAGCCAAGACGATTTTATTCAAATCTTTATTGCGCTCGATAATCTCATAAGTAATACGCGTAATCGCTCGTTTGACGGTCAATTCGTCTACAACTTCTTTTGCCTTCATGACAAACCTCCAAAAAGAAAAGTCTCCTTAAACAAGGAGACTTGAAATGTATAGCCAAGCGAGCCCTACTGCAAACAGTATAGACTTCACCCTTCTACTTTATCATCACGCTCCTTGCCTGACTCACGGGACAGGTTTAAAGGAATATTTAGTTATCAATTAATATAGCACAAAGCAGACCTAAAATCAAGCAAAAACTTTTGATGCCCTAACTTATAAATTGCTAAAGTCATATAACTGTGGGTACTGGTCACACTCTGGATTTTTAGGATGACAAATAGCTCTTCCAAAATAAATCATGGCCTGATGGGCAACTAGCCACTGCTCAGGTGGCAAGATATCCATGACACGCTTTTCCACCTCAAGTGGTGTTGCTGACTTTTTGACGATATTGTGGTGTTTGCAAATACGCTCCACATGAGTATCCACTGCAAAGGCTGGAATTCCAAAGCCTACACTCATGACAACATTAGCTGTCTTGCGACCAACACCTGCCAAACTCTCCAATTCTTCACGTGTCTGAGGGACCTGACCATCAAAATCGTCTAGTAACTGTTGGGCACATTTTTTAAGGAATTTAGCCTTATTTCGATACAGGCCCAGACGAGAAATGTGTGAGGCAATCTCATTCTCTGTCGCAACAGACATGGCTTGTGGAGTTGGAAAGGCAGCGAAGAGACCTGGTGTGGCCTTATTTACCGCTGCATCCGTTGTCTGTGCTGACAACATGACCGCAACTAAGAGTTCAAAATGATTGGTAAAATCAAGACTGGGCTTGGCATCTGGAAAAAGGGCAATGATTTCTTCTAGCACTTTTCGTGCTCGTTTTTTGGATAAGACCATTACTCGTCTCCATCAAATAGTCCTTGTAAGCCAGCAAAAGGACTGTTTTCTTCTTTTTTGACAGCTTGTTGAGCCTGGTATTCTTCCTCCGTCATGATTTGCCAGTCATTTCCTGACACAAATCCTTGACCAGCCTCTTCTTCAGCCGTCAAGACCTTAATAGGAATGTTTAGTAAGATATTGTCTGACACGCTCTCAGCAAGGTCAAGTTCTCCATTTTCGATAGGCAAGACCAAATCATCGTCTAAAACTTCCTGATCTAGCTGGTTGGTTGCGCCTTCCATGAAAACTTCCGTTACTGGATAAGATTCAACTAACTCAACTGGCTGCATACTGCGACTTGAAGCAAGAACAATGGTATAAGATAGTTGATAATCTAAGAAATACATACGGTCTTCGTACTGTACTTTCCCAACTGCAAGGATATCTTTTACATCTAAAATTTCTTGATTGCGTGCACGCAGGTCTGCGGCTAGGTCTAACGTTTGTTCAAAATGCAAGCCTTCAGACTGCTTACGAATTTCTTGAATATTTAATTTCATACTTCCTCCATAAAGATTTACTCTCTTGATTATACCATGAAAAGCCTACAAATCAGCACACCAAACTTTGTAATTAAAAATCGATTTTTTAACATATTTACTATGATGTTTTTGTTTTTTAGTGCTATACTATAGGCAAGAATACATAATAGCAAGGAGGATGCTCACATGGAAAACAAAGAACTCATTACTAATGCAACCCAACTCCTATCCGAGTTAAATAAAAGCTACCAAAGCTGCAAACAAGGTACAGCAGATGATACTCGACTACAAGAGCTGCTAAACACTACTATAGAAGAGCTCAAAAAGCGGAAAAGTTGGACAACAGTATCTTAATCGACCTTGAGAAATTTTACCAACCTACCAGTCTTCTGATAGGCCTCGGTAGCCTAAAACTAAACGATCAAGCACGTACCGCTTGGCGCAACTATGATAAATTCCATTACGAGCATGTCAAGCACCTACTAACTCTTTATGTTATGGACCTGTTTTCGGATTTTAGAAATTAGAATTTCCAGTTTTCTGTTGACAAAATATCCTGAAAGGTATAGGATAGAGGTACTAATACTCGGAGGTAAGGGAGACATGAACAACTAAGTCTATCAAATAGAGAACCTTTATTTAGTAGATCTTGTTTTTGTCTCTTTTTGTGTACTCTTTTATGCTCTTTTTCTGGCATTTTATACTCAATGAAAATCAAAGAGCAAACTAGGAAGCTAACCGCAGGTTGCTCAAAGCACTGCTTTGAGGTTGTAGATAAGACTGACGAAGTCAGCTCAAAACACTGTTTTGAGGTTGTGGATAGAACTGACGAAGTCAGTAATCATATCTACGGTAAGGCGACGCTGACGTGGTTTGAATTTAATTTTCGAAGAGTATTAATAGAGTTTTTTTGACATAGACTTTGGCTCTACTAGGTAAAGTAGAGCTTTTTGTTATGCACTATTGACATTCTAGAAAGGGCAATCATATGATAAAAATCAATCACCTGATCATCACACAAAACAAAGATTTACGGGAACTTGTATCCGACTTAAGCATGACTATCCAAGACGGAGAAAAGGTAGCTATTATTGGCGAAGAAGGAAATGGCAAATCAACCCTGCTTAAAACTTTAATGAGGGAAGTTTTGCCTGATTTCACTATCAGGGGAGACATTCAGTCTGACCATCAGTCTCTGGCCTATATTCCTCAAAAACTCTCCGAGGAGCTGAAAAATATGACTCTACACGACTACTTCTTTTTAAATTCTATTGATTTAGACTACAGCATCCTCTATCGTTTGGCTGAGGAATTGCATTTTGATAGCGATCGCTTCGCTAGTGACCAAAATATTGGCAGTCTATCAGGGGGCGAAGCTTTGAAAATTCAGCTCATCCATGAGTTAGCCAAACCCTTTGAGATTCTATTTTTAGATGAACCTTCAAACGACTTAGACCTTGAGACGGTTGATTGGCTAAAAGGTCAGATTCAAAAGACCAGGCAGACTGTTATTTTCATTTCCCATGATGAAGACTTTCTTTCTCATACGGCAGATACTATCGTCCACTTACGACTGGTTAAGCACCGTAAAGAAGCGGAAACACTAGTAGAGCATTTAGATTATGATAGCTATAGCGAGCAGAGAAAGGCTAATTTTATCAAACAAAGTCAGCAGGCTGCCAACGACCAAAGAGCCTATAACAAAACCATGGAAAAGAATCGGCGCGTCAAGCAAAATGTAGAAACTGCGCTTCGAGCTACTAAAGACAGTACTGCCGGTCGCCTATTGGCTAAAAAGATGAAAACTGTCCTCTCTCAAGAAAAACGCTTTGAAAAGACAGCTCAGTCCATGACCCAAAAGCCACTTGAAGAAGAACACATTCAACTTTTCTTCTCGGATATACAGCCATTACCGGCATCTAAAGTCTTAATCCAACTAGAAAAAGAAAATTTGTCCATTGGCGACCGAGTTTTGGTTCAAGAACTACGACTAACTGTCCGTGGCCAAGAAAAAATCGGTATCATCGGGCCAAATGGTGTTGGAAAATCGACTCTGCTAGCCAAGTTTCAACAACTGCTTAGCGCCAAAAGAGAAATTTCGCTTGGTTTTATGCCACAAGATTACCACAAAAAACTGCAATTAGATTTATCCCCAATCGCCTATCTAAGCAAAACTGGGGAAAAAGAGGAACTGCAGAAAATCCAATCTCACTTAGCCAGTCTCAATTTCAGCTATCCAGAAATGCAGCATCAAATTCGCTCCTTATCTGGCGGACAACAAGGAAAACTCCTGCTTTGGATTTAGTCTTGCGCAAACCAAACTTTCTCCTGCTGGATGAACCTACACGAAACTTTTCTCCCACTTCTCAACACGAAATCAGGAAACTCTTTGCCACCTATCCTGGTGGTCTCATCACTGTTTCGCATGACCGTCGTTTCTTAAAAGAGGTCTGTTCAATCATCTATCGCTTAACAGAACACGGTCTGGAGGTCGTTAATTTAGTAGATTTATAAATTTGCAACATAGTAAAAATCCAGAGACGACCTCTGGATTCTTTTTTACATATGTTTCAAACGTTCAATCCGTTCTGAGATAGGTGGGTGGGTATAAAAGAGTTTTTGGAACCCTCCCCCCTTTCTTGGGATCATTGATATAAAGTGCACTGCTGGCATCATCTACAGGACGACTCATCGGTTTACTATTATCCAACTTACCTAGAGCATTTATCATTCCTTGAGGATTGCGCGTCAACTCAACACTAGAAGCATCAGCTAGGAATTCCCTCTGACGAGAAATAGCGAGTTGCACCAAGGTTGCAGCGAGAGGTGCCAGCACAATTGCAAGTAGGGAAACCACTAGCATAATGATTTCAAGACCATTTCCATCTCTATCATCGTCATTTCGTCTGCGATCTGCGCCACCCCACCACATCATACGACTGCCATACTAGAAAGCATGGTGATAGCACTAGCAAGGGCAACGGCAATAGTCGAAATTCGAATATCATAGTTACGGATATGACTGACTTCATGCCCCATAACAGCTTCTAGTTCTTCACGATTCATGATAGCTAGGAGACCTGACGTCGCAGCAACCGCCGCATTTTGAGGGTTAGAACCTGTCGCAAAGGCATTTAAGGCTGGATCATCAATGATGAAAACACGGGGCATAGGAATCTGAGCGACCATAGCCATATCTTCCACTACATGGTAGAGGTCTGGTGCCGTTTGCTCATCCACCTCACGCGCTCCATTCATGGACATGACAATCTCTGTCGATTGAAAAATCATGGACAAGGCATAGATAAAGCCGATAATCAGTGCGATAACCAAACCACCAATCCCAGATCGCATAAAGAGGTAACCAACCGCATAACCAACAAGAGCTAAGAGTAGGAAAAATACCAGCAACAAAATCCACGTTTTTCGTTTATTGCTTGCAATTTGATCAAACAACATCTTAGTCACCTAAACCGCTAAAATCAACTTTAGGCACTACCTTTTCCTCTTCTGGAGTTTGAAGGAAATCTGCTGCTTTAAATCCAAACATTCCAGCGATAATATTGCTTGGGAAAGTTTCTAATTTTACATTGTAGTTGCTGACAACACTGTTGTAGAGTTGCCGAGAGTAAGAAATTTTATTTTCTGTATTGGTCAACTCCTCTTGCAATTTTACAAAGTTTGCACTAGCTTTCAAATCTGGATAGCTTTCTGCAACTGCAAAAATACCTGAAACCTGACGAGTAAGGGCATCACTAGCTTTCATAGCTTCTGCTGGTGAAGTCGCTGCCGCCACTTGGTTACGCAGTTCTGCCACCTTTTCAAGGGTAGAACCTTCATATTTGGCATAACCTTTTACAGTTTCAATCAAGTTTGGCAAAAGGTCATTTCGACGTTTCAACTGAACATCAATCTGGCTCCAAGCCTCCTTTGTTTGCATACGATTCTTAACCAAACCGTTATAGCTAACAATCACAAAAAAATAACAATAAGAGCTAAAACTCCAAGAATAATCCAAGTCATTATATAAGTCCTTTCTGATTTTTAGATTAGTACCAGTATATCAAATTTTTTTAATGATTGTGGTAAAATAAGATGATATTAAAGAAGGAAATAACTATGAAACCAGAAACATTTTTACAACCTGCTTGCCGAGCAGAATCTTCCACTTTCGGACCAGCAAAAAAAACAATTTGAACGTTATTTTTGAACTCTTGGTCGAGTGGAATGAAAAAGATTAATTTGACGGCTATTACGGACAAGGAAGAAGTTTATCTCAAACATTTTTTTACGATTCGATTGCACCCATTCTGCAAAGCTTGATTCCCAATGAAACTATCAAACTTCTTGATATTGGAGCTGGAGCAGGATTTCCTAGTCTACCAATGAAAATCCTCTATCCTCAGTTAGATGTAACTATCATTGATTCTCTCAACAAGCGCATCAACTTCCTCCAACTTTTGGCTCAAGAACTGGATTTGGACGGTGTTCATTTCTACCATGGACGTGCAGAAGACTTGGCTCAAGACAAGAACTTCCGTGCTCACTATGATTTTGTAACAGCTCGTGCGGTTGCCCGTATGCAGGTTTTGTCTGAATTGACTATTCCCTACCTTAAAGTTGGAGGAAAACTATTGGCACTCAAGGCCAGCAATGCGCCTGAGGAGTTAGTAGAAGCTAAGAATGCCCTCAACCTCCTTTTTAGTAAGGTCGAAGACAATCTCAGCTACGCTCTACCTAATGGAGATCCGCGTTATATCACAGTGGTGGAAAAGAAAAAAGAAACGCCCAACAAATACCCAAGAAAGGCTGGCATGCCCAATAAACGCCCGCTTTAAATTTTTTAATAAAAAATATTTACAAAGTAAACCTCGCTCTTTTATTTCTAGGCTCGGAAAAAAATGATTTACAAAATCAACCTCGCTCCTTTATTTCCAGGCTCGGGAAAAAATGATTTACAAAATCATTTTTTTCTGCTATACTATCACAAGCAAAGGTTTTTAATGTCATCCCGTGAGGTGACGAAGACGCAGAAATACTTGAAACTCTTTAAAGTCTAGATTTTAGAGAAGTCTTACTCTGAGGGCCTATTGCTGTAAAATAATGGGCTCTTTTTTGATGCCCAAAAGTGAGGTTTATATGAAACAAGAATCAACTGTTGATTTGTTACTAGACGTTGACCAACGTCCTTCGGCTGGAAAAGGAATTCTCCTTAGTTTCCAACACGTTTTCGCCATGTTTGGTGCGACCATCTTGGTACCATTGATTTTGGGAATGCCTGTATCTGTTGCCCTTTTTGCTTCGGGTGTTGGAACACTCATCTACATGATCGCAACTGGTTTTAGAGTTCCAGTTTATCTAGGATCATCATTCGCCTTTATCACAGCTATGTCGCTAGCTATGAAGGAACTAGGAGGAGATGTATCAGCTGCACAAACAGGGGTTATCCTTACAGGTTTTATCTATGTCCTTGTGGCTGCTGGTGTTCGTTTTGCAGGTACAAAATGGATTGATAAACTCTTGCCACCAATCATCATCGGACCTATGATCATCGTTATCGGTCTTGGACTTGCAGGTTCAGCTGTTACCAATGCTGGTCTTGTAGCAGACGGGAATTGGAAAAATGCTCTTGTAGCCGTTGTTACTTTCTTGATTGCTGCCTTTATCAATACAAAAGGAAAAGGCTTCCTACGAATCATTCCATTCCTCTTTGCCATTATCGGCGGTTACCTCTTCGCACTAACTCTTGGCTTGGTTGACTTTACACCAGTTCTTAAAGCTAACTGGTTTGAAATTCCTGGTTTCTACTTACCATTTAGCACAGGTGGTGCCTTTAAAGAGTACAATCTTTACTTCGGTCCAGAAACCATCGCTATCTTGCCAATCGCTATCGTAACAATTTCTGAACACATCGGAGACCATACTGTTTTGGGTCAAATCTGTGGTCGTCAATTCTTGAAAGAACCAGGCCTTCACCGTACTCTTCTTGGTGACGGTATCGCAACTTCTGTTTCTGCTTTCCTTGGTGGACCGGCCAATACAACTTACGGAGAAAATACAGGGGTTATCGGTATGACTCGTATCGCTTCTGTCTCAGTTATCCGTAACGCTGCCCTTATCGCGATTGCCCTCAGCTTCCTTGGTAAATTTACAGCCTTGATTTCAACCATTCCAAATGCTGTACTTGGTGGTATGTCAATCCTTCTCTATGGGGTTATCGCCAGCAACGGTTTAAAAGTCTTGATCAAAGAACGTGTTGATTTTGGTCAAATGCGTAACCTAATCATCGCAAGTGCTATGTTGGTACTTGGACTTGGAGGAGCTATCCTTAAACTTGGTCCAGTGACCCTTTCAGGTACTGCCCTATCAGCTATGACAGGAATCATCTTGAACTTAATCTTGCCATACGAAAATAAAGACTAATAGTCTAAACATATCAAAAACGAGCATTTCCAATTACGGAAGTGCTCATTTTTCTTCTTTCTAAAAAAGGAAAGCCCTGCGACCTTCCTTTGTCTTACTTGCGTTTCTTCTTAGCTTTCTTCATTTTATTCGCCATGCGTTTCATGGACTGTTTCATAGCAAATTCACCGATTTTACCTTTTAGTCCACCACCAAACATCTGGCTCATATCTGGCATTCCTGCTCCTCCGAGAGCGGATAAGTCAGGCATACCACCTTGTCCCATCATTCCTTCAAGGGCAGACATATCCATTCCTCCCATATTTGGCATATTTTTAGGAAGGTTGTTTGGATTGATTCCCATCTGCTTCATCATCTTGTTCATGTCACCAGACATGACACCTTGCATGAGCTGTTTAGCTTGGTTAAAGTCTTTGATGAATTTATTGACTTCGACAAATGTATTTCCAGAACCAGCTGCGATACGACGGCGACGGCTTGGATTTAACAAATCTGGATTTTCACGTTCTTCAGGTGTCATGGAAGACACAATGGCACGTTTGCGAGCAATCTGACGCTCATCTACCTTCATGTTTTGAAGAGCTGGATTGTTGGCCATACCTGGAATCATCTTGAGCAAGTCTTCCATCGGCCCCATGTTTTGCACCTGATCCAACTGATCAATGAAATCATTGAAATCAAAGGTGTTTTCACGCATCTTCTCAGCCATTTCAAGGGCTTTTTGCTCATCGTATTCCTGAGAGGCTTTCTCAATCAAAGTGAGCATATCCCCCATACCAAGGATGCGGCTAGACATACGGTCTGGATGGAAGGTTTCGATATCTGTAATCTTTTCACCTGTACCAGTGAACTTGATTGGTTTTCCAGTAATGTGTCGAACAGATAGGGCTGCACCACCACGAGTGTCCCCATCAATCTTAGTAAGGATAACCCCAGTCACTTCCAACTGAGCATTAAACTCACGCGCAACATTGGCCGCTTCTTGACCAATCATGGCATCAACGACGAGCAGAATTTCATTTGGTTGAGCGAGTGCTTTCACGTCACGAAGCTCATTCATCAAAAGCTCATCAATCTGCAAACGACCTGCCGTATCAATCAAGACATAGTCGTTATGATTGGCTTGGGCTTGTTCCAAACCTTGACGAACAATATCAACAGCTGGTACTTCTGTTCCAAGTGCAAAGACAGGCACATCAATTTGTTGTCCAAGAGTTTTGAGTTGGTCAATGGCTGCTGGACGATAGATATCCGCCGCAATCATCAAAGGACGAGCATTTCTTCCTTCTTGAGTTTGTTGGCCAGTTTACCAGCAAAGGTTGTTTTACCAGCCCCCTGCAAACCAACCATCATGATGATTGTAGGAATCTTAGGTGACTTGATAATCTCCGCTGTGTCAGAACCTAAAACAGCTGTCAGTTCCTCATCAACGATTTTAATAATCTGTTGCGCTGGATTAAGGGTATCAATGACCTCATGCCCGACTGCACGCTCACGAACTTTCTTGATAAAGTCCTTCACAACAGGCAAGGCAACGTCGGCCTCAAGCAAGGCCAAGCGAATTTCTTTGGTTGCCTCTTGGACATCAGCTTCAGAGATTTTTCCTTTTTTACGTAGATTTTTAAAGACGTTCTGCAAACGTTCTGTTAAACTTTCAAATGCCATTTTTCTTCCTCTTATTCTCTATTATCAATGCTTGTTAAAATTTCTATCTGCTCCTGCAGAAAGTCATCCTTGGGATAGCGCTCCAAAATCTGGTCAAAAATCTGACTGCGGACAATGTAGTCCGAGTACATGTGCAATTTCATCTCATAATCTTCCAGAATCTTTTCTGTTCGCTTGATATTGTCATAGACAGCCTGACGACTGACACCAAACTCCTCAGCAATTTCAGCAAGGCTGTAATCATCAGCGTAGTAGAGTTCTATATAATTCATTTGCTTATCTGTCAAAAGCGCTGCATAAAATTCAAAGAGCGCATTCATTCGATTGGTTTTTTCGATTTCCATAACTTTTATTATACCACACATTACCCGACAGTCCAATGACCAATCCTAACTCCTTAAAAAGTCTGTTTGCTAGAAATAAACATGTGTCTTTTATAAATTAATGCTCTCCATTTTTAATTAATACAATTATTATTAGCCATTAATACTGTATTTATTTTCCCTCTTAATAAAGGCGTCTTCTCCACCTTCCAAAATATCACATACATGTTCCCTGATGTTGTATTTTTGAAGTATGAATTCAGATGTAGAATCATTATTACGGTTCTCTAAAGCACCATTTACATAATCAAACTTCTTACCATTTTGATTTGGAGAATTATCAGATTGCTGATTAGCTACAATAATATTTTCCGCATCACCAGATACAACTATATTAGGATTGTGAGTAACTATGATTATTTGTCGATTCTTTTTAGTTTTTTTGATGTATTTTGTCAATTCACTATATATTGCTCTGTTATCCAAACTATCTTCAGGCTGGTCAATTAATACGGGGATTTTACTATCTGAAAACTCTAATATTAATTTTAATACAATAAATGCTTTTTTCCCAGGTGACATTTGTTCAAATTTATCACCTTGATATTCAATCTCAAAACTATATTCGTAAAAATTAGTAGTGAAGAAATGTTCAATATGACTGAATTTGTCCCTATTTCCATTAAAGGCAAGACTATCCTCATAAAATACTGAATCGACAACTTCATCAAAAGAATCTATCATTTTTTCTATAAAATCTTGTTTCGAACGACCTCGAGCATTAATATAATCAAATTCAGACTCTAAATCAATTAATGAGAACTTGACCGAAATCTTTAAATTATCTCCATTATCATCTTCAATCTTGAAATTATCCAATAATTCAGTTCTAATATTAGAGTATTCCTTATATTTCGAAATAATCTCTTTTTGAATTTCTTCTGTTACTTTATCGAATTCATCCCTTTGTTTTTCAAATGCTTCAATTTTGGCTAAAATATCAACTTCATTCTTAATTAAAGAATTTAACCTCGCTATCTCTGAATTATTTTTCATTGCCTCAACACATTTCTTATATATGTCATCATTTTCTATGTCCGCAATTTTATTTTCACTAGCTTTGATTAGACTTTCTTTTTCTAACTTAATTATCCTAATTTCATGATCCAGTTGTGCTTTGACGGAATCATGCAACCGAGCTGTAATCTGACCAATTTTAACCCTTAAATCTTGAGACGGAGTAGTCGTTGTGGGAAAACTTTTAATCTCAAATGTAATTGGAAGAATGCTTGATACATATCGCAAGTCAGATTCATGAATCTCTTTTTGTGTTTTCAATAACTGCAATTCTTTGTTTTTATTTTCAAATAAATCTCTTTCTTGCTCCGTTATCTCACTAGCATTTAATAATTCTTTTTTCTTAGTTTCGTATGTTTTTATTCGATTTTGAGTAGCTTGTTTTTCTGCTTCTGGCTTAATTAGCTCATGAATATTTTTTTGGTTCTCTTTATAACTATCAAGTAACCCTCTAATTTCAAGATGTAGAGTAGTGCAATTTTGCTCATATTTCTTTAATTCAGAGTTCATTTCTTTGGATTGAATAATACTTCCTACCAAATCTTTAAGCTTCTTATTGTCTCTGGCTAAAGCAAACATATACTCTTGAGGTATATACTCTATCTGTCTGGAATTATCTTCTTGCTGGTCTTTCCAAATAATTTGAAAATCATCCATATTTTCAAAATAATATGAATCACCATTCAGTTCTCGTCCCAGCTTTTTAGCTATAGAATTTAGTAGAGTTGATTTACCAGTTGAGCGACCACCAATAATTGTATTTAGATTTTCGGATAGATAAATATCTTGACCGTTATATAGAATCTTATCAATGACAAGTTCATCCTTTTTGAGAGTTGGTTTTTCTTTCTCAACACTAATACGATATTCTGGTTCATACTTTATTTGTTCTAGACCATCAAAAGTTAAATCTGCTTTTACCCAAGAATATTTACTTCCTATTTGTTCCAAAGAGTGAGAATCTGAGGATTGAAGTAGCGGTCTTACATATGGTGATTTATCAAGCCAAAATTTCCTATCTACCAAAATATTATTGTGTTTACATTTTTTATCTTTACAGGTTGCTGGATTGTCACAACTTGAATGTATTAGAAAGTCTGAATTAACACAGATATTTTCATATACTGCACCATTTTTTTAGGGTCAGAATCGCTGGTAGCACTACCATGACCTCTTGAAAGAAACCCCTGTCAAAAAAACGCCCATTTAGCTCTTTATCATTATTTAATACTTTCAATAATTGACTTAAATCAATATTTGCAACATTTTCAATTTCGCTATTTGTTAAAGTATTAAAAAGATTTATTAGTGCTACCAATATTAGCCTTTTAATTGACCTAATAGATTTTTTTGATAATAATATCAGGCAATTTATTGTCAAAAAAATTATATGATAATCAAAAAAAGTTGGTCAGATTTATTTATATATGAAAGCCTAATTTCTAGATTTAAAAAAAGTTGCAATTCCTTCTTTATTCAATCTTTCCTTTAACTTAAAATCATTATCATTAAAGTTAAAATAATTAGTCAATCCAAGCGCAGAGATGCCTTCATCCTTTATCTTTTGAATGAATTTTTCTACATCTGGACTTCCATCAGACAGTTTATCAAACTGATTATTTAACACTGTATAGGGAGAATGAATATGTAAATCCCATTTTCTAAACTCTGAACCTCTTTGAATCATTGAATACAAACCTTTCTATATCAAATTATCTTATGTAAAACCCTATAATTACTCACATTTCCTACAGGCTATGCTAAAATTTCAGACACTATCTTTTCACGCCAGCCGTTTTCTATCCTGTGAAGTTCTATATCTGAAAAATCATCTAAATTATCAAAAATTTTCTGCTCACTAACCTCTCTATCCAAAATATTTATAATTTCTGGAATTGTCAAAGCAAAGATATTTAACCCTTTTACACTACCTTTTGTTAATGTGCCATTCAACTGAATAAATGATGTAGCTCTAAAAATATTAACTACATTATCGTCCACTTCATTGGCTACGAATATTGTTTGTAGTGGTTTATTGGTAGATAGTGCTAAATTTACAGAATGACGTATAACTGGCTCTAACTCACCACGCTTTTGAGTTGATTTATCCATTAATGTTGCTTCAAGTAAAAGCATTTTATCGCTATATTCAATCTCGATATCTCCTTTATTACCTCCAGCATGTGATAGCGGTAGGTTATCAGCGGAAAATGTCAACTGCATGGACTTTCTAAGTTGAAACTTCTTATCTGATATATAGTACCATGCAATAGCCAATATATATTCGAAAATAGTAGGAACTAAAGCATTATCCGTAACAAGCTCTTGAACTTTCTTATCATTTCTTTGAGAAATGAAACTCAAAATTTCAGATACTTTAGTGATATCAAATTCTTGTTCAACAAATTTCCTAAATTCTATTTCCTGCGTATCTTCTACAAATTGTTTGATATTTGAAATATCAGGAACGCCGAATTCTTCTGCAATCTGATTTTGTATTGCTGAAACTTGACTATGAGATAAGTCTAAAATATCCGATATACAAGTATCTTGATAGAAAGGACTCTTTATATTATTTTCGTATTCTTCATAACTTTCTTCTCCTGATATATTAAAATTTTCATTTAGTAGAGAAAAAAGTTTAGGAAAAATCCAAGGCTGACCAAGCGATACAACTCCTTGATTAAAACTGATTACTCCAGATAAAGAAAATATTCTTTTACACATATCACTGTATTCTTTAATCAAATCATTATGCTTAGACCATACAAATGAATAATATATATCCAAATATTGACCTGATAGCAATGGATTATCACTGTTTTTGGTTATAAAATCTTGAATAGAATCTTTATTTTTATACTTGAAAACAGCCTTACCATCTCCAAAAGCTTTCTTAATAGCATCTTGTTTAGAAAGACTCATCATTTCTTCAAATGACCGCTCTGTCTTTTTCTTCTGTAAATTTTTATAATTGAAAGAACAAAACTTTTATATTCTAAACTTTTATTACTATTCTTTCGATTTGGAAAAAGTTTTTTGAAGTTTTCATCCGAAAAATTTTTATTGCTAAACATTTTGCGAGCTTCATCCACTCTTTCAGGAATCAATATATGATTAGCGAACTCTTCATCTCTATACTGTTCAAAAGTTTTATTGTTATCATAAACAGATTGGTAATTATCGATAATCACTTTGATTTTTTCTTCTGAAAAGTTTGGCTTAATGCTTTCCACTATCCATAGAAAATCTCTAACAGGAACTTTGCTATATCTGTTCAAAAAAGCAAGAGCAAAACGGAAATTATAGAAGTATTTATCAGAGTTACCATCATATATACGAAGCTTCAATAATTGCCTAAAATAAACAAGATTATCAATTGTTAAACCAAAAAGCTCTTCTAATTTATCAAAAGCTTGCTCTGTTTCAGAAATATAATTTAACCCCACTTGAGATAATTTTCTATCATAGTTAATAAAACCCATCTTGACAAGAGCATTTGTTAGAGTTCTTCCTCTCTTGTCTAAACCAGTAATTTCGTTTCTATTCAAATTCCCAAAAAGGTTAATTCCATCCTCTGTTTCAACTTTTGCAAAATCGCTTAAAACTGATGAGTAAAAACTCGCTTGACTTTCATTGTTCCATCTCTGATTTGACTGATTATGCTTTTGAAGAGTTTTTAAAATCTGTTTGTAGATAGGGACAACTTCTTTAACGCGAATACTCGTATCACCCATATTAAAAATGCTTGTTGACTCTTTTAACCTCATATATCACCTTTCGCATTATAGTTTGTAATCAAGACTTCAACAGTATTACTCATTTTTGCCTTAGACTGATAATTACTATTATTGTAATGGTAATCTAATACATGTAAATTATACTTTGAAGCCCATTTCATCAATTCTTTATTTTCTTTATTGTTATGAATGACAACATTAGAAAGAGCAAAATAAGCTCCCTTATCGTTTATGCTATCTAAATACTTAAACAAATCCAAATCATCCTTTAATGTCCACGCACCATTTTCATTGTAAGCGGCAGTAGTAATGCGATAAGGAGGATCTGCATATACAAAATCTCCTTTATTTACTTGATTCATAGTTTTACGAAAATCACAAGATTGGATAACAAAATTGTAATTTTGTAAACCTTGAATGAACGTAATTAGTTTAGATTTCATATTAGCGTTAAAATCACGCTTACCTACAGGAAGATTGTACTCTCCTTTATTATTAAATCTTATTTGATTGTTAAAACCAAATACAATTAATAGATAAAATAACACTTCCTTATCAAATTTATTATAATTTTTCTTATTGTAGTCTTGACGAAGTTTTAGAAAAGCTTCTTTATTATACGACCCCAGTCCTGTAGAGCTGTTTACACCGTAGTGAGCATAGCTATATTTCTGTGTGTTCGAAAGTTTATAAAATTCTATAGCTTTCTCTACTTTATCCAAAAAAAATACCGTTATATCTTTTTTTGACTTTTCCAAATATTTATAAAAAAATCAATTACTTCCTCACTTATATCATTGATGATATACTTTTTTTCGTTTTTTTGATTTATTAATATTAGCAAGATTAACTGCCACTCGTTGCTCCACCAGAGAATAAATCAATAAAATTATTGTAGCTTTCAGGAAAAAAAGAGGTAATAACTGAGGGAGTAATTTATACTTTCCTCCAGTATAGTTAAGAGCGCTCTTAATTAACTTTTTTTCTTTTTTTTTCTCTGGAGAAATTATGCATAAATATAGCAATTCCTTATGATTTTCAATTTTAGACTTACCAGTTGTGAACGGTGAGAAATCAGTTTCAAATACTTGAACCTTACCTCGTTTTGATAAAATCTCAATTATTTCTTCGTTTGAAATTTTAGCATTTGAACGGGAATTCCCTTTTTTATTCATATTGTTATAGCTAACCAATATATACTTAGCATTAATGTTTAGAATTAAATCTTCAAAAGCTTGAGGAGCTTTACTTTTTGTATAATCCGACCCTTTTTCTGAACGATTGACTGCTTTTTTTGCTACACCTTCTACGTCTGGTTTTTTCCATTCAGCAATATTTTCTAAAACATGGTAGGCATTTTCATAGCCACGGGAATTATATGGAGTATCAATATAAACAAGATCTGCATAAATTTCTTTAACTAATTTATTGGCATCTTTATTATAAATTTCATTCTGTTTGTTTTCATTATACTCAGGGACTCTTAAATATATTTCCTTGCAAGAATCAATTTTTTTCCTATAAGCGTCATAATGACCTACAGTATTAGCCACTTTATCCATAGCATACAATAGACTGGTTAGTAACATGAAATATTCTCTCTGGTTACCAGATTTATATTTTTCAATTTCTTCACGAATTGAGTCAATCTTTCCAGCATTTTCTTCAGAAAAGTAAGCACCACCAAAATTCTTAGAAACATAGCCTTTTTTAGGGGATAAATTATTTAATTCATCAATTATATGAGAAACTTTATGAATGTCTACATTCTCATTCGAAAACCAAGTTTGAAAAGAAACAAAGTTGCTATAGAGTATATCATTCACTATAACTTTTTTATTCTGTTTTCTAAATAAGTCTGCAACAACACCTGTTCCACCAAATATATCCGCCACACTATCGATACTTCCAGTATTTTCTGATACTGTCTTTAATATGAAATCAAGCATCTTTTGTTTACTTCCAAGATAGCGGCGATTTCCTATTTTTAATGTCTCTTTATTTGAAACATAATATTTTGCAGGAATTTCTTCTGAAATCACTCTCACAATCTCTTTTTCATTTTCTTCTTCCCATTCATAAGCAGAACGATTATTTTTTCGAGGTTGAGAAATTATTCCTTTTTGCATCCAATTATTCAATGTCTGTCTTGTTATACCATATTTATCGGCAATTTCTTGTGTTTTCAGCATCTAGGCATCCATCTCCTTTTACAGTAATGAGTATACCATATTTGAGAGGATTATCCAACCAATAGTCTTAGGTAAAATAAAGAAAAAGAGACTAGTACAAAACTAATCTCTGTGTACATAACAATAAAACTGCTGTATGAAATTTGGATATTATCCCCAATCTACCACACTAGGAAGCCAATCCAAGAAGATAGCTAGCTAAATTTGAAATTTGAAAAAGACATGAGCCTAGCCCCAAGTAATTTCTAATTGATAACTGGCAAAGGGATGTCCTTCTTGATTTTGTAGTTGATAATCTAGTTCAATCTTTTGCCCATCAACTTGATAATGGCTCGTTTGGATGATAAACTCCTGCATACCCATAGGTGTAGGAATATAGGCTAAACTATCGCTATCCTTTAGAAAGCGCATAATGGTCTTGGGATTGGAAAATCGACTCATCACAAGTTCTTGACCCTGAAATTTAATAACCACTTTTTCCTTTTCCTCATTATAAAAAAGCAGGTAGCTATAATCTCCCTTTTCATGCACTCCTACGTCATAAAGCTGGTCAATCACTTCCAACTGCTCATCAAACTGAATTGTATTTCGCATCCGAATCTTCACATCAGGCCCTCTTTCTTGTCTCTTGTCCTACTATTTTACCAAAAAGAGCAGGATTTTGCTATAATGGTCATATGAACGAAAAAGTATTCCGTGACCCAGTTCACAACTACATCCATGTCAATAATCAAATCATCTATGACTTGATCAATACAAAAGAATTTCAACGTTTGCGTCGAATCAAGCAACTGGGAACTTCCAGTTATACCTTCCACGGTGGGGAGCACAGCCGCTTCTCCCACTGTCTAGGAGTCTATGAAATTGCACGACGGCATCACAGAGATTTTTGAAGAGAAATATCCTGAAGAATGGAATCCTGCCGAATCACTCCTCACCATGACCGCTGCTCTCCTACACGACCTTGGACATGGTGCCTACTCCCATACTTTTGAACATCTCTTTGACACAGATCACGAAGCCATTACTCAGGAAATCATCCAAAGTCCTGAAACGGAGATTCACCAAGTCCTGCTACAAGTGGCGCCAGATTTCCCAGAAAAGGTTGCTAGTGTCATCGACCATACCTATCCTAACAAGCAGGTCGTGCAACTCATTTCTAGTCAGATTGATGCGGACCGCATGGACTATCTCTTGCGCGACTCCTATTTTACAGGAGCATCCTATGGAGAATTTGACCTGACTCGCATCCTCCGAGTCATTCGTCCTATCGAAAACGGTATTGCCTTCAGCGCAATGGCATGCATGCCATCGAAGACTACGTCCTCAGTCGCTACCAGATGTACATGCAGGTTTATTTCCACCCAGCAACACGCGCCATGGAAGTTCTCCTACAGAATCTTCTCAAGCGCGCCAAAGAACTCTATCCTGCGGACAAGGACTTTTTTGCACGAACTTCTCCACACCTCCTGCCTTTCTTTGAAAAAAATGTGACCTTGACTGACTATCTGGCTCTGGATGATGGTGTGATGAATACCTACTTCCAACTCTGGATGAACAGTCCTGATAAGATTCTTGCAGACTTGTCGCAACGCTTTGTCAACCGCAAGGTCTTTAAATCCATTACCTTTTCACAAGAAGACCAAGACCAACTCGCTAGCATGAGAAAATTGGTCGAGGATATTGGCTTTGATCCCGACTACTATACTGCTATTCATAAGAACTTTGACCTCCCTTATGATATCTATCGTCCCGAATCTGAAAATCCACGGACACAGATTGAGATTTTACAAAAAAATGGTCAACTGGCAGAACTCTCTAGCCTGTCTCCCATCGTCCAATCCCTTGCTGGCAGTCGCCACGGAGATAATCGTTTCTATTTCCCAAAAGAAATGTTGGACCAAAACAGCATCTTCGCAAGCATTACCCAACAATTTCTACACTTGATTGAGAACGATCATTTTAACCCAAATAAAAACTAGAAGAGGAAATTTATGAGTATTAAACTAATTGCCGTCGATATTGACGGAACCCTAGTCAACAGCCAAAAGGAAATCACTCCTGAGGTCTTTTCTGCTATCCAAGATGCCAAAGAAGCTGGTGTCAAAGTCGTCATTGCAACTGGCCGCCCTATCGCAGGTGTTGCCAAACTTCTGGACGACTTGCAGTTGAGAGACGAGGGTGACTATGTGGTGACCTTCAACGGTGCCCTTGTTCAAGAAACTGCTACAGGCCATGAGATTATCAGTGAATCCTTGACCTATGAGGATTATCTGGATATGGAATTTCTCAGTCGTAAGCTCGGTGTCCACATGCACGCTATTACTAAGGATGGTATCTATACTGCCAATCGCAATATCGGAAAATACACTGTGCACGAATCAACCCTCGTCAGCATGCCTATCTTCTACCGTACACCTGAAGAAATGGCTGACAAGGAAATCGTCAAATGTATGTTCATCGATGAACCAGAAATCCTCGATGCTGCGATTGAAAAAATACCTGCAGAATTTTACGAACGCTACTCCATCAACAAATCTGCTCCTTTCTACCTCGAACTCCTTAAAAAGAATGTTGACAAGGGTTCAGCCATCACTCACCTAGCTGAAAAACTAGGATTGACCAAAGATCAAACCATGGCTATCGGTGACGAAGAAAATGACCGCGCCATGCTGGAAGTCGTTGGTAACCCAGTTGTCATGGAAAATGGAAATCCAGAAATCAAAAAAATCGCCAAATACATCACTAAATCTAATGATGAATCTGGCGTTGCCCATGCCATCCGTACATGGGTACTGTAAAATAATTTGAATATAGAAAAAGCACTCCAGAAGTTAGAGATACTGTACTGACCCCAAAAGTTAGACAGAAAAAATCTTACTTTTGGGGTGCAGTTTAAAATTCAGTATTTTTGGTTTCTAGTTCTATCCCCTCAATAATTATTAAATCTGAATTAGATAGTACATTATGTAAAACCTTTTTCAATTTTTTATTTTACTACGAATTAATATTATTTTTCAAGTGATAATTGATCCACTAATCTTCCTTTATAAATATTGCAGTTCTTTTCTTAGTTAGCTTTTTTTCATAACTCTTTATAAGAATAACCAATAAACTACTTAGTAATCCCAAAATAACTAGACTTAATCTCGGGTTTAAAAGCCAATTAAAATAAGCGGCCAATATCCCTCCAAAAGGTGCAAAAATGGTAGCTATTACAAAAGAACTAGAAAGTATCTTTCCAATATTATACACAGTACTTTCTTGTTGCTGTATTGTTGTAATTGAGACAGAAGCTATTGTAATTAGTCCACTCAAAATTGAATAACAAATTCCAAAAAATATCCAATTTTCTACCATCCCACTTGCCATAATGACAAGTGGGATGGTTGCCATTGATATATTCATCAAGATAAAGGCATCCTTCTTATTCAAAAAAGTAGAAAGAAAGGTTACTGCTATCAAACTTCCAAATCCAGCAATTGAGTAAACAATCCCAACAAGACTATTTGATAATTTTAATTGATCCTGTAAATAAAAAATAATCGTTGCATTGAAACCTAGCATAGCAATATTCACAACAATAGTAAAGAGTAAAGAAATCCTCAACTTAATATTTGTAAAGTTCTCTTTAAAACCTACAAAAATTTCTTTTATATCATCATTATCATTCTCCTTGTGTTCTTGATCTGGAATATATGAAATTAGTATTGAAAAGAAATAATAACAAGAAAGAAGTACTATTTATAAAAAAATACTATTAATATTAAACTTTAACATTAATACCCCTGCTAGAGCTGGAGAAATTAATTTTGAAATAGTTCGTACACCTTGAAATTGAGAATTATATTTTTTTGTAATTCTTCCTTCTCAAATAAAGCAGGAGTAATGACTGAGAATCCTGTTTGAAAAAAAGTGTCGAAAAATAAAAGGTATCAAAAAAATGCAATAACATAGTAAAAAAATATAGAAACTGAATATTTAGATAATATCGGTATTACACTACATAATAATGCAGGTATTAATGTAGACCATAATAGTATTTTTTTCTTATTGAAATTATCTAATAAGTAACCCATAACGAATCCCAACAAGAATTGAGGTAACAATTCAATAATCACCATTCCTCCCATTGCAAAAGACGAATGAAATTCTTGGTAAATTAAGATTGGAAAAGCAATTTTCTGAAATCTATCTCCAACATTTGATATAAATTCACCAAAAGTTATTGTATAAAACGTTTTCTTGTTAATATCCAAAATGTCCCTTCTTTCTAGTTAAACCACGATGAATATCACTTTTTATTAAATCGGTAAGACTTATTCCAAACCTCTTTGCAAGAGTTGGTACCTCACTATTTTCACTTAAACCATACATAGTTTCTAACTCAATGAAATATACATCCTCACTAGATACTCTAAAATCAAGATAAAGACATCCTTCTTATTCAAAAAGTAGAAAGAAAGGTTACTGCTATCAAACTTCCAAATCCAGTAATTGAGTAAACAATCCCAACAAGACTATTTGATAATTTTAATTACGTCCATTTTTTTCTCTCATTAATTGGACATAGCCCTTTGTTTCTATTTTTGAATTTAAAAACGAGAACTCTCCGCACATTTTATCATAAAAATTACTATAATCTTCTTTTGAAAAATCTCCTAAAATCTCTATCTCAAGATAAAACCCAAGACCATCAATCTTATCTAGATTAATCGTTTTATTTTTCTAATGCATCATGATAAGTCTTTCTATATTTACTTATTGTAAAAAAATATTTGAAAAAAACCATCTTGCAAGATATTCCTTACAAATTCTAATTTTTTTCAGATTCTAACTCTATTTCACTTTCACTCCACATTCCTTGTTTTATCGTATCTTTTCTTGTGAAAATACTTGCTCTATTATCATCTTCTTGGCGAATTCTGTAGATAAAGCTACCTACCTCATCATTTTCAAATTCTCTTCCTTTTGTTTTAAAATATTCATCGACTTGCTTATTTTCACTCTTAAATTTATAAGATTTTTCTAAATATGAAATAGCATTATTATAATCTCTCTCATTGTTTAGTTCAAATCTAACTTCTAATTCATTCATTAAGTTTACCTCTCAATTCTTCAAAGGCTGAAGTCTCTTTACATTCACTCAGTCTATAGTAAGTTTCTGGAGATGTTTTATGGACACAAAGCCTAATATTTTCTTGCACTCATTTTAGCACTTCAATATAATACTGTCAACATTTTTGATAATATTTTTTTATTTATTTTTATTAGATACTTATTTGTATTTTTGGGTTCAAAAAAACGATGCTTAATTGAACATCGTCTTTACTATTCTGTTATATCTGCAATGTAATGCTCAATTTTAAGAGCCATTGACATATTTCCCTCAAGCTTATATAGAAAATAAGCCGTTTCAAAGTACTCTTTTACTGCAACTTTAGAAGAAAAATTCTTACTGACATTTCCCATCAATAAATACAAATCAGCCAAAAGATATGTTGTTCTATACGTCTTACATTGCTTTATCGTATCTGTGATTTTTGTAATAGCTTCTTCAGTATTATTCTGCAACCATAGGTAGCGACAAACATTATAATTAAATTTAATAGAAAGGTTTAATTCTTCAATTGTGTTTAACTTGAGTTGATTTACTTGATACTCTAACTTTTCTCGAATTTCATTAAAACTTTCTAAATCTTCAATATCATAATAAAAATTAAATAGAGTATTTGCAACTTGAAGGTAGGTCAAGTCAATTACACTTAACTGAGACAGTACCTTCTCCAATCTTGCCACAGCCTCCTCTTTTTGCCCGTAGAAATAAAAATCTATAAGAGATTTTATCCACTCCATATAAAATTTATTTACTAGAGACAAGCGATGTACCTTTACACTCTCTAATTCATATATATATTTCAAAGACTCATAATTTCGATTTGTGATAAATGTCTGGGCTAAGTTTTTAAACTCTGATAACTCATCAATCTCTTCTACAATCTGCTCATTAAAAAAATAATCTATACTAACTTTTAACTTCTTCGACAGAGCATATAAAAAGTCTGCTCCTGGAGTAAATTCTCCATTCTCTAATCGACTAATCTGTCCCTGTTTACATATCCCCTCAGCCAATTCTCGCTGAGACATTTTTAATTCTTTTCGTCTATTTTTTAATCTTGTTGCTAAAAGTGTGCCCACGTTTGCATTTTTCCTTTTTCTATTCGATTTCAATTTCAATTGTAACATGATTAAATTCTAAATACAAATTAACAAAACAAAAAATACAAATTATATATAAGCAATGACTAGATAGGTTATTTTTGAAAACCTATCCCTTCTTCTTTTGAGATTTTCTTACTCAAACGATTGATAAACGTATTCACTTTAAATGGATTAGATATTAGACTATCATGTTTAAATTTTGTTATTGATATATTTAACAGACCAGAAATAATCTTTTACAACATATCAAATTCAGGGGAACAATAACGATTTTCCCCATTTTTTAGGCTCTCTATTTCATAACAATCAATTCTTTTTGTCACATACCTTAGCCCGAAAAATCCACACCAAATCTTTTTGAAAGCTGTTTAAAGCTTTGTACTTACTTTCTGAGTTTATAGATCTGAACCTTTACCTCATTTGTCTAATCCCATAATATAAATAAGGACATTCTAATAAAGGAAGTCCTTATCTTTCCTATTTAATTGGTCAAAATTATTTTATCCTTTTACTAACATTCATTCTCTTACTAAATCATACTCTTTATCAATAACCCTCTTTTAGAGTATGTCCGTAAGTTTGAATAATTTGTTGTATATCTTTATGCCTTAGTAATCTTGAAACAGCCTATATATCAACACCTTTTGATAATAAATGTGAACCGTAAATATGCCTTCCTGCTGTTGCTATCATGGTTTGACTACCTATCCCAAGTTCGGATAAAAATACTTTCAAGCATTTATTCAATCCATAATTTGTAGAAAGTTTATACCTTCTATCACAAAAGACCAAATCATATTTCTTTAATTCTTCACGATTATAAAGAACCTTATCTTGTTCCTCTTTCAATGCATCCAATACAGATATTAAATCTTCATCAATAAGAATTTCTCTTATGGAAGTATTCGTTTTTTGAGAAACAAAATTTGTCGATTTCTAGCAAATCTTCCATACGTTTTTATAGTTTGTCTTTCTGAAAAATAATATTTTCTATTTTATAATTCACCTTCTAATTCTCTTATAATCGAATATACAGATTCTTTCGTTTTGGGAACAGATTCCTTCAATATACTCTCTACAATTTTTAAAATTTAAGTTGGAATAATTATGATAAATAAAATTTCTAAAACCTTTTTATCTGAATCCAGTTTATCCTATCTGAATACTTCTGTTTTACTTCCTCTGATAATTTGCCTATCGATAACTGTTCTCCTACTTAGCCTAAATTCATAGCGATAGAATCAACTACCATATCATCATCTAAAGGTAAATTATATCATTTTGCTTTATCCAAAACAGCAACAGCCTTATCAAGATATAAAACCATATCCTTCAAATATGCTATATCAGTTTCAAGAGATTGACTTCTCATAAATAACCTCTCTATCATTCAAAAAATTTTTCTTGACTAACTTCCCAATATTTGTTTTTGGAGAAAGTAAATCACTAACCAATAGAATATCTATATTACCATCAAAAATAGTTAAAAGCCTACCATATACATCAAAATATATCGAATCATCCTCTAACTCCAAAGCAATATCAACATCACTCTTTTCATCAGCTTCACCTCTAGCATAAGATCCGAATAGATATATTTTAGACAAATCATACTGTTTAGCAATAGGAACAATTTTTTCCTTTATCTGATCTATTGTATAAACCATAACCGAACCCCTTTAGATTATATCTATCCTCACTTTTATTTCACCTTACTCAGAATCAAGTTTAACTTCAAAAGGAATACTTCTTGTCAACACACTCTGTTTTAAAAATAACTTCACAGCAGTTGACATATCAAACCCCAACTCATTAAAAATTGCAGTCGCTTCTTTTTTCAATTCATCATCTACTCTTACAGCAATTTGTGACATAGCATTTCTCCTTTTCTTCTTGTATATCTATTGTATCACTCTTACCAATACATATCAAACTTATTCCCTAATAAATATAGTCTTTAAATTTAAACTTGCAACTTCTTCTCTAGTGCTTGTGCCAAAACTTCTGAATAGTTAATCTTTTCTCGATCAGCAAGACGAACTAGCCATTCAGGAACGGTCACGTTCTTCCTAATTGCCTTATTACTTCTCACAAAAGGCGCAGGATCTACTTGAATCATTGATACAAAACCATCTGAAACTTCAATTTTTAAAATATCACTTGGAGTAGGCAACGCCAGCCCTTCATCGATATAAGATGCTAAAACATTTTCAAGCATTTCACGAGCATTTTTCATTGCTTCCTCAATATTTTTTCCTTCTGTACCACCACCAAATTCTGGAAATTCTACCCAATATCCTGTTCCCTCTTTATGAAATATAGCCGGATACGTTTTTAACATTCTACTACCTCCGATGTAAAAAGACTTAGGAATGTAAAACTTACAACCCTAAATCTTTGAGAATCTTTCTTTCCAATCCCTTTCCCAAATCTTCATTTCCATGAACTGGAATCGTGACAAGATAAGAAAAACCCTCTTTCTTAAAATGATGATGACTTCCTCTTTGACGAACTTCAACCCATCCATTCTCAAGAGCTAGTTTCACCATTTCTTTACCTGTAAGTGGCATATATTATTGTTACCTCCTTACACTTACTATTATACGCATTATGTGTATTAATGTCAAATTAAAACAAACCACTTTTTTTCTCAATAACTACAAAATAAAATAGACCAGCTTCCTGATCTACTTTATTCTATATTCATTGACTTTTGCTCAAAATTTGGTCAAAAAAGACAAAAAATACTAAATTATTTTTAAAAATGAACTTGTGATAATTGCCTTCAAATAAACATTTTGAATTTTCTTTGTCTTTCTTTACATTTCTAAAAATGCCCCCTGCAGGAATCGAACCTGCAACTACTCCTTAGGAGGGAGTTGTTATATCCATTGAACTAAGGGAGCTAGATAAAAACTCTGCTGAAGAAGCAGAGTTTTTTAGTCGAATTAACGACGGATTTCTTTGATACGAGCTGCCTTACCTTGAAGTGCACGCAAGTAGTACAATTTCGCACGACGTACTTTACCGTAACGAACAACTTCGATTTTTTCAACACGTGGAGTGTGAATTGGGAAGATACGCTCAACACCTACACCGTTAGAGATTTTACGAACTGTGTAGTTTTCTGAGATGCCAGCACCTTTACGTGCAATAACAACACCTTCAAAAATCTGGATACGTTCACGGTTACCTTCGACAACTTTCGCGTGTACACGAACAGTGTCACCAGGACGGAATGATGGGATATCTGTACGAAGTTGACCTTCAGTCAAGCTTTGGATTAATGGATTCATTTTATTCTCCTATCTTTGTCAATCTTGAGGAAACTTCCTCAGCGGATAAACTGTATTTTTGTGCGTCCATTACACACAAGATACAGTTTACCAAATTTCCACAAAAAAGTAAAGAAATTTATAGCAGAATTCCTAAAAAAATCGCAACCAAACCACCTAGGTAGGTCAAAGTCAGGTAAGAATAAAAAACCTTCTTATCACTTAACAGTCTTTGAAGTTCATCATTCAAGGTCGAAAAAGTTGTCAAACCTCCACAAAATCCAGTTGCTAGAATAGCATAGACTTCCTTAGACTCCACATGATTGTAGAATAATCCAATCAAAAAACAACCTAGAAGATTGGCTATTAGCGTTCCGAGTGGCAATTTAGAAGCTTGATTATAGCGGGAAAAGAAATAGCGCACTAAAGCTCCGAAACCACAAGCAATTGCAAGATAGACGATTACCATTTCTTCCTCCCTAAATAGTAAGCTAAAAGCAGTCCTCCACCGATGCTCAAAAGCAAATACAGAACTAAACTAAGATAACGCCCTGTATCAAGCAGTTTCACAACATCAAGCATGAGACTAGAAAAGGTTGTTAAACCTCCGCAAAAACCAGTCCCCAGAGCTAAAATAACGCCTTTACTGGTTCCCTTATAGACCAAATAACCCTTGACAAGATAAACCAAGCAGAAAATGCCTAGATAGTTAACAAGAAGGGTTCCCCAAGGAAATTCAGGACTGGCTGGTAACCAAGTAGAAACCAGGTAGCGAACCAGTCCGCCCAACATGGCAGCTAGAAAAATCCCTAGCGGATAAAATTGTTCTTTTTTCATTTGATATTTTGATCCTGATAATCACGCGAACGTTTGAGTATGTCAGAAAAAGTCGCGACAATAGTCTCCTGATAGCGCTTGTCCTCTACACGATTTCTGACCTTTTCAAAAATAACTGCTTCTCTCTTGGTATCTAAAATCGGTTTCCCTGAAGCCTTCTTATAAGCGACAACCTCTTCAACTAAATGCATTCTTTCTTCTAACAGTTTGACAATTTGGTCGTCGATTTGATCAATTTCTTGACGAATAATATCTAAATCCATACAGTCTCCTCCTTTATTTGAATTATTGTATCAAAAAGCCATCAAATAGGCTAGTAAAATCCCAACTCTCGATAAGAAAAATGCACTGATTGATTACATCAGCGCACTTTTATACTTATCCTACTTTAGCAGCCAATTCTTCTGCGAATTGTTCCAAGCGTTCAATGTCTTCTTCCTCAGCAGAGAGATCAACTTTGACACATTCTGAACCTTTCCGCTCCTGTTGACACAAAAACACGGTCAAAGTCATCAACAGCTTTACAGAATTCATCGTAGAAGGTATCTCCTGAGCCGACCACTCCGTAGATTTTGCCATTCAAATTGAGATCAGCTAAATCTTCGTAGAAGTCCATCATCTCATCTGGCAATTCACCATCACCATAAGTATAGGTCGCAACGATAGCGATGTCAGCTTCCAAGAAGTCTGAAGCGTCAACCGTTGTACATTCGTCAACATCGACATCCAAGCCCAAGTCACGTAATTTGTCTGCTACAATATCTGCAATTTCTTCGGTATTACCGGTCATACTGGCAAATACAATTTTTGCTAATGCCATATCGTCCTCCTCAATTTATCTTTCTCCATTATATCACATCTTTTTCATTTTAAAAATAAAAATTCTTGTGCTACAATGAAATGAGAAAGAATTGAGGTTATTTATGGAAATTTGCCATCAAATTTTAGAAAAAATCAAAGAATACGACACGATTATCATTCACCGTCATATGAAACCAGACCCTGATGCCTTGGGAAGTCAAGTGGGCCTGAAAGCCTTGCTGGAATATCATTTCCCTGAAAAAACCATCAAAGCTGTAGGTTATGATGAACCAACTCTTACTTGGATTGCTGAAATGGATCTTGTTGAAGATAGTGTCTACCAAGACGCCCTTGTTATCGTCTGTGATACGGCGAATACTGCTCGTATCGATGATAAACGTTATAGTCAAGGTGATTTTCTCATTAAGATTGACCACCATCCAAATGATGATGTCTACGGTGACCTATCTTGGGTTGATACTAGTTCAAGCAGCGCTAGCGAGATGATTACCCTATTTGCCCAAACAACTCAACTGGCCTTGTCAGATCGAGCTGCTGAGTTGCTCTTTGCAGGAATTGTTGGTGATACAGGTCGCTTCCTCTACCCTTCTACGACTGCACGGACTCTTCGCCTAGCTGCCTATCTGAGAGAACATAACTTTGACTTTGCGGCTCTCACTCGTAAAATGGATACTATGAGCTACAAAATTGCTAAACTTCAAGGCTACATCTACGACCATCTGGAAGTGGATGAAAATGGTGCAGCTCGTGTTATCCTGAGTCAGAAAATCTTAAAACAATTCAATGTTACTGATGCTGAAACTGCAGCCATTGTCGGTGCACCTGGACGTATTGACAGTGTGAGTCTCTGGGGAATTTTTGTGGAACAGGCTGATGGCCACTACCGTGTTCGCTTACGCAGTAAAATCCATCCTATCAATGAAATTGCCAAGGAACATGATGGTGGAGGCCATCCTCTAGCAAGCGGTGCTAATTCCTATAGCCTAGAGGAAAACGAAATCATCTACCAAAAGTTAAAAAACTTGCTTAAAAACTGATAAAATACTTGCCAAACTTTTCAGAATCTGATAGACTAGTATGGTAACAATCTATGGCTCGCAAAGAGACCATGGCAGAAAGGAAATATTGCAAAATGAAAAAAGATATCCATCCAGAATATCGCCCAGTTGTCTTCATGGACACAACTACTGGTTACCAATTCCTTAGCGGTTCAACAAAGCGCTCTAACGAAACAGTTGAGTTCGAAGGCGAAACTTACCCATTGATTCGTGTGGAAATTTCATCAGACTCACACCCATTCTACACTGGACGTCAAAAGTTCACTCAAGCAGATGGACGCGTGGATCGTTTCAACAAAAAATACGGTCTCAAATAATGATAAAAAGGACAGTTTCGGCTGTTCTTTTTTATTTCTTGAAATCAACTGCTGTTTTCATGTTCCAAACTCGTACTCTTCGAAAATCTCTTTGGTAATTTAATGTTAGGGAATTTATACTAACAATAGACTTTTAGCCTCAAAATTGATAAAATAAAAAAGAAAATAAGATAAAAGGAAACTGTAAATCACCATGATGAACATGCAAAACATGATGCGCCAAGCACAAAAACTTCAAAAACAAATGGAACAAAGCCAAGCTGAACTTGCTGCTATGCAATTTGTTGGCAAATCTGCTCAAGACCTTGTTCAAGTGACCTTAACAGGTGACAAAAAAGTTGTCAGCATTGACTTTAATCCAGCTGTCGTTGATCCAGAAGATCTTGAAACTCTTTCTGATATGACTGTTCAGGCCATCAACTCTGCTCTTGAACAAATCGATGAAACGACTAAGAAAAAATTAGGTGCTTTCGCTGGAAAATTGCCATTCTAAGCATAAGAAAAACAAGCATTCGAGAGAATGCTTGCCTATCGTGGGAGGAACAACTGTTCCTCTTTTTTTACTAAAAATTAAAGAATTCCATGGCCTGTTTGAAAAGCAATTCAGTATACTCTGGGTCTTCTTGCGCAATGGTAACCTGGTCTTGAATCATTTCCAAGTCATCCGTTATCATGCCATCAGCTCCCAAATGAACTGATTTATCAAAGGACTCTGAACTATTGATGGTCCAAACGTACAATTTCTGATCCGTATTCCAAAGCTTGTTGACAAAATTTTCATCTAAAGTTGAATACTCCATGGTGTAACCTGTAGCCTTGGTTCTTGGAAAAATACTATTATAAGGTAGGATGAAAAAGACTGGAATTTGTGAGTCGTAGGCTAGCACCTGATCAATCACATGGTAGTCCAAGGATTGCATTTGGTGCCCATTCTGCTTAAGAACCGTTCCATATTTTCCCATAAATCGTTTCATCATATCTGGGCTATCTTTTCGACTGGTTTTTATCTCAATAAGGAGTTTTTGATGCAATTCATTGGCTTTATTGAGATAGTCATCAAAACTGGACACCTTGCTATGATAACCATTTTCTGAAATATCAAGTTTGGTTAATTCTTTCAAAGTGAGATCCTGTGGATTGGCATTAACTCCTGTCAGATGCTTGATATTGGCATCATGCATCATGACAAACTGGCCATCTTTTGTTTCTTGTACATCCGTCTCAACAAAATCTGGACTTAGTTGGGCTGTCTTTTCTAAAGATTGAACTGTATTCTGCACACCATTCTTATTAGATACTCCCCTGTGAGAAATGATTAAAGGTTTATGTGAAACTGGAGCTTCTAAATAAACATAACCCTCAAGAGCGAAAAAGATACAAGCACAGCCCATCACTCCCCATCTCATCCAGTGGTCTTTCTTTCTCCTTGGTGTGATTTCTAGTTCTTCTCCTGTTAAGAAGGAAACAAACTTAATGAGAAAGTAAGTCAAGGCCATATAGTGGAAATTCTTAATCAAGACAAAGTTAATCATTCCCATCACAAGAGATTCCTTATGGGTCAAACCATCCATCAGTGCCTGACTTGCCAAGATTGGAATCAATAAAAGAATGAAAAATAGGTAGGTTTTGACGACAATCCAAAGCAAGTTCCAAGTATAAAACCAGGAGTGCTTTCTTGTCTTCTCTAGACTGTATCTGACAGCTTCTTTGACTGTTTTCTTCTCAAATAAAAGCTGAGATAGGGCAAACATGAAACGCACTGAAATGTAAAATAGAAGTAGAGCCAGAATAGTAACCACTATACCCAGAAGCCAATACTTGTCTTCCACATAATCAACGATAAAGTCTGGAATGACAATTTTATTTAGGTAGTAAATCTTTAAAATCTTTCGAATCAATGGAAAGAGCATCATGACATAAAAGAAGATAAAGGTTATCTTGGAAATCGTCACTTGCTTCATAAACAAGAAACTCTGACGAAAGACCTTGCGACTATACTCCAGCAGGGTTCTCCTTTCATGATAGAGGAGGTGTCGAGCTCCGATAAAGAGAAGTCCTATCTGGTAATAGGCGACCAGTAAATTAACAATCACCAGAACAAATAAAGCGAGACTAACAAAGGGAGAACCCTTTATAATAGCGAAAATATTATTGTAGGAAAGAAAGAGATAACCTGTCTGACGGAGTAACAGTCCAGCAATCCAAGAATTAAGCGGTAACCAGACAAACTCAATCATCATAAATATCAAGAAAAAGAGAAAGAGAATTTTATCTAGATTAAAGTATATCTGCTTAAAACCTAGATTTTTAGGTTTTTCAGGTTTCATAGGCACTCCTAGTCAAATAATTGAGACAAGTCCAAGCCTCCAAAAGGATTGTTCGAGAGACTACTTTCTGTCCCTAACAATTCTCTAGCTTGATCCGACTCTAGAAAGGACTCGTAAACACGCGCCGTCATACGAGCATCCTCTAAACTATTATGAGACTGACCTTGAAATCCAAGAAATGAGGCAACAGTTTGCAACTTGAGATTAGCAATACCATGTAAATCCGAACTCCGACGTTCAAAAGCTTCATCATACAAGTCCACCTTATACTGCTGGCTATAGTCTAAACCATGCTCTGCTAGAATAGGCAAATCACTTTTAGCAGCATTGTAGCCAACCATGGGTAAAGAACCCACAAACTCTTGGAATTCTTTTATAACTTCCTCCACTGGAGGAGCATCTTTTAAGGTCTCAGCCGTAATCCCTGTCAAACCATTGATAAAACTCTTTAGAGGCACACTAGTATGGACATAGGAATCATAGGCATCGATTTCCTGACCATCTCTAAAACGCACTGCCGATACTTGAATCAAGTGTGTTTGCCCTTCATGCTGATTAAATTCTAAATCGAAAGCAATGTAATCTTCTAATCGTTCCATTCTATACTTCTCCCATACGGTTATTTTACTTGAGCAACTATACTATTTAGAAATAAAAGAAGCCATCAGGTTAGCATTTAACCTAAACAGCTCCTTGATTATCCTCCAAATAAACGAGCAAAAAAGCCTTTCTTAGTGGATTGGACTTCTTCTTTTGCTTGGTCCAGCTCTAGCTTAAGATTTTCTTGATCCTTCATTGCTTGAAGGGTCAATTGTTGCTGCTGATCGAGTTGTTTGTCTTTCTCAGCAATCTGACGGTCTTTGATACGCATCTGCTCGTCTTTTTCTGATAACTGACGATCCTTGGCTTTTAATTGTTCATAGAGACGAAGAATTTCTGCATTCTTCTCATCAACCAGAATCTCCATCAGTTCACGTTGCTTGACATCTTCACTGACAGGCTCATCTTCAAAAATCGTTTTTTTATAGATTTCTTCTAGCTTAATCAAGCCACTTCTGGTAACAACTGTTACCCCTTTGTCATTTTTATCTGTGTCTTCTTCTGGTAATTCTTTGACACGGTTATTGATTGCTTGGCGAGATAATCCTAAGACCTCTGCAATCTCACTGACGGTCATTTCAATACTCATAATATCCTCTGAAACGTTTTCTAGCTTTTCTTTACTTAAATCTTATCATAAGCTAGAAAAACTGTCAAATTTTCGCTTAATTTAAGGCCTTCAAAAAGGCTAATAAGACTTGAGCAGAGCGATGTCCAGCTTCAATAATAAACTCATCAAAAGAGATGTTTGCTTCATGGTTGGCATTGTCACTCATAGCTCGGATGACTAAAACTGGAAGATTAAGAGCATGCGCTGCCTGAGCAATAGCTGCCCCCTCCATCTCAACGGCTAAAACTTCTGGGAAATGGGACTTAATCGCTTCTATCCTATCATTTCCTGCAACAAAACTATCTCCTGTAGCAATCAAACCAAGATGCCAGTTCTGGTCCAATTGAGATAAACTCTCTTGAATTTTGGCAACAAAGGTTTTATCTGATTCGAAATACAGCGGTTGTTGCGCCATTTGTCCATAAGCATAGTCAAAAGCTGTAACATCCACGTCATGATAGGCTAATTTGTCAGCAATCACAACATCCCCAATAGCAATACCTTCTGCTACTGCCCCAGCTGATCCCGTATTAATTAAAGCATCCACTTGAAAATGGTCAGCCAAAATCGCCACACTCATAGCAGACATGACCTTACCAATTCCACTTTCTACAAGAACGACTTCATGCGAGGCAAGGTTTCCTGTATAATAGGTATTCCCCAAAACAACATGCTCCTGAGCATTGTCTAAATGCTGGACCAGATAAGCCAGTTCTTCTGGCATAGCCGCAATAATTCCTATTTTCATTTCAATTCCTTTTCTATTACAACAGTTTCATTGCTAAGACAAGCAAAATCAAGAGAAAGATGACTGCGAATAAGATTTTATTTAATTTAGAATTGAAGACATTTCTCTTGGTATTTTCAATGCGACGGCTTTTATGAATAGACGGTTCGACCTGAATCTTCAAGGTGTCCTGACTAAATCCATGATCCTTAGGATTGGCATAACCAAAACGGGAAGAAGATGTTTGTAAAATCTTAGTTTCCTCATCATCTAGCAAAGGGGGACCTGAAATTTTTTCTCCTCTATTAGCTCTTTCAATCATTTCATCCGTTAATAAAGGTTTACCCATACTGACCTCCTCTATTTTTTGTGCAATTCCCAATATTGAACAGCCATAATTGTCTTGGCATCACAAATATGACCTGATTGGATCAATTCCTTGGCTTCTTCTAGACTTACTTCTAGGACTTCCAAGGTTTCATCATCATCCTGCGGACGCGGATTTTCCACCTTTGTCAAATCGCTGGCTAGGTATAGTTTTAACTTCTCATTACAAAAGCCAATAGCTGAATAAAAGTCATACAAGAGTTCTAACTTCCCTGTATAGGCTGTTTCTTCCTCCAGTTCACGAAGGGCTGCTGCAACAGGGTCTGTATTTTCTCCTACTTCCAGTTTTCCAGCTGGAATCTCGTAAGACACAGCCTCGATGGCTTTGCGGTACTGCTTGACCAAGATAAGTTTTTGCTCATCCGTTACAGCTAAAAACACAGACAGCTCCATTGTGGAAAAATCAAATCACGTTGGGCAGTTCCTTTGCCTTCTGGGTAATTCAACCTGATCTTGGACCAGTTTAAATATTGGTCCTTGATAGATTTCTTTTTCGACTAAGCGTTTTTTTCTGCAAATTCCATGATAAGCTCCTACTGATTATTAGGATGATGAGGAAGGCGTGTTGCATATTCGTCTTTGTTAACCTGACGACCACGACCAATAGCAATCGCATCTGCTGGCACGTCTTTGGTAATAGTTGAACCAGCTCCAACAAGAGAATTGTCCCCCAACTCAACTGGCGCAATAATGGTTGAATTCGAACCAACAAAGACATTGTTACCAATGACTGTCTTGTATTTGTTTTTGCCGTCATAGTTGACTGTAATGGTTCCAGCACCGAAATTAACCTTGCTACCCACTTCACAGTTTCCGATATAAGTCAAATGACCAGCCTTGGTATTCTCACCGATTGAAGACCCTTTAACCTCAACAAAGTTACCAATATGAACTTGGGCAGCTAAACTTGAACCTGGACGAATGTGGGCATACGGACCGACTGTCACTCCGTCAGCAACACTACTTTCTTCAATCATAGAGTTGGTAATGATAGCTCCTGCTCCGATAGTGCTATCCACCACATAAGTTCCATTTGTCAAAAACAGTCGCAGCACCAATTTTCGTTTTTCCCTTTCAAGGTAACATTGGCTTCGATTTGAACTTCAGGCGCAATCTCAACATCAATATCGATATAAGTTGCTTCTGGATTGACAAAGCTAACACCATTGACCATGTGCTGATGATTAATGCGACGACGCATAACTGACTCAGCTGTCGCAAGTGCCACACGGTCATTTACCCCAAGACTTTCATCAAAAATCTTTCAAAGTATAAGCACCAACTTTTTCACCAGCTTCACGGAAAATTCCAATGACATCTGTAATATAGTATTCGCCTTGAGCGTTATTAGTATTAATATTTTTTTCAAAGCCTCAAACAAACGCTCGTTGTCAAAGACGTAAGTTCCAGTGTTGATTTCCTTGATTTGTTTTTCAAAAATCTGTAGCATCCTTTTGCTCAACAATACGAAGAACCTCAGCATTCTCATTACGAACAATTCGTCCATAGCCAAAAAGGATTATCTGTTTCAGCAGTCAAGATAGTCGCCACATTTTTTTATGATTGATGTGGAAATCAATCAAGTTTTTTTCAAGCTTTCACCTGTGATTAAAGGAGTATCTCCTGCAATGACCAAGGTGTGACCTGACAAACCTTCTAAGATTGGCTCTGTCATCATAACCGCATGACCAGTTCCTAACTGTTCAGATTGAGTCACAAATTCTGTCTGTCCAGCCAAGACCTCTTCAACCAATTCTGCCTTGTGTCCGACAACTGTTACTGTCTTTTCAGGTTGGATAGCTCCCACACTACGGAAAACATGTTCCAACATAGAAATACCCGCAACCTTGTGCAACACTTTTGGCAAATCAGATTTCATGCGAGTCCCTTTACCCGCTGCTAAAATAATGGCATAATTTGACATAATCTTCTCTTTTCTCTAGAAATTCCCTTTTATTATACCATATTTCAAATCATTCCGCTCCCTAGAATGAAAAAATGCTCCAAAGTCCTTTCCTTAACCCATTTTTTGAGTATTTTTTTTGATTTTTTCCCATTTTTAAGGTAAAATTATGAGATATGAGAAAGAAAATTAATCCGCTTATTTTATTTGGTTTTTTTGGGATTATGATTTTCATTTTAATCCTGAATCGCCCTCGTTTTGAGGAACATCCTGTAAAAACAAAGTCAAATATCGCGCAAGTAGAAACACAAGCGCTACACAATATAGATAAACCGGTGATTGATGTTTCTGGTTGGCAGCGTCCTGAGGAAATTAATTACGATACTCTGTCTCAAAACATTTCTGGAGCTATCGTTCGCGTCCATAGTGGTGCTCAAACGTCCAAAGAGAACGATGCTTCCTTTGTTAATGGGATAGATAAGGCCTTTAAAACCCATATTACCGAGTTTCAAAAACGAAATGTCCCAGTTGGGGTCTATGCCTTTGTAGCTGGAAAAAGTGTCCAAGAAATGGAAAAGGCCGCTGAAGTTTTTTATAACGCTTCATCTCCATACAGCCCTAGCTACTATTGGCTAGATGTGGAAGACAAAACCATGTCCAATATGAACGAGGGTGTTGAAGCTTTCCGAGCAAAGCTAGAATCACTGGGTGCTAAAAACATCGGAATCTACGTCGGAGTCTACTTCATGGAAGAACACAGTATTGATACAGACAAGTTTACCTCTATTTGGATTCCTTCCTATGGTTCTGACTCAGGATTTTACGAGGCAACTCCTAAGACTGATTTAGATTACGACATTCATCAGTACACTTCTAAAGGAAAAATTGCTGGCTTTGACCACGATTTGGATATCAACGTTATCTCTTCCCTAAAAAACAAAGAAGAAACCTTTAGAAAACTCTTTTTAAAACCTTAAAAGCATTTGTTTACCATTTGCTTTTTCTTTTTGTGTTTGATTATGATACAATATAGTAAGGAGTTTTTGAAATAGAAATAGTTGGAGGAAGTATATGTTCTCATGGTTAGCACGCCTTATTAAAGGGATTGTCATTGCTCTTGGATTTATCCTACCGGGAATTTCTGGAGGAGTTCTAGCAGCAATCTTAGGAATTTATGAACGGATGATTGGCTTTCTGGCCCATCCCTTTAAAGATTTTAAAGAAAATGTTTTGTACTTTATTCCAGTTGCCATCGGTATGCTTCTGGGAATCGGCTTATTTTCTTATCCGATTGAATACCTGCTTGAAAATTATCAGGTCTTTGTCTTATGGAGCTTTGCAGGTGCCATCATTGGTACAGTTCCTAGCCTCCTCAAGGAATCAACTCGAGAATCTGACCGAGACAAGATTGATTTGGCTTGGTTCTGGACAACCTTTATCATTTCTGGTTTAGGACTCTATGCCTTAAATTTTGTCGTTGGAACCTTAAGTGCCAGCTTTCTTAATTTCGTCCTAGCAGGCGCACTATTGGCCCTTGGTGTATTGGTTCCTGGTCTTAGTCCATCAAATCTACTTTTGATTTTGGGTCTCTATGCTCCTATGTTGACTGGTTTTAAAACCTTTGACCTCTTGGGAACCTTCTTCCCGATTGGAATCGGTGCAGGTGCAACTCTCATTATTTTTTCAAAATTGATGGATTATGCCTTAAACAACTACCACTCACGCGTCTATCATTTCATCATCGGTATCGTCCTATCAAGTACCCTTTTAATCTTGATTCCAAATGCAGGAAACGCTGAAAGTATCCAATACACAGGTCTTTCACTTGTTGGGTATGTCATCATTGCCTTCTTCTTTGCACTGGGAATCTGGCTTGGTATTTGGATGAGCCAATTGGAGGATAAGTATAAATAATGGTAAAAAAAGTTAAAATCAAAAAAACATTGGTGGAACAAATCCTGTCTAAAGCAGGTATCCCACATCAGGGGGATTCAAATCAATGCTCTGGAAGGAGAACTTCTGCAAGGTTATGACCGAAATCAGATTTTCAAAACCTTGGCTCTTTTGGGAGACAAGACAGGACCGATTATCGGAATTATCCCTATCACTCAACACTTGTCTGAAAAGAAACTAGCCAAAATTTCTGGCAATAAAAAAGTGAGTATGATTCCACAAAAGGACTTGGAAAAAACAACTGGTTATATTCACGGAGCCAATAATCCTGTCGGAATCCGTCAGAAACACAATTATCCCATTTTTATCGATAAGATTGCTCTAGACTTAGATCAAATGATTGTCTCTGCTGGCGAAGTTGGTCACAGCATTATCGTCGCTCCCCAAGACTTAGCTACTTTTGTAAAGGCTGACTTTGTAGATATCTTGGAGGACAGCAAGTAATGAAACTCTACTTTGTCCGCCACGGTCGTACGGTCTGGAACCAAGAAGGACGCTTTCAAGGTGCTAGTGGAGATTCTCCCCTTCTTCCTGAATCCATTGACACCCTAAAACAACTTGGCCAATATCTCAAGGAAATTCCTTTTGATCAGATTTATTCAAGTGATTTACCTCGAGCGGTCAGATCTGCCGAGATTATCCAAAGTCAACTCCAGACCCCCTGTCCTTTAGAAAGTGTCCCTAATCTCCGTGAATGGCAGCTGGGTAAGTTGGAAGGTTTAAAAATCGCAACCTTGGAATCTATTTATCCACAACAAATCAAAGCTTTCCGATCTAATCTGGCTCAATTTGACACTCAAATGTTCGGAGCTGAATCCCTCTATAGCACAACCCAACGGACCATCCAATTTATCAAGTCACTCAAAGATAATCCAGCTGAGCGTATTCTAATTGTCGGTCACGGCGCCAATCTTACTGCTAGTCTTCGTACTCTTCTAGGTTATAAAGAGCCACTTCTCCGTAAAGATGGCGGTCTAGCAAATGCTAGCCTGACAATTCTAGAAACCCATGATTTTGAAACATTTACTCTCAATACTTGGAATGATACTTCCTATCAATAACAGAACTTGATTTTAGCGTCAAGTTCTTTTTAGTTTTGAAAGATTATCCGTGAATTTCTTGCTTATTTATGATAAAATGGGAGTATCGCAAAAAATGACTCATCGTATTCAATTTTGAGTAAAACTAGGAGGATCCCATGTCAACAGAACATATGGAAGAACTAAATGACCAGCAGATCGTTCGCCGTGAAAAAATGGCTGCGCTCCGTGAACAAGGAATCGATCCTTTCGGAAAACGTTTTGAACGTACTGCAAATTCACAAGAATTAAAAAATAAATTTGCCGACCTCGATAAAGAACAATTACACGATAAAAACGAAACAGCTACTATCGCAGGACGCTTGGTAACTAAACGTGGTAAAGGTAAAGTTGGATTTGCCCACCTTCAAGATCGCGAAGGTCAAATTCAAATCTATGTTCGTAAGGATGCTGTCGGTGAAGAAAACTACGAAATCTTCAAAAAAGCAGACCTTGGTGACTTCCTTGGTGTTGAAGGCGAAGTGATGCGTACAGATATGGGAGAACTCTCTATCAAGGCGACTCACATTACACACTTGTCTAAGGCCCTTCGTCCACTTCCAGAGAAATTTCACGGTTTAACAGACGTTGAAACAATTTACCGTAAACGTTACCTTGACTTGATTTCTAACCGTGAAAGCTTTGAGCGCTTTGTCACTCGTTCAAAAATCATCTCTGAAATCCGTCGTTACCTTGACCAAAAAGGTTTCCTTGAAGTGGAAACACCTGTTCTTCACAATGAAGCTGGTGGTGCTGCTGCTCGCCCATTTATCACCCACCACAATGCCCAAAACATTGACATGGTGCTTCGTATCGCTACTGAGCTTCACTTGAAACGCCTTATCGTTGGTGGTATGGAGCGTGTCTATGAAATCGGACGTATCTTCCGTAACGAAGGAATGGATGCTACTCATAACCCTGAGTTTACTTCTATCGAAGTTTACCAAGCATACGCAGACTTCCAAGACATCATGGACTTGACTGAAGGTATTATCCAACATGCTGCTAAATCAGTCAAAGGCGATGGTCCAGTCAACTATCAAGGTACTGAAATCAAGATCAACGAACCATTTAAACGTGTTCATATGGTGGATGCTATCAAAGAAATTACTGGTGTCGATTTCTGGCAAGACATGACTTTGGAAGAAGCCAAATCTATCGCTGCTGAGAAGAAAGTTCCAGTTGAGAAACATTACACTGAAGTTGGCCACATTATCAACGCCTTCTTTGAAGAGTTTGTTGAAGAAACTTTGATCCAACCGACCTTTGTCTATGGACATCCAGTAGCTGTCTCACCACTTGCTAAGAAGAATCCTGAAGACGAACGCTTTACTGACCGTTTCGAACTCTTCATCATGACTAAGGAGTACGGTAATGCCTTTACTGAGCTCAACGACCCAATCGACCAACTTAGCCGTTTTGAAGCCCAAGCTAAGCAAAAGAACTTGGTGACGATGAAGCAACAGGTATCGACTACGACTACATTGAAGCTCTTGAATATGGTATGCCACCAACAGGTGGTTTGGGAATCGGTATCGACCGTCTCTGCATGCTCCTCACTGACACAACAACTATCCGTGATGTATTGCTCTTCCCAACAATGAAATAATCCCTTATCCTCTGGTACTTGCCAGAGGATTTTTTTCATGGCCAAAAGAAATAGACTGAAGTTTTCACCTCAGTCTATTTTTCTATCGGACTGTAGAAAGGAAGTTTCTTTCTTAGTCTTCTTTTTTCTTACGAGCTACAAGTCCGAATGCACCCAACATTCCAAGAAGTCCAAGACTAGCTAGACCAGCCTTATCTTCTGTACCAGTATTTGGTAATTCCTTCTTGTCATTAGAACTTGGTTGCTCTTGATTGATTGGATTTGTCACTTTCTTATAGTGATGTAGTGTATTTCCTTTAGCATCCGTTGTTGAATGACTAAACTCATATCCTTCCAACTCTATTGGATTGTGTTTTCCTTCTTTATCTGAAGTAATACGGTTTCCATTTTCATCAAGATATTCCGTTACAATCTGCACAGTTGAATCGCCATTTTGTGATTTAGGTGTTACTGTTACAGGAACTTCTACTGTGATAACTTTACCATTTGGTAATTCAATCGTTACCTTAACTGGATCTTTCTTACCTGGAGTTGTCAAATCTGGAATATTTGCAACCTTAGTAACCTTACCACCTTCTGGAATCGTAATTCCTTTAGTGTAATCGTCCGGTGTTAATGGTGTGGTTGTTACTGGTGTTTCAATTTCCTTAACTGGTGTTACTGTTACAGGAACATCTACAGTATAAGATTTACCGTTTGGTAATGTAATCGTTACTTTAACTGGATCTTTCTTACCTGGCGTTGTTAAGTCTGGAATATTTTCAACCTTAGTAACCTTACCACCTTCTGGAATCTTCATTCCTTTTGTATAATCGTCTTCAGTCAAAGGAGTGTTTGTTACTGGTGTTTCAATCGGTGTTGGTTTTGTTTCAACTACTTTAATAGTAGCTGGAACTTCTACTAACACTTTTCCATCTTTATCTTTTACAACTACTGTAACTGGTTTATCCCCTGGCGTTGTTCCATCATATGGAGTTGTTTGTCCTTCTGGAACTTTGTATTCGAATGTTGATCCTTCTGGATAATCACTAGGTGTGATACTATCTTCAGCTTTAGGTTTATCTTTATCTTCAGCATTTACTGGAGTTAATTGTTCTTTACCTTGAACTACTTTAATTTTCGCAGGTACTTCTACAATTGTATCTCCATCTGAATCTTTCACAACTACAGTAACATCTTTATCACCTGGTGTTGAACCATCGTAGGCTTCTGTTTTTCCTTCTGGAGTCTTGTACTCAAACGTTGAGCCTGCTGGATAATCATCTGGTGTAATGCTATCTTGTGGTTTTGGTTTCTTATCATTTTCAGCATTTACAGGGACATATTGTGTCTTAGGTTCTACTACTACAATTGTCGCTGGAATTTCTGCAATTGGTTGTCCATTCAGCTTAGCTACCACCGTTACAGGTTTCTCACCTGGTGTTGTTGTATCTACTGGAGTGTTATCTTTATATTCAAATGTTGTTCCAGTTGGGAAATCATTTGGATTAATGTTTTCTTTTGGATCTGGCTGTTTCTTAGCTGGATCTACTGGTACATATTTAGGATAGCTTTCCACTACACGTACTGTAGATGGTACTTCAACAAGTACCTTATCCCCTTGTTTCACAACAACAGTAACTTTCTTATCCCCTGGTGTAGATGTATCTACTTCTTCTTTATACTCAAATGTCGCATCATCTGGGTAATCATTCGGATCAATACTATCTTCAGGATCTGGTTGTTTCTTACCTTCATCTACTGGAACGATTTGTGGATTTCCTTGTACAACCTTCACTTTTGTCGGTACTTCTACAAGTTTATCTTCTCCATTTTTCGCAACAACAACCACATCTTTTTCGCCTGGTGTTGTTGTGTCTACTGGAGTTTTGTACTCAAATGTTGTGCCATCAGGGTATTGTTCTGGATCAATGCTCTTAGATGCATCTGGTTGTGGTTTGCTTGGGTCTGCTACTACGTATTGTGTCTTAGGCTCTACTACCACTACTTTTGCAGGAACTTCTGCAATTGGTTGACCATTTAGCTTAGCTACAACTGTTACATCTTTTTCACCTGCAGTTGTTGTATCTACTGGTGTCTTGTATTCAAATGTTGTACCGTCTGGATATTCTCCTGGTGTAACACTGTCTTTCGCTTCAGGTTGTTTCTTAGTTGGATCTGCTACCACAAATTGAGGTGTGCTACCTACTACACGTACTGTAGATGGCACTTCAACTAATACCTTATCCCCTTGTTTCACAACAACAGTAACTTTCTTATCCCCTGGTGTAGATGTATCTACTTCTTCTTTATACTCAAATGTCGCATCATCTGGGTAATCATTCGAATCAATACTATCTTCAGGATCTGGTTGTTTCTTACCTTCATCAACTGGAACGATTTGTGGATTTCCTTGTACAACCTTCACTTTTGTTGGTACTTCTACAAGTTTATCTTCGCCATCTTTCGCAACAACAACCACATCTTTTTCACCTGGTGTAGTCGTATCTACTGGAGTTTTGTACTCAAATGTTGTTCCTTCTGGGTATTGTTCTGGATCAATGCTCTTAGATGCATCTGGTTGTGGTTTGCTTGGATCTGCTACTACGTATTGTGTCTTAGGATCTACAACAACTACTTTTGCAGGAACTTCTGCAATCGGTTGACCATTTAGCTTAGCTACAACTGTCACATCTTTTTCACCTGCAGTTGTTGTATCTACTGGTGTCTTATATTCAAATGTTGTTCCTTCTGGATAGTCTCCTGGTGTAACACTATCTTTCGCTTCTGGTTGTTTCTTAGCTGGATCTGCAACTACAAATTGAGGTGTGCTACCTACTACACGAACTGTAGATGGTACTTCAACTAATACCTTATCCCCTTGTTTCACAACAACAGTAACTTTCTTATCCCCTGGTGTAGATGTATCTACTTCTTCTTTATACTCAAATGTCGCATCATCTGGGTAATCATTCGGATCAATACTATCTTCAGGATCTGGTTGTTTCTTACCTTCATCTACTGGGACAATTTGTGGATTTCCTTGTACCACCTTCACTTTTGTTGGTACTTCTACAAGTTTATCTTCTCCATTTTTCGCAACAACAACCACATCTTTTTCGCCTGGTGTTGTTGTGTCTACTGGAGTTTTGTACTCAAATGTTGTGCCATCAGGGTATTGTTCTGGATCAATACTCTTAGAAGCATCTGGTTGTGGTTTGCTTGGGTCTGCTACTACGTATTGTGTCTTAGGCTCTACTACCACTACTTTTGCAGGAACTTCTGCAATCGGTTGACCATTTAGCTTAGCTACAACTGTCACATCTTTTTCTCCTGCAGTTGTTGTATCTACTGGTGTCTTATATTCAAATGTTGTTCCTTCTGGATAGTCTCCTGGTGTAACACTGTCTTTCGCTTCTGGTTGTTTCTTAGCTGGATCTGCTACCACAAATTGAGGTGTGCTACCTACTACACGTACTGTAGACGGTACTTCAACTAACACTTTGTCCCCTTGTTTCACAACAACAGTAACTTTCTTATCCCCTGGTGTAGATGTATCTACTTCTTCTTTATACTCAAATGTCGCATCATCTGGGTAATCATTCGGATCAATACTATCTTCAGGTGATGGTTGTTTCTTACCTTCATCTACTGGAACGATTTGTGGATTTCCTTGAACGACCTTCACTTTTGTTGGTACTTCTACAAGTTTATCTTCTCCATCTTTCGCAACAACAACTACATCTTTTTCTCCTGGTGTTGTTGTGTCTACTGGTGTCTTGTACTCAAATGTTGTGCCATCTGGATATTGTTCTGGATCAATGCTCTTAGAAGCATCTGGTTGTGGTTTGCTTGGATCTGCTACTACGTATTGTGTCTTAGGATCTACTACGACTACTTTTGCAGGAACTTCTGCAATTGGTTGACCATTTAGCTTAGCTACAACTGTCACATCTTTTTCACCTGCAGTTGTTGTATCTACTGGTGTCTTATATTCAAATGTTGTTCCTTCTGGATAGTCTCCTGGTGTAACACTATCTTTCGCTTCTGGTTGTTTCTTAGCTGGATCTGCAACTACAAATTGAGGTGTGCTACCTACTACACGAACTGTAGATGGTACTTCAACTAATACCTTATCCCCTTGTTTCACAACAACAGTAACTTTCTTATCCCCTGGTGTAGATGTATCTACTTCTTCTTTATACTCAAATGTCGCATCATCTGGGTAATCATTCGGATCAATACTATCTTCAGGATCTGGTTGTTTCTTACCTTCATCTACTGGGACAATTTGTGGATTTCCTTGTACCACCTTCACTTTTGTTGGTACTTCTACAAGTTTATCTTCTCCATTTTTCGCAACAACAACCACATCTTTTTCGCCTGGTGTTGTTGTGTCTACTGGAGTTTTGTACTCAAATGTTGTGCCATCAGGGTATTGTTCTGGATCAATACTCTTAGAAGCATCTGGTTGTGGTTTGCTTGGGTCTGCTACTACGTATTGTGTCTTAGGCTCTACTACCACTACTTTTGCAGGAACTTCTGCAATCGGTTGACCATTTAGCTTAGCTACAACTGTCACATCTTTTTCTCCTGCAGTTGTTGTATCTACTGGTGTCTTATATTCAAATGTTGTTCCTTCTGGATAGTCTCCTGGTGTAACACTGTCTTTCGCTTCTGGTTGTTTCTTAGCTGGATCTGCTACCACAAATTGAGGTGTGCTACCTACTACACGTACTGTAGATGGCACTTCAACTAATACCTTATCCCCTTGTTTCACAACAACAGTAACTTTCTTATCCCCTGGTGTAGACGTATCTACTTCTTCTTTATACTCAAATGTCGCATCATCTGGGTAATCATTCGAATCAATACTATCTTCAGGATCTGGTTGTTTCTTACCTTCATCAACTGGAACGATTTGTGGATTTCCTTGTACAACCTTCACTTTTGTTGGTACTTCTACAAGTTTATCTTCGCCATCTTTCGCAACAACAACCACATCTTTTTCACCTGGTGTAGTCGTATCTACTGGAGTTTTGTACTCAAATGTTGTGCCATCAGGGTATTGTTCTGGATCAATACTCTTAGAAGCATCTGGTTGTGGTTTGCTTGGGTCTGCTACTACGTATTGTGTCTTAGGATCTACAACAACTACTTTTGCAGGAACTTCTGCAATCGGTTGACCATTTAGCTTAGCTACAACTGTCACATCTTTTTCTCCTGCAGTTGTTGTATCTACTGGTGTCTTATATTCAAACGTTGTACCGTCTGGATATTCTCCTGGTGTAACACTGTCTTTCGCTTCTGGTTGTTTCTTAGCTGGATCTGCAACTACAAATTGAGGTGTGCTGCCTACTACACGAACTGTAGATGGTACTTCAACTAATACCTTATCCCCTTGTTTCACAACAACAGTAACTTTCTTATCCCCTGGTGTAGATGTATCTACTTCTTCTTTATACTCAAATGTCGCATCTTCTGGATAATCTGTCTTATCAATGCTCTTTTCTGGATATGGTTGTTTGTTGTTTTCATCAACTGGGACAATTTGTGGTACACCTTCAACTACTGTAACTGGTACTTTAACTGTTGTAGTTAATGGTGTATCTTGTCCAGGAACTGTGTACTTAACAGTTACATCTACTTCAGTATCTTCTGTTAAGTCTGGCACTGTTACTGTAGCTGTTTCATCAACAGTAACGGTTGCTCCTTGAGGTAATTTACCTGTAAATGTTGCATCTTCGATTGCTTTTTTAGCTTTAGCTAGTACTTTTTCTTTAGCTTTATCCTTATCACTATTTTTAGCAACTAGAATTTCATCAGCTTCTGGTTTTGGTAATACTGTTACTGGTACTTTCACTTGCTCTGGATCTGTGATTCCGTCGTAAGTTACAGGGACCGTTACTTCTTTCTTACCTGGTGTTTTTGTTAGGTCTTCTGGAATTGCAGGTTCACCTTTTGTTCCATCAGTTCCTGGTGTTACTGCATCTTGAACAGTTTTAGCTTCTACTGTATCACCTTCGAAGACTACCAATGATTTTGGTGTTGAACCTACTACTGTTACAGGAACTTCTACTTCTTTACTTGCAACTACATTACCATCTTTTACATACTCTACAACTGCTGTTGCTGGTGTTTGTACTCCAGTTGCTGTCGTTGCCGGTACTGTTCCTGCTTTAACTTCTTTAACTCTTACAGTTACACCATCTGGCAAGTTAGTTGTCGCTGTAGCTGCTTCTGTGACTTTTGCTTTTACCACTTCTTCTAAACCAGTGCTATCTTTAAGAACTGTTACACCTTCTGGAGTTACTTTTGGTAAAACTGTCACTGGAACATTTACTGTTTCTTCACCATTTGCATACTTAACTTTAGTTGGAACTGTGACATCTGTTGCTCCAACTTTATCCTTTGTATTTGGCAAATCAACTTCCGTTGGATCTTGTACTGTTCCACCTTCTCCTGGTTTTACAGCATCCTTCACTTTGCCTACTTCAGGTTTGTCACCTTCAACAACGTATACTGGATCTGCATTTGAACCAATGACATTTACAGTAATTTCTGCATCTTTTGTATACTTAACACCGTCTACTGTGTAGGTTACTGGGACTTTTACAGTTCCTTTGTTTGTTCCTGCTTCCGTTGTAATGGCTGCAAGCACTTCTTCTGTAATCGCTCCAACTTCTACATCTTTAGAGCCTTCTGGTAATTTAGCTTTAAATCTGCTGAGTTTGCTACTTCTTCTGCTTTAGCTTTAGCTACTTCTTTAACTTTATCTACTGTTGAACCTTTAATTACTTCTACATTGCCTGTTGCTTTTGGCAATACCAACACAGGAACTGTTACTGTTTCAGGAAGTACAACATTTCCCTTTGTATAAGATACTGTTGTTTCAACATTAATGATTTGTCCAGCTTTACCAGTTGTTGTAGGCATATTTTGAACATTATTGATTGTAGCTGTATACCCAGGAATTGTAGCAGGAGTTATTTTCCCCTTAATATCATCATTTTGAATAGTATCTCCTTCAAAAACAACTTTCTGTTGCTTAGTAGATGCCACTACATTCACATTAATGTCTATTTGATTATTAAAATTCTTACTTCCGATAGTATGAATAACTGGCACTTTTAGAGTTCCACTATTCTCTTTTACAGCAGCTGTAGAATAACCTTGTACCATTGCAATTGAACTTGTTTCACTTAAATTTAAAGCAGCTGTGGCTTTTAATGTTGCTAATTTTTCTCTATAAGCTTCTGAATTTAGTAATTCTTCAGCACTTACTGTTGCTGCCTCTTTTGCTTTCTCAAAAGTTGTTCCAACAGGTACAGTTATAGAGCTATTTCCTGTCATAGAATCAATATAAATACTACGATTATATTTATAGTCAGGATTATCGGAAGTTTCTAAACTATTAGCATTTACATTCACTGGAATATTATATCTATCCGCACCAGATATTCCAAACGGTAAGATCATATTTCCTAATTTATCTTTTCCTCCAAATCCATTTTTCCCTACTACCTCAAATGTTGCTTCTCCAACAAAATCAGGCGTTACTTCAAATGGGATTGAAACAGTGTTGGAGCTACCACTTGTTGGATTAATATTTCGTTTTGATAAATCAATTTTAAAAGTAAGTTCTCGTGTATCTTTGTTATATTTAAAGTCATAAGTATAACTTGGAGCAAATAAATTTTTACCATTTACTTCATTTAAGTCTGTTCCTTGTAATGTACCTAACTTAACACCTTTAGGAACTTTTAAAGTAACTTCATACCTAGTCTGATATACTACTCCTACTCCACCATGATTACTTAGCGTTACATTAAACGTTCCTTTTTTTGAGCATTTTTTTATAAATAGAATCCTCTGTATAACCATATGCTTCTTTATTTTTTTACCTGAAACAACTGTAGTTGTTAAAGTCAGTGCTGGTCCTGGAGTTAATCCTAGTCCTGCAACTATATATCCATCTTCAACCTTATGACCATTCAAGTAATCAGAAGTTGTTGGCTGATCTCCTGCTTCTACAAATACACGTACCTTAGTCGTCCCTTCAGGCACTTTTTACTACACGCCATAATGCAGCAAAAACCATCCGAATCTGATCCAGGTTGTCCAATAAATTCTGTATCTGAAGCTTTTTCCATCTTTTTCTAGTTAATTCTGATAATGGTTGACCTGTATATGCATCAACTATTTTTCATTTTTATTTTTTTCACCTGTTGAAGACAAACCTAATTTACCATAAGCACTAGAAAAAAACAAGATTAGCATACAAATGAGAGTTAGGGTTTACGTCGAAATCTTTATAGATAGTTGTTCCTTGTTTTTTTAATTCTACATAATAATCTTTATTAACTTTTTCCTATACTTCCATTTCCCCAAACGATCAGTACTAATCATATAATTTAGTACTCCACCACCAGCGTTTGGTCTGCCTTGACCACCAGTAGCTGTAACATGACCGTTATTATCATAAACTTTTGCTGGTTTTGGTGCATATGTGGTTGCTGATTGTCCTTCTTTATATTCTATATCAGTAGGTGCTTCTGGTTTAACAATATTTACGGTGTTTGCACCTTCTTTATCAACAATCTTCCAGCCGCCTAAAGCTCCTGCTTTGGCTTCATCGACCGTTATTTCTTTTTGTTTCCAATGATAAGTTGCTGAACCCAAATTAATAGCACCACGTATACCAGAAGCTTGATCTTCTACACGTTTTGTATGTGATGTAGCATTTGAGAAATCAGGTGTTCCAAAAGTATCATTTAAATTACTAATTACTGCATCAGATGGATTATTCCCATAATTTGCTAAGTGATTATTGGCAGGTGCTCCCCAGTCCAATTTTTTAGCTTGGTATAGTTTCAATAAATCTACTTTTTCTTTTAACTCTTGTAAAAGTGCATGCTTTTCTTTTTCTGTTGTTGGGATGTTGTTCCCTTTATTCTTAACAGCTTGTGCAGACTCTTTTACCTGTGTTAGTATTCCTACAAGCTCTTTATCTGTTTGCCCTTCTCCTTTAGCATTTTCAGCAGAGATTAAAGATTCAACTTTTGCGATTTCCACCTCTAATTCAGAAGCTTTTTGTGTAATATCATTTGTATTTACAACAACAGGATTTTCAGTACCATCTGCAACCGTCCCTGTATCTCTAAACCCACTTTCTCCATTACTTGGGATAGCTTGTCCATTTCTAGGATTTTGGTTTTTGTTTACTTTTGTTGCTTCTGATTTGATACTGTTTAAAATGAAAAGGCTACTTGAAAGTTGTTTAGCCAATGCATTAACTTTTGCCTGTGTTTTTGTGTCATCATTTAAAAGCTCTTTTGCTTTATTAACCAAATTTTTAGCATCATCAATGACTGATTTTGTTTTCTTGCCTTCAGTTAATTGACTCAATCTACCTTCAACTTTAGCAACTAAATCTTCTAATGATGCGGTATTAATAGCAACTTTTTCTGCCACTACCTCTGGAGTTTCAACTGCACTAGTTTCATTAACAGGAGAAGACTCTTTTACAGAAGTATTATTTTGTCCATCGGGCTCTTTAGCAGTAGCAGATGCTTGTCCAGTAACTTCCCTAGAGGGTTCCGAGGACTTCTCATTTACATTTTGAGGATTTTGAACTTCTGTAGGTTCTGAATTAGTTACTTGTTCAGCCGCTTGGACGCTTCCTCCACCAAGGAAAAACAATCCAGTAGCCACAGCCACACTAGCCGCACCGAAACTAACCTTACGGATACTATAACGTGTGAATTTCTCCACTTGCGATTGACGAACATGTCGCCCTTTGGGTTTAAACATTCCCTTACTCCTTTTTTCTGATAATTATCAGTTAATATATTCAAGAAGGCTAAATAAAAAGCCCCCCCTAAAATATATAGGCATATTTTAAAGGGCTACAACTTATTATACTCTTTTTATGTCTATAAATCAAACATTTTGAGGTATACTCGCCAAAGTAATTTCACAAACTCCTATTTATGGTAAGCCCTTACAAAAATAAAATTTATATTACTTTAGAAATTTTCTATATTATTCGACTGTTCATATAATTTGATTATAAAAAGGAATTTTCTGATATTTTTTATTAGGTCTTCATTGAGTTTTAGCTATAGATAAGGGATTACAGAATTACGCTAGATGCACAAGATCTGCCCAAAATAGCTAAAAAATTTAGAAGTTGCTCCTACTTTATAAAATAAGGTCTATAAAAAAACAAAGCCCAGTTTTAGAGACAAAACTAGGCTTCCTATCTATTTTATTTTCCTTCTTTCACTTCTTTTGTTGCTACATCTTCTCCAAACCATTTTTGACTGATTTCCTGGAACTTCCCTTCTTGATGTAGTTCAACAAAGGCTTGATTTAAAGCTTGCAGTAATCTTTTGTCAGCAGGTCTGACTCCGACAGCAAAAGATTCACTTTCAAATCCAGCTGAAAAGACATTGTAGTCATTTAATATTCCTTCAGACTGGAGATAGTAATTAGCATACACTCGGTCAATCAACAAGGCATCAATACGGTCATTTTTCAAGTCAATCAAGGCCTCATTAAAACTCTGGTACTGATTAGCCTTCTGATCTTTGACACGATTTTTCAGTAAATCTGGCTGTGCTTCAAAGTCTAAATAACCAGAAGAACCTGCTTGGGCTCCCAAGGTCTTATCCTTCATATCCTCTACTGAACGAATTTGCTGGCCTTTCTTCGCCACTAGAACTTGCTGATTTTCCATATATGGAATACTAAAGGCAACCTTCTCTCGGCGTTCATCAGTGGCAGAATAGCCATTCCAGATGGCGTCTATAGTTCCATTTTGCAGTTCCGTCTCCTTCATATCCCAGTCGATTGGCTGAAATTGAACCTTGAATCCTAATTTCAGAAACTACTTGTGCCAAGTCAATATCAAATCCTGTATATTGGCCATTCTTTTCTTCAAACCCCATGGGTACAAAGGTATTGTCAAAACCAATAGTAATGGTTCCCTGCTCTTGGTACTTATCCCAGTTATCCTGCTTTGGATCACTAGCTTTCTGAGTACAGGCCGTTAAAAAGAGAGTCAGGAGAGAAACCAATACTAAAGCAATTTTCTTATTAGTCATCGGCACCTCCTATTTGGGTTCAACCTTGAGAATCTGATCTGCGATATTTTCAGCGAACTGTAAATCGTGGGTAACCACAATCTGGGTCATCCCAAGTTCCCTATTTTGTAGGATCAGTTTTTCCACTTCCAAGCGTAATTCTGGATCTAGGGCAGAAGTTGGTTCATCGTAGCCAATGATTTCTGGATCAATCATCATAGCACGCGCCAAGGCCACACGCTGCTTTTGCCCACCAGATAGTGAGAAAGGATAGGCATCCGCGTGCCCTGCTAGTCCTAACTGTTCCAAGAGTCCACACGCCTTCTTCTCAGCCTCTTCCTGCTTCACTCCCATAGTTTTCACAGGTGATAAAGTCAAATTATCTAGAACTGATAAATGAGGAAACAATTGAAAATCTTGGAAGACAAATCCCAGTAGATTCCGCTTCTCCAGTTCATCCAGTTCTAAAGATTCTCCATTATAAAAGATTTGCCCTGAATCAATGGTTTCAAGACCTGCAAGCATACGTAAGAGGGTTGTCTTACCTCCACCAGAAGGCCCAACGATAGCTAGAATTTGCTTTTCAGGAATTTTTAGACTGAAATTAGATAAAATTTGCTTTTCACTAAATCCCTTATTGATATTTCGTAATTCTAACATGGTGGCCTCCTATCTATAGTAACTGTACTTCTTCTCAACTTTTTTGGAAATGATTGTCACAATCCCAATCAAAATCAAGTAAATGGCTCCTGCCAAGAACATGGGAACAAGGCTGGCATCACGGTTGGCAGCTGTTCGACTCGCCAAGATAAGGTCTGAAATACCTAGAGCGTAGACCAAAGAAGTATCCTTGACCAAACTCATGACTTCATTAAATACACTAGGAAGAACAATCTTGGTTACCTGAGGCAAAATAATATAGCGTACTGTAGCAAAGGGACTGAACTTCAAGACCTTAGCAGCCTCATATTGACCTTTGGGGATAGTATCAATCCCACCACGGAAGATTTCAGCAAAGTAAGCTGCATAATTAAGAACAAAGGCAATAATGGCCGCAGGAAGACGGTCCAAACGGATCCCAATACTTGGGAGCACATAATAGATAAAGATCAATTGCAAGAGCAAGGGTGTCCCCCGCATGATCCAGATATAAATGTTAATCAGATAATGGAGGGGCTTCCAATGGACTTGCAAGGCAAAGGCAATCAAAACGCCCAAGGGAATAGAAAAAATCAAGACCAGTGCAAAAACCTGTAAAGTCATGCTTGCACCGCTCAATAAACTCGGTAATATCTCAAACAAATAAGACATACTGACACCTCCTTAAAATAATTGTTCCTATTATAGCATACATAAACTAAATTACAACTATTTTTATAAAAAAATTACATTGCTAACAAAAATAAAAACTATATCTTTTAAAATTGACAAGATATAGCTTTAAATCATTTTATTCCTGTAATCTCTCATACAATTCTTGCATTTGCACATCATCTGGAACTAATTTTAAGTAAGCTTGGGCATTGACTTTTGCTTCTTCAAAGTAGCCCAATTCACGCAAGAGATAGATATAGTGTTCCAAAAATTCTGGATTATCCTTCAAATCTCCTGCTAACTCTTGGTAATGCTCATAGGCAGTATCCAAATCGTCCATTTCTTGATAAGAACGAGCAATCATCCACTTAGTCAAAAGATTTTCTGGCTCCTCGCTTTGCAAGTCTAGAATATCCTCATAACGCTCCTGTTCTAGATAAATAGTGGCTAGACGGAGCAGGATTTCTTCCGTATCCTCAGCGTCTTCTTTTGCAGTAAGAAGATAATCTTCTGCACCACTAGCATCATGCAATTCATAAGAAATTGTGAAGCTGCTAGCAAGAGACGAGTTTCAAAGGGATTTTTCTCTAATCCTTGCTTAGCGATACGCAGGGCTTCTTGAACCTGATGTTCCTTATGCAAGACCTGACTATAGCCATACTCATAACCTTCAAAGTCAGGAGAAATGGTATCAAGCTGCTTAAAGTAGAGGACGGCCTTTTGGTATTCTTCTCTATCAAAGTAAAGACTGGCCAACTCAAAAGCTGTTAGGTCATCGTATTCTAACTCCAAGGCTTTTTCCAAAAACTCTGTAGCTGTTTCAAATTTCCCTAACTGGGCATAGGCAAAGCCAATTCGTTGATAGGTAGAAATACCCGTTTGTTCATAAATCGAGCGATTATCTAACTGGGCATAGCCTTGAATAGCTTCTTGGTAATTTTCCAACTCACTATCCAACTCTGCCAAGCCCAATATCAAGAGAGGATCCTCTGAGTAAGTCAATGCTTCTAACAATTTCTCACGCGCCACATCTGTCAAACCTTCCAGCTGGTAAAGGTCTGCTTTAAGTGCCAAAGCTGAAACATACCAGTCACTGTCAGCTTGGATTGCCTCAAGGTACGCAAATGCTTCCTCGATTTGACCATCCTCGCTAGCAATAGCTGCCAGATTGAGATTAACCTCTGGAAAATCCTCTACGATTTTCAGGTAAATCTCCTTGGCCTGAGGATAAAAACCAATCCCTTCTAGATAGGTGGCTAACTCATACAGAAGGTCATTTGGATCATTTTCTAAAGCTTTAACGAAATAGTGCTCTGCCTTAACTAAATCTTGCTCTTCCAAAGCCTGTAACATCTGTTGACTATTGTTCACTCTTGACTTCCTCTCCCTCTAGTTCATATAGGCCACTGACTACCTTATACCATTCAAAAATCGCTGAAATGACAACTTTAGCAGAGGCATAAACCGGAATACCGAGCAAGACTCCCCAAATGCCAAACATGGATCCTGAAGTTAACAAGACAAAGAGCACATTAATGGGATGGATGTTTAATTGACTTCCCAAAATCAGTGGAGATACAAAACGGCCTTCAATAGTTTGTTCTACGATAAAGACAATCACTACTTTCAAAAGCATAACTGGACCAGCAATCAAACCCAATACTAGGGCAGGAAGCATGGCTAGAAAACTACCCAGATAAGGAACCAGATTTAAAATACCAGCAGTAACACCCAGCGTAACCGCATAACGTAGACCGATAATCTTGAAAAAGATGATAAACATTACAGCTACAATAATAGCTACTGTTACTTGCCCTCGAACATAGTTGGACAACTGCTGATTCACATCTGATAAAACTTGTCCAACAGGCTCCTTCAATTTAGTTGGCATGAATTGGGTCAAATAGTTTCGCAAGCCTTTCCCATCACGCAAGAGATAAAAGAGCATGAAAGGAACGATAATCAAGGCAACGATCACTTGAGATGCCCCGCTAATAAAGGCGCTCACCCAGTTGACTGCCTGAGATGAAACCTTGCTCGCCCAAACTGTAGCCTGGCTAGAAATTGGTCAAAACTTGCTCTAACTGAGGTCTGAAATCATCTGGCAAACGCTTGGTGACCAAATCATCAATAACTCGATCAGCATCTTCGAGATAGACTGGAACATTTCTTGCAAAGGTTAAAACCTGACGTTGCAGATTTGGAATAGCTACTGCCAAGCCCCAAATGATAAAGAGGGCGATAATCACAAAGACAATACTGATTGCTATAACGCGATTAACCTTATGCTTCTCCATCCAATCAACAATAGGATTTAACAAATAATATAGCAGTCCAGACAGAATGACTGGCAACATCACAACTGCTAAAAAGTCCAAAACAGGTGAAAATAGAAAACTAATCTTACTTAAAATAAAAAGATTGAGTCCCAATAATAAGGTTACCAAAAATACAGTAATGGCCTTGTTATCCAAAAACCACTTGAAAAACCAAGATAGGCTAAAATGTTTCTCTTTTTGCTCCATAAATACTTCCTTTCTATCGTTCTCTCATTATACCATTTTTGAAACAAAATAACTCTTTTTTAAAGTGCTTACATACCATTGAATTGTACTGCATATCATATTGTGAATCTATTTTGTGATATAATAGTCTTATCTTTATAAAGAGGTATAGTCATGAAAGAAACTGTTTATTTTGGAACTTATACACGTCGTACTTCCCAAGGGATTTACAAGGCAGACTTCGATACAGAAACTGGTCAGCTTTCAAATCTAGAACTTTTTGCAGCTGAGCCAAGTCCAACCTACCTTGCCTTTGACCAACACCAACATTTATACACTGTTGGTAGTCAAGACGATAAGGGGGGGATTGCAGCCTATCAAACTAACGGGACTTTATTAAATCATGTCGTTGAAGAAGGAGCTCCTCACTGTTATGTTGCCGTTGATGAAAAGCGTGATTTAGTGTACGCGGCAAACTACCACAAGGGACAAGTCCTTGTTTATAAACGTCAGGAAGATGGTAGTCTTCTACTTAGTGATGTGGTTCAGCATAATGGCCAAGGTCCACACGAAAATCAAGCTTCCCCCCATGTTCACTATACAGATTTAACACCTGACCACTATCTAGTGACTTGCGACTTGGGAACTGACCAGGTCATTACCTATGACCTTGATCAAGAAGGAAAATTATCTAAACTCTATACCTATCACAGCCAGCCAGGAGCAGGCTCACGCCATATCATTTTCCATAACCACTATAAAATCGCTTATCTGATTTGTGAACTCAATAGTACTATCGAAGTTTTAATCTACGATGGTGTTGGCGAATTTGAACGCATGCAAGTTATTTCAACTCTACCAGAAGGTTACGAAGGTTTTAATGGAACTGCTGCTATTCGTCTCTCTCTAAAGATGGTAAATACCTCTATGCTTCTAACCGTGGTCATGATTCTATCGCAGTATATACAATCCTTGCGGACGGTAGTCTAGAGTTATTAGAAATCGTTCCGACACATGGTCAGACTCCACGTGATTTTGATTTGACACCAGACCAAGAATTTGTCATTGCTGTCCATCAAGACTCTGACAATGCAACCGTCTTTAAACGCAATCCTGAAACTGGTCGTCTAGCAGAACTTTCTAACGACTTCCATGTACCAGAAGCAGTCTGCATCAGTTTTGCTCCTTAAGAAAACATAAAAAATGAACTTGGTAACTCAAGTTCATTTTTTCTTATAGTCTTTTTCCGACATTGATACGATTAATAGCACGTTGCAAAGCAATCTTAGCACGACGCTCTTGATCAATCAAGTGTTTTTCGTGGGCTTCTTCGATTTCGCGCTCCGCACGAAGCTTGGCACGTTCTGCACGGCTAACGTCGATATCACGAGCACGTTCTGCAGAATCAGCAACGATTGTGATGGTATTATTGGCAATTTCAATAACGCCTCCGTTTACTGCAATCCAGTTCACGTGATCTTCATCATCAATACGTTTCACCTTTACTTCATCAACTGCTAAAACCGCAATCATATTTTCATGTCGTGGCAAGATCCCCATCTCACCATCCAGAGTTCGAACTGATACATAGCTGGCATGGTGATCATAGACGAGACCATCTGGTGTCACGATCTGGACAGTTAACTGAGCCATAGATCACCTCTTAAAATCCCATTTTTTCAGCTTTTGCAATCACATCTTCGATAGAACCTACACCACGGAAGGCATCTTCTGGCAAGTGGTCGTGTTTACCATCAAGGATTTCCTTAAAGCCACGTACAGTTTCAGCAACTGGGACATAAGAACCTGGCTGACCAGTAAATTGTTCCGCAACGTTGAAGTTTTGTGACAAGAAGAACTGGATACGACGGGCACGAGCAACCAAGGTCTTTTCTTCATCAGAAAGCTCATCCATACCAAGGATAGCAATGATATCTTGCAATTCATGGTAACGTTGAAGAACGCGTTTTACTTCTGCAGCAACTGCATAGTGCTCTTCTCCAACAATTTCAGGTGCCAAGGCACGTGAGCTTGAAGCAAGTGGGTCAACGGCAGGGTAGATACCCAATTGTACCAACTTACGTTCCAAGTTTGTTGTTGAATCCAAGTGAGCGAAGGCTGTTGCTGGCGCTGGGTCAGTATAGTCATCCGCTGGCACATAGATAGCCTGGATAGAGGTTACAGAACCCTTCTTGGTTGATGTGATACGTTCTTGCAATTGACCCATTTCCGTAGCAAGTGTTGGTTGGTAACCAACGGCTGATGGCATACGACCCAAAAGGGCAGATACTTCTGAACCAGCCTGAGTGAAACGGAAAATATTATCGATGAAAGAGAAGCACGTCTTGGCCTTCTACATCACGGAAATATTCAGCAATTGTCAAACCAGTAAGGGCAACACGCATACGTGCTCCTGAGTGGCTCATTCATCTGACCAAATACCATGGCTGTTTTTCTCGATAACGCCTGATTCTTTCATTTCCCAGTAAAGGTCGTTCCCCTCACGAGTACGTTCCCCAACACCAGTAAATACTGAGATACCACCGTGTTCTTGGGCAATGTTGTGAATCAATTCTTGGATTAAGACGGTTTTACCAACTCCGGCACCACCGAAAAGTCCAACCTTACCACCTTTAAGGTAAGGGGCAAGAAGGTCGATAACCTTAATCCCTGTTTCAAGGATTTCAGAAGAGGTAGACAACTCATCAAAAGTTGGAGCTTTTTTATGAATTGGCTGACGCTCTGCATCTTCTGTAAAAGGAGCTTCCAAGTCAATGGTATCTCCCAAAACGTTGAAGACACGTCCCAAAGTTTCTTTACCTACTGGTACAGAGATTGGACGACCTGTGTCCAATACTTCCATTCCACGAGTCAAACCATCTGTTGATTCCATGGCGATAGTACGAACCATACCATCTCCCAACTCCAAGGCTACTTCAAGGACGATTTTTGTTTTTCTTTCGTCATTTTTGTAGACGACAAGTGCATTGTTAATCTCAGGAAGTTTTTCCCCTGCTGCAAACAAGACGTCTACAACGGGGCCTATAACCTGAGCAATTTTACCTGAACTCATCTCCTTCTCCTATTCTATATAAGATACTGTCGGTCCCTAGCTCAACTAGGTCCTAAGTTCATTTTCATACGAGCTGGACTAGAGCCTATTCTAAGGCACTAGCTCCTGCTACGATTTCTGTAATTTCTTGTGTAATCGCCGCCTGTCTGGCACGGTTATACTGAATTGTCAAATCATTAATGACTTTCTTAGCATTATCTGTCGCTGTTTGCATGGCTGTCATACCCGCAGCATTTTCAGCTGTCTTAGCATCGATAATGGCACCGTAAATCATACTTTCTGCAAACTGAGGCAACAACTGCTCCAAAATTTCTTCTCGGCTGGTTTCCAATTCAAAAGTCAAGCTGTAGTCTTCATCTGCTTCATTTGGATCCAAGTCAACAATCGGAAGCATTTGTTCCACACGCATTTGACTGGTTAGCGTATTGACATGGTGGTTGTAGCAAACATAGAGCTCATCAAAAAGTTCATTTTGATACATTTCAACAGTTTTTGAAATAATCTTACGAACTTCATCAAAGCTAGGTTGATCCGCCAAGCCACGTAGTTCATAAAGTGGTTGAATACCTCGAGCTTTAAAGAAATCAGCTCCCATTCCACCGATACAGATCATTTCAAAACCTGTACCATCTGGATGGTATTCTTCTTTCAACTCCATAACTGCTTTCAGAATAGAGGAATTATACCCTCCAACCAAACCGCGGTCTGAAGTAATGACGATATAGCCTGTCTTCTTCACAGGGCGGCTAATCAACATCGGATTGGTTGAACCACCAGCTCCATTACCATGAAGAATATCTGTCAAAAGTTTGCGGACTTTCTGAGCGTAAACTTGGAAGTTGCGAGCTGCTTCTTCAGATCGACCTAGCTTAGCAGCCGATACCATTTGCATGGCATTAGTAATTTGACTCGTATTTTTTGTTGAGGCGATTTTTGTTTTAATATCATTTAGAGATACTGCCATCTGACACCTCTATTCTTATTGGAAGCTGGTTTGATTGAGAAACTCTGTAATCGCAGCATCCAAGACTGCTTCTTCTGGCAAGTCTTTTGTATCACGAATGGTTTCCAAAATCTCTGGATGTTGAGCGTCAAAGAAGGCATGGAACTCTTCCTCGAAACGAACAATATCATCTACTGGAACAGTATCCAAGAAACCATGTGTCAAAGCATAGAGAATGGTTACTTGTTTCTCAACAGGTAATGGTTTGTGAACAGGTTGTTTCAAGACCTCAACGGTACGACGTCCACGGTTCAATTTAGCCTGTGTTGCTGCGTCCAAGTCAGAACCAAACTTAGTGAAGGCTTCCAACTCACGGTATGAAGCAAGGTCGATACGAAGTGTACCAGCAACCTTCTTCATGGCTTTGATTTGTGCAGAACCACCTACACGTGATACAGATGAACCCGCATCGATGGCTGGACGAATACCCGCATTGAAGAGACCATCACCAAGGAAGATTTGTCCATCAGTGATTGAAATCACGTTGGTTGCGATATAGGCAGAGATATCTCCTGCTTGTGTCTCGATAAATGGTAGGGCTGTAATTGATCCACCACCAAGTTCATCAGAAACTTTAGCTGAGCGCTCAAGCAAGCGGCTGTGAAGATAGAAAACATCCCCTGGGAAGGCTTCACGACCTGGAGGACGACGAAGCAAGAGTGACAGTTCACGATAAGCTACCGCTTGTTTTGATAAATCATCATAAACGATCAAAACATGTTTCCCTTGATACATAAATTCTTCCGCCATGGCAACCCCTGCATAAGGAGCTAGGAAGAGCAATGGAGATGGTTGTGAAGCAGAAGCTGTCACAACGATTGTGTAGTCCAAGGCACCGTACTGACGAAGTGTTTCTACTTGCGTACGAACTGTTGATTCTTTTTGTCCAATCGCAACATAGATACAGATCATATCTTGACCTTTTTGGTTCAAGATTGTATCAATCGCAATGGTTGTTTTCCCTGTCTGACGGTCACCGATAATCAACTCACGTTGACCACGACCAATCGGTACAAGGGCGTCAATAGCTTTCAAACCAGTTTGCAATGGTTCTGATACAGACTTACGTTGCATAACACCAGGAGCTGGCGCTTCTACTGGACGAGTTTTATCAGTGTGGATTTCTCCAAGACCGTCAACCGGACGACCGAGTGGATCCACAACACGACCAATTAGACTCTCACCTACTGGGACTTCCATGATTTTACCTGTACGGCGGATTGTATCGCCTTCACGGATATCTGTAAAGTCACCTAGGATGATAATACCAACGTCTGTTGACTCCAAGTTTTGAGCCATACCATAAGAGCCGTTTTCAAAAATCAACAACTCTCCACTCATGGCATTTTCAAGGCCGTGAGCACGCGCGATACCATCCCCGATATAGGTTACAACACCTGTTTCAGTCACATCAAAATTGGGTTTGAAATTTTCAATTTGTTGCTTAATTAAAGCGCTGATTTCTTGTGCGTTAATTGCCAAAAGAACACCACTTTCTATTTCAAATTTTCTTTAACAACTTTAAGTTGTTGTTTAATACTCACATCAATTGTCTTGTGATTGGCAAAAATGACAAAACCACCAATGAGACTTTCATCGATTTGTTCTTTTACACTCCTTACTTTCAGAGACATTTTTTTCTCAATCAAAGGGAGCAAGCGACTCTTTTGTTCATCTGTTAAAGGATGAGCAGAAGTAATCGTCACTTCAAATCGATTTGTTTCTTTTTCAAGTCGGTTCAAGCAATCTACAAGCACATCATAAAAAAGATTTGCTCTGTGATTGTAGATAAGAACCTGGATCAAGTTTTGCAATAAAGGTGACACAGAGTCTTGGAAGAAAGCAATTGTTTTTTCCTTGTCAGACTCGTCTACTGCCACTTTTTTTAAAAAAGAAGGTAAACCTGTTTCTTCAGCAACTTGCTTGATTTGAGTCAAGTCTGAAAAAATACGGTCTTCTTCTCCTTTTTTTCAAGTACCAATTGGACAAAAAGGCATGCTGTATTTTTTTCAATTACCTTTACTGTTTTCTTGTCCATTAAGCTTCTCCTAGCTGATCGATATACTGATCAATGAGTTCTTTATGGGCATGACCATCAAGGTTTTTGTGAGATGATTTTACCAGCCAAGCTGATTGTCAAATCTGCTACCTCACCCTTAACGCTTTGTAAAGCTTCAGCTTTATTTTTGAGCAATTTCTTGGTTTTGCTTTTTTTCTTTTTAAGCGCCCTGCTTCTAGTTTAGCATCTGCTAAAATACTAGCCTTACTTTTTCTCAGCTGTTTCTTTCGCATTCTCAATGATTGTCTTAGCTTCTTTACGGCTACCAGCCAATTCATCTTCGCGTTTTTTTGAGCCAATACTTCCGCTTTTTGACGTGCTTCTTCAGCTCTGTCAATATCTGAAAGCAATTTTTTTCAGCTCTTTCTTCGAAAAATGCCTGTAATATTAGACCATGCAAAATTTTTTTAATCAAGACTAGCAAAAAGGATAAAAAGAGCCAGCGATTAAAATAAAATTACCAATTAATTCACCTACTGTTACGTGCATCAGTTACTCCTTTCTACTCTTCATCATTAATTTTTATTTCCTAGGTACATAGAGGATAATAGTGTAAAGACATAGGCTTGTACACAAGAAATGAACACGGAAAATGCAGTCCAAACTAAGTTTGTTCCAAATGCGATTGGATACCAAAAAATAGCCTGATGTGAAAGTAAAAGAAGCAAGCTTGTCATTACTTCACCTGCAAAGATATTCCCAAAAATCCGCAAAGCAAGAGAAAGGAAATTCGTGACTTCTTCCAGTAGATTCATCGGTGTCATAAATGCAGGAGTTACAAAACCTTTTAGGTATTGTTTAATCCCACGACGACGAATCCCCTCAATATGCGCCATCACAATAATACAGAAAGACAAGACAAGGTCAAATGAAAGATTTGCAGTTGGCGATGTCCAAAGGTTTGTCCCATCTGTTGTTTGAAGTTTAGCCATCAAACCAAGATTATTAGCGATGACCATAAAAAGAAATAAACATAAGTAAAAGAGTGAGTAATCTTTTATGTAGTGGGAACCAAGGTTAGGTTCTGTAAATCCAATTACAAAATCATAGAGATACTCTAGTACATTTTGTTTACCTTTGGGTTTTAATGTCATATTACGACTTGCCCAATAGATAAATGCAAAAATCAGAAACACAGACAGCAAAGTCAAGGCTGTCAAAGTTAAATCAAAGGTAACAGGACCAATATTGATGGTTGGATTGATACTTTCTTCCATCTAACATTCTCCCTTCTCCAATTTATATTTCGTTATTTAATAATAAATGAGAAGACAAGAGTTACGAAGAAAGTTCCTTCAATAAAGGCAACCCCTAAAAACATCAAGCTACGAAACTCAGCGATAATATCTGGTTGGCGAGCTACTGATTTCAACAAACCATTCATCAACATACCCTCACCAAGAGATACACCCATACAGGCAAGACATAGACCGAAAAATGTTAAATTCATGACGAATTCTCCTTTTAATTAAAATTTACTTACTTAGTTTAGTCCTAAAAATTGGATTTGTCAACTTTTTACTAACATTGAAAGCGTTTAATGAAAATTATTTACAATTTTACTATTTTTTTGAGTCTATTATATAGAAAACTTTGGAAATAATTTGCAATAAATCCGACCATTATCTAGGCCTTTCTGAAAAAAATGATGAAAAAGATACTGGGTAAAAAGGCTTTGAAAATCAAAAACTGTATAGTATAAAGTATTGAAAAACTTGATACTATACGGTTTATTATCGGAATATTTACTTCATTTTCTCTTGTAGTTGAGTTTTAGACTACTTCAAAACTAGATGATTTGCTATTTAAAATAGCGTTCCTTATGATTTTGGCAATCTGGATTAAAGTGAGAAAAACAAAAGGGGCAACTTAAGCTTTCTTTATATTGCTTATATGTTAGTAGTTTTAGACAAACACCACATAAAATAGGCTTATCCTGTATCAAAGATAAGGGATACGGCTCAAAAATATGATTTTCTAATGAATCATGACACCAATAACAAGCATAGTACTTTTTGCAGTCATAGCATTGTAAAGCAATAATATCCAGCTTACTATGGTAATGAATACATCTTGTTTGTTTATCCACTAAGAAACCTTGTGCCTCTACCACTCCCTTTCCTTTCTTAAGCACGAACTGTGACGCTGGTTCCATCTTCCTTATAAAGATTAATGAGTCCTTCTTTTAATGCACGAACCATGTCTCCTGCTTGAACGGGTTGAGGCACCTTAATAGTCAATAGTTCCATTGGATTTGGAGCGCGGTCGATTTTATTGCCTTTGGCATCATGCAAATCTTCGATATAAGTTTCAAAGTGACGGAAACCTGGGCCGTAAAACTCTACTTGGTCTCCTTCGTTAATGACATTCCGTTGACGAATGGTTGCTGTTTGTGTCGCATCATCATAAGAAACCACTTCAGCAACAAACTTATACTCAGGAATTTTACGACGAGCACCAAACAACTGCTCATTTTCAGATGGTGTACCGTAGTAGAAACCTGTTGCCAATTCACGTTGGGCAACCTTCCACATTTCATCAATCAAGTCTTGCTTAATTGCTTCAAACTTCTCTGGACTTTCAAGATAGGCATCAACAGCTGCCTTGTAGCAGTTGGTTACTGTTGATACATAGTGAATAGACTTCATACGTCCTTCGATTTTAAGACTGTCCACACCATTTTCAATCATATCTGGAATATGGTCAATCATGGACATATCAACGGCTGACATTGAAAATTCTTCTGGAATCTCACCCTTCAAACTCTTGCGTTCTTTCCCAAATGGCATATCGTAAAGGTCGTACTTCCAACGGCAAGACTGAGAACATCCACCACGGTTAGCATCACGCATACTCATGTGGTTTGAAAGAGTACAACGACCTGAGTAAGAAATACACATGGCTCCATGGACAAAGGCTTCAATCTCAACGTCTGTGCGTTTGCGGATTTCAGCTAATTCTTCCATCGAAACCTCACGCGCCAAAACGACACGTGTTAAGCCCAGTTCTTTCCAGAACTCAAGAGTTTCATAGTTAGTGGCGCTGGCTTGGGTAGAGAGGTGAATTTCAAGACCCGGTGCTTCAGTCGCTGCAATCATAATCAAGGCTGGGTCAGATACGATAACTGCTGCAATCCCGATATCACGCAGTTTACGGAACCACTCACCAGCTCCCTCTTCATTTCCCTTCGTGCATAACCATGTTGGCAGCTACATAAACCTTAGCACCATACTTAGCAGCAAACTGGACACCTTCTTCCATCTGTTCAAAGGTAAAGTTACCTGCACGGCTACGGAGACCATAGGCCTGACCACCGATAAAGACAGCATCTGCTCCATACTGAACAGCTACTTTTAGTTTCTCTAAAGTTCCTGCAGGTGATAAGACCTCAGGACGTTTTAATGTTTTTGTCATGTTTTCTCCTATTTGCAATATAAAAGTTTGACGTTTTTCCTTCTCATTTTATAGTAAATAAGCGATAAAATCAAGCCTAGACAGATTGTTTTGACAATTCTAATCTTTTAAGCTTTGTATAATAATTGTTAAACTATCGAATATAAACCAATTTTAACAAGTAGTCAAAAAAAGTCTAGAAAAAAAGTAAAAAAAACCAGTATCCAAAAACCAGTATCCAAAGATACTGGCTAGTAAAACTACATAAAATGGGTCCTTGGATGACTATTCCCACTCAACTGTTGCAGGTGGTTTACTTGTAATATCGTAGACGATACGGTTAACGTGATCCACTTCGTTTACGATACGTACTGAGATTTTTTGAAGGACTTCCCAAGGAATTTTGGCAAAGTCAGCAGTCATACCATCGATAGAAGTGATAGCACGGATTGCAATCGTGTAGTCATATGTACGACCGTCACCCATAACACCGACTGAACGAACGCCTGTGTTAACAGTGAAGTATTGCCAGATATCGCGGTCAAGGCCAGCTTTGGCAATTTCTTCACGCAGGATAGCGTCTGATTCACGAACAGTTTCAAGTTTCTCTTCAGTGATTTCACCCATGACACGGATAGCAAGTCCTGGTCCTGGGAATGGTTGGCGCCATACGATATGGTCTGGCATACCAAGCTCTGTACCAAGGGCACGAACTTCATCCTTATAAAGAGTGTTCAGTGGTTCAATCAATTCAAACTGCATATCTTCTGGAAGACCACCCACGTTGTGGTGTGACTTGATAGTTTGAGCTGTATCCGTACCAGACTCGATAACGTCTGTATAAAGAGTTCCTTGAGCAAGGAATTTCACATCTTTGAGCTTGCTTGCTTCGTCATCAAAGACATAGACAAACTCGTTACCGATGATTTTACGTTTTTGTTCAGGGTCAGAAACACCAGCAAGTTTGTCAAGGAAACGCTTAGCTGCGTCTGCTTTGACGATATTCAAACCAAACTTACCGCCGAGCATGTCCATAACTTGATCCGCTTCTCCTTTACGAAGAAGACCGTGATCCACGAAGATACAGATTAATTGATCGCCAATTGCTTTTTGGAGAAGAACACCAACAACTGAAGAGTCTACCCCACCTGATAGACCAAGAAGGACACGTTTATCACCGACGGTCTCACGGATTTTTTGGATCTGCATATCAATGAAGTTATCCATTGTCCAGTCGCCTTTAGCCTTACAGATGTTAAGGGCAAAGTTACGAAGAATGTCATTTCCGTATACAGAATGACGAACTTCTGGGTGGAATTGGATACCGTAAATGTGTTTGTCTGGGTTTTCAATGGCTGCATAAGGGCAGTCAGCTGATGTTCCAGTACGAACAAAGTCAGCAGGAATCTCAGTAACTGCATCACCATGGCTCATCAAAACAGTCTGTTCATCAGGTGTTGATTCAAAAAGAGCTGATGGTGTGTGTGTGAGGGTTGATTGACCGTATTCACGATTTCCAGCATCACCTGCAGGAACAACTTTTCCTCCAAGTTTATGGGTCAACAACTGCATACCGTAGCAAATTCCCAAAATAGGAATGCCAAGTTCGAAGATTTCTGGGTCAATATCGAATGAACCATCTTCGTATACAGAGTTTGGACCACCTGAAAGGATGATTCCTACAGGGTTGATTTCACGAACTTCCGCAGCTGAAATTTTATGACTCTTTAATTCTGAAAAAACACCAATCTCACGGATACGGCGTGAAATCAGCTGGTTGTATTGGCTGCCATAGTCCAGTACGATGATTTTTTCTACATCTTGCAAATCAGTTGAAATGTTGCTCATCTTTTTCCTTTCTCAAAAGAAATATCTTTTCCAATATTCTATCACAAATAAGGGCAAATTACCAACTAATACTCAATGAAAATCAAAGAGCAAACTAGGAAGCTAGCCGTAGGTTGCTCAAAGCACTGCTTTGAGGTTGCAGATAGAGCTGACGTGGTTTGAAGAGATTTTCGAAGAGTATAAACAAGGCGAAGATTGACTTTTTCTAGTTTATTAGGGTACAATAGAGAAAAGATAGAAATGAAGTGAAAATATGCTACCCGCTTATATAAAAATCCATGATCAGATTAAAAAGGATATTGACGAGCACCGTTGGGCTATTGGTGAGAGGCTTCCCAGTGAAAGAGATTTAGCAGAGCAGTTTGCGGTCAGTCGCATGACCCTCCGACAAGCCGTATCTCTATTAGTCGAAGAAGGTGTCTTAGAGCGTCGCGTAGGAAGTGGCACCTTTGTTTCCAGTACTCGGGTACAAGAAAAGATGCGAGGGACAACCAGTTTTACTGAAATTGTTAAGTCCCAAGGCAAAGTTCCCTCTAGTCAACTCATTTCCTACAGAAAAACCATTCCCAATGAGCAGGAAGTTGCCAAGCTAGGAATTTCTCCAACGGAAAATATTATCCGAATGGAACGTGTCCGCTATGCCGACAATATTCCTCTGGTTTATGAAGTTGCATCCATTCCTGAGAAATTTATTAAGAACTTTAAAAAAGAAGAAATCACCAGTCATTTCTTCCAAACCCTGCAGCAACATGGCTACCGTATTGGCAAATCACAGCAGACCATCTATGCTCGCCTTGCTAAAGAAAAGATTGCCCACTATTTGGAAGTTGAAAAAGGACATGCTATTCTTGGTTTGACTCAGGTTTCCTACTTAGAAGATGGTACTGCATTTGAATACGTAAAAAGTCAATATGTAGGCGAACGCTTTGAATTTTATCTTGAAAACAATTAATACTCTTCGAAAATCTCTTCAAACCGTGTCAACGTCGCCTTGCCGTATATATGTTACTGACTTCGTCAGTTCTATCTACAACCTCAAAGCAGTGCTTTGAGCAACCTGCGGCTAGTTTCCTAGTTTGCTCTTTGATTTTCATTGAGTATAAAATACTACGCAAAAACTCTCTGTCACGGACGACAAAGAGTCTTTTTATTTTTCTAAGAGCAAATCTTTCAAAGAAATCAGAGTTACAGCAAACAATATCATTGCCATACCAAGAAAATCAATAGGATAAAATTGTTCATTCATAATTAGGAAAGCAAAGAAAACCGCCGAGATTGGCTCAATTGAAGCCAACAAACTTGACTTAACCGGTCCAATCAAACTGGCTCCCTTTAAGAAGGCTGTATAGGCAAAGACAGTCCCGATAAGGATAATGCCTGCAAACGCAAGGAGAACATCAAGACTTGTTGGGATAGTAGTTTGTAGAACTCCTGTAAAAGGAAGGGCGACTAAACCAGCTATGACCATTCCCACACCAATGACCAAACTGCTCCCCCACTTCTTAATCAAGGCTATGGGCAAAATGATATAAAGTGCGTAAGTCAGAGCAGAAAAGAGACCCCAGAACAGACCTGCAGGTGTAATGGATAACTGGTCCAGTTGTCCATGGGTTGCGATGAGGAAGGTTCCTCCAATAGCTAATATGATGGAAACAATCTCTGCCAGAGTCGGTGCTACCTTATCCTTAATACAGCTATAAATCAAAATCCCAACAGGACAAACATACTGAAGTACTGTCGCAGTCCCTGCATTAGTCTCCTGAATAGCAGACAGATAGGCGAATTGATTGAGGAAAAGACCAATTAGAGCAAAAATAAGAAGAGACTGCAAACTCTTTCTATCCTTTAAAAAGGCCAGCATTTTATCCTTTGCAGTAGCATAAGCCAAGAGCATGAGAATTCCACCAGCGATTAAAAGACGCAAGTTGGTCAAAACCAGAGCCGAAATTCCGTGCGCCATCAGGTATTGGCCACTCGTTCCTGACAAGCCCCAAGCAACCCCAGCCACAACTGTTAGTAAAGTCCCTTTTAAACTGTTTGACATGTCTCTCCTTACTCTTCTTTGCGAATCAAGTCCATCACTTGATTACGGTCTACAATCCATTGAGCCCTCTCATCCTTTTCATAGGTACGGTTGGATAGGAAAATGATCGCTTCTTGATTCTGACGATTCCACATGATAAAGGTACCTGTATAGCCCGTATGGTCTAGCCAATCTCCTTCCAAATTCCATGCCAAAGAACGTTCCTTGTCATCCAAAGGAGAAAAATTTTGACTCAAATCTCTTGCAAAATCATCTGCTAAATAGTGTTCTAAAAAGATTTGTAAATCCTTTACAGTCGAAAACACACCAGCACTACCTGCATGTCTTCCCAGGAGGCGAGCCTTGGGATCATGTACCAGACCTGCCTCTACACCTCTGACTGTTGGAACAGCAAGCTCAACAGGACCAAACTGAGTTTCCTTCATTTCCCAAGGTTTCCAGACTTGTTCTTGTAAAATCACATCCAAGTCTTGATCAAAGATTCTTTCCAAGATAAAACCTAACAGCAAAAAATGGACATCCGAATAAAGAAAGGCTGGATGATTTCGTCTCTTGAGATGAAACATCGCTTCCTTTAATTCTGAATCTGTTAAAAGGTCTCGATTTGGAATAAACGGATCAAGATCTGTAGCGTGAGTTAAGAGCTGACGAATAGTGATGTCTGGATAATCACTTTCAGGTAAAAAATCGGTTACAGGTCTCTCAATATCTAATTGACCTTTTTCCCACAAGAAGGTAAAAACTGTGCCAACCCCAACAACCTTGCTGACACTGGCTAAGTCATAAACCAGTCCTGCCTCGGTCTGCAAGCCTTGCTCTGGGTCACTCTTGCCTAAATAGAACTCCGTCCATTGATTGTCCTTAAAATACGCAAAAGAGGCTCCGGGATAAATCCCTGCCTCGATTTGTTCTTCTATTTTTTTAATAATCTTGGTCCACTTCATACTTCTTCAAACCACAATTCAACATTATTTCGATCTTTACCAAGGAAGAATTTTTCAGACTTAGGAATAAAATATTCGGTAGACTCAAACTTTTGGCGAAGACTTGCTATATCTAGTTCATTGACCAAGAACTTGAGCATAGATAAGTCCCAAGTAACCGTATTATCCACAGTCAAATCCTGCCCCTGAGCTGAGATAAAATCAAGTGATGCTCCAACTTCAAATGGTTCCAAGAAACTTTCGACATCAGTTGGGAGATGTAATTCCATAGAAATCTCAAATTTACTTAAAGAAATTGACTCCAAATCTGTTTGAAATTCAGGCTTTTCTTCTACTTCTACTAGACTTGCTCTATCATCTTCCGCATGAATCAAAATCAAATCATCTTCTGGCGAGTAAATTTCAAAAGCGTAGCCATTTTGACCTTTATATAATCGATGGATCGAATCTGTTTTAGATAAGAGCCCTTCGATTTCCAAGGGATTTTCCACCTTGATAACCAGTTTAGCCAGCTTTTTTCTTCCCTCCACCTTACGAGTACGCATACTAGGAGCTTCTTCTAAAACCAGCTTTTCTAGACCTGTTTGATCACCTAGTGACAGAAATGCTGATTCTTCTAACAAGACCTTCATACCAAGGGTTTCAATATAAAATGTTTCATTTAATTTTCTATTATTAACTTTTAAAGTAGGAATAATCCGTACAATTTGATTTACATTCATAAATTCCTCCAACTCTTTTATTTTAAAGGATTTTAGAATTTTTTACAAGATATTATGCTCACATTTACCGATTTTTCGTAAAAATTTCATCTAAAAAACCGAGGATTTCCCCGGTTTCAATTTCTTATAGGTAAAGGAATTTGAAGATAGCTACTGCCGCAATTGCTGCTGCGATAGGTGCTACTACTGGTACCCAAGAATACCACCATTTTGAATCCCCTTTGTGCTCACCAAGAACTGATTTTGGAAGGAAAGCATGAAGGAGACGTGGTCCCAAGTCACGGGCTGGGTTCAAGGCAGGTCCTGTAGGTCCACCAAGTGATGTTACCAAAGCCATAACAAGGAATCCAAGAGCCAAGTGAGCAATTCCAAGACCAGATGTCATAAATGGTGCTACTTGTTCTTTAGCTTGGTCGAGAGCTGCTGTTACTTGCTCTTGAGGAATTGTTTGACCTTGAGTAGTTGCTTGTGCAACTTGAGCATTGATAGCAGCTTGTGCTTTGATACTAGTTCAGCACCAAAGAAGTTTTTAGTCATACCAAGGGCTGCGAAGAAAAGAACAAATGAACCAACAAACTCGTTTACAAAACCATTAACAGTTGCTGCAAAGCGTGATTCTTTTGTACCTTGATCCAAACTTGAAATTGTTGAGAAAGTACCCAAGATATTGTTTGGATTTTCAGTTTTCAAGTAGTATGGGCGGTGTGTTGCCACAACCAAGGCTTGACCAAAGATAGCTCCTAACACTTGTGCAATGATATAAGGCGCTACTTGTGCCCAAGGGAAGAGACCGCTGATTGCAAGTCCAAGAGTGAAGGCTGGGTTGATATGGTTACCTGATACGTTACCAAACATCAAAGCTGGAATCATAACCCCCATACCGTAACCAACAGCGATAACGAGCCAGCCACTTTGGTGACCTTTCGTACCTTTAAGTTCAACGTTAGCAACTGCACCATTACCAAGAATGATCAAAATAGCAGTAGCCAAAAATTCAGTGGCATATTTAATTGCCCATGTGAAATCCATTTGATAGATTCTCCTTAAAATTTTTTAGACAATCCTTATTCTATCAATTTTTATATCTTTTAGCAACAGGTTTTCTAAAAGAATATATGAGAAAGCGATTTTATTTCTTATAAAAAACAAAAGGATTAAGAAAGTCATTCTCCTTAATCCAAGAGTTCTTATTCTTGACGTTGTCCGAAATCTGCAATCATCTGTTCCATTTCTTGTCGACTCGGAGTTGTCAGCATATAAAGGTAATCCCCTTGAAGTTCCGCAAAGGCTGCTGGCATGATTTTTTTAACCTTGAACTGCTGGCTGTATTTGGCAAGCAAGTCCTCTTCTGAATAAACATAATGAGCATTTGCACGGCGAGAAGTAGCCAAACAATACTGAGGTTCAAACTCTGACACTGGGAACTCTTCTCCTGCGACAATAGCTGCATAGCCACGATAGAGGTCCAAGGAGTGGGCAAAGTTATAAACATCAATGGTGAAACCACCCGCAGGGCGGTTATTATACTCAATGGCGATGTAATCGTCCCCTTCACGGAAGAACTCAATATGGAAGAACCGTTCTTTCATACCAAATTCTTTAACGATGTCCTCACCATATTTACGTAATTTGGGATCCATATCCTTAAGAACGTAATAAGAATTGTCCATCTTGTAAATCATGAGATCAAGCGGTGTATAGGCGTAGTCAAAGTTGTTGAAAAGACAATCTTACCATCCTTGTCTACTAGACCGTCAAAGGTACAAATTTCACTGGAAGTGACAAATTTTTCAAAGAAATAAACAGTTGAATGGTCCCATTCTTGCTTGAAGTGATTGATATCGTCTTCTGTCTCAAGTTTAAAGGTTGCGGCTGCTCCAACTCCATTATCAGGTTTGGCAATCATTGGAAGACCGATTTCTTTCACTACTTGATCAACATCTGCTTCCGTCTTGATAACAGCACCAGGTACCACAGGGACACCTGCTTTTTTAAAAAGCTTCTTCATTTCAGACTTAAATTTCGTCTTTTTGAGATCCTCTGGTTTGGCACCAAAAACATTGAATTGCTCACGAAGACTTGCATCCAACTCTAGCCAATATTCATTGTGGGATTCGATGCGGTCAATTGGGCCATGTTTATAAAAGAGAAAAGCAACTGCACGCTTGACTTCGTCTACATTTTCAAGATTATCTACACGGAAATACTCGATCAAACTATTGCGCAAAGGTTCATCCAATTGCTCGTAAGGCTCTTGACCAATTCCCAAGACTGTGATACCTTTATTAGCTAGCTCAATGGTAAACTGTTGAAAGTTTTGTGGATAGTAGGGAGAAATAACAAGGTAATTCATAGGCAACTCCTTTTATAGATACAGGTGTCCAAGAAAATAGGGCATTTGTTTACGCCACCATTCCCAGTCGTGGGCGACATCATGTCCCCATTCAGCAAACCAGGCTGGAATTTGTTTCTGGTCAAAGGCTTCTTTGAGCTTGTAGAAAGACGGTAGTCCGTCATGTTCCCAGGCACCAAGCCCCGTACAAAGCACAATCTCCGCCTGACGGTAACGGTCAATAAACCAGCCGTCGTTCTGATTCCAGATATAATCTACTGGCGAGTTTTGGTAAATAGCATCATCATTGGAGTAATCGCCGACAAAGAAACGTGCGTCGTAGACACCACTGAGAGCAATCACCTTGGTAAAGACATCTGGATGTTGGAGGAAAAAGTTGACAGCATGGTAGGCGCCCATCGAGCAACCTGTCGTCATCATGCCATCAAACCAACCTGTCTTATGCTTGATAAAAGGAATGGCCTCCTCAATCACATAACGTTCGTAGGCACGGTGCATTTCCGCTTGGTCATGAGCATTTTTCCAAGTAGCCAACCAGCTCTCACTATCCACACTGGATAGGGTAAAGAACTGGACACGGCCTTCCTCGATAAAGGAAGCACAGGCGTCAATCATGCCAAAATCATAGTATTCATTGTGACTACCACCTGATGAAGCAAAGACCACAACTGGAATCCCAGCATGTCCATAACGGTTGAGATACATTTCACGGTTGAGGTGACCACTCCAGTGGCTAAGGTTTTCAATATGCATATTCTCTCCTTTCTTACTTTACCAGTTTTCTGCAAAAAATCTCAGACAGTCTGGTAAATTTTCCGACCATGGAATCTCACTATGGATGGCACCAGACTGAACTTTCAAGACAAGATTATCTAAGTGTACCCCACCTGCTATCAAATCATGGTAATAGCGAAGCGACGAGTCGATATAGGCTTGTTTGATATTGCCAGCCATCAAGGTCTTGTCTGTATCATCTGCTTCTTCTGTTCCTACATAGATGAAGATGCGCTGGTCAGGCGATAGTTTCTTGCGCTCAATATAGCGGTTAAAAGCTTCTTGATGGAGCCAATTAGCAGATGAAAAGACGCCCAAGCAACCAATTTGGTCTTGGTATTCCAAACCGATAAATTGGGTAATATTTCCTCCTAGTGAGGAACCAATCATAGCCGTATGCTGGCGGTCAACTTTGGTACGATAAGTTTCATCAATAAAAGGCTTGACCACCTCCATAACAAACTCAGCATACTCCACACCTTTACCACCAAACTGCTGGCCTGGGATGGGAGATTCTTGGAACTTCCAAGCCGCATACTCATTCATCCGCCCCATACCATCATTATCAATAGCAACGACAATCATACGACTGATATCGGGATTTCGTTTGATGGCTGGGATAATCTTCCATGAATGACCAATGAAAGACTCCTTGCTATAAAAAACATTTTGCCCGTCATGAAAGTAAACCACAGGATAGGAACGATCCGTGTCTTTTTCATAATCTTTTGGAAGAAGAACACGTACACGGCGCTCCTTACCTGTATAAGGAACTTTAAGTTTGTGTTCTTTCATTTTTAGATAAAAGTAGGATTGATTCATTGTCAGAAAACTCTCTATATTCAAAATTTTATCTCATTATATCACTAAAAAAACAGAAAAAAAGTCAGTTTTGCTTCCATTTTTGGATTAAAAACTAACTTTTTCATTTATTTTTTCTAAATTCTTTTGGATTTTCTGAATTAAAGCAGATTGTCAATTAAGTCATCGACTTCATCTTTTTCAGTTTGAGGTGTAATCTCAGTAATCATAATCCCAGCCACAGCTCGCTCAACCAAGCCCTTAACATCCATCCGTTTTTCATACTGCTCTGCATTTTTAATCTTAGGATTGGTCTTAGGACGGTCAGGCGCAAAAATCGTACAGCAATCTTCAAAAGGCTGGATAGAAATGTCAAAAGTATCGATTGCCTGAGCGATGTCAATGATTTCTAACTTATCCATAGTAACCACAGGACGAATGACTGGAGTGCTGGTCACAGCGTTGATAGTCTGCATGCTTTCCAAGGTCTGGCTAGCTACTTGACCAAGACTTTCCCCATTGATGATAACCAAACCATTTCGTACCTCACGAATACGATCAGTAATCCGCATCATAAAGCGACGAGTTAGAGTCATCAAATAAGCTTCTGGCGCTTTAGCCTTAATTTCCTCTTGAATCTCTGTGAAAGGCACTTCTATAAACTGGATATTTCCCCCAAACTTGGTCAATTTACGAGTCAAATCTTGGGCTTTTTTAAGGGCACCAGGACTCGTGTAAGGTGGACTGGCAAAGTGAACTGCCTCAATATCTACCCCTCGTTTAAGAGCTAGATAACCTGCCACAGGTGAATCAATTCCTCCTGACAACATGAGCATGCCTTTACCAGAACTTCCCACAGGTAATCCTCCTGCTCCACGAAAGGTTTCATAAGAAATATAAGCCGCTTCCTCACGAATCTCAACCTGAAGATTAATATCTGGATTTTTCATCTGAGCTTTCACGTTTGGAATAGCCTTGAAAACAGCACTACCAAGAGTTTGATTGAGTTCACGACTATCAAGTTCAAAGGTGTGGTCGCTACGCTTACCAGTGATTTTAAAGGTCATCCCTTCCTTGTAAGTTTCTTTCATAATCTCTTGGACAGCAGACTTAAGAACTTCCACAGACTTTTTGACTTTATAAACGGGAGAAAAGTTTTGAATTCCAAATACTTGTTTGAGAGATTCTGCTACTGCGGTGTAATCAGCTCCATTGAGGTAAGCGTGGGCACGGTCGCGATCTGCAGTTACCTTAACTTGGGGATAAATAGACAAAACGTCTGAAATATTATTACGAAGTTTATTGATGAAACGCATACGATTTTTGTGTTTGGTTGACAATTCTCCATAGCGAATCATAATTTCTGAATACTGCATAAATGCTCCTATCTTACTTTTCTAGTTTGATTGTAAATTAATTTTAGCTTGGTCAAAAACTGCTCGATCTGACTCATATCATTTTCAAGGTCTAGGCTTAGACGCACAGCTGACTGGGCCTTATCCTTGTCCACTCCCATGGCAATCAAAGTGCCTGCAGGTTTTCCTGCCTTGGATGAACAAGCAGAGGTCGTTGAGATAAAAATATCATAGTCTTCAAAGGCATGAACAATGACCTCACCACGAACACCCTTGATTCCAAAAGTCAGGATATGAGGGGCAAAGTCTTCCTCATCTGAAAAGACAAAAATATCTGGATAATCCAGAAGGGCTTGGCGAATCACTGTCTTCATCTGCCCTGTCTTACTCATAAAAATATCCAGCTTTTCCATGGACAAACGGAGAGCCTTGGCTGTCGCTGCAATCCCTGCCACATTTTCAGTTGTCGAACGATAATCTCGCTCCTGACCACCACCTGTTAAAAGAGGCGTAATCTTCTTGCCAGACTTGATATAGACAAATCCAACACCCCTAACACCATGAAATTTATGACTCGAGAAGGTCGCAAAATCCACTCGTTCTGTCAAATACTTTTCAGTTGGAATCTTGGCAAGTGCTTGAACCGCATCAACATGGAAGGAAATAGTTGGCTTGTCTGCCAAGAGTTCTGAAATAGCCTCAATAGGTTGAATCGAGCCAATTTCATTGTTCACAGCCATGACAGAAATTAGGATTGTATCAGGCCGTATCAAACCTGATAACGCTTCAACATCCACAAATCCTTCCTCATCAACTGGAGCAAAATCCACTTCAAATCCTTGAGATTTCAACCAGAGAGCTGACTCTTTGACTGCTGGGTGTTCAATAGCTGATACGATGATGTGCTTGCCAAACTGGGCTTTTTCAAAAGCCACACCCTTGATAACCCAGTTATCTCCTTCTGTCCCACCAGAGGTAAAGAAGATTTCATCGCTTTCTTACCGATTAAATCTGCAATCTGTTGGCGAGAAGCATCTAAGATTCGTGTTGCCTGGTCTCCCAAACGATGGAGACTAGATGGATTTCCTAAAATTTTTGAAGTCACCTGCATATAGGTTTCAAGTACTTCAGGATAGGGCTTGGTCGTCGCCGAATTATCAAAGTAAATCATGTTTTCTCACGCTTTCTAAAATCACTCCTTCTATTGTATCATGAAACGGAGCTTGCGACAAGAAAGGGCAATTCCTCTTTTTTAAAGATTTTTTTAAAGAAATGAGGTATAATAAATTTTAATCAAAGGAGAGAATGTATGTCTAATTATCGTAGAACTTCAAAACCAAAAACAGAACACATTAAAAAAGGATTTACGGTCTTTCAAAAAATCGTTGCTACTATCGGTAGTATCCTTGGCTTGATTACTGCGACTATCACTATCATGAACGCCTTGGATAATAACAAAAATACTAAAAAAGAACCTACGACAAGCCAGACGACAACCATTGTCAAAGAAATTCAAAAGGAATCCCCTAAGGAAAACACCAGTCCCAATAAGGAAAATAACACTTCTCAAGAAAAAACACAACAAGAAGAAACACCAAAATCCAGCGTCAAGGAAGAGAAAAAAGAAGATCAGAAAACAGTAACTCAAAACTCTACTACTCCTGCTCCAAGTAAACCTACTACTGAAAATGAAAAACAGCCCAATACTCCAACTTCAGAAAATAATACTCAATGAAAATCAAAGAGCAAACTAGGAAGCTAGCCGTAGGCTGCTCAAAGTACATCTTTGAGGTTGTGGATAGAACTGACGAAGTCAGTAACCATACACACGGCAAGGCGAAGCTGACGTGGTTTGAAGAGATTTTCGAAGAGTATAAAAGTAATCAATAGCCAGTAAAATAGCTTCCCTCCAAATTTGGAAAGAAGCTATTTTTTTATTGTTGTAAAACTTTTCTTGGTTTGGTACCTTCAGCTGGACCAATGACACCTGCCATCTCCAGTTCTTCCATAAGGCGGGTCGCACGGTTAAAGCCAACTGATAAACGACGCTGAATCATGGACGCACTGGCTTTCTGCGTCTCGATGACCAAAGCCTTGGCTTCTTCAAAAAGCGGATCCCCACCAGATTCACCATCTGAAAATTCTCCGTCATTTTCAGAAACCTCACCTGGATCAAAACTCTCATCATAGTCTGCATCTGCCTGAGCCTTGATATAGTTTACGATGCGTTCGACATCATCATCCGAGATAAAAGGAGCCTTGGAGACGAACTGGGTGATTTTCATCAATCGGTTTAAAGAGCATGTCGCCTCGACCAAGCAGTTTTTCTGCTCCATTTTCATCCAAAATCGTACGGGAGTCTGTCCCTGATGAAACCGCAAACGCTACACGAGATGGAACATTGGCCTTGATCAGACCAGAAATGACATCAACGGATGGACGCTGGGTTGCAAGAATCATGTGGATACCGGCAGCACGTGCCTTCTGCCCAAGACGGATAATGGCATCTTCCACCTCCTTGCTAGCCACCATCATGAGGTCAGCCAACTCATCCACAATCACAACAATGAGTGGCAGTGGAATCTGCTTGTACTCAGATTGAGCATTAAATTCCTCAACCTTGGCATTAAAACCTGCAATGTTACGAACTCCCACCTTGGCAAAGAGTTCATAACGATTTTCCATCTCATCCACAACCTTTTGCAGAGCCTTGCTGGCCTTACGTGGATTGGTCACAACTGGAATCAAGAGGTGGGGAATATCATTGTAAACAGATAACTCAACCATCTTGGGATCGACCATCATAAATTTAACTTGATCTGGTCTCGCCTTCATGAGAATGCTAGCGATAATACCGTTAACTGCTACTGACTTACCTGAACCCGTCGAACCTGCGACGAGCAAGTGGGGCATTTTAGAAAGGTCAAAAGCTCTTGCGGTGCCATTAACTGCCTTTCCTAAAGGAATTTCCAAGAGATTTTCTGCTTTCGTTTGAGATTGTTCCCATAGTTCTCGGAAAGACACAGTCGCAATTTCAGAGTTAGGAACCTCGATTCCAACGAGAGATTTCCCAGGAATTGGTGCCTCAATTCGGACATCCTTGGCAGCCAAGGCAAGAGCGAGGTCATCTGCTAGATTGGAAATGCGGTTGACTCGTACACCCACTGCTGGCTTAACTTCATACTTGGTCACGGATGGCCCAATTTCAGCCCGTTCAACCGTTACCTTGATACCAAAGCTAGCAAAGGTTTCTTCTAGGATTTTGATATTTTCCCGAACGATTTTCTTCTCTTTAGACTGGTCCTTTGGTTTATCTGGGGCAAAGAGTTGTAAACTTGGAAGTTTGTATTCAAGGGCTTCCTTGGCTGAAAAATCAACCTGAACATCTTCGTCATCAAATGTTTGTTCCTGTTCTGGGAATTCATGTTCAGCTTGAGGCAGAATGATTTCTGGTTCCACCCAATCTTCTTCAGGCATAGGTGGAACGTCAAGCACAACATCTTCTGTCAAAATTTCACCCGTTTCCATATCAACAGGAGGCAAATCGAGTAAGGCTTTTTCAGCTTCTTCTTGTTCTAATCTAGCTTCTTCCTCAGCCTTTTGGCGAGCTTTTTCTTCTTGTTTGACAAAGCGTTCCTCTTTTCGACGCTCATGCCCTTCCCGCCATTTGGCAAAACCTCTACTGAAACATTCAGCAACATCATAAACAGACCAAGGACTGATCAGAAGAGCCCCCACTAAAATCAAGATAACTCCAATAAAGTAAGTGCCAATATTTGAGAAGAGAAAGGCGGTTGGCATATAAAGAGCGACCCCAATCAAGCCTCCACCAGCAAAACTGGTCGTTCGAAAGCCAGTCAAATCAGTCACAACCTGAGCCATGGTTCCTTTTAAAACCGACTTGTCCAAACCATATTTCCAAACCAAGTAGGCTTCAAAAATCAGGAGCAAGCCCGCAAATATGGTGAAAAAGCCAGATAAGAGGCCTTCCTGTTTTCGTATCCACTTGAAAAAGAAGAGATAGATCAAGAGGGCAACTATTGCCAGATAGGCTAGGCTGCCCACCAGCAAGCGAATTAAATTGTAAAGGGTTATACCTGCAGCCCCTAATTTGAAGGCTGCGAAAATCAATAAAATCGCGATTCCCAACGAAATCAACATTCGTTGAATCGCTTCTTTTCTTTCGAGTTCTGCTTTAGACGGTCTCCGTCTTGTTTTACTTGTATTCTTGTTTACCATTCTTCTATTATACCATATTTCACAGGCATTTCGGAAAAGGTCAATATTCTCCTTGGATAGTTCAGTATTAAGAGATTCAAATAAAATTTTCTTATCCATGGTTTCCCTCCCTAAGCAATTTCAGAACATCTTTTTAATAGCCTTTATGATTCAGATGACTGTTCATCAAAAAAAGAAGATATGCAAAATTTTGAAATTTTGATATAATAGAACTATCAAAAAGTAAAGGAATGATTGGTATGAACGCAATCACAGCTCACAGCTCACAGCTCACAGCTCACAGCTCACAGCTCACAGCTCACAGCTCACAGCTCACAGCTCACAGCTCACAGCTCACAGCTCACAGCTCACAGCTCACAGCTCACAGCTCACAGCTCACAGCTCACAGCTCACAGCTCACGCTGATTATGTAATCAAGCGTATTTTTTGTCAAGCCCTAAAACAGACTTTTTCACATTTTTGTGAGAAGGTCTTTTCTGTTGTTTCTAAAAGCGAGGTATCTGTATGAGCCAAGCATTCGAAACAGCGATTCAACGAGCCCTGCGAGAGGTGGTGGAAAGCTTTGCTGAACAGTATGTAGCTGAGGGACTATTAAAAAAAGATGCTATTATAGTAGATTTAGATAATTATAAACCTGAGTTGGTTGAAAAGATTTTGACAAATGCAATTCTAAATGAAGCATTTACTGAGGATATTGCTGGGGTGACAATTTTGAAAATCAATGATATCATTCAAATGCTTGAGGTTGATGAATATTGGTCGAATTCTTACACACGTTACACCAACAAAATCGGATTAGCAGCAAATAATAGTTATCTAGATGAAACAACAGATGTTGTCCTAAATTTCCCCTACAAAGATAGTATCTTAAAAGCTGGTATGAGCAAGGAAGATAACGAAGAGGAAGGTGTCATCGAATCTTTTTTAAATGAAACAATAGCCCATGAAGAAATTGACGTTCTTCTCGATAATAAGATTTTTAAAAATGCTAAGAAATATGACGAGAATGGAGAGTCAGATATTTCAGAAATCAATGATACTGATAATCTTATTATCAAAGGGAATAACCTTCTTGCTCTGCATAGTTTAAAAAAACGTTTTGCAGGGAAAGTGAAATGTATTTTTATAGATCCTCCGTATAACACTGGATCAGATAGCTTTATTTATAATGATAAATTTAGTAGATCTACTTGGCTGGTTTTTATGAAATAGATTGAAAATTGCGAAAGAGTTATTAAAGACTGACGGAACACTTTGGGTACAGACCGATGATTCACAACATGCCTATCTTAAAGTATTACTAGATGAAATTTTTGGAGAAGGATCTTATTTAAATACAGTTACTATTAAGTCCAAATCTTCTTCTGGAGCTAGTGGCGGAGGAGAGGATAGAAGACTTAAGAAGAACACAGAATTTATACTCATCTACGCTAATAATGATGCTCGTATTAATATTCAGACAAAACCATATAAACTGATGAATTACATACAAGAACGTAGAGAAAATGGGAAAAACTTTGCTTATAAAACTGTTTTAGTAAATCCTGGAAAACTAGAAAAAATTGGAGAGACAGTTGATGGTCGTGGGGATTGTATTGAACTTTATCAAGTGAAAGGTTATGAGACTAAGACGATTAAGTCATTGATGGCTGAAGAGGGGTTAGATGAAGGTGAAATATATAAGAAGTATTTAGATAAAATTTTTACCACAGAAAATGCTCAAACATCTATTAGAAGTAGAGTGAGAAATAATGTTACCGATGATGGTTACACAATTGCTCGTTATAAGCCGGTTTCTGGTAAGAATAAAGGCAAGATAGTTGATGTTGGATTTATCGGTTCGACTAAACGATTAGTTAGTTTTTTAAAAGAAACTGCTTATATTGAGGATGGGGAGGTTTATAAGACCGAGAAAGCAGGAACTCTTTGGGAAGATATTTCATGGAGTAGTATTAAAACAGAAGGTGGTGTATCATTAGAAAATGGAAAAAAACCAGAAAAATTAATACACAGAATTATCGCAAGTTCTAGTGAAGAAAGTGATATTATACTTGATTTTTTTGGAGGATCTGGAACCACAGCAGCTGTAGCTCATAAAATGAATCGTCAATATATCACTATAGAACAGATGGAGTATATTGATGATTTGATTGTTAAGAGATTGGAAAATGTAGTTAATGGTGATTCTACTGGAATCTCGAAAGCTATTGCTTGGTCTGGTGGTGGTTCATTCATTTATGCTGAGTTAATGGACAAAAATTCAACCTTTATTGATATTGTCCTTAACTCTAAAAATTCTGAAGAATTAAAATCTATCTTTGATGATATGAAATCTACACTTGACTTTGATTTCAGAGTGGATTTACAAGAAGTTGCTCAATCTATCTGGGATGAAGAATTTGAAATGCAGAAAAAAATTCTTGTGAAGATTATTGATAAAAATCAGCTCTATCACAACTACTCCGAAATTGATGATGAAACTATTAAATCGCAACTATCTCAATCAGATTACGATTTCAATAAGAGTTTTTATGGAGAGAAATGATGGCTAAAAATACAAAGAAAAAGGAACTAATCTTTGAACTCTTCGATGAATTGAAACAGCTGGATATGGATATTTTGCATGAACAGCATGGCTGGGAGTTGCCACAGTATATTGTAGAAAATCTCAAGCACGAACCACGTTACTATCAGAGTGAGGCTATTCGTTATTTTCATTACACACAGACATCAGAAACATTCAAGTTTCGAAAACCTAGACAACTAATGTTTAATATGGCGACTGGTTCGGGAAAGACTGATTTGATGGCTGGTTTAATCCTCTACCTCTATAAAGAAAAAGGGTATCAAAATTTTCTGTTCACAGTGAATACCAATGGTGTTCTGAATAAGACGATTGATAATCTAACGGGTGCTCAATCTACGAAGTTTCTTTTTGATTCTAACTTAGAAATTGATGGGGAACATATCTTTATCAATCAGATTTCAGGAAGATTTCCTGAGTTTCCACTTTCGAATTCTATCAACATCAAATTCGTTTCAATTCAAACGTTGACAAATGAATTGTATACACAGGCAGAAAATGTAATGTCATTAAAAGATTACCAGAAGACAAAAATGATTATTCTGGCAGATGAGGCTCATCACTATTCTGCTTCTACAAAAAAGAAAAGTAAAGCAGAATTAGAAAAAGTCTCATGGGAAAAAAGCCTACTTGATCTCCTTCACGCACATGCTGATAATCTCTTGCTGGAGTTTACAGCAACACTGGATTTTGACGATGACACCATTTATCAAAAATATCGAGATAAGATTATTTACCGTTATACCTTGGATTCATACATCAAAGAGCGCTATTCCAAAAATGTAAGACGCATTCAGACGGGGAATTCCAACGAAGATAACATGCTTAGTACCGTTCTTCTGAGTGAATATCGTCGCAAATTTGCTCTAGAAAGATTTGGGATTGAGATAAAACCAGTCATTCTTTTCAAATCACATAAAATTGATGCTTCCTATGAAGCAAACAATCTATTCAATGAGATGATTGATGGTCTGACCGTGGAAAGTTTAAGGTCGTTCCTTGCTTCACAATTGAGAAGTGTATCAGAAGAGCAAAGCCATACCCTACAGCTAGCTTATCAGTATTATATCGAAAAGGAGGATCTTTCAACTATTGTTCGAGAAATTAAGCGTGGCTTTTCACCGACTAGGATTTTAAATGCAAATGACTCAGATAGTGGTTCAAAAGGATTACTAGAAACAGGGCAGTATCAGGCGCTCAATTCGCTTGAGTCACCAAATAACCTGTATCGTGTAGTTTTTGCTGTGGCAAAATTAACAGAAGGTTGGGATGTACTCAATCTATACGATATTGTTCGTATTAGCAATCTAGGTAAGAAGAATGATAAAAGGGATGCTAAATCAACCAATTCCGAAGCTCAGCTGATTGGACGTGGAGCACGATATAATCCTTTCTCCTTAAATAAAAAGATTTCTTACCAAAGACGATTTGATGAAGCAGATGAAACAGCAAGCCTTTTGTTGGAAACATTACACTACCATACCCTTAATGAACCGCAATACATCAAGAATTTGATGGCATCACTTGACAAGATGAATCTTGCGACTGGGACTGATGAAAAAAATCCTCCGATTGAAATCAAACTAAAACCCTCTTTCAAGAAAACTCAAATCTTTAAAATAGGTAAACTTTATTATAATGAAACTGAGGAAATTCCTGACAGTCACTATGTGAATTTACGTGCATATGGTATTGAAATTTCTAAGCTAGCCAATGTAACTTATTTTAAATCTACCTATGAAACAGCTTACCTTTCAGCTGAAGCAATAGAGTTAAAAACGTCCCAATTAAAGGGAATTGATATTCGTTATTTTAAAAAGTCAATTAGTCGCTCTAACTTTTTCCGATTTGAAAATCTGAAAAGATATCTCCCAAATCTCAAATCTCTGGAGGATTTTTGGGGTGAAAATTGGCTAGATTTGCAGAATCTTACACTCTCTGTCACAACAGAAAAAGAAACCATTGTAGAAGATTTTTCTGCTATGGAAAAGCTGAAAATTGTTGATAACTTTTTTAACCTACTGGCTATCCAAATAAAGGCAGGTTATCGCAAAGCAAGGGGGACGAACCGCTTTGTTGGGTATCCAATTACAGAATATCTCGTTGATTATCGTAAACGAATACCTAATTATGATACAGCTAAGAAGAGTGAATCCTTCATCGAACAAAAAGTATCTAATATTTCATTTGAAAAATTTGACTTCTTTGCTTATCAATCAGCTATAATCAATAGGAATGAAGAAAATCTAGTTAATGCTATCGCCAACCATATTGATGAACTAAGGGAGAAATATGGAGATGTTTTCCTCATTCGAATGGATGAAAATATGCTAAAAGGGACAGATAAAGTTGAACAATTAAAATTGCATCAATTTGAAGAGAATCCACGAGAAATCAATTTTTTAGGATTTCAGCCAGACTTTATCTTACTCCTTCAAAATAAGGACTACTATCTTCAAATATTCATTGAACCCAAAGGTGAACATTTGGTAGAAAAGGATAGATGGAAAGAAGAGCTTCTTACATATATCAACGACCATCAGGAAGATTTAGTTTTCGAGGATGAAGTTGAAGGAGTTATCATCAAAGGTCTTAAATTCTATAATCAAGAAAATAGTGAACACACACTAGATCAATTAGCTCAAGTAGCTCTTGAAAAGCCACAATTTGGTGGAAATATTAGGTTGAACTTGTTCTAAATATCAAAAAGACGATTTCCGCTTGGACAATCGCCTTTTTTCGTATTTTCAAAAATACTATATCTTGTGGTTGGTTTAAACTGGTATATAGTTCCCTTTTATTTCACTGCTTGAGGTTTGCGTAGGTAACCATAAACCACACCACTTACGATTGCTCCTACCAAGACTGAGGCAAGGTAAAGAAGAGCATTTGAAGTAAGGGCAATCACGAAGATTCCTCCGTGTGGCGCCATGAGTTTGATTCCAGTAAGACCAACGAGTCCGCCTGCTACTGCTGAACCAAGGATGAAGCTTGGGATCGCACGAGCTGGGTCAGCGGCACCAAATGGAATCGCTCCTTCGGTGATAAATGACAAGCCCATGATGATGTTTGTCAAACCAGAGTTACGTTCTTCCTTAGTAAATTTATCTTTGAAAAGAAGGGTTGCGACAAAGATTGCAAGTGGTGGTACCATTCCTCCAGCCATAACTGCTGCCATGGCTACAGAACCACCTGAAGAAACAGTCGCTGCAAGCGTACCTGTACCAAAGACATAAGCTGCTTTATTGACTGGTCCACCCATGTCAACAGCCATCATACCACCAAGAACGATACCAAGAAGGACAGCTGAACCTCCTCCAAGACCACCTAGGAAGTCATTCATGGCAGTGTTGATTGCTGCCATCGGGATATTCACAGCCAGCATAACAAATCCAGTCAAGATTGTTCCAAGAAGTGGCAAGAGAAGGATTGACTTAGCACCTTCAAGTGAACGAGGAACTTTCACGTATTTCTTAATAGCAAGAACCAAGGCACCTGCGATAAATCCACCCACAAGGGCACCTAAGAAACCAGATGAGACACCTGCAAGAGTTGAAGTTGCTTCACCACCTGCGGCATAAGGAATTTTACCAAAGGCAAAACCTTCTTTGGCAATAGCACCAGCCACAAAACCTGCAACCAAACCTGGTTTTTCAGCGATAGAGTAGGCAACATAACCTGCAAAGACTGGGAGCATCAAGCCAAAGGCTGCACCACCAATTTTCATGAACATAGAAGCTAGTTCATGGTAGGAACCAAGATTGCCAAGGTTTTCATTTGGAACACCCAAAGCACCGTCAATCAAGAAGGCAAGGGCAATCATGATACCACCACCGATAACGAATGGTAACATTTGCGATACACCACTCATCAAGTGTTTGTAGAAGGCAGCACCAAGGCTTTGTTTTTCGTTGCTTGCTGTTGCAGCTTTTGTACCATTAGCGGCACGGTAGACTTCAGCATCTCCTGAAAGAGCCAAGTTAATTAACTCTTCTGTCTTACGGATACCGTCAGCAACTGGACGATTGATCAATGGTTTGCCATCGAAACGATCCATTTCAACGGCCTTGTCTGCTGCGATGATAACAGCTTTAGCCTTACGAATGTCTTCCGCAGTTAGTTGGTTACCAACACCGCTAGCACCGTTGGTTTCGACCTTAATTCCAACACCCATTTCAGTAGCCACTTTTTGAAGAGCTTCTTGGGCCATGTAAGTGTGGGCAATACCTGTCGTACAAGCTGTAACAGCCACGATAAAGTCACCAGAGTCATTGGCAGGCGCTTGAACAGGCTCCTCAGCTTTTTCTGACGCTTGGTCAAAAAGTTCGATGACTTGGTCAGCTGATGTTGCTTGACGAAGTTTGTCAGCAAAACCGTCTTTCATCAAGTATTGAGATAATTCTGCCAAGGCTGCCAAGTGAGTATCATTGGCACCTTCTGGAGCCGCAATCATAAAGAAGAGGTCAGTTGCTTGTCCATCCAAGCTCTCATAGTCAACACCCTTGTTTGACTTAGCAAAGAGAACAGTCGCTTCTTTTACAGCAGCGTTTTTGCTGTGAGGCATTGCGATACCGTCTCCTAAACCAGTAGAAGTTAAAGCTTCACGCGCCAAAATTCCTTCTTTAAAGGTTTCAAAATCTGTCACATAACCGTGATCTGTCAAACTTTTAATCATCTCGTCGATGACAGCTGTTTTTTCAGTCGCCTGCAAATCCAGCAACATGACATCTTTTCTCAATAGGTCTTGAATTTTCATCGTTTTTCTACCTCAACTTTTTCATATGTTTCTTTAATAAATTCTGCCGTTGCCAAGTCATCCGAGAAGGTAGTTGCTGTTCCACAAGCAACTCCCCATTTGAAGGCTTCTACTGCATCTTTTGATTTGACAAATTCACCTGTGAATCCGGCAACCATAGAATCACCAGCACCAACTGAATTTTTGACTGTCCCTTTGATTGGTTTAGCAAAGTATGCTCCCTCAGATGTGACAAGAAGGGCACCGTCGCCAGCCATAGAGATAATGACGTTTTGAGCACCTTTGGCCAATAACTCACGAGCGTATTTCTCAATTTCATCTAAACTTTCGAGTTTCACTCCAAAAATCGCTCCAAGTTCATGATTGTTTGGTTTGACTAAAAGTGGCTGGTAGTCCAAACTATCAATCAAGGTCTGTCCTTCAAAGTCACAAACCACTTGCGCACCCGTCTGGCGCGTCAAGGCAATCAAATCCTTGTAGATGACATTGCCTAGATTTTTAGCACTTGAACCTGCAAAGACAACCGTATCTTCTGCTGTCAGACTTGAAAGAACGGCTTTTAACTCTTCTAACTGAGCCGGTTCAACAGTTGGACCCGTACCGTTGATTTCTGTTTCTTGGTCTGCTTTGATTTTGACATTGATACGAGTATCTTCTGCTACTTGGACAAAACGCGTCTCGATTTCTTCTTCTGCCAGAGTATCTGTGATAAATTCACCAGTAAAACCTCCGATAAATCCAGTCGCTGTATTTTGAATACCCAAGCGTTTCAAGACACGACTGACATTAATTCCTTTCCCACCAGCAAACTTATCATCACTGTCCATACGATTGACACTACCGACTTGTACCTGGTCCAAGCGCACGATATAGTCAATGGATGGATTGAGTGTGACTGTATAAATCATACTTCTATTACCTCCGTTTTTTCCTTAATTGTCTGCAAGAGCTCATGCCCTTGACTTGTGATAACAATAGCGCGTTTGAGTGGTGCTACCTTGGCAAAGCAAGTTTGTCCAATCTTAGACGAATCCACCAAGACATAGGTCTGTTTGGCATTCTCCAAAATAGCTCTCTTCACAGCTCCCTCCTCCATATCAGGAGTCGTATAATAACCATCGTCCACACCATTCATCCCGATAAAGGCACGGTCAAAGTGCAATTGGTTAATCTGGTTAAGAGCAACGCCCCCGATGCTCGCATCTGTCGCCATCTTGACACTTCCTCCAACCATGACAGTTGGAATCTGCTTTTCAACCAACTGAGCAGCATGGTGTATCGAGTTGGTCACGACTGTAACATTCTTATTGACCAATTCATGAATCAAAAAGGCAGTTGTTGTTCCAGCATCGATAAAGATGACATCTTGTTCCTTGATGAGAGAGGCTGCTTTCTGAGCCAGCAACTTCTTTTCTTGAAGGTTTTTGACAGATTTTTCTTGAATGGTTTCTTCTTCCTGCAAGGAGTGGGGCAATTCTGCTCCACCATGCACGCGACGAAGCTTGTTTTCTGCTTCTAACTCATCCAAGTCTCTTCGAACCGTTGATTCTGAGGTCTCTAGCAAACTAACTAATTTCTCTAGAGAAACTACATGATGTTGATTTAACTCCTCTAAAATCAGTTGTTTCCGCTCTGTTTTTAACACTGAATCACCTCCTGTTATCGTTTACACTATTCATTCTATCATACTTTATTTCAAAGTCAAGCATTTTTTATCATTTTCTTTCAAAAACTATCATTTTTCTTATTTCTAGAATTTTTATTGCAAGATAAGAGCCTTTATGGTAGACTATTTGAGTAAGTATTGGAAGATTACTCAAGAGGCTTAAGAGGCCGTGTTGGAAACGCGGTAGGCGTGTAACAGCGTGCGTGGGTTCGAATCCCATGTCTTCCGTAGAAAAGAAAAATTATTTCTAGGATGCAACAAATGTTGTATCCTTTTTTTATCGCTTTTTTAAAAAGAGGGTCTGTTTTAGGGTCTGTTTGTGACTCCTTTGTTGTATCCCTTTTTCGCAAAAGAATGCCAAGGAATACCAAAGACAAAAATAAAAAACGTTGATTTAACAACGTTTTACCAAGGAATGCAAAAGAATGCAAAGGAATAATGGAGCCGGTGGGAGTCGAACCCACGTCCAAACACCTGCCAACATATTTGTCTACAACCATAGGTTATGTATTAGTTTAACAGTCCCTCGACACATAACTCAAGCCTAGAAACTGCGAGTCTATCAATCTCTTATCAAGCCGCTAGACAAGACTTGATCGTATCTCGCTAATAATAAGACCTGTCATTGAACACGAGCAATCCAAATCGGGTCACGCCTGCTGGTTTTTAGGCAGCTAGAGCGTAAGAAGTGTTATTTTTTGCAGTTATATTTAACTGAGCGTTTACGTCGCCACACGAGTCGCAAAATATGCCTCATAATGCCTGTCGAATCCGTAACGACCCCAAAAGACAATAAAACCATTATACCTTATCTAACACAAAAATGCAAAAAGGAAATCAACTAACTACGAAAAGATAGTCTTTCAAAGGCTTTTGTCAAAACCTGATAACCAGCAACACTGAGGTGCAACCCATCAGTTGTATATTCTTTTTTTGAGTTGACCTGCTTGGTCTGTCAAACTATCAAAAACTGGCACAAATTCCACCTGCATATAGGCAGAAGCAAGCTCTTGATAGGCTTGATTCCATTTCTGAATTTTTTCATTCGTGCGGATATAGACTGTCTGCTTGTACTCCTCTCCCTCATTGACTGGCAAAATGGAAAGCAAGTTTAATCTCAGTCAATGGATAATCGCGAGCAATGGATTGTATGATAGCTTCGAGATTATTGAGAGCCTCATTCACAGGCACATCTTTTCCGATATCATTTGTCCCAATCAAAAGGACAATTTTATCTACTGCTCCACCGTACAGATGCGCATCTAGATTTTCTAATAACAGCCCTGTCTGATAACCTCGAATGCCTCGATTGACAATCGTCTTTGAAGTCCCAAATAGTTCCTGCAGAGGATAATATTCGACAATGGAATCCCCAATAAAAAGAATGTCTGGCTCTACAACAGAAACTTGATTTAAGTGACGATACTTGGTTTGGATTTTTTCTTGTTCCTTTAGTAACCAATTTTCTAATAACTGTACTGCCACTTCATTCTCCTTTTTCTAACCAGTTTTCCAAGACTTGATAAACTCCTCCTTGGCTGTTGGCTGGCGCTAGAGCAGTCGCCACAGCTTTGGCCTTATCATCAGCATTTTCCATCGCATAGGCAATTCCAGCCATTTCAAGCATTTCAACATCATTTTCACTGTCACCAAAAGCCATGATTTGTTGGGGGTTCAAGTCCCAGCGCCTGAGTAATTCTTCCAAGCCCCATGCTTTATGAATTCCCAGCTTGAAGGATATCAATGCAACCATAGCCACTCGATACAGCCCGAACACGGCCATCAAAGAGGTCATTGATTTCTTCCAAAACCGAACTCAAACGTTCCTCACCAACAACCATACTCATCTTGAGCACACCACCAAAGAGGTCAGAGGTTAATTCATCCACAAACTGCATCCGTTGGTAGAATTTTTCAATCATTTCTGGAGTCATAAAACTTTCAAGGTCTGTAAAAATCGTACCTTCTTTGACGAAACCACCCTTCATCCCCGTTACAACAAACTGGTCTGACACGCTCGACCCTTGAAATGAGCCAAGGCCTTATCAACAATGGCATCATCCCAAGTCTGAGCCTGAATCAGTTCATTATTTTCAAAAATACGAGCACCATTAGCAACAACCAGAACCACCCGATCCACCAAGTGCTCCAGTAGTTGCCTCATGCGGTGAATTTCATTCCCAGTTGCGATGACAAAACGAATACCCCTTTGATCCAACTGATCTAAAATCTTTTCCAAGCGTGGGAGATCAAGCTGGCCTCTAGCATCCAGCAAGGTCCCATCCATATCTGTCGCAATTACCTTTAATCGTCATTTACTTTCCTCTGGATTCAAGTTAGTCCCACTTCAATCCCACATGTTCGTTCATTTCTTTATAGGCTGTATCAATTCGTTCCTTAGTCGCTTCATCTAACTGGTCACGATGACTGCCACCCTCGATAAAATCTTCTAAGATATAAGTTTGGTAAAGGAAGAGTGGATAACCTTCTGGAGAATAGGTTCCTTTTGGTGTACGGTTTACCCAAGAAGGATGCGCTTTGGCAGTTTCGATTGTCGTCTTACCTGCTTTTTTCTTAATGGTCACATCCATGAGCACGCCACGCTCTGTCCACTTAGCATTCTCTTCATCTTGCATGGTTTCAATTCGTTGATTAGAAATGAAGTTCCCCATTGAATAGATAATGAGTTTCTTGTCCCCATCTTTTTCAACCGTTTCAGATGGTTCTACAACGTGAGGATGCCCTCCAAAGATAATATCCGCTCCCCAATCAATCATCTTGTGATAAAGAGCCTTTTGTTCTTCAGTTGGTTCCAAGCGATACTCCACACCCATCTGAGGCATGATAATGGTGATATCCGCTTCCTTCTCTGCTCGTTCAATTTCAGCCTTCATCTTGTCTTCATTTAGGTCTGAAAGATAGCGGTTATAGTCTTCTTGAGAAATACTTTGCTCAATTCCATTAAATCCATAAGAATAGGCCAAAAGTGCAACCTTGATGCCGTTCACTTCCTTGATAACCAGTGGAGCTTGATCACGGGACTCATGCGTATACACTCCAATAGGTGTCATTCCTGCCTTTTCAATAGCATCTGCTGTTGAGACCACACCTTCTATTTGTGAATCTAGGATATGGTTATGCGCCAAGTCTAGCACTTGATAACCAGCATCCTTGATGGCATCCATGACTTCTCCAGGTGCATTAAATAGAGGATAACCAGCCAAATAGTGGTCCTTGTTTACAGTACCTTCAAAATCACCTATAATCAAGTCTGCTTGTTTGAGCCATGGTTTTCACATAATCAAAATTTTCATGAAAATCATAGGTTCCCATCTTCTTTTAAGGCAGAACGATAGATGGGAATATGATAGAGGAGGTCCCCGTTGGCCATAATTCTAGCAGTTTTTTCCTCGTCCTGATCTTTGGAATTTTGATTCGTCTTATTTGCTTCTTGAGAAATGGCATCCTTTTTTTGACTGGTCAAGGGGATTCCTTGGAAAGCTTTCAAACAACAAGACCAAGCCCATTGATAAAGCAACTGCTAGCAAAAGGACCGCAACAAATCCCTTATTGCTCCACCTACGATAACTCCTAAAAAAGTTTACCAAGCCCCTCATAAAACGAAAAACTGATCCACGTTTATGTCTTTCCTGTCTTCTTTGCATCTTTATTCTCCCAACTTTCTAATGCAAGCCTTTTCTTTTCATTATATCACAGATAAGTAATTCTTTCACAATTGAATCGAACCTACTAGACATTTTCTATAAAAGCTCGATGCCGTAATACTTTCAATCCTTGTCATTTTGTGTTATCATGTAGAGGTAATGAAAGGAGAGAAAATGTCTGCAATAGAACGTATTACAAAAGCTGCTCACTTAATTGATATGAACGATATTATCCGTGAAGGGAATCCTACTCTACGCGCGGTTGCTGAGGAAGTCACTTTCCCCTTATCTGATCAGGAAATCATCCTTGGCGAAAAGATGATGCAATTCCTCAAACATTCCCAAGATCCTGTCATGGCTGAAAAAGATGGGACTCCGCGGTGGGGTTGGACTGGCTGCTCCTCAGTTAGATATCTCAAAACGTATTATCGCTGTTTTGGTACCTAATATTGTTGAAGAAGGCGAAACTCCACAGGAAGCCTACGACTTACAAGCCATTATGTACAATCCCAAAAATCGTCTCTCACTCTGTTCAAGACGCTGCTCTTGGCGAAGGAGAAGGTTGCCTGTCTGTTGACCGCAACGTGCCTGGCTATGTAGTTCGCCATGCTCGCGTTACTGTTGACTACTTTGACAAGGATGGAGAAAAACACCGTATCAAACTCAAAGGCTACAACTCCATCGTTGTTCAACATGAAATTGACCACATCAACGGTATCATGTTTTACGATCGTATCAATGAAAAAGACCCATTTGCAGTTAAAGATGGTTTACTGATTCTAGAATAAAGAAAATCCCGTTGCAAGACGGGGTTTTGTGTTATAATGTCCACACCTCACCCAGCAGTCCAACAACTAACTCTAGCCCCTTTAAACCCCAGCAACTTAGAATTGCTGGGGTTTAAGGTTTAGAGTGGTGTTGGTTATTGGACTATTCAATAATAAGATATTATTTCTTTTTTACTACTTAGATATTTTAGAAAGTATAGCAAGTAATGCTTCCGAATCATTAGAACTGTCCGTTTTAACTAATCCAGTATCAGTTTTTACTAAATAAAAGCATTAAAAATTATTAATCTTTCCTCTTTTTTCTACTTCTTTTGCCATCATAGACTAAAAGCTTGATAAAATCTTGTTAAGGCTTCCTTTTGTTCATATTCCATTGCCATATGCTGATTTGAAATGATAATCTTTATCATAACTCGAACTAAATATATCAAAAATGAAATTAATGCAACATATACAAAAGATTGAGAGATAAATGGAATATCTTTTAGGGTTCCTTTCAAATATTCATGAATACTAACCAATAAACTTCCTGCTGAAATTATCAAAGCAACAATAAATACTGCAAGACCACCCATCCAATACCTATTGTTAACTTTATAATTTTTTGACCTTTCTTTCCATAATGTCTCAGGAGCTTCAAGCTGTAATTTATTTTTATAAGTATCTTCTAAAATCTTAATCGCATTTTCTTTATCATCTTGCCAGTTTTCAAAATCCTCTTTAAAGTCACTAATCTCTTGAGAATGTGAATTAAACAACTCTCGGATAGCTTCATTTTTTTCTTCAATTAAAGCAGTAGTTTGTTTGAAGTTTTCTTGAGCGTCAGAAGCAATTTCCTTTACAGTTTCAGAAACAGGATCAATAACTTCCCTTTGAAAATTTTTAAATGGAGCTTTAGCTTTAGGTAGCTCTCTGTTTAATATAAACAACGCTGGAATCAATCTATAAGAATCAGTAGAATTCAAATATTGACCGATGTAGTTTTTATTATTTTCGATAGTAATATAATTTTGAATTGCTTCTAATAAATAATCTTTAGCCCAACTTTTTAAGTAAAAATCAACAAATAATCGAAGCATTACAATATTATTATCTTTATTGATTGGACTGTTAATGTCTACATAGATAAGCCTAATACTACTTGAAGTAATAGTAGTATATGAAGTTGAAAAAAATGACTATACAAAAAAATTATAAACTTCATTAATATTAAATTCAGAGATTTTTCTAAATAATCTTTTGAGATTTCGCAATCTCTCTTGCCAATATTTCCAATTATTTAAAAATAGGATTAGCCATTTCATAGGAACTACTTTTCTCTTCCCAATACTTATAGTTAGACTTAATTATATTCTCAAGCTCCGAAAAAGTTAGTTCATCTCTATTATAGTCTAAATTATAGCCATTATTTCTAATTTCAAATCTTAAATGTTCATCCATAAAATTAGAAATCTGAGCATTAGTATTTTTTTAGACATTTAACCTCTCTCCTTTACTATTTTTTCTTATCTTGATATGTTTCCCAAACAAATGACACTACCGTTAATGCAGAACCAACAACAACTGAAGCATACCTTGGTGGCAATTCTATAAAGTTAGCTCCCTTACCATGACCATCCCCTTTATCATTTCGAAGATTGTTAATCCCCTTGATAATTTGATTCAAACCACTTAGAACCAGCTTTACATCTTGATTATTTTTTGCTGAAATATTTTCATTAGAATCCAAGTTTAAAAATTTAAAGACTTTCTTTTGCAAAGTTGCAATATCATTAGAATTAGAATACTCAATTTTTTCGTGGTCTAAAATATGTTTAAAACACGATTCCAACAATTCCTTAGCTTTTCCAATAGCGTCCGCTGGAGAGCGAGAAATCATTTCATTCATAATCACCATTTGCTTATCTATATAGTCGCTATCAAAATAGTCAGATAAAGATTTAGCAGCATTATTTAAGTAGGCTATTTGTGAGACTTCATATTTCGAAAGTCTCTCTTTCAATTTCAATGCCTGAGACTTCCTCTCTTCAGTTTTCTCGTGATATGAGTCAGGAAGATCTTCATAATATCTAAGTAAATCTAAAGCTAATTTAAGGACGAGTTCATCTGGTTCGTTATCTATAAAAGCCTGTAAAGCTTTCCCCTTTGAACCCCCATATTTTTCTTGAATATTTACTCCTACTGAATTAAAAGTAAACTTAGCAAAAGTGGAATTAGAAAAATTTAGTACATAACCGTCACTATTAAAAAATACTTTTATAAAACTCTTATCTTGAAAATTCAATTCCATATCAAGTTCCCTACACTTAAAACATCAACTCGCTTCAAACAAATCCAGTTGACCAAAACTTTCTTCGAGTTTCTGTTGCTTAGCAATTACATCACTATTACGTAAATCTGATACTAACTTTTCAGCAATATACCACATCATTACTGGTGGAATAGCATTCCCCAGCATTCTATATTGAGCACCTTCCGAACCAAGCAATTCATAGTTTTCTGGAAACGACTGAATACGTGCAACCTCTCTTGGAGTATAGCGACGGTAACGTCCATTTTCTAATAAAACAGGATCAGTACTATTTAAGGACACTTTCGCCAAGTGGGAACTAACCGTATTGCTCGGCTGTTCAATGTCTTGTGCTCGTCCTTTATTCATTTTTTTGCCAGATTTACTATTTAACATTCCTTGCACAGCCCTCTCACTAAAATAATACTTTTCATCAATATCTTGCTGAAGAATTGCTTTTAGTGGTGTATAATCTTCTACATTCTGAATAGGCTCTTCAGGAAATTCAAAAAGTAAAAATTTAAATCCTTTCGAATGCCAACAATAAACACACGCTCTCTCTTTTGCGGAACGCCGTATTTGAGTGGCTACACAAAGTTTATAAGAAACATTATAGCCAGCTTTTTTTCGAACTCTTCAATAATTAGAGGAAAAAGCTTCTTTATTGTTTGCAGACAAAAATTCCCTTAACATTTTCGGCAAAAAAATGCTTTTTGGTTGATGAGCCTTTAACACTCGCACCATCTCAAAAAACAGTGTCCCTTTTTCGTCTTTTATTCCTAAGCGTTTCGGATTTTGAGCACTAACAGAAAATGATTGACAAGGAAAACCTCCCGTTAAAATATCGAAATATGGGATTTCATCTGATTTTATTTCTCGGATATTTCGATTGTCTGGAGTAACACCAAAATTCTTTTCAAACATTTTATTGGCACTGTCTTCAATATCATTTGCATAGACAATCTCAATTTGATTGTCAGCATAATGTTTACCTAAAAAATCAAATCCACCAGCAAAACCAATATCCGTTCCACCCCCTCCACTAAAAAGAGAGGCAATTTTTAGTTTCTTCAAATTAAATTCTCCTCAAAGCCAACTGACGATGAAAAACGGACATCATATCCATCTTTTCTCTCAATCAGAAGCATCTTCTCATTTTTGACTAACTCATACAAATTCTTGATAATAAACAATTTTTTGCTATGTTTAGAAATCTGCAAACGATAAATATAGTATCTATCACGCACAGATTTAGCAGTTCGCCATTCGTTTGGTGTGATATGAAACGAATTAAAAGTAATAGAAGCATTGCTGACAGTTGTTTTGACTTCAATATACTTTCTCAGCTCAGAATCATCACACTCAAAAGATTGAACATCGTAGCCAACGCCAAACTGTGTTGGAATAAAATTCACCAGATGGAGCAACTGTTCTTGCCCATGTTCTCGTAATTTTTGTTTTTCATGATTGATAACAATAGCTTCTCCCGAACTCCCTACAACAGCGGTAGAGATTTTCTCGCTGTATTCGATGTGTTCAGTTAGATGTCCAATAATATCTGTTTTCTCTTCAGTAAAATCAATATCACTTGGAAGGTAGATATTAAAGTTTGTCCTAAAATCAATATCTCCTAAATCACGATTGACATATTCGAACCAAGCACTTCTAAAATTTCGAACATCTTCAATTGTTGTAGAAGCATTTCCAATAAATTGAGCATAGCCATCAAAGGTAGCATCTGATTGCAAAAAGTCATTTATTGCTTGCTCTTCCATAGAATTTATTTTATACCTACCACCTTGAACAGTTAGTAAACTCGCTATAACCATGTAATCTAAAATATCTTTGGCATATCGAATAACATCTCCTTTAGTATCGTAAGCTACTTTAGACGCTCTATTCTCTTTGATACGATTCCATATTTTCAAAACAGGCTCTCTATCACGAGTGCATCTCAAATCATTAAAGATACAATGGGCGACTTCTTCATCGGTGAGGTAAATAGTTTTTTCTTCAGCTTGTGAGGCTTCTGTAAATAGTTCCAGTAGATACTGAGCTGGCTTAAATTGAACTCCGATTTGGCAAAGTTTAACAATCTCGTTATCTTTTAGATGCCCACCAGGATATTCAAAAATTATACAAAAAGGTTTTTAAAAAAAGCGAATAAGGTCTTGGTCCTCAGTCAATTCCTTAGCCCTGTTTCCTGAATAGACAAAAGCCATCTTTCTCAATCATCATCCCAAACAAAGAAGAAATCTCTGTTCGCCAGTTATTGATTGTTTTTCTCTGTTTTTATCTGCATTTCCTGCATATTGTTTGATAATGTCATTTAGTTGCTGACTAAATTCATTTTTTAGGCAATATTCCCAAATAAGAAATATTCGTTGCCATATAAACAAGTACATTTTTCGACATCATTTTTTTAAAACGAGGTCTTGGGTGATGTAGTCTAAAAATAATATTTCTCTGGAACTTGATACATAATTACTCTTCGTTATTTTTTTAAATATTTCAATAAATTGTTTGCAATTTGCTGAGCCATTAAAGGAGGAACAGCATTACCAACTTGTCTAAATTGCTGTGTTTTACTTCCGTAAAAGATAAAATCATCTGGAAAAAGATTGTAGACGAGCAGATTCCCTCACTGTTGGCACACGATTATACTTATAGTGGAAATGATGTCTATGCCCCGTATCAATCGTAGGAGCTGGCTTCCAACTAGCAAATCGTGTCCAAGCGACATTAAATTTTCTTGTTTCTCGTAATTCCTCTGGTAGATTTTTATAATTTCCACCGTCAGGAACGAGGGGCTATCGTGCTCGTTACTTTTTTTCAGAATGCTTAGGCGCGATATGATTCAAAACAACAGATGAACGATTTCGCATTAGTTTTTGATAGTCATTTTGAGGTTCTGAAATATAAGACATTTCTAAATCACCAAGCTCATTTTCTAATGTTGGTAAATCAGAAAGTGCCATCTCAGTCGTGATAGTTTTATCCAAGTATTCAGGATACTCAAAGCCATCATTCCTTGTCCCTACAAAAATGACACGCTTCCTATTTTGCGGAACTCCATAATCAGAAGCTAACAAAACTTTAAACTGAACCTTATAGCCCATTTTCGAAAATTCTTCGATAATAGTATCTTTAATTTGACCTTTAAACAGGCTAACAATACCGATAACATTTTCTATAACAAAGGCAGTCGGCTGCATTTCTTGAACCAATCGAATGTAAGATAGGTAAAGTTTATTCCGTGGGTCATCAAATTTTCTCGGTCCAGAAAGCGACATTCCCTGACAAGGCGGACCACCAACAATTAGGTCAACCTTTTGTTCTCCAATTATCGGCTTTATATCTTCTTCATAGGATATATTCGTAATATCTCCACATAATATTTTTGAATTCTTATGATTTTTTTGGAATGTCTCTAAAGCTTTTTCGTCGTTATCAATCCCCAATAGAACATTAAAACCAGCCATCTCGAATCCATAAGATAGGCCACCTGCTCCTGAAAACAAATCTATGATATTATATTTTTTCAATTTGTAAACTCCAATTTATTACTATCTTCAATTATACCACAGAAAACAATTTGAAGATACTTTGCAAAATAATGTCCACACCTTACCTAGTAGTCCAACAACTAACCAACTCTAGCCCCTTAACCCAGCGATTTCAAGTCGTTGGGTTTTTCGTGAAAAAGTGCTTGACTCTTCCCCTATAGAGAGTTATCATGGACACACCAATAAAGCAAAGGAGATTTATATGGAAAGATACAACCACTAGCCAACATTTTGAAACTGAACCAAAACTTCCTAAAGTCGAAACTGTTAACCTCACGACTTTTGAAGAATTACACGACTACACGGTGGAGGGTGTGTTTTTAAGCCCTTGAAAATCTCCATCACGGACGAAGATTCTTGGGTTTATACTTGCCGTTTTCTTAATTCTGAGTGTGCCGAAGAATATTATACTACTTGTTGCAAAACGGAAGATTTGGAAGAATTTGCCGTTTAGAATTGCAAATTACAGGAAGAAAAGGTCGAAGTTTTAAACATTGAACTACAAAGCCAAGTTTAATTTTAGTTATTTTAATGCTTTTTTCAACAAAACTGTTGACACAATAATTTTAAGTCTGTATAATAGATTAAGTTATCTCAGATAGCTATAAAATATATGCTTTTGAGATAAAGAAAATCCCAACGATAATCGTACTACCGTTGGGGAGAAGATTTCTTATTTTTAGTTATCAGCCTTATAGTTAACCAACAAGAGAACGATAAGACTGATTTGCATTAGCTTCACCACTATTAGTGGTGATTTTTTCTTTTATTTGGTGAAGCTTTATTCCTAGGTTTAGTATAGTTATTACCCTTTCTAAGCCAAGTGGCCATCAGCTCTTTTGAATTTCTGGTTCTTCTGTTAGAATTGATAACCAAGAATGCAAAGCAACAAATGATTAGTGGAATAACGACTATCACTACACTTATCACAGTAAGATTTTCGAACGGTATTTTTAATATATGAACAGAAACTACGCTACCAATACCACCAGTACCTGCTGCAGTCAACATTGATTTTATATTTTTTTCTGTTCCATCCTCACTTTCATTAAAAATGTGTTGGTTAGACAAAACAAGAAATCTTCGGTGTTACTAATATAACGATATCCTTACACTTTGTCAATAGCAGTGTATTATTTATAACTGTTTTTAATTTTTCTGACATTTTTACACTGTATTAAAAAATTTTCTTTATATTTTCAATTCGAAACAAACACCCCAGTCGCAAAACTGGGGCAATTTTGTTATAAATTTCAGCTAACAAACCGTATCATCGATATAGGTCACTGGTGTTGCCAAAATGTATAGCAAGGTTTCGCACATCTCACCTCTACTTTGGCAAGTGAGCAACTTTTTGATTTTCGCAATAAACTTTTCTTTGTTTTCGTTAATGGCAAAAACTGTTATTTTGCGTTTAAAAACATTAGTTTCAACATAATCGAAGGCAAAACCTTTTTCGAACACTCGTAGTTTCGTTAAAAATGTGGGCAAAGATATCGGGTCGTTAAGATAAAATCCTAATTGGTCTGGTTGCCATTCAATTGGCATTTCTGGCACAACACCCCAATATGTTTGCTGGCGTATTTTGCTTTCTAATTTTTGTAGATACATTTCAGTTTCTAAATCGATATACATATCACTCCTATCTGTTAAATTTCTTTTACATGTCCATCATAACTCTCTGTAGCAATGAAGTCCAGCCTATTTTTGAGTTTAATTTACATCGGTTTAAAGGTATGAAAAGCAGATTTTTTGCTGGTGTTTTTGTGGGGATGTGAAGTTGTGAAAAGCTCAACTACTGGAGATTTTCGAAAGGTAATCCATAGCAACAGAAGCAAAAAAAGGAAATAAAAAGCTTAGAATATTTTCTTGAAGATTCCTCCGCCCTCCTCTACACAGACTAATATTGTGTAAAAATACAATAAGTCGTGTGCCAAAATTGGGCAGAAACGGCGGTATTACCGCAAAACTATCCAACCCGAACCGAAAGGCGAAGCGAATATAAAACTATTCAATCCAATCCAGAAATACGGAGTCACTCCATTTTAAATCAGAGTTTAAAGGTGGTAGAGGTTTGAATTTTTGAGCAACCACCTCGGGCTCTCCACCTTTTCTAGAAACTTTATATAGAGTTGGTTCTTCCTGACTAGAAGCTCTTGACTTAGATAAAAAGAAAATCTCACCCTTATCTGGCGATAATATCGGACTATAATTCTGTCTATCTTCATTTTGCGGAACAAGATTTTTTACAAAATTTGCATTACGATAGCTATTAGGATCATCTGTAGCAGGCTCCTTAAAAGCACTCCATATAGAAAAACCTGATGCTAAATATTCTCCATCACCAAGATATAAAGTAACATCATATTCATGATGCTGATAAGTGAATGTTTCGTCTAATCTGTTTGTATGAATACCATTATTGCCAATATTTCCATCATCTTCAGTAACAAAGAAATATTTATTATTTTCATCTAAATAAATTTTACGATACCTTGTATCCCCAAGACGGTTTTTTCGAGGGTTGAATTCTTCAACTGCACTTCGCGAGAGATTATTCAGTGGTATTCTGTAGAATTTTGCATTAGAGTCTGTCAAATCTGTTGAAACATAGCAAAAATAATCATTTTCAATATAGGGACGCTTATGATAAAATTTTTTCGAAGAAAAACTGTTTTCATCACCTTCGGCAATAGCAGAAATATCTGTCAATTCCCCATTTTCATTAAGAATACCTACCCTTTTAGAATCTGAGTTTTTTAACTTAAAAGTCACAACTATATTTTTTAGGTCTTTATCAAAACCTTTTTTAGCATAAAATGGACGAGTAAAAAAACCAGTTGGTTCGCTACGAGAATCTATTACTATTTTTGCTACTTCTAGAGAAACGATTGGTTTCCCTTCAGATGTTTGCTCAGGAAACTCAAACGACCTATAGGGTTTAATACTGCCATCCGTAGGCGACACTAAAGAAAGGTCAACTCTTTTAATATCGTTGTAGGTGTGAGCACCGTAATGTATTGCCGCCATAACAATACCTTTTAACTTTGTTTCCTTGTCTGTTGAGCTAGTAGCTAGCGAAGTAGTACTAGATGTAGAATTATTGATTGAAGTATTAGAAGTCCTAGAGCTACAGGCTACAAGAATTAATCCAATCCAAATCCCAAATATGGTAAAAATTATCTTTTTCATTTATCTTCCTCTATTTCTCTTTTACGTTTTTCTTCATGCTTATCCAGACTTTTCGAAAAGAATTGCTCGGTTAAATCTGTTAGCCAATCTGCAAAACGCTCGCCTGCGAATTGAATAGCGATAAGAATTCCAGTTACTACAATAAAAACCAAAATCAAGTAATTATCCAAATTAGCCATTGTAATTATTTTCTCCTTGTTTTCTTGCTTCTACTAAAATATCTTTAAAATCGTCATCTTGCCAAAGTGTGAAAAAAGTAATTCCACCAACCACAACAGAGACCATCACACCTGTAAGGCTACTTCCACGCTTTTTCGAAACCAGTTTGTTTATCTCTTTGCCTGCGGATTTAAATAGCCCAGCTGAGAGATAAGAATCAGGATTAAATACGGAACCTGCTGTATAGCTTTGCCCGTAATAAATCACTGAACCATTATCTCTAAATCCATAAAATAGAAACCCAATGATAGCTATTGTTATAATTGCCAACCGAATTTTAATGCTATTTTTCATATTAATCCACCTTTTACATTACTCGTAATCAATACCTTTTCTTGTAATTGCAACGACCTTTCCTTTACTAAGAAAAACAATCACTGACTTACCGTCTTTTAATTTGTAAACGTAGTAGTCTGTAATGATACCATTTATTCCCACAGTCCAATTTGATTTCTGAGACAGGATTGATTTACTACTAGATAAGTCCATTTTTAGTAGTTTTTCATATAACTGGGTAACATCACTAAGAGAAGAGGACTTCTCGTGTGGTGCTCCAACCGACTTAAGCAAGTCTTTTTCGGTTAGTTCATTCTGAACACTTGGAAAATTCGATAAAACCAAATCCTTTCTCTTATTTGCACAAGAAACAAGTAACAGAATCATCACTAAACATGTAATCACCATTCCTAATTTTTTCATCATTATTCTACCTTTTTAAATTCAAACTTTAACGAATTTTCTCCAATCATAAATCCATTCTGGTTATCAGAATTATCATTTAATGGCTTATTTTCAAAATATAAAGTCTTTTGGTCATCGGACAGGGTTGCAATTCCGGAAATATTTTTTCCTTCAATTACAATTTTGTCGCCTTTTTGATGCCATTTGGCGGAGAAAGTTTCGCCGTTATCCATTGTTAAAGTTCCGTCCTTTTTTATCTCCATAGTAGCATTCCAGTGAATATATTTAGAGATAATTGAAGCAAGGTCGGCTTGTCCAGTTGCTTTACCTGCGATTTTTGCTCCATCTTCTCTAACAGTTCCTTGGTCGAAGATATCGGTTTTCCATTTACCTGTGAAGTTCTTAGGAGAACTACAACCTAAAAGCATAATACATGACAGTAAAATTATAAATGAGAAAAATAACCTTCTCTTCATCGATACTCTTTCTAATAAATTACCAATATCTATCAAAGGCACTAAGAATATAGCTAAGGTCTTTGGATTGTTCTTTAATCTTCCCACCAACGACTAATTGATATTCAATTCCGCCAAGAAAACCACCTGAGCTTTCAATAACCTCAACCAATTCACCACGAACTACTTTTTGATTTAAACGAGTACTCATTTTAAACCTCTTTCTATTCTATCTTGAACTATATTGCATAATTCGTTCTACAATGGCGTCACGGCGTTTAATGCTTTCAGACATTTTTATCGCGCCATTAAGACCATACCACATCTTCGAAAAGCCAGAATCACCCAACGCAATGAGCTGAAGCCCGCATTCATTCTCAAGTTGGTAAACATAAACCTGAACTGCATAAAATTGCGGAGAGAATAAGCCAGCTTTACCTTTAATGACGATTTCTATATCAGCTCTATCATCAAAATCAGCTAATGCCCCCGAACTACTCTGAATAGCTTCTGGGGTTGTTTTCCACTCGGCGCAAATTTCTTGAAGAATCACGCCAATATCAGAAACCGAAAGTTTGGTTGTTACCTCAACTGAGTCGGCTTTTAAGTCGTTAAGTCCCATAAAGAACCTCCATTTTTTATTTTTCACTCAAAAAATCCCTGCTACAATAGGGGTTGAGCTTGTTTCAGTTAACGATCGTCAACTAAAACAATGAAAAAATAAAAATGCCAATTCAACAAGGTGACTAAAACCTTATTAAATCAGCATTTTAAATATTTTTATTGATAACTTTGATTGTTTTAACAAACGATCGTTTGCTAAAACTGTTGATAGGTTTAATGTACTATTTTTCTAAGGATTTGTCAATCAATTATAGGTGATTTTTTCTATTTATTTGAATACCATTGCGCTTCAGTACATTATAAATAGTTGCGGTGGAAATGTTCAGCTGATTCGCAATATTTCGAACGGACATTTCTTTTTGCTGGTATTGTGCAATAATTTGCTTTTCTTTATCTTTCGCTATTCCTTTGTTGCCAAGTTTCACGCCTTTTTCTTTCGCTTTACGGAGTCCGTCTTTAGTACGTTCAGAAATCGCTTGAAGCTCCCATTCTGCCACATAGCCCAACATCAAACAAAAGAACTTTCCAGTTAAAGAATCTGTTTCAATATTTTCATGAATAGATTGAAGATGAATACCATGTTTGGTTAAATCTTCAATAATAGCAGAGAGGTGAAGCATCTTTCTTGTAAGCCTATCCAATTTATATACGACAAAATTTGTTTTAACACCTTGTTTAGCATAATTTTTGGCTAATTTTAACGCCTTCTAAAGCTTCGGTCGCTCTTGATTTCCACCAGAATCTTTTTCAATATAGAGTTTGTCGCAAAAACCGAGTGCTTCTTTTTGAACGGATAAGCCCAACTCTTGGCGGTTATCTGTTGAGCTAACGCGAGCATATCCGATAGTTATGGTTTTGATATTTTCTAATTTGTTCTTGTGATGATTTGTCAAAATTTCTCCTTTCTTTACTATTGTAGCAGGTAGTTATATTTTAGAGAAAAATTAACGAAATAAAAAAGACCCACTAGGGTCTTGAGATTAAAGTATAGGTTCTCCAAAGATAGCATTATTATATCTAAACATCTTTAGCATTTCATCATATACTTCAATATCCATTCCAATAGTTTTAGAAATAGCATCATCAATTCCATCCGCACCAATAAGCATAAGCTCATCTTTCGGGATAGTTTCAAGCTCTTTCTTTAGGTTTATCGCAAAATGTTTCATCTTGTTAGATAAGGCTGTATTCATGTTGCGCAATTCTTCTATTCGTTCGATAGGCATATCAAGAACTCTTGAAATTATCTCGTCTTTAACGCATAATATTGCCAATCTTCTTGCAATAGAATCATCTGAATATGGGTCAGAAAGTGTATCAACCCAAACAAATGTGCTATTAATATCTTTTGGTAAATCCATAATTTTTCCTCCTTAAAAATGAAAAAAATCCAAATAAGGTCTTGAAACTAACTATTTCCTTAAGTTTAAAACATCTGACTTATCCAAACCATAAACTTGAGCAATAGCATTATATCCGTCAAAATAACTTTCTTGATGTAGCTTAGAATTATTTACCTGTGAAGCTATTTCAGAGATAAGCTCTTGAAGCTCACTCCTTTGAAGATTCGAAACTCTATTAAATTCCTCTTCGCTTCCAAGGTAGTCAACTATAAAAGTATCTGGATAGCTATAAGCCATCATCCTTCTTGCAATATTCTCATTACTCATTCTTGGATTCGAAGTTAATTGCTCGGTTAATTTTTGACATATTGAATTTGTAATTTGCATTTTAAGTCCCCTTTAACCCCCGTCTACTCGGTAGGTTAATGAATGCCTACCAAGTAGATGGTTGTTTTAGGTTACTCTAAAACAATAATATTATAGCACATTTATTTCAAAATGTCAATTCAACATTATTTAATATGGTTAACCAAGCATAACCCATGCAATAACTCCTAAAGTATGCACTTTGCTTTCGGAAATCTTAAAATCCAATAAGACATTAAAATTTTTTTATTTATTTCAGGATTATTAGGAGAAGATGAAGTATTTAAATAATTAAGATACCATTCCAGCATTGTTAAAGTTTCTTCTATTTTTTTCTTTATTAGGCATGGACTCAATATAAAATGTCCCTATCGGATACTCCAACATTATGTCAATAGCATTGATTTCATTAAATTTTCTATATACAAACGAGATAAACTTATCCATCAAACTATTTATAAAAATCATCTATACTATCAAAATATCCATAAGATAAGTAAACATTTTTTTATAAAAAAATTCTCCGTTATAAACTCCATCTGGAGTTTATCGGAGCCCATAAAAAGCTCTCTGTATTATCTGAGAATCTAACAGATTATGAACTAAAACAATTCTTTCTATTTGCTCTTCAAAAAGATCGTCTTGTAATTCTTCATATCTTAGAGTTATTTCATTATTTTTCATTGTTAAAAAAATTTTTACAGTTTCAAAATCATCTAAGAATTGATAATAATGATCACACCGGTATTGAAATTCTGGAATAAATAAACCATCATAGCAAGAAATTATAAACTCACCATAAAAAAATATTCTAATACATTATCACAAATCGCTCTAAGTCCATTTGGTATATATATCATCAGACGATTCATAATCATCAATATGGTTAGAAACATATTTTACAGTATAGGTTAAAAGCCTTGCAATCAGCTCGATATTATTTTTAGATGATTGATTAATCCGCCTTTGATTATCTTCAGAAAAAACATCAAGCTTTTTTGAAGACAGGTATTCTCTAAGTTTATTAGCAATATTGCTGATGTTTAAATTTACAGTGCATACATCCTCACTGCCCTCTCTTTTAAAAGTAGAATTTTTAATTCTTACTAAACATTTCACCACTTTCTCAACACAACTTTCATCGTCTACTATTGAAAATGCAGTATATAGCTGCTCTGGAACTCCTTTAGTTCCACCAACACTACCAGCACCTGCATAGTCCTTACTCATAGACCTCACCCTGTAGGAGGCGGTAGCATCTAAGGGAATAAATAAAGCAATATTACCACCAAGCTCAACATACAGTTCTTTTATAAAGTAATTAAAAAAATCATTTTTATATTTTACACTTGACTCTTCTCTAATAATTTCTACAATACGCCCAAATCTCAATTCAGTCATTTTCAGCCCTCTCGTGAAAAAATAAAACCTCACTGAAAAAAGTGAATAAAAACTACAATTCCGTGAAAACAATTTTTATCTTATACTAAAACCATCAAAGGAATAAGTCGACTTCCCCTCTGATAAACCTTTTACTTTTATTATACTCTTTTAAGGAGGAAAATTCTCTTGCTAACATTACTTATCTTTTTACCATATCTTCTAACCTCAGCTGCTGCGATATATTTCACAAATAAAAGATCTAGAAAATAATTGACTACAGGTTTATATTAGGTTATGTAAGCCCCACTAATATAAACCTGCCTCTATGGGGCTATTAAGGAGAAAAACTATGCTTCCACAAAATACTCAAAACCAAACAGATATCACTCATCAACTGGCGAATCCATTTCAGCTTAAAGTCGCAAAAACTCTATCCAAAGATATGGCTATTCTTCAGAAGAATCAGCTTCTGACGGCAGACATTCTTAACAAAGTAGGCGACCTTTCGAAGCTCGAGGCGGATATTCTGGCAAAAACTCCCCACGCCAAGGAACGCACAGACTTCATCATTAAGACTTTTGCCTTGGTCGCTTCCCAGCAGATAAGATAGGAGGTTCCCTATGAACGAATTTATCTTACCCATAATTTTTGCCGTTTCTCTTGGCTTTGTGGCTGGCGTTATTGCCTTGTTGGTACATCTTGATTCTCAATCTAAAAACAACCCATCAAAGAGAAAAACAAAAATATTCCTCCTGTTTACACTGAAGAAGAAATTGAACTAGCTCAATTTCTCGAGAGTAGACAAGCCATCAACGAGGCATTTCTCTCAGCTCAGGCGGAATTACTCAAAGAACTTCGAAAGTGAAGTAATTTTTACATCATCAAACAAAACAGGAATATTTTAGCACTTTAACAGATTTAGTCCCATTCGCATCGCTCCCAATCCATAAACTGCTTATGCTCCCTTTTACTAGTAGTTTCTGGTATGCTCGGAGCGTCACAAAACAGAAAGGATTACATAATGACAAATACTACACAACCAAAGAAATTCAAAACCATCCTCGCTGATGTTCCCTATATGAAAAACCAAACAGGAAACTACGGAGCCTGCAAGCATTATAACCTGATGAGCCACGAGGATATCCGCAATATGCCCATTAAGGACATCGCTGCAGACAACGCCCATCTCTGGTTTTGGACTTCCAACTCTTATATGGAAGAATCTTACGATATTATTCGGGCGTGGGGCTTTGAGCCAAAAAGCATTTTTACTTGGGTCAAGCCAACGCTCGGCTTGGGAACTTATCTGCGAAATTCCACCGAGCATGTAATTTTCGCTACTCGTGGAAAAGCTCCTATCAAGTTTAAAGGTCAAATGAATTGGGGCTTCTTCCCCAAACAAGACCATAGCCACAAGCCCGAGGAACTCTTTGCTATCATCGAACGCTGTTCTGAACCAGATTATTTGGAGCTCTTTGCAAGGCGACCTGTGTCTTCTAATAAAAAATGGGCTATATGGGGTAATGAAGTTGAGAGCGACATTATCATCTCTCACTATCCCGTTCCTCAATATTCTAAAAATCCCATTGACTACAGAAAGGCAGATGATGAAGTGTGCGAAAAATAGTTGGCTACACCTTGCTTTTCATTCTGCTAGCTTATTTGGTCAATCGGGCGGTTCACTGGCTAATCGAAATTGCCCTACCCTTAAGCCTGCTTGCCGTATTACTTGGTGGCGGAATGCTTGCTTTTCGCTACTGGAAAAACAAAAGAGATTGGAGGTGACCAATGAAACGCTCAACAAATTTTGAAATTTATGAAATGGATTACACTCGCCCTGTGGAATTTCAAGACATACTAGATTTGATGGTGCGACTCTCAGGCTATACCAGACGCCAGCCCTTCGTTTTGGAGATTCGTTTAACGAAAAACGAGGTGCGATATTTGCTTCTCAGTAGCCCACTGGACACGCCCTATTTACACAAAATGTTGCAGGTTTCCAATGACATTCAGTTTTCAAAACTTCGCCCTAAAGAGCGAAAAACATTTGAAAAAGCGTGGCGTATAGCTATCAAACGTAACCATTTTAGTCTCAAAACAGATGGCGTTGAAAATTTCACTCGTTCCTTTTTAGCACTGTGCCATCACCTCAAACCATTGGAGGAAATCTGCGTGCAGGTTGTGGTGGGCAAGTCTCGTTCGCCAAAACCGCTGGCTCGGGATTTATCGCACCTCAACGCCACTTGGTGGCAATGGATTTCGGGTAATATTCCAAAACTTTCCAAAGATGCTGACAAGTTAATTCGGGAAAAACTCTGCCACGCCCAGTTTCAAGCAGATATACGGATTGGCGTGCGAAGTGATAGCCATTTTCGTAAGAATGAGCTATACCATACCGTTTTAGGAGCCTTTCGAATGTTAGAATCCAGCGGTGTCGAACTTTTTCTCACCCCAATTTCCAGCGAGAAAGTGAATAAAGTTCAAATTCCGTGGTCTTTTCCACTCACCCTTTCTTCGCAGGAGCTTGCCAGTTTTTGGCTTGCCCCTATTGGCGAAGGCGAGCTAGCTGGGATTGCTAATATTCACCCCAAAATTCTCCGCCTGCCTTTGGGATATAAAGTGCCAGATGTGCCTGTTCGAAAATTTGGTGAAAGCCTCAAAAACGAACCACTACAGATTTTACCTCGAGACGCCACTCAACATTTATTAGTTTTAGGCGGAACGGGTGTCGGTAAATCTACCCTACTCGCCCAGTTCATTTTAACAGATATTCAGGCAGGTAGAAGCACGCTGTTAATTGACCCAAAAGGCGACTTGGTGCGAGAAGTATTGGCTCATTTCCCAAAAGAACGGCGAGCTGATTTGGTTATCATCGACCCCAGCTCCAGCAACAAAATTATCGGTCTAAACCCCTTTGATCTGACTCGTTACACCTCGCCTGAGCTGGTGGCAGATATGTTGCTTAATCTTTTTCAAGAACTTTTCAGCGACAACTGGGGTATTCGCACGGTTGATGTTCTCAGCCACGCCTTAACCGTCCTGTCACAAGTTGAAAATTCCAATCTTACCCAACTGCCTCAATTTTTAACCAATCCTGTCTTTCGAAATCAACTATTAAGTCAGATTTCCGACCCTTTTCTCTTGGATTTCTGGCAGGGCTACAACCAGCTAAGCGATGCCAACCGTGAGGTGTTAATCTCGCCAGTGTTAAACAAAATCCGTCAACTTTTGCTTCGAAAAGAACTGCGAGCCATGCTTGCCTCCACTTCAAAAAAGTTTAATTTGATTGAGCTGTTCACGAGTAAAAAGGTGGTGCTGGTGAACCTTAACCGAGGGCAGATTGGGGTGACAAACGCTAAATTTATAGGGTCACTTATTACCAACTACATCTACCAGCTAACCCTCCACCAAGCCCGTCTCGCCCCTGAAAATCGCCCTTTCCTGCCCATTTACATTGATGAGCTGGGGCAATTCCTTAAGCTCCCTGTGGATTTGGAGGATGCCCTCGCGGTGTCTCGTTCGATGAAAGTAGGCTACATTCTTGCCAGCCAACACCTGACGCAACTGCCACCAACTCTCCGTACCAGCATTTTGAGTAATTGTCGCAGTAAAATCATTTTCACGCTGGAATACCACGAAGCCAAGGAACTCGCCAGCCAAGCTCCAGAGCTCACTTTCGAAGATTTTATGACCCTTGCACCTTTTCACTTTTATGCCCAAATGCCTATTTTTTACAACCACTTCAAGTGGGTCTCAGGGCAAAGTCTGCCTCTTTCGAAAAATGCTCAACCAATTGATAAACTTTATGCCGAAAGTTTGGAACGCTACGGCGACGATTTAGTCAATTTCGAAAATATCCCACTTCAAAACAAGAAAGATGAAACGCCGCCCAAAAACTTAGGACGGAAGAAGCGAGGAGGACAAAATGGAGAAAATTGAACTAACGGAAAAAGAACGAGAGATTTTAACCCTACTCGCCCAGTGCCGTTATGCGACCACCAAGCAGATTGTTGCCCTCTATTTTCAGGATAGCCAGCATTCGCGAACTGCTTTCCGAAGAGCTAACTTGCTTTTAAACCATATCAAAAATCGCCAACTCATCAATCACCTCGAACGGCGAATCGGTGGTGTGCGAGCAGGTTCAGGCAGTTTCGTTTGGTACATCACGATAAAAGGGTTAAAAGCATTACATCGTCCACAACGCTTTAAAAATAAGTATGAACCCACCGCCCACCACTTGGAACACACGCTGGCGGTGACACAAGCGTATGTTTTTCTGAAATTGTTGGAAGAAGCTGGCAAAATCCAGCTGGAACGGTTCAATTTTGAACCCACCTGCCACCGCACCTACGCCACCTTTTCGGGCAAGAAGATTTTTCTGAAACCTGATGCTTTTGCCCAGCTAGTTTTGGGGATATACGAGGATAGTTATTTTCTCGAAATCGATATGGCGACCGAAAGCCTCAACCGAGTGGCTAACCAGTGTAAAAAATACATCGCCTACTACCAAACAGGCATTGAGCAACGAGAGCAAGACGGTGTGTTTCCACTGGTTATATGGATTGTACCACACGATAAACGAAAAGAAGCGATTTCGAAGAAAATAGAAAGCGAGCTAAACAACTTTCACCCAATGTTTCAGGTGGTAACGCTGGAGGAATTTAGTTCATGGATTGGAGGACGAACAGATGAGTAACGAAAAAGAACGAATTGTCAAAATCGGGCGAGCAACTTTTAAGATTAACCGAAAATTTGGTGGTTCGAAAAGTTTAAAAGAATTACTTGAAAAGCTGATTTTGCAGGAAAAATAAAGAATTGTTCTACACCTTGACAAAGCATTTATTTTATAGTATAATTCAAACATACTTAAAAACGAAGTAGAACTTTACAGACCTGTGGATTGTAAAGTTCTACTTCGTTTTTTTCTTTTTGAGGAGGAGTTAAGATGAGATTTTTACGCTATTGCTATATTAAGGTTAATCAAATTAATACTTATTTTAAAAATAGAAAGAATGTTTATGAAGAACGTATTAAGAAAGCAAGAAATGAGTTTATACAACTCTGTGATAAGGGATATAGTGGAGAGATAATTTTACCAAAACGTGTTCTTAGAAAGTTTGCTAAATCGAAAAGCATGAAACAGGTCGAAAGACTTAATCAAGAAATCAAAAAACTTAACGGTCTTGACTAAGTTACAAGAGTCCTGTTGAAGGGCTCTTTTTAAAGAATATTTACCTCAGTATCTACAATAACATCACCATCTTCAACTCCTAAAATAGGATGAACCGCAACAACTAAATCTACCTCCAAAGAGTGCTTAATATTATTCGCTAAATCTAATACAAATCCTTTACAGCTAACATCTTCTATAAGATTATAAATCTGTTGACCAAATCTTGTTAAAGGATAACTTTCGAATTTAAATACCATTTCATCAGACAAAGTTTCTGAATAAAATCTAACAAATAGATTCCCATTATAGAAACCATTACAAGCTTCAACATCTAACTCGATATCGTGATTCTGAGTTACACCCATATTAATTAGACCACACTCCTCCATCAGTAAAAAGTCATAGTCGTTAATACCAAACTTTTCATATATTTCTATTTGTGAGTCTGATGGAGCGTAAATATAAAGATTCCCATCTGGTTCTAACAATGTTAATTTTGCTAATTTTGAAAATGTCTCTGCTTCATATTGGCTTAGCAATTTCATAGATTCAATAAATCGAAAAGAATATGTTCCCTTATTATTGGATTCTTCGCTTAGAATTTTTGCCCAAATAGCTTTCATATCATCGTCTGATACTCTTGATGCGGCGTCAAAAAACCTATCAAACCATTCAAAAGAAAACTCAGTATTTGAACTGTTTTCTATTTTTCTATATGTTTCAGCGAGTTTGGCAATGTCTATGATATTTTTACATTTAGCCAACTCTAAAGGAGAAAATCTTGGATCGTTGGTGTTAATCATTTGACGCAACACTGCAGCGTTCCCATCCTCTATTGCTTGTTTTATCCCTAGCCTATAGCTCACATAAGAAGCTGCTACTCCAGAAATAGTATTCGATATTAAATTCGGAAGAGTTTCATTTAAAAGAACAGATAAATCCATATTATCACCTCGATATTTTTAGTAACTTCATTCTACCATAAATCAATTAAAATCGCTTACATCCCATAAACCGCTGGACTTCTTTGCCCTTTCGAGGTATCCTGTCCATGGGTTAGAGTGTAATTGAAAGGAGACACGATGACAAACAGCACATTAACAAAGCAAATTCCAGATTGGACAAAGGTTGAATTTGAAGGTCTGAGCGAGATTAGCGTTTTGTATTGTAGGCTTTCAGCAGAAGACGCAAACGAAGGTGAATCTAACTCAATTTCTAACCAACGCTTAATTTTAAGCAAACTGGCGGAGCGAGAGAATTTGAGCAACCCAATTGTATTTTACGATGATGGCTACTCAGGTTCAAACGCCCAGCGTCCAGCTTTCCAACAAGCTCTAGCATTGGTTGAAAACAATCAAGTTTCGAATTTTGTGGTAAAGGATTTGAGCCGTGTTTCACGAGACTACCTGCTTTCAGGAAATCTTTTGGAGGTGGTTTTTCCTTCGAAAAACATTCGCTTCATTTCCCTACAAGAAAATATAGATAGTAACAAGAAATCCAGCCAAGATGCCTATCTCACACCGTTGGTTTCGCTCTTTAACAACTGGTATAGTATGCAGTGTAGCGAGAAAATTAAGCTTTCGAAACATACCAAAGCCAAAAATGGCGAAAAAATCGGCTGGATTACCCCTTATGGATACCTCAATAATCCAGAAAATCGTAAGGAGTGGTTGGTAGATGAATATGCTTCAGAAATCGTTAAACGGATATTTTCGGAGTATATTTCAGGCAGAACACCAACCGAGATAGCTCAAGGTTTAAGGTGTGACAAAATCCTCACTCCTGCTCGCTACAAAAAGAAGCTGGGTGTTTCGAACTATCGGATTTTAGAGAGTGATCCTTGTTATTGGAAAACTCAGATGATTTGGCAAATATTGGAAAGAGGAGTATATCGGCTCAACCATTAACTTGAAAACCGCAAAAATTTCCTATAAACAGCGAAATTGTCGCCTGAGACCTCGTGAAGATTGGCTAATTTTCCCAGATAGCCACGAAGCGATTATTTCGAAGGAAGATTTTGAAATTGCAAGAAAAATGATGAACCACAAGCGAGTCGTTCAAAGACATAACTGGAAAGATAAACCAGGACATGAAAACTTGTTTGCAGGCTTGCTTTATTGCGAAAACGAGCATAAATTAAGTTTTTGCCCACAAGAAAAAGATGGCGTGAACCTCGACCATTATAAATATTACCATTTTAAGCGAGCTGGCGATACTTGTTCGGGCGGTCACTATCTTCGTAAAGTAGTATTGGAAAACCTAATTTTAAACGAGCTTCAAGAACTGATAAACTCGTTTAAGATTAACGAAGCAGATTTATTACAGCGCTTGAAGGATAAGTTTGAAATCAAAGAAACCAAGAAGTTTAGCGAACTGAAAAAACAGCTGACCAAAAATGAACAGCGAATGGTAGAGTTGGATACTATCATCCAGCGACTCTACAAAAAGCAACTCTTGGGTGAGATTGCGGATGACCGCTTCAAAAAATTGTACGACAGCTATGAAGCGGAACAAGCCGAGTTGAAGAAAAAAGTTCAAACCGCCACCGAAACTCTTGGGGTAAAAATGAAATCTGCCCACAACATTGAAAAATTTATGACAACCATTCGAAAATATACCCAGCTTGAGAAGTTGACACCAAAAATTATCAACGAATTGATTGATAAAATTATTGTCTACCAACCGATTGGTAGAGGCAAGAATAGACAAATTAAACTGGAAATACACTACCGATTTATTGGTGATATTTAAGTATTTAAAAGAGCGAGTTATAGATTGCTGCCCTATATATAATAATAGGACTGCTGAGTGAAGTGTGGTATAATAGAGGCATGAAAACAAATGATATTGTCTATGGCGTCCACGCCGTAACCGAAGCCCTCCTTGCAAATACTGGAAACAAACTCTACCTCCAGGAAGATCTCCGAAGTAAGAATGTTGAGAAAGTCAAAGAACTGGCTACAGAAAAGAAGGTGTCCATTTCTTGGACCTCAAAAAAATCCCTCTCTGAGATGACTGAAGGTGCTGTTCACCAAGGTTTTGTTCTACGAGTGTCCGAATTTGCCTATAGCGAGCTGGATCAAATCCTTGCCAAAACACGCCAAGAAGAAAATCCACTGCTATTGATTCTGGATGGTCTAACTGATCCCCATAATTTGGGTTCTATCTTGCGAACAGCCGATGCGACCAACGTTTCAGGTGTCATCATTCCCAAACACCGTGCTGTCGGAGTGACTCCTGTCGTTGCCAAAACGGCTACAGGTGCTATCGAGCACGTTCCGATTGCTCGAGTGACCAATCTAAGCCAAACTCTGGACAAACTCAAGGATGAAGGCTTCTGGACCTTTGGAACGGATATGAATGGTACTCCTTGCCACAAGTGGAATACAAAAGGAAAAATTGCCCTCATCATCGGAAATGAAGGGAAAGGCATCTCTAGCAACATTAAAAAACAGGTCGATGAAATGATTACCATTCCTATGAATGGACATGTTCAAAGCCTCAATGCCAGTGTGGCTGCAGCCATTCTCATGTACGAAGTTTTCCGAAATAGACTATAAAAAAGTTTCCAGTCATCTGATTGGAAACTTTTTTTATGATTAACTATGTTCTGTAATAAATTTGTAGGCTTCTTGACCAGCGATAGCTCCATCTCCAACTGCTGTTGTTACTTGGCGAAGGTCCTTCAAACGAACATCTCCAACTGCAAAGATACCGTCAACTGCAGTTTTCATGTGATTATCTGTCACAATCCATCCTGCCTGATCTTGGATATTCAATTCTTTAACAAAATCGCTAACAGGATCTAAACCAACATAGATAAAGACACCACCGAAGGCTTGTTCTGTCACTTGACCTGTTTTCACATTTTCAAATACGACAGATTCTACTCGGTTTTCACCCTTGATTTCCTTGACTACAGAATCCCAGATAAAGCTGACTTTCTCATTAGCAAAGGCGCGGTCTTGTAACACTTTTTGGGCACGAAGTTGGTCACGACGGTGAACAATTGTAACAGTCTTGGCAAAACGAGTCAAGAAGAGGGCTTCTTCGACAGCTGAATCTCCACCACCGACTACCAACAAATCTTGGTCACGGAAGAAAGCACCATCACACACGGCACAGTAAGACACACCACGACTGTTCAGTTCTTCTTCCCCAGGTACTCCAAAGGGCGGTGTTTCGAACCAGTCGCTACGATAACTGTACGAGTTTCGTATGTTTGGTCATCAGTAATCACTTTCTTAAAATCACCATGATCTTGGACATTTTCAACATAACCATAAATGTGCTCAACACCAAGATTTTCAAGTGGTTCAAACATCTTTTCAGCCAATTCAGGTCCACTAATATTAGCGTATCCTGGGTAATTTTCGATATCAGAGGTATTATTCATCTGACCGCCTGGCAGACCACCTTCAATCAAGCCTACTTTGAGATTGCTTCGAGCAGCGTATAAGGCCGCAGTCATCCCTGCAGGTCCAGCACCGATAATAATAGTATCGTACATATAATTTCCTTCTTTCTTGTTGTAACTATCTTTATTCTAACTCTTTCTTGTCAATCACGCAAGGATTATGCCTTGAAAACAAGAATTAAACTCATAACCGCAAAGGATAATACTGGAACAACCAAGAGCCCAATCATAATCATATCATAGAGATGGGCTTGGCGTGCCTTGGATGTCTTATCAACCCCCGACATGGCTCTCAGTCCAATCCAAATCCCTAAAAAAATCAGGACGAGGATGGTGGTCAAGATCAAACTCTCGAAATATAAAGAAAATAGTTGCAGTAGCATGATTTCTCTCATTTCTATCATTTTTAAAGAGTAAACTCAGCTAGTCCAGCTAACTGAGTTTTTCTTTATCTATTATATCAAATATAAGTCCGTTTGTAACTAGCAAAGAATTCTTTTGTCCGCTCTTCTTTCGGATGGTGGATAATCTCGTCTGGAGTGCCAGACTCGATAATTTTCCCCTTATCTAAGAAGAGAATCTTGTCAGCTACTTGAGCTACAAAGGACATGTCATGACTGACCAAAATCATAGTCTGTCCTGACTTAGCAGCATCTGCAATAGACTTTTCTACTTCTCCGACCAATTCTGGGTCAAGGGCTGAAGTTGGTTCGTCTAAGAGCAAAACATCTGGTTTCATAGCAAGCGCACGTGCTAGGGCAACCCGTTGCTTCTGACCACCCGACAAATGACGAGGGTAATGATTCTCACGATCCGAAAGCCCAACCTTAGCCAACTCTTCCTTGGCAATCTTAGTCGCTTCTTGGTTAGATAATTTCTTGACCACAACCAAGCCTTCTTTCACATTGTCAAGTGCTGTACGGCGTTCAAACAAATTAAACTGTTGGAAAACCATTGACAGCTTACGGCGTAGGGCCAGGATTTCTTCTTGCGTAATTTTAGAGAAATCAACCGAGAAATCATCAATCTGAATCGAGCCACTGTCAGGAGTTTCAAGATAATTGAGACTGCGAAGAAAGGTTGATTTTCCAGCTCCTGAAGAACCAATCAAGGCTACAACTTCCCCTTTTTGGATATCCAAGTCCAGATGATCCAAGACAGTCTGTCCTGAAAAGGATTTGCTTAAATTCGAAATCTTAATCATTAACGAAGGTCTCCTTTCACATCTGTTTGCACTGTATCAGGTGCAGAAATAGCCATTTTTCTCTCGATGAAACGTCCGAGACTTTCAATTCCAATATTGACTACCCAATAAACAAGGGCAACGGAGATGAAACGTTCAAAATAGCGGTAATCAGCTCCACCCAAAATCTGAGCTTGGGCAAAGACTTCCACAACACCCGCACTAAAGGCTAGGGAAGTTCCCTTGGTCAAGCCGATTAGGGAATTAATCAAGGTTGGAGTCGCCACAACGGCCGCATTTGGAATAATCACGCGACGATAAACTTGTGCTCGGGTCATCCCCAGACTGCGTGCCGCCTCAATCTCACCAGGATTGACTGAGAGAATCGCTGCACGAATGGTTTCACTAGCATAAGCTGCCTCATTAAAAGCAAAAGCAACAATAGCAAAGCAGCAGCTGGAATGGCATTGATATTGAGACCAGTACCCCATTGCTGATTGAGAGCTTTCAAAGCCAAAGGAATTCCGTAGTAGGTCAACATGAGTTGCACCAAAATCGGTGTCCCTTTTAAGAAACTAACAAAGAAGGCCTGCAAAGGATATAAAATCTTGACACGATTGATTTTCACAATGGCAAAAAGAAGCGCCAAAACCAAGCCAAAAAGGGCACCACCAATTGTCAACATAATCGTTGTTGGAAGTTGTTGGACAATTCTTGGAATTCCATCAAAGACCGAACGCAGGCTAAACAGCTTGCCATCTGGAATCAATTGCATCAAGTTTTGGTACCAATCTGATGCTAAAATCGTTGTAACATTCATAAAAACATCCTCTCCTGATAATGATTCATTCTACCATACTTCTGCCGTCAATGAAATTATTTGCTACGGTCAGATACAGACTTTGTCTACCTACTAGTTTATCATACTTTGAAACAGGGAGGTTATATATTTTATCTATCAAAGAGATAAGTAAAAACTATTTCAATCCCAATTCTTCGTAAGCTTTTCGATAACCGATTTGCTTAACAGTTCCATTCTCCACTAGAATCGGTCGTTTTAATAACATACCGTCGCTTGCTAGCAACTCGGCTGCTTCTTGGTTTGACAGACTTCCTACCTTATCTTTTAGTCCTAGTTCACGGTATTTGATTCCACTAGTGTTGAAAAATTGTTTCAATTCGAAACCTGAGGTTTTTAGCCAGTTTAAAATAACTTCTTGGCTGGGTGTTTCTTCCACGATATGGACGGTTTTGTAGTCCACACCGAGTTGGTTTAATTCTTGTTTTGCTTTTTTACAAGTTGAACATTTTGGGTATTCGATAAATTCTAACATGTATTTCACTTTCTATTTTATATCTTTAAAATCTGCACCTTCGTGCTCCAGGAGCCAAGCTTTCTTTTCCACTCCTGCGGCATAACCAGTCAGACGCTTGCCTGCTCCCAGCACACGATGACAAGGTACTAGGATAGACCAAGGATTGCGTCCCACTGCTCCACCAATTGCTTGAGCAGAAGCCACTTGCAGATCTTGCGCGATTTGTCCATAGGTCACTGTCTGACCATAAGGAATTCTCTGTAAATAGGACCAAACTCTCTTTTCAAAATCCGTACCGATCGGAGCCAAGGGCAAGTCGGATAAGCCTGAGACTTGCCTTTAAAGTAATCATCTAAACAAGCAATAACTGAATCTAAAATAGGATGACTACCAACTTCTTCTATCGTTTCATATCCTAGCCCCCTCTCAAAATACTTCTGCTCCTGCACCCAAATTCCATACAGATAATGGTCATCAGCTACGAGAGAAAGGGAGCCAATTGGCGAAGAGTAGAGCATTTTTGCGTACTTCTTTTGCATTATTTCTTCAATTTTTGATAGGCCAAGCGTTCGCCATCAACTGGAACCTTACCAACCTGTTTAAAACCGAGCTTTTCAAAAATATGTTGCATGGCCTTGTTTGCTACATGCGTATCTGAACGAAAATCAAGATAGTCAAAACCTTCAATCAAGCCCTCTAAGAAGGTTTGAGCAACCCCCTGTCCCTGCACATCTGCTACCACAGCAATACGGTGAAAGACTAGGTACTCTGACTCTCCAGCTTGCCAGTTTCCTTCATAAATGGCTTCATAGGCTGCCTCTGGACTCTTGGTCACAGCAGCATAGGCTAGTAGTTCTCCCTCTTCCAAGGCTACATAGGCTTGACCCGAGATAATATCATCAATAATAATGTCTACATTTGGATAGCCATTTTGCCACTGGTCACTACCAGCATCTGCTAAACATTTCTTGGCTTCCTCAATTACCTGCATAATGGCATCTACTTCATTTGGAAAAGCTAAACGAATTTCCATCTTTTGTCCTCTTTTCTGACTAGTTTCTCCCATCATAGCATAATTTAAGCCTTTTCACAAGCAGTTAAAACTTGATTTTCTGTTTTTATTATTTTATAATCTAGTTATTAAAACCAGATAAAAAGGAGTTGAAAATGAAAACTACCTTTTCCTACCCAAAATGGGCAGAAATCCCAAATATTGACCTCTATCTGGATCAGGTTTTGCTCTATGTAAATCAGGTCTGCGCTCCTACCTCTCCTGATAAAGACAAGGGTCTAACAGCATCTATGGTCAATAACTATGTCAAACATGGTTATCTGACAAAGCCTGACAAGAAAAAATACCAACGCCAACAGATTGCCCGTTTGATTGCTATCACAACCCTCAAGTCTGTATTTTCTATTCAAGAAATAGCTCAGACACTTAATACTCTCCAAAGTCAAGCCAGCTCAGACCAACTCTACGACGCTTTTGTGGACTATATGAACCAAGGAATTGACCCATCTAACCCTATTATCCAAAGTAGCTGCCAAACCGTTAAACTCTATCATCAAACTTTAGCCTTAATCCATCATACTGAAGAGGAGAAAATCTAATGAATACTAGTCTTAAACTCAGTAAACAACTCAGTTTTGGAGAGGAGATTGCTAATAGCGTGACTCATGCCGTAGGTGCAGTCATCATGCTCATCTTACTGCCTATTTCATCCACCTATAGTTATGAGACGCACGGATTTTTATCATCTATTGGCGTTTCCATTTTCGTTATTAGTCTTTTTCTCATGTTCCTATCGTCAACCATTTACCACTCTATGGCCTATGGTTCGACCCACAAATATGTCTTGAGAATCATCGACCATTCTATGATTTATGTCGCTATCGCAGGCTCTTACACGCCCGTCGTCTTAACCTTAATGAATAACTGGTTTGGCTATCTGATTATTGCTATTCAATGGGGAACAACCATCTTTGGTATCCTCTATAAAATCTTTGCTAAAAAGGTCAATGAGAAATTTAGCCTTGCTCTTTACCTGATTATGGGCTGGTTGGTTCTAGCTATCATTCCTACCATTATCAGTCAAACAACGCCCATTTTCTGGAGTCTCATGATAACTGGCGGACTCTGTTATACAGTTGGAGCTGGATTTTACGCCAAGAAAAAACCTTATTTCCACATGATTTGGCATCTCTTTATCCTAGCTGCGTCCGCACTCCAATACATTGCCATTGTTTATTACATGTAAAAAAAGACAAGGTTTTTTATCCTTGCCTTTTAGTTTTAGTATTGCTTTGGTTTCAATGTCAATAAGTGTGTTCTTTTTGAATCAGTAACTATTCCAATTTATCTATCTTGAAATAAATAAAATCCTTTTGTAATACTATAAAAAATAACTAACAAAGAAATAACTATAAGACTCGGTTGCCAAAAACCCGATATATCTACTACACTTTGGCCTAAAAGTTGGCCAATAAAGCTAACTAAAATTAAAATAATTAAATTGAAAATTACTGATACTAATAAAATTAACACCGAATGTATTATTGCCTCGCCTATACGTATTTTAAAAAGTTGTAATCTTGACACTCCCAGTGTCTTTAACTGTTTAATGTCTTCAATATCTTTATTAGAAGATAAAATTGTAAGAGAGATAGAACTAGTAATAATCAGAATAATTGGTGCAGACATATAAGCAATAAAGGAAGCTCTTGCTTCGAGTACACCGTTTGCTGTATTCATGAATGAATACATATTTTGGGTGTAAAGAATAAACCCAGAAATGAGAGTTACTCCCATGCTCATTGAAGTTTGTATACTTTTCAAATAGCTAGGATTGGATAGTAGATTCCAAAAGCCTGTATTAATTACATAATTTTTCAATTGGAAAGTATCCTCATTAAAAAAATTTTTATTAGAAACATTTGAATTAATGGAGATAGTGATTGAATAATAAGGATGTGAATAATTAATAAAAAAAATAATATTATGCTTGACTGTGTTGAAATTATTTCTTTATTTCTACTAAAACTTGCTGAAACAATAGAACCTATACATAGTAACCATAGGAATAAACGAACAGAGATGTTAACAAATCCAGTTACTGTAACTTTTTCTTTTTTTCTTTTTTTGGTTTTTAATATTGATGATATTTTTAAGTATTCGACTTGAATAAAAAGTAAGCTCCCTATCCCAACAATTGTTGGGACTATAAAAATACTCAATAAAATTGATTGAATGTTGGCTGTAATAACTAAATCAGGTAACTCATCTCTTCCTAATAAATTTTTGTAAAAATTTGTAGTAACTATCTGCCATGATAAATGAAAGTATTGTACCAATACTACTAACAATCACTGCCATTAAATAAAACTGTCCAGATACTAATAAAGATAGCTGAGTTCTGCTTGCGCCTAAGATAGCCCATAATTGGTAATCCTTTTTAAAGATATCTATTAGCAGTCTTATATTATTTGAAATAAGGAAAAATAGAGTAGTCCCGCCAAAAATTATTAGCATTTGAAAAAGTTGTGAAGCGTTAATATTAGCAGTCTTTATTGAACTAGCAATACCAAATAAAGATGTTCCAACAATCAGGCTAGAAACAAATAGTAATGGTATCGTTCCTAACCATTGTCTTTTTGAGTACTGAAATTGGTAAATGATTAATTTTAGCATAATAACTCCTCCTCAAATTAATCTTTACTACTTTCAAGTGCTTGGTAGAGCTCATCAGCTGAAGGTTTAATAATTTGTCGAGATATTTTTCCGTCTTTTAAAATGAGTGCTCTGTCAGTTTTTGAAGCCAACTCAATATCATGAGTGACCATAAGAACACATTTTCCTTGACTCGCTAAATTACGAAGTGTTTCAAATATAAGTTTTCTTGAGACGCTGTCCAGAGCTCCTGTTGGCTCATCAGCAAAAATAATTTTACTATCAGCTATTATTGCACGAGTAATAGCCACTTTTTGCTGTTCTCCACCTGATAAGGTAGCAACTAATGATGATAGTTCTGCTTTAAAATTCAAACTATCCAACATTTTTTTTACTTTATTGCTATCAACACTCTTTCCTGATAGTCTCAGAGGAAGTGTAACATTTTCTAGTACAGGTAGAGCAGGTACCAGATTATAGTTTTGAAAAATTATTGCAATATCTTGTCTTCTAAATTTAGCAAGCTTCCCTTCTTTTAAGGTATATGGATTTACACCATTGATAACAACTTCGCCACTTGTTGGTTCAGATAAACTTGATAAGCAACTTAGCAAAGTAGACTTTCCAGAACCACTGACACCAAGTATTGATACAAATTCCCCATAATTGACAGATAAGGAAATATCTTTCAAAATAGAGACAGTTTTGTCTTGCCCTAACAAAAATTCTTTTGAAAGGTTTGAGACTTTAACAGCTACATTATTAACCATAATAAATCCTCCTGATTCCAGTGTCATCTTTGATTTAATTATACAATATTGGAATTCTATTAATATCAAGTAAGTAACTTATGAAACGTATTTTTTTAATGGATAAAATTTCTATTTCCTCTGGATCTCGAATAAAGGTCTTTAGCGAACTAAGAATTTTTTTCTATTACCATAATAGTATCATAAATGAAACTTAATTGAAAGCGTAAACATAGCTTTGTTAAGTGATACAACTATTCTATACAAAATTTAAACATAAAACTTAGGTATACTTAATAAATGAGAATTTAAGTTAGCTATAACAAAGATAGTAGCATATGTAAAACTCTAAGCAGGCAGAGCCTGCTTAGAGTTTTACAATCGAATTTCCCAAAGAGGAAGCAAGATGAAAGCCGTCATTGCTTGTGCTCATAAGATTCTCAGAATCGTTTACAAACTACTCTCCACCAAGCAGACTTATCAAAAAGAAAAGGCGCTAGGACTGAGGAAACAGTTCTAACGCAAAAACTAAAAAAATTTCAATTACAGTATAGCGCAGGAAGTGATTTTTTGCGCTTTTTTACTATCTTTTTTCTTTACACATATTAATAAAGTACTGGTGCAAGCGCACATCATCAGTCAATTCTGGATGAAAAGAGGTTACCAGCATATTTTTTTCTTGGGCTGCAACGATTTGATCTTCAACTCTTGCTAGAATTTCTACACCCTCTCCAACACTGCTGATAATCGGACCACGGATAAAGGTCATCGGAATCTTGCCAACTCCCTTACATTCTGCTTCTGTATAAAAACTTCCTAGCTGGCGCCCATAGGCATTGCGCTCGACCACCATATCCATAGTTCCTAGATGACTTTCTTCTTGAGAAGTGATTTCCTTAGCCAGCAAAATTAAGCCCGCGCAAGTTCCAAAGACTGGTAGTCCAGATAGAATAGCTTCTCGAATAGGAAGCAACATGTTCTGGTCACGTAAGAGCTTGCCCATGGTTGTAGACTCCCCACCAGGTAATATCAAACCTGACAAGTCATTCTGATGCTGCTGAAAATCATCTAAATTTCTGATTTCAACACTCTCGACACCTAATTGATCTAGTACTTTTGCATGTTCTGCAAAGGCACCTTGCAAGGCCAATATTCCAATTTTCATCTATTTTCCTCGCTCAGCCATGAGAATTTGAATTTCATTTTCATTGATACCAACCATGGCTTCCCCTAAATCTTCAGAGATTTGAGCTAGGATTTGAGGATTACGGAAGTTAGTCACAGCCTTAACAATAGCACTCGCTCGTTTAACAGGATCTCCTGACTTGAAAATACCTGAACCGACAAAGACACCCTCTGCCCCTAATTGCATCATCAGCGCAGCATCTGCTGGTGTTGCAACGCCTCCAGCTGCGAAGTTTACAACTGGCAATTTTCCGTGTTCATGAACATATTGAACCAATTCTACAGGGACTTGCAAGTTCTTGGCAGCAACATAAAGTTCGTCCTCACGTAGATTCTGAATGCGGCGAATTTCCTGATTCATCATGCGCATATGACGAACGGCTTGGACGATATCTCCTGTACCTGGTTCTCCTTTTGTACGAATCATGGAAGCACCTTCAGCGATACGACGCAAGGCTTCACCCAAGTCCTTGGCACCACAAACAAAAGGCACTTGGAATTCTTTCTTATCCACATGGAAACGGTCATCTGCTGGAGATAAAACTTCACTCTCATCGATATAGTCAATCTCAATCGCCTCTAAAATCTGAGCTTCAACAAAATGCCCGATTCTGACCTTAGCCATTACTGGAATACTAACCGCTTCTTGGATTTCCTTAATCATCTTTGGATCACTCATACGGGAAACTCCACCAGCTGCACGAATATCAGCTGGAATCCGCTCCAAGGCCATAACAGCTGCCGCACCAGCAGCCTCTGCAATACGAGCCTGTTCAGGATTTTGAACGTCCATGATAACTCCGCCCTTAAGCATTTGTGCCAAGTTTTTATTTAATTCATATCTATTTTCAGTCATTTGTTTTATCCTCATCATTTGTATTGGTAGCTACCATTTCATTTTAAGTCAGAAAAGGATGAACCTCAAGATAAAAAAATCATAATTGTATGGGTACAGATTAATACTCAATGAAAATCAAAGAGCAAACTAGGAAGCTAGCTGCAGGTTGCTCAAAGTACTGCTTTGAGGTTGCAGATAGAACTGACGAAGTCAGTACCCATACCTACGGTAAGGCGAAGCTGACGTGGTTTGAAGAGATTTTCGAAGAGTATAACTAAAAAACTATCTGACCTTAACTTAAAGCCAGATAGTTCATCATTTTTATTTTTCAGCTGTAAGGGCAGCCATTGTGATGTAGTTGTATGGTTTGTTGAAGTGTGGCAAGAAGAATAAGTCTGTCAATGCCAATTTATCAATTGTTACATGTTCTTGGATAGCAAGTGAGAACATATGGATTCCCATGCTAATTGCAATATCATGTGAAACCATTTGCGCACCAAGAATTTCACGGCTATCTTTGTCAAAGACAATCTTAATCGCTACTTCATGGTTATCATGTTTCATGAATTCTGGTTTTTGAAGATCGTTAAAGCCTGTTTCAGTTGCATTGTAACCTGCTGCTTTAGCTTTTTCAAGAGTCAAACCAGTTGAAACCATGTGAAGACCGTAGATTGAAATACCGTTTGATCCTTGAACACCGATTCCTTCCAATTCATGTCCACAAGCGTTGTAAGCACCAACGATACCAGTACGAACAGCATTTGAAGCAAGGGCGATGTAACTTGTGTCTTTACGAGCGTTGTCATAAACAGTCGCACAGTCACCAACGGCAAATACACCAGGAAGTGAAGTTTCTTGTTTCTTGTCTACAAGGAAAGCACCATTGCGGAAGAGTTCAATCTTACCATCAGCAAGGGCAGTGTTTGGACGGAAACCAACTGCAAGGATAACCATGTCTACATCGAAAGTTTCTTTATCAGTAATCAAGCGTTCAACTTTACCGTCACCTTCGATTGCTTAACAGTTTGACCAAGCGCCAAGCGGATGTTGTGGTCTTCCAAGTTCTTCGCCATCATTTGTGTGAAGTCTTTGTCATAGTAACCGTTCAAGACAGTATCAACGATATCAACAAGGACAACTTCTTTTCCAAGACGTTCAAAGGCTTCAGCAAGTTCAACACCGATGTAACCACCACCTACAACGGCGATACGGTCAAGGTGTTGGCTCTTATCAGCAAGCTTATTGATCACTTCTTCAGCGTTTTGGTACAATTTCACGAATTGTACGTTTTCAAGAGTTGCTTTAAATTCGCGGTTTCCTTTAACAATTTCAACACCTTCGATTGGTGGCAAGATTGGTGTAGAACCTGTAGCGAAAATCAATTTCTCGTATGATTCTTTGTGCTCTTTTCCTTCAACTTCTGCAGTAACTACTTTGTTATCATAGTCGATTGAAAGAACTGGTGAGTTCATGTACACCTTAGCACCTTTTGCTTCCAATTTTTCTTTATCAGAATAGAACAAGCCTTCAGCACCATCAATTTGTTCACCAATCCAAAGGGCCATTCCACATCCTAGGAAAGAGATGTTAGAGTTTTGGTCAAATACAACGATTTCGTTCTCATTGCCAAAATTATCCAACATAGTATTAATACATGCTGTACCAGCGTGGTTAGCACCAACTACAACGATTTTACTCATAGAAAAATACCTACCTTCAATTTTAAATTTACTCTTCTAGTATAACATTTACTGTTAGCGTTTACAAGAGTTTTGCTAATTTTCCCGATTTTTTTGTAAAAAAATGTAAATAATCTGTATTTTATCAGCCTTTCTTACAATTACTCTTTATTTTCTGAGCATATTTCTTGACAACTTTACAAATTTTATTTGTGAAAACGCTGACTTTATGGTATGCTAGTATTATGGAAAGAAAATGTAAGAGGTTAATTTTGCAACAAAATTACTATATTTCAACCTTCTTTTCATAAGAGAAAGGAGTTGGTAGCTTGCTTCTTAGTTCACATTCTGAACGGCTAATGGGGACTACTATCACTATTTCATTAGTAGATGAGCGAGCCGATATCTTGCTCCAAAAATCCTTTGATTTGCTCAAAGAACTTGAATACCGCTTCAATGCCAATAGCCAAGAATCTGAGTTAATGGAGATTAATTATCAAGCTGGAATAGCTCCAGTCAAGGTTCATCCTGATTTGTTTGAATTGATTTCACTTGGATTAGAGCATAGCCTAGCACCCTCTAGTCATCTCAACATCAGCATTGGTCCCTTGATTCAAACCTGGCGCATCGGTTTTTCAGATGCCAAAGTTGCCCAACCTCAAGAAATTGAAGAGGTTCTCCCTTTAATCAATCCTCAATATATCGAGTTAGATTCTTCTACTTCCACTGTGTTCTTAAAACAGAAAGGAATGAAGATCGATCTTGGCTGTTTAGCCAAGGGTTATAGTGCAGATAAAGTTGCCCAATTTCTGAGAGAAGAGAGAGTCACTTCTGCCTTGATCAATCTGGGAGGGAATATCCTGACCATTGGAAAAAATCAGGCAAGAGGGAATCAACCTTGGCAAATCGGGATTCAAGACCCAGCCAATCCTCGGGGAAATCACTTAATGACCATCCCTGTTGTCAATCAATCTGTCGTGACTTCAGGCATTTATGAACGTCACCTGACAGTCGATGGAAAAGATTACCATCATATTTTTGACAGCCAAACAGGATATCCTGTTGAAACGGAACTAGCCAGTCTAACAATCATCTCTGATAAATCAGTCGACGGTGAAATCTGGACAACCCGTCTATTTGGAGAAAGACCTGCTTCTATCCTCTGGCAAGTCGAAAGTTTGGAGGGCATCGAAGCTATCCTCATCGATAAAGAAGGTCACCTAAGCTGTTCTTCAGGAATTCCTACTCTATAGAAACAGATGTTTCAATGGAGTTTTAAAATCGTATTATGTAAAAAGAGAAAGGAAATCTCATGTTAAAACTTATTGCTATTGTTGGAACAAATTCAAAACGTTCTACAAACCGCCAATTGCTTCAATACATGCAAAAACATTTTGCTGATAAAGCTGAAATTGAACTTGTTGAAATCAAGGATATCCCTGTCTTTAACAAGCCAGCTGACAAGCAAGTACCTGCTGAAATTCTGGAAATTGCTGCTAAAATTGAAGAAGCAGATGGCGTTATTATCGGTACTCCTGAATATGACCACTCTATCCCAGCTGTTTTGATGAGCGCTCTTGCTTGGTTATCATACGGTATTTACCCACTTTTGAACAAACCAATCATGATTACAGGTGCTTCTTACGGTACACTTGGTTCATCACGCGCCCAATTACAACTTCGTCAAATCTTAAACGCACCAGAAATTAAAGCAAGTGTCCTTCCAGATGAATTCTTGCTTTCACACTCTCTTCAAGCCTTTAACCCAAGTGGAGACTTGGTTGACCTTGATGTTATTAAAAAATTAGATGCTACTTTTGATGACTTCCGTATCTTTGTAAAAATCACGGAAAGATTGCGTAACGCACAAGAACTACTTCGCAAAGATGCTGAAGACTTTGACTGGGAAAATTTGTAAGATAGGAGAGCAAAAAGAATGAAATTTGTTGGACTTGTAGGATCAAACTACGATCAATCGTATAACCGTAAACTCTTGGAATTCATCCGTCGTCACTTCAAACTCAAATTTGAATTAGAAGTTCTTGAAATTGACGAAGTTCCAATGTTTAACCAAGACGAGAAAATGGGATGAAAGCTTCCAATTGCGTCTCTTGTATAACAGAATTACACGTGCTGATGGTGTCATTATCGCTACTCCTGAGCACAACCACACAATCTCAGCTTCCCTTAAATCTGTTCTTGAATGGCTTTCATATGAAGTTCATCCATTTGAAAACAAACCAGTCATGATTGTGGGTGCTTCTTACTACGACCAAGGTACTTCTCGTGCCCAAGTTCACCTTCGTAAGATTCTTGACGCTCCAGGTGTCAATGCCTATACACTTCCTGGAAACGAATTCCTTCTTGGTAAAGCCAAAGAAGCTTTTGACGCAGAAGGCAATATCACGAATGAAGGAACAGTTAAATTCCTCGAAACTTGCTTGGATAATTTTGTAAAATATGTAGGAGTTGTTTCAAAATTGAAAAACCAAAACCAATTGAACCAGAAGATTTGGATTGTGGCAGACCAATTGCTACCACAATCACAGAAGTTGATCCCGATGATCCAGAATGGGTTGAAAAAGTTGCTGAAATTACTGGTGCGGTTTCAGGTGATACCTATGTCAAACTAGATCATGGTATCTTAACTGTTAACCAAATCGATATGTTCTTGAAAGCAATGCCATTTGAATTGACATTTGCAGATGATAACAACCAATTCTTATACTACAATAATGTTCACCAAGATCCAAACACCATGTTTGCTAAACGTGTACCATCTCAATCTGGTAACCGTCTCTCAACTGTCCATAACTCACTTCCTGGTGGACGTATGAAATGTTGAGTGGGTTGTCGGTGTACTACGTAATGGTGATCAAGAATATGTTCGTACAATCGTTCCTGGATCTCCTGCAGGGGTTATCAATACTCACAACTATCAAGCTATGTACTATCCTGATGGATCATACGCTGGTATCAACGAAATAGTCTTCAACTTCCAACCATGGCTTGATTGGTACCTCAATACAACTGGTCAACGTCTAGTTGGTGGAAATGCATCAGCTCCTGCTGGTGGACACGGTCACGGCGATGCAGATGCTACATCTGGAGCTTCTGATGCAGGTGATGCTGGAGGCCACGGTGGTGGTGCAGACGCTACATCTGGAGCAAGCAACTAATAGTAGTTTTAGGAACCAAATTGGTTCCTTTTTTAGTAGACTCTTTATCAACTGTAGTGTGTTACGACTTATTGACTAAATCTCATTCATTGATGTATAATGGATATATTAAACGAACAATGTGATAGAGTGTACAATAATATCTAGTTATTACAACAGATATTTCTCAATTATAGAAATCTATTTTCTAGAGGTGCTTTATGATTCATATCTTTAAATATCTCGATACAAAAACAAAATACCTAACTATTATTGGGGCACTAGCAAATGGGGGACTTGCACTGGGACAACCCTTGGTTGTTTCTAAAGCATTATCTATAGATCAAAATAGTTTAACATATTCGTCTATTTGGAAATTTGCTCTCTTTGGTTTTTCAGTCTATTTCGTTTTGTATAGCCTGATGTTGTTTTGTAATCATGCAAATAATGTCTTTCAACGTGAGATTCAAATGAATATTCGAACGAAATTACTCCAGAAGTTGATAGAAGACAGAGAATATAGTGAAGATGAGAAAATTACCATGCTAACACAAGATATGGAATTTCTAGGAGATAACTTCTTTAGATGCTACATGTCCATTTCATGTTGGGGATTTGGGGCGCTAATTACGGCAATCTATATCATTGCGCAAAATGTTATATTGGGTTCTATCTTTGTTTTCTTTACAATTTTACGTCCCATTCCACAATTTTTGATGAATAATAGGCTGAAAAATTCAGGGGAGGAAATGTCTCAGGAAAGAACTGCCGTTCATAACCAAATCTCTGATAGTATTCGGGGTGCTCAGACCTTACGAATGAATCAAGCCTTATCTGAAAATTATCAGCGTGTATGGAATACCAATCTTCGTTATCAACGAGCTATTCAAAGGTTTTCTTTTACTCATAATTTTGTTTTCTTTTGTAATGGTTTTATGGTATTTCTTAGCCAAGTACTACCTTTAGTATTGGGATTCTTCCTTGCTATGCATAATCATCATGTTTACTTAGCTAACTTGGTTGCTATGTATATCGCTGCTGGCCAACTAGTGGGGCCTATTCAAAATATTATGTATGATGTGGCAGATATGCAAGGGGCTAAAACAACAGTTGATAAGATTTTTGGAATTTTGAATCGAATTAATGATAGAGAAGTGGACAGCCACTCAATCTCCCAAGTAGCATATCTGGAAATTTTTCACTTAAATAAATCATATAACGGTAGGGAGATTATTCACGATCTCAATCTAACGATTCAACAAGGTGAAAAAGTTCTCATAAAAGGGCCAAGTGGCTGTGGAAAATCCACACTTTTCCGAATGATTATTGGGAAAGAGAAAGCTGATAGTGGGATGATTACTTGTATCACAGAGGATGGCGCTAAAATAAGTAACTTTATTCGTCAGGTGGGCATCATCAGCCAGCATCCTTTTCTCTTTAATGATACTGTTCGTTACAACCTAAGCTTGGGACAAAAATTTTCAGATCAAGAGTTAGATGCTGTTTTAAAACAAGTAAAACTTGATTATGAACTGACAAATGGACTTGATTTTGTGATCACGGATAATGGAGAAAATATTTCAGGTGGACAGCGTGTCCGTATCGAACTAGCACGCTTTCTACTTCGTAAAAAGGAAATTTTATTAGTAGATGAGGTAACTGCAGCTCTTGACGTAGAAAATAGCCAGATGGTCCGAGACTTGATTTTCTCACTGCCGATGATGGTGTTAGAAATTGCTCACCATATTAATAACGAAAGTCGCTATAATCAAGTCATTGAACTAAGAAAAGATTGATTTTCTAATGAATCCAAGATGTTATACTCAATGAAAATCAAAGAGCAAACTAGGAAGCTAGCCGCAGGTTGCTCAAAGCACTGCTTTGAGGTTGCAGATAGAACTGACGAAGTCAGTAACATATATACTGCAAAGCGACGCTTACGTAGTTTGAAGAGATTTTCGAAGAGTATTAGATAGATAAATTAAGTAACGGATGTAGTTCTGTATCCTACTAGATTAAGTCAGCCAAAAACGACTAGCAGTTTGTGTCTGCTAGTCGTTTTGTTATCGTTTCATCAATCTTTGTTAAAAGAAAGAATACTTATTATGAATTTGGATCATCGAGACTACGACCGTGTAAACCTTTTTCACGTTGTACTTGGCGTAGTTTTTCTGGTGTAACATCGTTTCCTTCTTCGTCCACAATTTTGATTCCTTCAATGTGGTGACGAACAGCCCGACGATAACCTTCGATGTACTCTTCACGTAGTTTGGCTTGTTCCACTTTTTCTTCTGGTGTCAAACCTTCTGCTTTTTTCTTTTTGGCAAGCTCGTTGATACGAGCAATTTTTTTCGGATCCATTTCTTCCCCTTTGTGATAAGATAAAGTCCGCTTATCAAATTTATTTAGTATTAATTTGGTTAAAACGAGCAAGTTTGGATGCTTTTTGAGTTAAATGAGACAAGATAGCCAAACGATTTTGACGGACTGCCTCATCTTCAGCCATAACCATGGTATTCTCAAAGAAAGCATCAATAACTGGACTAAGTTCAAAGAGCTGTTTCAATTGCTGACTTGCAGTCCCTGATAAAACAAGTGATTCTACATCTTCTGCCAAGGCTTTCTCTTCTTCATTCTCAAAAAGTGCTGAATCAACTACAACAACTCCTTCTGCCTTCTCAGCCAAGTTAAAGGCACGAGAAAGTGATTCAACAGATGGTTTGAAGTCTTCTTCCTTGCTTGCTTCTACGAGAGCACTTGCCGCTTCCAGCATATCTGCCACAACAAAGTTTGAACCTGCAAGAACTGCTTCCTTGATATCTTTTGGAGTAGAGCCCATCATCTTATCAACACGAGCCTTGATAAAGTCCATAACCTCTGCCTTATTTCATAAGTCAAGCTGTCAAATGTCAAAGCATAAAGGCTATCAATCAGCTCATCCATAGCAATGTGCCAACCAAAAGCATCCAAGATACGAACCACACCTTGAGTTGCACGACGAAGGGCATAAGGGTCATTAGAACCTGATGGAATCAAACCTACTGAGAAGAAGCTCAAAATCGTATCCAATTTGTCTGCAATGGCAAGCACTGCTCCGACCTTACTCTCTGGAAGTTCTCCTTCAGCTGATGTAGGCATGTAGTGTTCACGAATAGCAGCTGCCACCGCTGGAGTTTCACCAGCAAGAAGGGCATATTTTTCACCCATAATTCCTTGGAGCTCGTCAAACTCACCAACCATCCCTGTCAACAAGTCAAACTTGTAAATAGCAGCTGCACGGGCTAGGTCAATCGTTTCATCCGCCGACAAACCTGCTTTTTCTGCCAAGAGAATAGCAATCTGACCCGTACGAATCATGTGTTCACGAAGGGAACCAATCTTCTCATGGAAGGTTACATTGTTTAATTTTTCAACAAGGTCTGAAATCACCAATTTTTTGTCTTCACGCCAGAAGAATTCTCCGTCTTCCAAACGGGCTACCAAGACTTTTTCATTTCCTTTGATGACATTTTCCAAATGCTCTGCATTTCCGTTACGGACAGAAATGAAGTTTGGCAAGAGTTTACCATCTTGATCACGGACAACAAAGTAACGTTGGTGTTCCTTCATCGAAGTCACCAAAACTTCTTCTGGAACTTCAAGATATTTGGCATCAAAACTTCCCATAAAGGCAGTTGGGTATTCAACCAAGTTCAAGACTTCATTAAGCAAGTCAGCATCAATTTCGATACGTACACTGTGTTCAGCTTCGATTGCCTTAATTTGGTCAACAATCATTTGCTCACGTTCACGTGGATCTGCAATTACATACTGTTCACGAAGGTCTTCTTCATAGCTCAATGCTGACTGAATCTTGGTTTCTTGTCCCAAAAAACGATGACCACGGCTGACACGATCACCCTTGATATCAAGGAAATCCAAGTCAAACTCTTCTTCATCTAAAAGAACAGTCAAAGTGTGAACAGGACGAATGTATTCAAAGCTATTTCCAGCCCAGTGCATGCTGACTGGGAAAGTCAGTGACTTCAAGACATCCACAACACCAGGAACAATTGCTTCAACTGCTTGACCAACTTCTTCCTTAGTGACATAGACATATTCTTCACCCTTGATTTCACGGAATTCGATATCTTCAATTGTCAAGCCTTTTCCACGGACAAATCCTTGAGCTGCTTTGGTGAAGTTCCCATCACTATCCAAGGCAATTTTCTTTGCTGGGCCCTTGAAATCTTCTGTCAAATCAGACTGTTTGTCTGCAAGACCAGTAACTCGAACAGCTAAACGACGTGGTGTTGAGAAGGTTTGAATGGCTTCAAAAGACAGGCGGTTTTCCTTGAGGAAGGCTACCATTTTTTCGCCTAGTTGTTTTTCACTTGGTGTGACAACATAGGCTGGTAATTCTTCAAGACCGAGTTCTACTAATAAGTTTTTTGTCATGTTTTTTCTCCGAAAATTATCTTTTTATTTTCCAGTTTGCCTTATGTGATGGGTACGCAAGCAACCAACTTCGTTGTTTCATTGCTAAAATTGGAGCCAAAAGTCTCCAATTTTGCCTAGTATCCTTAGCTTTACTAAGGATACCTTCATCACTGAGGCAACTGGCTCAGGGCTCACTCTGTTCGCCCATTTTCGTAATTTGTCACTCTCTTTATTCTGCGTCTTCTGCTAAGAGTTTAGCTCGTGTTGCTTCATCTAAAAGTGGGTAGCCTAGGCGTTTGCGTTCTGCGACAAAGGTTTTGGCTACGATACGGGCCAAGTTACGGATACGTGCGATATAACCTGCACGCTCTGTTACAGATACGGCACCACGCGCGTCAAGCAGGTTAAAAGTGTGTGAACATTTGAGAACATAGTCATAGGCAGGGTGAACCAAGCCTTCTTCTAATGCACGACCAGCTTCTTTTTCAAACTTATCAAAGTTTTCAAGCAACATCTCTTGGTCCGAAATTTCAAATGAATATTTTGAGTGCTCATACTCAGGCTGGATAAAGATTTCTCCGTATTTTACACCATCCGCCCACTCGATATCATAGACAGAGTCTACTTCTTGAATGTAAGAAGCCAAACGTTCCAAACCATAAGTTACCTCAGCGGTAACAGGGCCAGTTGCCAATCCACCAACTTGTTGGAAATAAGTGAACTGAGTGATTTCCATACCATCAAGCCAAACTTCCCAACCAAGACCAGCCGAACCAGTAGATGGGTTTTCCCAGTTGTCCTCAACAAAACGAATATCGTGTTCCAAAGGATTGATTCCCAATTTTTCCAAAGACTCAAGGTAAAGTTCTTGGATGTTTGATGGAGAAGGCTTCATAACCACTTGGAATTGGTGGTGTTGGTAAAGACGGTTAGGGTTTTCCCCGTAACGACCGTCAGCAGGACGACGGGATGGCTCTACATAGGCTGCATTCCATGGCTCAGGTCCAATAGCACGAAGGAAAGTGTATGGACTCATTGTTCCTGCACCTTTTTCATTATCATAAGCCTGCATAAGCATACAACCTTGGTCATTCCAAAATTGTTGCAAAGTCAAAATAATTTCTTGAAATGTTAATTTCTTAGACATTGAATACTCCTTAATAAAAAATGATTTCTTGCGACACGAGTCTTCCTCGTCGATTATACGAGGCAGGACGAGTTAGTACTGCGTCTAGCTCAGCACCCTAGTGCTGAGCGTGGGGCAGTCCGACTGTAAGGAGGTTTCTGCCACTGACGCAGTGAAAAGTCAATTTTTTAGACATTATTTACTCCTTTAATTTATATTATCTTTTTAGATGGATTTATCAAGCAACCAAGAAAAGGCTGAATCCTGAAAAATATGACGTTTGGGAACAGTTTGTAAATTCTGATCGCATTCATCTATTGTACCTAATTTCAAAGCACAGACTTCTGGTATATTTTCTTGAACAGTGAAAATTTGACTATGACAGTTCTGGCAATAATAACGCTGTTTTCCTGGAGAAGAACTATAGGAAACAAGCTTTTCTTTTCCATGCAATACTAGCTTTTCACTGCTAACTTTAGCATTAACTGTATAGGCAGACGCAGTTGCTTTCCGACAGAATGAGCAATGGCAAAACACTAATTCAGATAATTCCTCATCTAAAGTGTAGGTTACTGCTTTACATAAACAAGATCCTTTAAGCATTAAGCTCCTTTCTACTTAGGCATTAGACGAAATTCAAAAAGAACCGAATTCCAACACCCAAGCCTTGCGACTAGGGGCGTCAGAAACGCGGTTCCACCCTAATTTATTACTTCATTGTTTTGAAAATAGTACAGAAAGCGCCAGTTCTTTATTTTGCCCTACTTGGCTCTCACTATCCCAAGCTCGCTTGAAGAACGCCATAAGACTTTCTTTCCTGCTGACTATTATATCAAAAAATAGAATAATGTACAATTCTTTTTATGATTTTCTAGAAATCCATATCATCAACTCGTGGAGCACCAGACTGAACAGCAATCGTTTTTAAGGTTTCACGCTCCTCATGACTCAGCTCAATTCCAAAACAATCAAGATTAGCCTGAATACGAGAAGCTGTGACAGATTTTGGAAGTGGTAAAAATCCTTCTGCCAAGCTCCAGGCCAAGGCTATCTGAGCAACAGACTTTCCGTGATTTGCCGCAATTTCTTGCACTTCCTTGCTATCAAATAGTTCTCCCTGTCCAAAAGGCCCCCAAGCTTCCAATAAAATTCCTTTTTCTCGACAGTAAGCTACAACTTCCTCTTGATACACACCTGGCGACAAGCGAACTTGATTGACAGCAGGAACAATATTTGCAGTTTCAAGCAAGGCATTCAAATGATGGGGAAGAAAATTACTAACCCCAATAGCACGGATTTTGCCTTCTTGATAGAGGTCCTCCATCGCTCTCCAGACTTCCGCATTTCGGATTTTCCATTGGTCATTTTCCTCTCAAAGGTTTTGGATTTGGCCAATGAATCAAATACAAATCCAAATATTCCAAGCCCAGCTTCTCTAAAGACTCTTCAAAAGCCTGACGAGCTTGCTCATAGCTATGATTTGTATTCCACAATTTACTGGTTACAAAAATTTCCTCACGTGACACGCCACTATCATGAATAGCACGACCAACGCTTTCTTCATTTTTATAGATAGCTGCCGTATCGATATGGCGATAGCCTGCCTTTAAAGCCTCTAGGACAGCTTGATAGGCAATCTCTCCATTTTCAGCTTTCCAGGTTCCAAATCCTAGAACTGGGATTGGAACACCATTATTCAAAGTATAAGATTTCATTATTTTTCCTTTCTATGTGAAGAAAATCCAAAGAAACAAATTCTCAATGAAAACTTATCTCTTTAGATTTTTTAAATTATTGGTCACGGTCGTAGTAAAGCTGGTGAGCTTTAAGACGAGAATCTAACAAATCTGGTACGGTTACAAAGTCATAACCTTGCCCTTTCAAATAGTCAATAACTTTCGGTAGAGCATTTACCGTCTCAGAATGGATATCATGCATGAGAATAATAGAACCGTTCTTAACTTCACGCTGAATTTCTGTCAAAATAGCTGCTTCATTTTTACTCTTCCAGTCCAGACTATCCACATTCCACATAATAAAGCTCAAATCGAGACTATTACGAATGTCGTCTGTAATGGCTCCATAAGGCGGACGCATAAGTTTAGAACTAGAGCCCAGGACTTTAGTTAGCGCATCCTCAGTATCAGTTATTTGTTTTTTAGCGTCATCAAGGGAAAGTTTTGAAAGCACTGGATGGCTCCAACTATGGTTTCCAATGACATGGCCATCTGCTTTCATACGTTTCAGAATCCCTTCATTGCCAGAAACATTCTTACCTAAAACAAAGAAAGTTGCCTTGATACCATACTTAGAAAGTGTGTCTAATGCTTGATTTGTTGTTGCAGGATTTGGTCCATCATCAAAAGTCAAGGCTACTACTTTACGATTTTTCTTCTCAAAATAAGCTTTATAAAGTTCCGCATCCTTATCTAGCAAATATGAGGACTGAATAAGCTCAAAGAAACTAGATACTGGCAAGGCAATCTCATCCAGATTTTCAACTGCCTGACTTGGATATAAGATAATTTGACTATCCTTATAATCAAAATTCCATGTAGACAGGTCTTGGTCAGACAAGCCTTTAACTATCTGATCAATCTTGTCTTGTTCTAATTTCTTATCCTGTAAGAAAGAGGTAAGTTCTTTTAGCAAGAGATCTTTTGCCTTTCCAGTATCTGAAAATAGTTGGTCCAGGGTAAACAACTTACCATCCTCAGTCAAATATACTTTTCCAAAAGAAGTTTTCTCTGTCTCCTCTACTCTTTGAATTAGACAAATCATAGATTTGCTTGATTATACTGTGTATGGTGATTCCTTTTTTAAAACTGAATCCTGTTTATCTGTATAATAAAAACAAGGTTATCTTTATCTTCTAATTTGTTTTTAATATCCTGATTAATCTTCTCTTTTATTGAAGGAATAGACTCATTTCCTTGAGAGGATAATAAACAATAATCTCAGCTCTGTCCCTTTTAAAACTATCCTTCTGACTTCCTTCGTTGAAAAGTTGATCATTTTTAAGAGTTTGGATATTTGCTTCAAAGGTATGTTTTTGGAAAAATTTTATACTGATTGCACTACCTAGGAGAATCATCGCTAATCCTAAAAATTCCTACAAAAACGAGTAAAAATACTTCTCTTTTTATCGTGACTACCATTCTTTTTCTATTTTTCTTCATATTTACATGATATCAAAACCAAGCATTAATTTCAATGATAAACAAGCAATCTCATGACTTTTTGAGCAAATCATGACCACCCTCCTAACGGGTGGTTTGTCCCAGGCTATAAGTCCCTAATTACCAGCCAGCGCCTAAAGACGCTAGCTTTTCACTTTATTCAGCCTTATTGCTCTTGACTCGTCACTTGCCTCTCAAAGAGGATTGAGTATACTTTACTACTATCCCCTAAAGGGATCCTCATATTCTTTTTACACTTAATTTATCTAGTGCTATATCATGCTTTACTCTGTTCTCAAATTTTCATACTCGTGAAGAAATTATCCACTGGATAATTTCTTTATTCTTGAATATATTTCTTAATTGTGGCTTCATTGAGTCAACCGTACTCACATAATAACCTTCCTCCCAGAAATGCTGATTCCCAAACTTGTATTTGAGATTGGCGTGTTTGTCAAACATCATGAGTGCACTTTTCCTTTTTAAATAACCCATGAAACTCGAAAGCACCTATCCTCGGTGGAATACTTACTAACATATGTACATGGTATGGCATCAAGTGTCCTTCGATAATTTCAACCCTTTCTATAACTACACAATCGATGAAATATCTCGCCTAAAACTACTTCGATATTGATTATAGATGACTTTTCGTCTATACTTAGGGATGAAACACAATGTGATAGAACAGTGCCACTTTGTGTGCGATAAACTATGAGCCTTTTTGTGCCATATTTTTCTCCTTTCGCTTTACAATTATCTTGAACACCTTTATTATATCGCGTTTCGGAGTTTTTGGTAGTAACCTTCGACTCGCACCTAACTGAGAGCGAGACGGACTATATAGTCACATAAGAAAAAAAGCTTAGAATGAACTAAGCTTTTTAGAAACGAATCGTCTCACGTGTTTTCTCATAAGAAGATACAAAACGATTGGTAACACCAGGCTCTGCAACTTCCAAAGCTTGAGAAATCTTATCAAATGAAGCATGATAATCAAATTCTTTTTCAAAAATTTCTAATGATTCATTAAAAGGCTTCTTGAATTCGTTCATCAAATGAGCGATAACGGTCTGAATACTGTAGCAATTGTTCTGTCAACGTTGCATATTGAACAATATTATAGGTTTCTTCTTCAAGTGCTTCCATATCATTTGTTGTAATTTCAAGAATTCGATTCACTGATTCAACATCAACGAGTTCTTGCTCTAACTCTGACATTAATTCTTCTGTGTTATGACTGGCATTAAAGAAGAGTTTCAAGAAACTTTGTGGAATTCCTGGTAAATTTCTCTTTTCCATATAACGTTTGATAGTATGCAAGCGATTCACATAAACATTTGCTTTTTGACGAGCATTAATGTCATCTTTTTCAACCTGCGCAAGACGTTGACTAACAGAAATCTGCTCATCTTCAATCTCTTTAAGATGGCTTTGAAGAGATTCTAATTTCTCTTCCAAAACAGAATAAGCTTGAGTTGGTTCTGACTGATCTTCAACAACTTCCATCATCGTAGTCTCAAGAGCAGATAAGTCTGCTTGAATACGACGAACATGACTTGCATCTGTTTCTGGCAGAAGATAACTCTGACTCAAACGTTCAAGATCCTGAACAAGGACTTTATTATTTTCTTTACATGATTGAGATAGGTTGGAAGTGTTGAAAGAAGACTTTCAACAACTTTTCTGAGCAGCAATTTCACGAGTAAAAATATCGTAAAAGTGAATTAATTTCTTCTTGAATTTGAGTATTTTCATACTCCGCATTATCCAATTCAATTGACGAATATTTTCTTGATTCTTTTTCAAGGATTCATACAAGAGTTGGAAACGTGACTCGATATCTGTTTCTGTGAAATGGTAATTAGCATCTAATAATTTACGGTAACCTTCTTCCAAATCCACTAACTGATCAGGTAAAAGTACTTGTCAGGAGTTGTTACAAGACCTGGAACACTGGTCAACAATATGTGTTAAAGCAAGAATATGATTTTCAGTAGCATCCAGAATAGCTGCTGCTTCAACTGGGTCTCCCGAAGAATTCAAGGTAACAAATTGAGAGAATTCAGATTGAATGTTTTCCAATCGCTTCTCAATTTCTGGAAGTGCTTGTCCATATTTTTTCTGAATCTTCTTCTACAGTATTTTGAAGCGATTCAAACAAATCCAAAAGCTATGTAAAAACACGTCCGCTATTTTTAGACTCTTGTTTTTCAAGTTCAGATAAGGCATTACGAATTGATGTAATATCTTCTTCAATCAAGTCGATTTGACTTTCAATTTGATCAATCTTATGTGTTGCTTTAAAGAAACGGAAAGAATTATTATAACTTTCTGCTTCGAAGATGTTATTTTTCAATATCAGCAAACGAATTCAAAGATAAGTCTACCCATTTTTGATTCCATTCACGAAAGGCCACTGACTTTGACCAATCAAATGCATATTTTTACTGCTTCGACTCCTCGTCACTAGCAGGAAGATTATAGAGCTGTTCTTTTTCTTTCTTCAAGACCTGTTAATCTAGTTACGTTTCGCTTACGTAGAAAAATAGCTACTACATAGCCAGAATCAAAATGACTGCAATCGCAAACCATTAGATAAATTAGTTGTCCATTAGACATATTAAAACTCCTTTTATACTAGAAACAATCGTAATGATTATATCATATTTTTAAACCATGGGAACCATTTCCCATTTTTAGACGTCAAGTGTACTATAGACAGCATTTTCTTCAATAAATTCATGACGAGGTTCTACTCTATCCCCATCAACATATCAAAGATTTTTATCTGCTTCTGCGGCATCATCCACAGAAACTCTAGCCATTAAGCGGTGTTCTGGATCCATGGTTGTTTTCCACAATTGGTGGTCGTCCATTTCACCAAGACCTTTATAACGCTGGATAGTTGGTTTTGGCTACGACCTTCACTGTGGCGGGCTAAAGCTTCTTGGAGTTTAATTTTGATCTGCCTCTGGCTGGATATATTCTTTAATCTCGCTTCCAACCTTGACACCATAGATTGGCGGTTGGGCAATATAAACACTAACTCTGCTTTCTAGGATTGGTTTTCATATAACGATAAATCAAAGTTAAAAGAAGGGTACGAATGTGGGAGCTCCATCGACATCGAGCATCGGTCATCAAAACGAGTTTTTGGTAACGGGCTTTTGAAACATCAAATTCTGCTCCAAATCCTGTTCCCATCGCTGTGAAAAGACTACGAATTTCTTCATTAGCAAGAATCTTATCCATACTTGCTTTTTCAACGTTCAAGATTTTACCACGAATCGGAAGGATTGCCTGGAACTCACGGTTACGACCAGATTTTGCTGATCCACCAGCTGAGTCTCCTTCGACGATGAAGAGTTCTGTTTCAGCAGGATTGTTAGAAGAACAGTCTGCTAGTTTACCTGGAAGGTTGGAAATTTCAAAACCAGATTTTTACGAGTGACTTCACGCGCACGCTGGCAGCCACACGAGCCTTAGCAGCCAAAAATCCCTTTTTCCACAATACGTTTAGCAATCTGAGGATTTTTCCATGAGGAAATCAGAGAAGGCATCACTGAAGAGGCGATTGGTAATCTTGACCACTTCGCTATTTCCCAATTTGGTCTTGGTTTGTCCTTCAAACTGCGGATTTGGGTGTTTAACTGAGATAACTGCAGTTAATCCTTCGCGGACATCTTCTCCTGTTAAGTTGTCTTCATTGTCTTTCAGTAACTTATTCTTACGAGCATAGTCGTTGATAACACGTGTCAAGGCTGTACGGAAACCTTGTTCATGCGTTCCACCTTCATAGGGTATGAATATTGTTAGCAAAACTCATGACATTTTCTATGGTAACCCGTTGTGTACTGCATGGCTACTTCAACTGTGATATCATCCATCTCACCATCGTGTAGATTGGGTATCAAAGATCACATTCTTGTTCTCATTGATATATTCAACGTAACTAGCAATTCCACCTTCATAATGGTAATGCTTGGTTTGTTCCAAACCTTGGCGCTTATCAGTGATAGAAATTTGAAGACCGCGATTTAGAAAGGCCAACTCTTGAATGCGCTTATTTAATTTATCGAAAATCAAATGTTGTTGTTTCAGTGAAAAATCTCTGGGTCCGGTGTGAAGTGAACTGTTGTTCCTGTCTTATCCGTATCTCCAACCACCTCAAGGTCTGCAGACTAACATGACTACGACGGTATTCTTAGTAATGAGATCTTACCATTTTTGTGGACATGAACGTCTAATTGAGTGGAAAGGGCGTTAACAACTGAGGACCCCTACTCCGTGAAGACCACCTGAGACCTTATATCCGCCACCGCCAAACTTTCCTCCAGCGTGAAGGACATGTAAAGACAGTCTCAACGGCAGGTCGCCCTGTTTTTTCCTGAATATCGACTGGGATACCACGTCCATCATCGACAACAGTAATCGAATTATCTGGCTCAATAAAGACTTGAATATGGCTGGCAAATCCTGCCAAGGCCTCATCAATTGAGTTATCAACAATTTTCCCAGACTAGATGGTGAAGACCTTCTTTTGAAGTTGACCTCAATATACATCCCCTGGACGCATACGAACAGCCCTCTAAGCCCTCTAAAACTTGAATTTGATCTAGCATCATAATCTTGTGCCTGCAGATTTTTGATTTCTTCTGTCATCTTTATTCCCTTTTTCTTACATGTCTAATACTTGTCTTAAATTCACGATACTGGTAAACAAGTGGGTAGCTAGGTCCAGCAGCTTGCCCTGCTTCGATATCAATCGGCTGATCACCAAATGACAAGACCAGAGCTAATCTGATACTTTTCTCTTAAATAAATCATGGACTCAGGATCTGGTTTTCTCTTAAAGCCTGAATTAGAAGTAACCACTTCGTAAAATAGCTGCTAGAGGTTTTTCTCAAAATTTCCAAAGACTTGATTATTTCTGGTGAGAAACCAAAAATGACGCTCCACCTTGATTTGAAATGTCCTCCAATAAGTCAGAAACTCCATCAAATAAAATCGGATGTTCTAGCTCTCTGGCTTCATTTTCCTTGTACTTTTCTAAAAAATGCTCTAAGTTGGGAGCGAATGTTTCAATCGCAAAATCAGTAGAAACCTTTAAAGCTTGATAAACACTGTCATGGTACTGTGTGATGCCATACAGCGCTAAAGTTTCAACAAATGCAGCTGTTGAAGTTTCATAATTATCTAGTAAAGTTCCACCTAAATCCCAGATGTAATCGTGATATTTCATAGCTTTCATTATACCATTTTTTCATTAAAAAAGCGATGATTTCCCTGAGTTTTCCACATAAAAACGAGAGTTTGACTCCCGTTTTACTGATTTTTACCAAAGACATCTCGATAAAGCATTCCTGTTCGTAAACTCTCTGCGTCTCCTCCTAGTTGCTCCACCAACTCGTAGGAAAAGGCAAGGGCTGTTGAAGGGCCTCGACTGGTTGTCAAATGACCATCTACCACTACTGTTTCCTTGACATATTGACCATCAAGGATTTGCTCCTGCACGCCATCATAGCAAGTGTACTGCTTGTTTTTCAATAGCCCGGCTTGATTGAGGGCAATTGGTGCCGCACAAATAGCTGCTAGTTTCTTCCCTTCTTGCTCGAGGCTTTGCAATTCTTGAATCAAGGACTGATTGTCACGCAAATGTGCAGAACCAGGCATTCCGCCAGGAAGGACTATCATGTCATAGTCTGACAAATCTCCATCAAAGACACGATCTACACTTACTTGGATTGCATGCGAACCCGTCACTTGCTCTTCAAAACCAACCATATCACAAGTGATATTGGCACGACGCAAGACATCTACAACTGTCAAAGCTTCAATTTCTTCAAAGCCCTGAGCCAACATTACTGCTACTTTAACCATGATTTCCTCCTTATTTGATTCGTTTTAATACAACTTTTTTTCGCTTGAATGGAACTTTTCCACTCTTTTCTTCAGCTAAGTTTGTCTGGTAACTCATCGATAAAAGCAAGCCAACACCAATCAAGTTACTGATAATCGCTGACCCACCTTGTGAAATGAAAGGCAAGGGAATCCCTGTCAAGGGAAGCAATCCTGTCACAGCACCGATATTCTCAAAGATATGGAAGAGCAACATCATAATCAAACCTGTGGAAATATAAGTATAGAACTGGTTATTTGATTTAAGTGTAATCTTCAACATACGATAAATCAGCATGAGATAAAGGGCAATAACAAGGACAGAGCCAATGAAGCCAAAATCTTCTGCGATAACTGTGAAAATCATATCCGACTCTCGAACTGGGATAAGCAAATTAGAAGCATTAAATCCTTGACCAAATAAGCCACCGCTCCCAATCGCAATCTGCCCCTGAGCCTGCTGATAGGTCGTTGTTTGGGCAAAGTCAAATGGATTAAGCCAAGCTAGAATTCGATTAATTTGATAGGTTGGCATCCCAATCTGATGCAAGAAGGCACGTCCATCCTTACTCAAAAAAATTGCAAGAAAACCGACTACATCAATAACTCCTGTTGCAAAAACTGGGATAATAATTTTCCAAGAAACCCCTGATAATAAAACGATTCCTGAAAAGATAGCCACAAAAACCAAGGCTGTACCTAAGTCACTCTGAAGAGCTAAGAGAACTAGAATCGGAATAGTAAAAACAATCATCCAACCTATCAATAGAAAATCCAAAGGAATTGTGCGTCGCCATTCCTTATGTTGAGTAAATTGGACAATGATTCTTGCCAAAATCAAGATATAAGAAATTTTCATAAACTCAGAAGGTTGGAAAAGTGTTGCGCCCCCAATGGATACCCAGTTCTTAGCCCCAGTTGAAGCAACAAGACTTGGATTATAAAAAACCAATGGTAAGACCATCAAAGCTAAACCAAGAGCATATAGATAAGGGGTAATTTTCCAGAGAAATTCTGCTATTAAAAAAGCATGACCACAAAACCAATCACAAGTCCCAAAAGCAATCCATGCGACCTGCTGCCTAAAAATGGGCAGAATATTGTTTGGATAATCATGGCTACAGCTATGTAGATAGCCACCACGCCGATAAATCTAGTAGGAAAAATACTGTGCAAGAGCAAACTATAATCGACTCTAGGTCGAGAGAACTTTTACATATTCACCTTTTCTCTTTCTTAGATTTTTTTCATGTTTTTGGAGGAAATCAATAACAGCAGAGGTAATCTGGTATTTCTATTCACCTCTTTGATAGTTCTTTCCTTCAGCTAGAGCTTGTCTAATCTGTTTACCATATCGTTTATGAACAACTCGACTATCCAATATCACAGCAATGGAAGCTTGTTCCTCGTTTCTAATTGTTCTACCCAAAGCCTGTTTGAGACGAATAATGGCCATTGGCAACTGATAATCATTGAAAGGATTCTTCCCTTCCTGACGCAATTCATGATTTAATTTTCGTGTTAAAGGATTCTTGAGGATTTTGGAAAGGCAATCGAGGAATTACTTGAATAACGTAAGGATGGGTAGAAAATCCACTCCTCCAGAAACTTTCCTGTTCCAAGTAGATTTGTCGCTCTTTTTCAAAACGCGTTTCTTCAGCTGACTTGGCTCCCCGTTTTTATATTGGGCTAAATGAGGATAGTCTAGTATATCTGACACTGCTAACAGCAATTCTTTAGACGTAAATAAAACAAGCAAAGGCTCTTGGAACGCCTGTAAGGAATGGATAACTGATACAACCTCTTCTGCATAATCTAAAGAAGAATGTTCAGTTACTAGCGGAAAATCATTTACTAATAAAACTTCTTGTCGCTTCTGTTGTAAAGATTCAACTGTGATAAGTGGAGCTTCAGTAAATCCTAATAAGTCCGCTAAAGAAACTCTATTACTGATTTCAAGAGTGGCAGATACGCCAAGAACTCTGCAATCTTCTGGCAATAAATCCGCTAGTAGAAAGCGACCTTTTTTACTTGAGCAGATTAAGACATCCTTACTTGACTTATCAGCTGTTGCTAGCCAAAATTCACAGTCTGAAGTAAAAAAGCGCATCATTTCTCTGTACTCAGGAAGACTTAACTCAGAAAAATGCTGGCGTAAGTTTTCAAGAGAATCTAACCACTTGTCATTCTTAAGTCCAGAGTAGAACTGATCTATCAAATAGCGACATTCAAACCCAATACCCTCAAGCAACCGTCTCTGAATAACATCTTTTTCTGTTTCCAAAGACTTTTCAACTTGTGTTACTAAATCTTCGAGAAGATAAGACACTTGGGCGAGGTTTTCAAGGGCAATCAGCATTTTTTGAGCTTCATCTATGATTACCAAGCGATTGTTTACAAACCCTGGATCGTCCTCTAAACGTGTTACCAAATAAGCGTGATTGGTTAACACAAAAGGCGACTCGATTTAGCCCTATTTTGGCTTCGTTGCTGAAGTCCTCAGTAATAAATAAACTTTTTTTTGAAAGTGTTCCATCATGGACAAGTTCAGCTAGAAAATGCTGGTAACGATACAACTGCCCGATTTCATCTAAGTCTCCTGTTTCTGTCTCTGTTAACCAGATCAAGACTTGCATTTTAAAGCGTGTGAATAGGCGGTTGGACTCTGGCCTATGAAGTACTTTATAAAAATTATCGAGTTTCAAATAATTTTGAGGTCCCTTGAGACTATGAATATCAATATGAAAAGTATCTTTTAATCGACTTCCTTCTTCTTGCATTATTTGATTTTGAAGGATTTTTGTGGGAAGACTTACAAGGATGCCCCCTTCACTTTCCATGTTCAAAGCTGGTAGTAGGTAACTATAAGTCTTTCCAAGTCCCGTTTGGGCTTGAATAAAAGCAATTTTCTGTTCCTTTAATAACTGCTCAACTTTTTCTGCAAATTCAACTTGCTGAGGACGTTCATCCAAGTCTAACAAGGACATATTTTTAGTAAAATCCTTAGATAGCTTACGTGGCTTTAGAGACTTACTTTGCTTTTTTAGAAAAAGACCATGGAGCTCCATCAAATCGTGAGAAGAAAGGAGGGACTGGCGCTGATACACTTCTTCAATCACTAAGTAAGTTTCATAAAGGAGATTATCCGCAAGATTTAACAACGTTTCTAAAAGTCCTTTTGGTAACTGAAAAAGTTTTTGACGCATAAAAAGCAAAAGCTCTGCTGTTGCTTGTGCATCAGAGAGAGCGGTGTGGGCATGGTCTAACTTAATCCCTAACTCTTGACAGAGAATGCCGAGATTGTACTTTTCAAACTGAGGGTACAAAACCTGTGCCAGCTCAACTGTATCCACTCGTGGAGTTCTCAATTCATAACCTTCAAAAAAAAGGTACTCTGCCAGAAGATTTGCATCAAACTGGACATTGTGCGCAACAAAAATACCATCCTTGACCAGTTCAAAAATCCTTCCAGCTACCTGTGAAAACTCTGGAGCAACTGCCAACCGTTGATCAGTCAAACCTGTCAATTCTTTTATATGAGAATCCAAGAGCTCATGAGGATTGATATCAGTTCCATACTGATCGACGATTTCGCCATTTTCAATCACCACAATACCCACTTGAATAATTTTTGCCTTGCTTCCGGTGCTAGTGGCCTCCAAATCAACAACCACATACCGATCATTTCTCAAATTCATCATTAAAAATTATATCAAAAAAAGCCCTGTTTGACACCCCTCAACTTCGATAGAAAAATCACTTTGCTTGTAAAAAATTTTATAAAATGTTTGAATAGTATTATACAGAAAAGGAGACATAAGATGAACCCATTAGATTTGTTTAATCAAGTAAAGGAACTAATCGAGACAAAAGATTTCGAAGCTGCAAAAACATTTGTTGCAGAAAATCAAGAACAGCTTGGAGAATACTTCTCTCAAGCTCAGCAGTTGATTTCTGGTTCTGAAGGTCTAGGATGGCCTCAGTTGCAGAGATTAAAGGATTTTTCTAAAACATGTAAAGGCACCTGAAACCATCAGGTGCCTTTTTGAGATATTTTTTTCATTACTTTAGGCAGACAAGAGCTGATTTCCGTCGGCAAGACCACATAATGTTCTTGAGCTAGTTCTTGGGCTGTAGCTGAATGAAGATGAGTCGCTACCACCACACGTTCGTAGAGACTGGCTTGTTTAAACTGACCTGCAAATCCTGCAATCATTCCAGCTAGTGTATCTCCCATTCCTCCAGTCGCCTGATAGGGACCTCCAACATGTAACTGGTAATAATCAGATTGGCCAGCTTGCCAAATTCGAGTAGCTGGACCTTTCTCTACCAAAATTGTTCCTTGCGGGAAGGAATTCAGGGCACTAGCCATTGCATCCTCGTTTTGCTTTTCAATAGCAATACCAGACAGCTTTTCCCATTCTTTTTGGTGGGGAGTTAGGATAAGCTGGTTAGAAGGAAATGAAAACATTGTCCTAGCAAGAATAGTCAGGGCACCTCCATCTACAATCAAAATCTGATTCTGTCTTAAGCTAGCAAAGACTTGTTTTACTAGATTTTCTCCAAAAGCATCGTCTCGTAAACCAGGTCCCAGTAAGACAACTTCTGCCTTCTCCAACTGCTCTTTTAACAATGGCTGGTCTTGAAGAGAAAAAGCCATAGCTTCTGGTAAATGACTGTGCAGAGCTGGAATATTTTCCCTGTCTGTTCCAACGGTCACCAAACCAGCGCCACTTTTAACTGCTGCAATGGCAGACATGATAATAGCTCCCCCATAAGGATATGTTCCACCAAGCAAGAGCAGACGACCGTAATCCCCCTTATAACTGTGACGAGACCGCTCTACAATAACTTTTTCTAGTAAGGTTTGATCAATCACTTTCATCGTTTTTTTCCTCTCTATTCATTATACTATAAAGTCTATACACCTTGCATCTTGAACATAAATCTATTCGTTCTATACTAGAAAAAGAGGGACAAATCCCTCTCTCCCTTTCGCCCAAACACGAAAGTAAACGATTCTATTTTGTTAGTAAGAGACTAGAGCTCAATCGGTCCTCTCCATCTCTTCGACTCATTTATCGATTCATTTTTTTATCTTCTACCAATCTATACAAATAGAATGATATTAGCAGCACAGACTAATCCTCTTTGCGTTTTGCAGTTAATAAGGCTGCTGACAAGGCTAAGGTAACACCTGCCAAGAAGATGGCTGTCTCAGATTCTCCCTCACCAGTTTCTGGCAATCTCTTGTCTTCCTTGGCAACTCGAACTGGTTCTTCTGGAGTCTGAGCTTTTTCTAACGAACTTAGCTTAAATTCTGGTTTTTCTATTGTCGGTGCCGCTTGATTACCTACTGTAGCTAGAACACCACGGTACTCTGGAAGTTCATGTTTCAAAGCCATTACTGCATTAACGCCACCCTTAAATTCAGGTTTCTCAACGATTGGTGCCGCTTGATCTCCTACTGTAGCTAGAACACCACGGTACTCTGGAAGTTCATGTTTCAAAGCCATTACTGCATTAACGCCACCCTTAAATTCAGGTTTCTCAACGATTGGTGCCGCTTGATCTCCTACTGTAGCTAGAACTTCTGTGTATTCTGGAACTTCAGTGACTGCTGCTTCTACAAAGTTAGCACCGCCTTTGAATTCTGGAACTTCGTTGACTGGCGCAGGTTCCTCACCCTTACTATTTGAAATAGATGGTTCTACTCCTACCTCAATAATACGATCTTGAGCTTTTCTTTGTTCAGTATGAACAAGAGTTCTAGTAGTTCCTGATACTTGAATATAGTCAACTTTTTCTCCATCTTGTCCTTCAGAAACTACACGACGTTGACCTTGAGCAAGCTCAGGAGTTTCACGAATAACTTCTTTAAACGGAAGTGGAGTCTTTTCAATTTCCAAACTTGGAGCTTCTGCAACTAAGTTCTTGACGCCTTCTGTCGGTGTTGTTTGGAAGGTAGACTTAAAGTGTAAACGATATTCTTTCACTCAGATTCCCATCTTTGGAAATAAGACGAACAAGTGTTGGAAGATTTGTATTTCCATGACCCACAACTGTGACTACTCCATGTCCACTAGTTGTCGCAGTGACTTTTGGTTTGGATCCCATTGCTGTTAGGGTGTACTCTGTCACATTTGGATCAAAGTTTTCCAATGCTTTTCCATCGATCGAAATAGTTGCTGATGGTGTTTCGACTTCTGCTCCCTTGCCTGCAGAGTAGGCTGTAAATTCTACAAGTGCTAGACCATTAGTAGTAGCCTTTACGAGGTCATGACGCTAGCACGAATAGCTGTTGTTTGAACTGGATCAAAGTTAAACTCGATTGGTTTACCAGCCACTAATTCTCCAGAAGCCTTGTAAGGAATTGGTGCCCAATTTTCTGCCTTGTTGAATGGATGGTCAGCATTTTCTTCATAACGAGAAATCGTACTTGGTTCTGTAAAGGCAGGACCAATATATCTTTCTAGAACCATTTTCTCTGGAGCATCTGTACCACTATCTTTAAAAGAACTGAATAGCTACTTTTCCCAATAGATTGAGGAGTAATTTTTCCATCCTTCTTAAAGAGTAATCCGACAGAAGTTTCTTGATTTGTCGGAGTACGAGACCAGTTTGTCCAACGTCCATCTTCATTGTATTTTCCATCATTGATATAGAAAATTCTATCATGTGAGATTTGCAGTATGTATCGTCTCGTTGTCGAAGCAAAGGCTTTTAGAATCAGTTTCATTGTTGCTTGGATTTTTCTGGAAATGACTTGATTGCCTTTAGAAACAACTGTCACCTGCATTTTAGTGGTTAGATTTGTACCAATGACATAACCGGTAACTTCAAATGTTCCCTCATGCTCTGTCGCATGTTCAGGAATAGCATCCCACTTCACTGCAAGTTTCTCTGTAGTCCAAGTAGTTGAAGTTGGATGATAAACACTTACCTCTGAAGGAAGTTGAAGATTGTCTCCAACATTCAAGATTTTAGCACCATTTTCTGCAGCAAAAGGTTGACTAGTTTCTCTCTCATCATTGCGGAAGATTCGATATTCTTTTAACACCGTACCATCTTCTGCTTTTTAAGATGAGACGTGTTGCACCTATGGACTAGTTGCAGGCACAACTGTTACCAAACCATTATTGCTAGCTGTTGCAGTGATTTGTTTGCTAGATTGAGGAATATAGTAATCAGTCTTAGATGGATTAAAGTGTTCGAGATCCTTGCCATCTACCTTGATAGAAATCTCTGAACTTGTAGAGCTTACTACCTTATTTCCAAGAACAGTTAGCTCTGTCAGACCAACACCTGATGTTCCATCAGCCTTCTTCATACGAATACGAACAGCATAAGTTTTCTACCCTTGTCAAATGTAGTGATTTGTTTGAGTTGCAGATAGCTGACTTGGAGCATGCAAGTTTTCAACTGCTTTCCAATTTTCTGGATTATTAAATGGATGATTAGTATCGCGCTGTGCATTGCTGACATCATTTGGTAAATCTGAAATTTCTTTACCAACATAATATTCAACTACGTATTCTTTTGGAAGACCAATTGCTCCATCAGTATAGAAACTCAACTGATAAATTGTTGACAAAACGTTTCGTCAAATCTCCTGAATTACCAAACAAGATAGAAGCCCAGTCATTATCAGTATTTGTTCTCCAAGTAGTCCATCTATTTTTAGCGTCTGTTGTCGTTCTTGACACAGTCAGATCGTTCACGAGTATTAGCTGAGTCATCTCCTCCTGTATTGGATACAATGGCAGCTAAAATTGCGAACCTGTCCATTGTTTTAGAGATATTATTTCCAGCAAATAACTTGGCTAGACACTCGAACATGAGGCTTTAGTAGTCAGATTGCTACCCACTAAACGACCATTGATTTCATATACTCCTTCAGTTTGACTAAAGTTGGCTGGACCTGATCCCCAAAACTACATCTCTGTAGAGATAGTTGTTCACGTTAGAATGGTAAGCACATGACATTAGCTGTGAATTGAACTGTCTCCCCTTAGGAAGCAGTAGGCTGATTTCTCTGCAACTTGCAATCCTTCAACTGTTACAGTCAGCTTGAGCTTCAATATCTGTACCTTCTACACGTCCTTTAAGCGTAAAAAGCTATGATAATACTAATTCTTTTCATCTACCTTGTCCCAAGTTACAGATACTTTTGGTGGTAATCCCTTATCAAATTCTGCTCCAACTTCTTTAGGTAGATTCGGTTGCTGATTAATGTCTGTAGAAACAGATACAGGATGAAGTTTTTACAATCTTCTTGTTGACTTTATTTTTCTTTAATCACCACTTCAGTGGTTACAGATTCTGTTTTTCTCTGTTTGATTATCGATTCGAGGGTGTCAAAGTCACTCTTCCCTTAGTATAGAGCAATAGATTCTGACCATTCACCCTCAAGATGTCCCCCATCAGATGATTTAGCTTCTAAGTGAATATCTGATGATAAAATTCTGCTGTGAACCATCCTCATAACGACCAATGACGGATAAGTTAATACTTGATCTTCAGTGGCAGTTTCTTTTCCTTCACAACCACTTCCAAACGTTCTTCAAGGCAGGAGCTCTTCACAAACTGAATTAAGTAGTTTGAGACCAAGTCACCCTTTTGGTCACTCAAGAAGACAGAAGCCTGATAACCATTATCAGCAGAAGCTTGCTGAACAGTTACTTGATATCCGGTAGTCTGAGCTCCAACACTTGGAATAGTTGCAGTGTAAGGAAGGGATACACGGTAATAGGTCTTGCCAGACTCAAAGTCTCTCAAGAGCTTTATCCCCAACAGTAAGTCCCTGTAATGCTACTTGTTGTTTCCTTTACTGCTTGCGATAAAGGTTGCAGTCACTTCACACGATCGTCATCTACCAATCTACCAGTAGCCTCCGTACGTCCACCTTCCTTGTTCAAAGCAGCAGGGGCTTTCAAAGGTCCAAGAAACAACATCAGTATCAATCAAGCTACCATCTGTCAGAACAGCTGTGACTGTTTTATCCAAATCAGCGCATTCGTTCCAACTGGAACTGTAGCAACTTTTGGTAACCATCTATCTAAAGCAATCACTTTTGACAAGTGCCTCAGCTTTGGTTTCCAAACCTTCTACACGTCCAGATACTTTTTCTCACCTGCGCTTGTAAGCAAGTCAGATTAGACGTCCCATGTTACAGTCTTTTCTCAACACTCCGTCACTATAAATAGCTGTTACTGTTTTGAGGTAATTCAGGATTTGTCGTCACATCAGTTGTTGCTTTACAGGAGCAAAGGCTACAAAGTGACGAGTTTTCTTTCTTACCAGACACAGTTGCGACCGTTGCGCTATCAGATGTCAAACCAGCAGAATCTGCATAAAGAGTACCCTTTACCTTCTTTTTCTGTTGATTTTACATGACAACTCCCTTTACCATTGAAAGCACGTCTTTGCCATGTTCCATCTGCTTGAGCTTTGTAGCGTTCACGACTAGCTTGTTCTCCATTATCCACACCAACGATTTGTCCCTGACCATGAAGATTGAAATGAACAAGATTGTTAGCTGTCGGAACCACATTACCATCGCCATCAACAATTTCGTAATGGATGTAGGATAGGTCCTTTCCATCTGCAGTGATAACATGCTCTTCTTTAGTTAGACGAACTCTCGCTGGTTCCCCAGCAGTTGTCACACTATCACGCGCAATTTCGTTGCCTTTTTCATCTCGAGCAATCGCAGTCAGTGTGCCTGGTTGGTATTTCACAAGCCACTCAAGATACAATTCATTTGGTTTAGCCCCCTCATGATATGAACGTCCATCTTCTGTCGTTTTCTTAGTAAATTCCTTTTTAACAAGCGACTCTCCATTTAAGAACAATTCGACGCTTGCAGCATTTGAGAAGATACGAACCGGAACCTTTCCATCAACCAGCATCTTGCGTTCCCTAAGAGTCTCTTCAGTCCAGTTCCAATGTGGTAAAATGCGAACAGTTGGCTTTTCTTTAGCACTATACCATTCACTACGGTAAAGGTAGAAATCATTCTTTGGTAAACCAGCCGTATCGATAATACCAAAGTAAGAGCTCTTGACAGGTGTACTATCTTGGTTATGCCATGGAGTCGGTTCTCCAATATAGTCAATTCCTGTCCAGATAAATTGTCCAGCATAGCCAGCACGATCACGGTCAAAAGTCCATGACTCAGTAGCTGTTCTTCCCCATCCAACACGGTCATTACCATAATCAGATTGTTCATAGTGACGATTTGGACGATTGTCATGTCCAAGGATTTGAGCAGGGTTATAATAAGAATCACGCGTCCTAGTAGCTGAAGAAGTTTCAGAACCATAGATGAGCCAGTCTGGATGAGCTCTACGAACAGCATCATAAAAACGTTCACCATAGTTCATACCGACAGCATCCATGATTTCAGCAAGTTTCAAGAAATCACCTGTCGCTGCACGACTAAATTTATTTTCACCCATGGTGACATAACGCTCAGTATCAATCGCTTTGATAACCGCCTTCAAACGTTTAGCAGTTTCGATAGAACGAGGACTACCATTTGCCTCTCTACCTCATTTCCAAGAGACCACATGACGATAGACGGATTGTTCTTATCACGTTCTACCATTGTTCTGAGATCAAAATCAGACCACTTCTCACCCTTCTTAGCCTCCGGATGAGGTAGCATCTTGATCAAAGAACCGTCCATAGTCATAAGTCTTCTTGCCACCATACCAGGGTATCAAAAGCTTCTCTTGAACCAAAAAGGCCTAAACTAGCCGCAGCATCAAGCAACTGAGGGCTAGCTGGATTGTGGGTTGTTCGAATAGAGTTAACCCCCATATCTTTCAAGAGTTTTAATTTACGATAGGTAGCCTTATAATTCTCTTCTGCACCCAAAGCTCCATTGTCATGGTGAATACTTACTCCGTGGAATTTCATGCGTTCACCATTCAGAGAGAAACCATCCTTAGCAGTCCAATTGAAATAGCGGTAACCAAATGTATCTTCTGTTACATCAACTAGTTGACCTTCTTTATAAACCTTTGTTTTCAGCACATACAGTTGAGGATGATAACTTTTTTGTCGTCCAAAGAGTTGGTTTATTCACTAAGATTGTTTGTCTGAAATCTGCAACTTCATTTTCTGCTAAATTCTTCGTTTCAGAGCGCACTAATTCTGAAACAACCTTACCTTCCTTAGTAAAAATTTGTTGTTCCACAAAGACTTTAGCAGCCTTCTTATCCGTATTTTTAATCTTACTTTGAACCTGTGTTTCAACATTCCCTTCTTTTTGCTCAGCAAGTTTTGGAGTAGTGATATGATTACCATTTTCGGCAACATGGACTTTATCACGATAACTAAGAGTTACATCACGATAAATCCCACTTCCTGAATACCAACGACTACTTGGTTGCTTATTGGTCACTTGAACAGTAATTGAATTTTCACTACCATCCTTGTTTAAAAATTCTGTAATATCATATGAAAAATGATTATAGCCACTTGGATAATGTCCTACAAATTTACCATTTACATAGACCTTTGAATCCATGTAAACCCCATCAAAATTGATACGAACATCCTTATTCTTGTCTGCTTCATTTAATGTGAAAGTCTTACGATACCAAGCTGTTCCACCATTTAACTGGCCACCTTCATTACGCGCGGGAGACTTGTGATCGAAGTCAAAATAAATACTCCAATCATGAGGAAGATTCAGTTTAGACCAATCATGAACATCTACATCTTTTTTTGAAAAATCTCCTTGAGCATTTAGTTTAAAATACCAATCTTTATTAAAATCTTGTTTTCGCTCCGATAATAGCTGTTTTTCCTTTTCAACTTCGGCTTTGTTCGACTCTCCAGACAGTGCTTGCAATTTTTCAGAAGAAGATTTGAGATCTGTATCTGCTTTTACCTGGTCGTTTCCGGAAGTTTTTTTAGAATCCCCTTTCAGTTCTGTTCCAGCTGTTGCTGCAGATTCAACAGGCTTTGGATTTACCTCTTCAGATTTCTGTTTGTCCTCAGCTTTGTTTCCTTCTTCTACTTTATTTGGAGTTTCCACTTTAGGACTAGCAAATTCATGACTACCCTCATTAGCAGGTCTAGTAGTTTCTGTATCCTTAGTCACTTTATCTTCTGTCGACTCAGCTTTGGGTTTTACAAACTCACGCCCACCATTCTCATCAGCCTTTGCGATAGCAGCTGCCACATCATCGGGAAGCTTATCTAAAGGCTGAGGTTGATGAACAGTTGTTTCTTCTGTTTGAGTATTGGATGAAGCCACATCCTCAGCTTGTACAGTTGAAATACCAAATATACTAGCCCCAATCATTACAGATGCTGCACCTATTGCAAATTTACGAATGCTATAATGACAACGTTTATCAAAAAGTCTTTTGTTCATTAAAATCCTCATTTCTTTTTCTTGATACAAAGTAAGCGTTTACTTTATTTTAAAAAATAACCTCCTTCTGAATACACAAACAAGTACCAAGTTCGATAATATATTTTATATATTAAATATATCAAAAATGCACCTAAAATTGCAATCACTTTCATCGTTATTTTTCCTCAACTATCCTTTATCTGATTGTTTTAAAAACAACTTGATAGACTTTCTTAGTCCACTCTTCCAAACCTTCTCCATCATGGTCAAGATAATACACCCTATCTAGTAATCGACTTGGAATAATATTTTCAAATTGGCACTTATTATGAGTTGGAATAATGCAAATATACAACTCACTTAATAAATTAAGCATGTCCTTAATTTTTGCAACATGGTAACCATCAAAAATATAATCAGGAACTTTAATCAAATCAGTATAGATAAAATGAAAACTTACTCCAGGAATAAACTTATCTTGTAATTCTTTCTCTGAAGGAGCTCGACCTAATAAACGCTCCATCGCCAATCGATAACCAGAACTTGTATTTGACCATCCTAACATGACATAGTCAAAATAATCTTTCGGATCAGATGCAGCATTTCGACTATCCAAAACCAACTCCTCAGCATCTCGCCTAAAGGCTTTCACAGCAGATAAGAGCTGACCAGTTTTAAGAATAGAAATCGCTGCATCTATAGTCGTAGTATGGCTACAGTAGTCTGAAGTCACTAGCCTCTTATGTAGATCATAAGTCGAAGCTACTCTTTTATCTGTAGGGGTAAATGGTGGAAGAAAGGATGCTGACAGATGTAATCTAAAATCTCTTTTTTTAAACAAGAATCAGCACACTCGATACTTGTTTGACGTTTATGAAGTTTTTCGTAAGCCATGAATTTAGCAATTTTTTCTAATTCCCACTCTTGAATATTTGGATAATCAATTAGTGCTAAGTGATATATTCCATCCCATTGCAAACTATATTCTCCATTATAAATTTTTAAAATCATCTAATCACCTCACTTTATTATACAACAAAAAGGAGGTACTTACCTCCTTCTATCTATTTTCCCTTAAATTCCGCAAAGGTCTGTAAGATTTTAGCTGCCACTGCTGGAGAAGGTTCTCCTTTTAGCTCTAACGTTTCATCTGCATATGGAGTAAGATCAGCAAAATCTCCTATCTGGACTGAATATAGAGATGTTTTAAACAGTTCAATATCATTTTGGTCATTTCCAAAAGCAATGAAGTTCTCTCCACACAATTTTTCAACAGTTGTCGCCTTATGAGTATCCCGGGGGTTGACATAAAGGCACTTTTCATGGGCATGATAGGACAGATGAGCCTGCCCCAGTCTTTCTAACTGACCAAGCAGGTGATCAAGTAAATCCTCATGGTCTCCCATATAAATGACTACCTTAATCGGAGCACCCAAGTCCTCGAGTTTCTGATGACGTGCTACCTTCAGGGGATCCACACTAGAGATAAATGGAATTTTCTCCATGATTTGACCACTATAGTCAAAGCAATCATCTGCAAAGAAAGGGAGATTATAGGTCTGGCAATAATCCACCAGCGCCTGATAAACTCTAGAATCGAGATTTCTTTCATAGATAGCTTTCCCCAGATAATAGGCTACGCCACCATTCAAACCTATAACCAAACGCTGACTGAGTTCAGGACCCAACAAGCCCAAACAATCCCGATAAGAGCGAGCTGAGGCAAAGACAACCTCATGCCCATGATCCTCAGCCCTTAAAAGAACCTGCTTAATCTCTTCATCTATGGTCATATAGTCAAAAGATAGCGTCCCATCCAGATCAAATACGAATTTCATCTTCCTAGTCCTTGTTTAGTGTACGAAGCGCTGCCTGATAGGTTTGTTCCATCAGCATGGTAATGGTCATAGGTCCGACACCTCCTGGGACTGGCGTGATGTGGCTGGCCAGTGGTGCTACTGCATCATAGTCAACATCACCACAAAGCTTGCCATTTTCATCGCGGTTCATCCCGACATCAATGACAACCGCACCTGGTTTGACAAAGTCAGCAGTCACAAACTTGGCGCGGCCGATTGCTACTACGAGAATATCTGCTTTCGCAGCAACCTTAGCAAGATGATGGGTGCGTGAGTGAGTCAAGGTTACTGTCGCATTTTTAGCCAAAAGAAGCTGAGCCATGGGTTGCCAACGATATTGGAACGACCGATGACGACCGCATTTTTACCTTCCAAGTCAATCCCATATTCATGAAACATTTCCATAATTCCTGCAGGTGTAGAAGGAATCATGACTGGGTGACCAGACCAAAGACGCCCCATATTTAACGGATGAAAACCATCTACATCCTTCTCAGGATCAATGGTCAATAAAACTGCCTCTTCATCGATATGTTTTGGTAATGGTAACTGGACCAAAATCCCATGCCAAGCTGGATCTTGGTTGTATTTAGTAATCAAGTTCAACAATTCCGATTGGGTAATTGTTTCTGGAACTCGCACAACTTCACTACGGAAACCAGCCGCAAGGGCCGACTTCTCCTTGTTGCGAACATAGACTTGGCTAGCAGGGTTGTCCCCAACCAAAATCACCACCAAACCAGGTACTAAACCTGTTTCTTCCTTTAATCTTGCAGTCTTTTCAGCCAACTGTCCTTGTAATTTAGCTGCTAAAGCCTTCCCGTCAATAATCTGTGTCATATCACTTCTCTTTTCTTTCAAACTATCTTCCATTATACCAAAAACTACTGGCCCCCTCTAACACTTCTTTTCTAGGCTATCCTATAGTTTCAAACTATAAGAAAAAGCTCTGGTCGAGCTTTTATCATCTATTTTTTTCTCAGGCGAGTTTTTCAGGACTTCTTCTTGACTTTGGGAGCAAGTAAGTGGGCATACATCTCTTTGATTAACTTCGCTAGAAAAGACTTATCTTCAAGTTCTTCTAGCAGAATCATCTCCTTGGCTCCTTCATAAGGACGTTCAAGCCTAGGCTGTCCCAGCTGATCCAAGACTGCCTTCACAGGCTTCAGTAAAAAACGATTATCATAGATTCCACCAATGATTTTCCCACGATAATAAAGGATGTACTCCCCCATCATGGAACGGTAACTTATCTCCTCTAGTTCTGATAACTGTTCGAGAATAAAGGCTAAATATTCCTTACTTGAGGCCATGCTTCCTACTCCTCTTCTTCCTATAAACCAGATCCTACAAAACCTTACTCAAGAAGTCCTTAGTCCGTTGTTCTTGGGTTTGTTCAAAAATCTGTTCAGGTGTTCCGTCTTCAACAACCACACCGTCTGCCATAAAGATGACACGGTCTGCCACCTCACGAGCAAATCCCATTTCATGCGTTACGATAACCATGGTCATTCCTGACTTAGCTAGGTCTTGCATAACAGCCAGCACCTCACCTACCATTTCAGGGTCCAGGGCTGAAGTCGGCTCGTCAAAGAGCAAGACATCAGGTTCCATAGCTAAACCACGCGCGATGGCAATCCGTTGTTGCTGTCCACCTGATAAACTCTGTGGATAAGCAGTTGCCTTATCTGGTAAACCAACTTTTTCCAAAAGTTCCTGAGCTCTCTTCTCAGCAACTTCTTTACTTTCACCTTTGGTCTTGATAGAGATAAGGTGATATTTTCCATCACAGTCATATTAGGAAAGAGATTAAATTGTTGGAAAACCATGCCCATCTTCTCACGCATGGCAAAGAGGTCATTCTTCTTGTCCGTAATATCGACTCCCTCAAAGATAACTTTCCCCTTGGTAGCTTCTTCCAACAAATTCATAGAGCGAAGCAAGGTAGATTTCCCACTCCCTGAAGGACCGATGATCACGACAACTTCTCCTCTTTTAATCTCGAGGTTGATGCCCTTCAATACTTCATTCTTTCCGAAAGATTTATGTAAATTTTCAATTTTTATCAAGGTTTCTGTCATTATTTCTTATCTCCTTGTCCCATACGTTTTTCAAAAGCTTTCAAGGCTACTGTCAAAATAGAAGTCATAATCAAGTAATAAAAGGCTGCAAATAAAAGTGGTGTCAAAGGTAGATAGGTTGTTGTAGAAACTGTTGTAGCTCCGTTCCACAACTCCATGACACCAATAGCTGATAAAAGAGAACTATCCTTGATAATGGTGATAAATTCGTTCCCCAATGCTGGCAAGATATTTTTTATTGCTTGTGGCAAAATCACATAGCGCATAGCATTTTTAGGACGAATCCCTAAAGAATAAGCCGCCTCTAACTGCCCCTTAGGAACCGCATTAATTCCAGCACGCACAGTCTCAGAAACATAAGCACCACTGTTCATAGAAATAATCAAAATCCCTGGAATCAGTCGAGAAAGATCAACACCTAAAATTCCAACCTGAATAGTCGGAGCATTGATATGCATAAGGGCAAAGGCAATCATAATCTGAACCATCATCGGTGTCCCGCGGAAAATCCAAACATACAAGTTGGCGAGCCAAACAAGCGGTTTAAACTTTGAACGTTGCCCAAAAGCCAAGACAACACCCAAAATAGTCCCCAAAAAGACAACACAGATAGAAATGAGAACCGTCACGACAGCTCCATAGTTAAAATAAGGTAAATACTTAGGTAAAAAAGAAAAATTCATAGTCACACTGCTTTCTAAAATAGAATACTGTATGATTATAACATGAATTGAATTAAAATTCAAATTTTTTTATCTAATTTATTCAAAAAAATCTTTAAGCTGGTAGAATTAGCGAGAAATATTAGTTTTTTCTAGTCAAGTTGACCTCCTTTATGGTAAAATAGAAACGATAAGAAATGAAGGAGAATCAAAATGGAATCACATTTGGTTAGAATCATCAACCGCCTTGAAGCAATGGCAAAAGACGGCGGAAATTTAAAACGTAATTTTGAACGCGAAGGAGTTGTTGTTGCAGAAGTTGCATACAGCCACGACGAAGAAAACGGCTCAATCTTTACCCTGCGTGATGTCGAAGCTCGCGAAACTTATACGTTTGACAGCATTGACTTGATTGCAATGGAGATTTACGAACTCCTTTACTAATACAAAACAAGCTGGGATTACACCCTGCATGTCTAACCAAAATCCTTTTTGTCTCACAAATAGGATTTTTTTATAGTCCAAATTCACAAGAATTTTCATTGTAACAACTTCTCAAAGCTGCAATCTTTTTACTTGCTTTACACCCCAATCCTGTTATAATGAGAGTATAGAAATTTGACTATTATTGACCTTTAGACAGGTCAGGCTAAAGAAAGAAATGAGGTAGATGTATGCTTTGTCAAAACTGTAAAATCAATGACTCAACAATTCATCTTTATACCAATCTCAATGGAAAACAAAAGCAAATTGACCTCTGTCAAAACTGCTATAAGATTATCAAAACAGATCCTAACAATAGCCTCTTTAAAGGTATGACGGATTTGAACAATCGTGACTTTGATCCTTTTGGTGATTTCTTCAATGACTAAACAATTTCAGACCTTCTAACAACACTCCTCCTACTCCCCCAACCCAATCAGGTGGAAGCTACGGTGGAAATGGCGGTTATGGTTCCCAAAATCGTGGGCCTGCTCAAACTCCGCCACCTAGCCAAGAAAAAGGCCTGCTAGAAGAATTTGGTATCAACGTAACTGAGATTGCCCGTCGTGGAGATATTGACCCCGTTATTGGACGCGACGATGAGATTATCCGTGTCATCGAAATTCTCAATCGTAGAACTAAGAATAATCCTGTTCTTATCGGTGAACCAGGTGTCGGTAAAACTGCCGTTGTTGAAGGTCTAGCTCAAAAAATCGTTGATGGCGATGTTCCACATAAACTCCAAGGAAAACAAGTCATCCGTCTGGATGTGGTTAGCTTGGTTCAAGGAACGGGTATCCGTGGACAATTTGAAGAACGCATGCAAAAACTCATGGAAGAAATTCGCAAACGTGAGGACATCATCCTCTTTATCGATGAAATCCATGAAATTGTCGGTGCTGGTTCTGCGGGCGATGGCAATATGGATGCAGGAAATATCCTCAAGCCCGCCCTTGCTCGTGGAGAGCTGCAATTGGTCGGTGCTACTACCCTCAATGAATACCGTATCATTGAAAAGGATGCTGCATTAGAGCGTCGTATGCAGCCTGTCAAGGTTGATGAACCAACCGTGGACGAAACAATCACTATCCTCAAAGGAATTCAAAAGAAATACGAAGACTACCACCACGTTCAATATACCGATGCTGCAATTGAAGCAGCTGCAACTCTTTCCAATCGCTACATCCAAGATCGCTTCTTACCTGACAAGGCTATTGACCTCCTAGATGAAGCTGGTTCAAAGATGAACTTGACCTTGAATTTTGTGGATCCTAAAGTAATTGATCAGCGCTTGATTGAGGCTGAAAATCTTAAATCTCAAGCTACACGAGAGGAAGATTTTGAGAAGGCTGCCTACTTCCGCGATCAGATTATCAAGTATAAGGAAATGCAAAAGAAAAAGGTCACAAACCAAGATACTCCTATCATCAGTGAGAAAACCATTGAGCACATTATCGAGCAGAAAACCAATATCCCTGTTGGTGATTTAAAAGAGAAAGAACAATCTCAACTCATCCATCTAGCCGAAGATCTCAAGTCTCATGTTATTGGCCAAGATGATGCAGTCGATAAGATTGCCAAGGCTATTCGCCGTAATCGTGTCGGTCTCGGTACCCCTAACCGTCCAATTGGAAGCTTCCTCTTCGTCGGACCAACTGGTGTCGGTAAGACAGAACTTTCCAAACAACTAGCTATTGAACTTTTTGGTTCTGCTGACAGCATGATTCGCTTTGACATGAGCGAATACATGGAAAAACACAGCGTGGCTAAGTTGGTTGGTGCCCCTCCAGGTTATGTTGGCTACGATGAGGCTGGTCAGTTAACGGAAAAAGTTCGTCGCAACCCCTACTCTCTTATTCTCTTAGATGAAGTGGGAGAAAGCCCATCCTGATGTTATGCACATGTTCCTTCAAGTCTTGGACGATGGGCGTTTGACAGATGGGCAAGGACGGACCGTTAGCTTCAAGGACGCTATCATTATCATGACCTCAAATGCTGGGACTGGCAAAGCCGAAGCCAGCGTTGGATTTGGAGCTGCTAGAGAAGGACGGACCAACTCTGTTCTTGGTAAACTCGGTAACTTCTTTAGCCCAGAGTTTATGAACCGCTTTGATGGTATTATCGAATTTAAGGCTCTCAGCAAGGATAACCTCCTTCAGATTGTCGAGCTCATGCTAGCTGATGTTAACAAGCGTCTTTCAAGTAACAACATTCATTTAGATGTAACGGACAAAGTCAAGGAAAAATTGGTTGACCTCGGTTATGATCCAAAAATGGGAGCACGCCCACTTCGTCGAACTATTCAAGATTATATTGAGGACGCAATCACTGACTACTACCTTGAAAATCCAAGCGAAAAAGACCTCAAGGCAGTTATGACCAGCAAGGGCAAGATTCAAATTAAGTCTGCCAAAAAAGCTGAAAAAATCAAAGAGAATACTTCTGAAAGAGAAGATTAGAACTCATAAAAAAGAACAGGAAATCTTGTTTCCTGTTCTTTTTTAATTCTCTTCTTGAACTTGATAGCGAAGAATTGTTTTCAATTTGCTTAGCTCCGTTCTATGAAGGTTATTGAGATAGATTTCTCGGTGAACTTCCGTAGTTCTTTTGAGCTTATGAAGTTGACAAAAATGCTCCATCTCTGCAAAAGTCTCATTTTCAGTATCAAAAGGTCCTACATGAAGCATAGCAAGACTTTGACCTTCTTCTATTTCTTCAAAACGAATAGCCTCATAGAGAGGATTTGGCTTCTTGATTTTAACCTCTTTCATAGCTTCCTCAAATAGTTCTCTCGTAATAAAATCGGGTTGCCCAATCATAATGCTATAAGAAAGCTCACTTTTTACCAGTTCTCCTTGCTTCTCCTTTTTCCATAAACCTTCTAAAGGAAAGACAGTAAAATCAGTGTAAACCTCATCCAGAGGAGTTTTTTTATACTTCATCTTTATCGCATAGGCCAAGGCATACAAGGCCCCTACTAGTTCTGAAAAATCTTCTTGATTTGGATCTCCTTTACCGTCAATAACAATATAGGATTGACTAAGTACCTGCAAGATACTGGGCTTAGCCTTAACTTGATAAAGAACTCTCGATTCTTTTCTCCATTCGTATTTCATTTGATTCCTCTCCTCTCAATCTCTAGTATAGCATTAAAACCTTGACACCTTTTGTCAAGGTTTATAAAGTTTTTGGATTTTTTCTAATCTAGAAAGAAATTCCTTCTTTAGATGACTCGGTTCGAGTATTTCCACTCCATCTAAATAGGACAAAAGATGAATATACAGACTTTCATGCTCTGGTAGGACTGTCTTAACATAGTAATATCCATCCTCCCCAAATCTGATCTCATCTTCTGAAAAATCTTCGTAAACCCGAAAAGCTAGCTTAGAGCTAAACTTCAATAAAACTTCGATTTGATTTACCTCTTGTTCAGAGGCATCAACCGAATCCAGCACATTTTTTTGCTTCACTGTTTCATTAGTTAGGTGATAATTCCTAATTCTAGATAACTTGAAAAAACGCCAATCTTCCTTCAAACAACAGTAGGCATGAAGGTACCAATCTCTCTTTTTAAATACGAGTTTAAAAGGTTCAACTGTACGAACCGTTTTCTAACCACTCCCACCCAGATAAGTGATTACCAGTCGCCTTTTCTCTAGAATAGCTTGTTTGATGTTATCAAATAATTCTTTTTGACCTTCTCGCTTTCTCCAGTCAGTCAAGTCTACCTCTATCCAAGGGCTGGTAGAAACTTGAAAAATAGATTCCAATTTTTCAAGTAAAAAATCTTGTCTGTTATCGGTCAAGGCTTGAATTCCTTGCAAAGCTGATAGAAGTTCTAATTTCTCATCCTCAGAAACTAGAGTGCGATCCAGAACAAAATCTTTCATTAAAAAGATCCCACCTGCCTTTCCAGGTATCGAATACAGAGGAATCCCTGCCATGCTCAATCTCTCAATGTCGCGATAAATCGTTCGGACAGATACCTCAAACAATCGGGCCAATTCAGGAGCCGTTGTACTACCGTTTCTAAAAGTAGATATAGGATACGAAATAGTCTTGATTCTGCCATAAAATCACCTCTCTTTTATTATACCAGTTAAAGTGATTGGGTTGAAAAGTTTATTTAGAAAAATAGTGATAAAGACAAACTAGCTTTTTCTGCACAAGTTCGTTGGTTTATTCTTGACAGCTTGCCTCTCGTCCATTATGATAATAGTAAAGATACTAGATAATGAGGAAAATGCAATGGCAAACCCAACTTTTGGTGAAAAAAAAGAGAATACAGATTATGTTGCTCGTTATGGCGTATACGCAGTTATCCCTGACGCTGAACAAAAACAAATTGTTCTTGTTCAAGCACCAAATGGCGCTTGGTTCTTACCTGGTGGCGAAATTGAAGCAGGTGAAAATCATCAGGAAGCCCTAAAACGTGAATTGATTGAAGAGCTTGGCTTCACTGCTGAGATTGGAACCTATTACGGACAAGCTGACGAATATTTCTACTCTCGTCATCGTGATACCTACTACTACAATCCTGCCTACCTATATGAAGCGACTTCTTTCAAAGAAGTGCAAAAACCACTAGAAGACTTTAATCATATTGCCTGGTTCCCTATTGACGAGGCCATTGAAAATCTCAAACGTGGTAGTCATAAATGGGCCATCCAATCTTGGAAAAAACAGCATAAGATTGACTAAATCAAGCTACTTTATTCAAAAAGTGCTATAATAGAATTAGAAAATCGGAGGAAATGTTATGAAGCTTATCAATACGACAAACTCACACTCGCAACTTGTAAAAAGCCAGCTAGAAAGTACAGATGCAACCCTTGTTGAGGTTTATTCTGCAGGTAATACAGATGTTATTTTTACCCAAGCTCCGCTTCACTATGAAATCCTCATCTCAAACAAACACCGTGCTATTCGCGAACCTGAAATCGAAGCTATTCAAGAATTTTTCTTGAAACGTAAAATTGATAAGGACTCTATTGAAGAGGCTAATATCAAAACCCTCTATTCAGAAAAATTAATTGAAATTTCGATTCCTACAAAATAAGAAAGCCAGCCAAAAGCTGGTTTTCTTTTGCAAAAAAAGATTGGTAGAAATTATGTACTGACCCCCTAAAGTTGGACAAATAATTATTGAAAGGATTTAGTTCTGTATTGTACAGGGCTAAGTCCTTTTAGTTTGATTTTGATTCGTTTGTTGTTGTAGTAATCAATGTAGTCCACAATAGCTTGTTTAAGGTCTTCTAAAGACCTAAAGTGCTTCTCATAACCATAAAACATTTCGGATTTCAAAATGCCAAAGAAGGACTCCATCATGCCATTGTCTGGGCTGTTGCCTTTACGTGACATGGATGCTTGAATTCCCTTACTCTCTAGGAACCGATGATAAGAATCGTGTTGGTATTGCCAGCCTTGATCGCTATGGAGAATCGTATGCTCATAGTGTTTCTCTGTAAAGGCCTGGTTTAACATCAATTTCACTTGTTCTAAGTTTGGTGAAGTTGAAAGATTATAGGCGATAATTTCGCTATTAAATCCATCTAAAACTGGCGATAAATAGAGTTTCTGTGTGCTATTTGGAATATCAAACTCTGTCACATCGGTATAGCACTTTTCCATTGGCCTTGATGCTTCAAACTGACGTTGAATGAGATTCTCTGCTTTCTTGCCAATCTCTCCTTGATAGGAAGAATACTTTCGTTTCCGACGAATTCGAGCTGTTAAACCAAGGACCTTCATCAGACGTTGAACTTTCTTATGATTCACCACAAAGCCACGATTCCTCAATTCAAGAGTAACTCTACGATAGCCATAATTTCCTTTGTGCTCAGTAAAAATAGCTTGAATTTCGGTTTTAAACTCTTTATCTTTGTCAAGCCCATCTAGTTGCTTCAACTGATAGTAGTAGGTCGAGCTAGGTAAACGAGCCACTTCAAGAAGTAAATCTAGTCGACATCCTCCTGAAGCCATTTCTCTAATTGTCTCTGCCTTTCTCGCTGTATGGCTTCGTCCCTGTCTTCCAGCTCTTTTAACTTTTTTAAGTAAGCCACCTCGGTACGTAAGCGTTCATTCTCCTCTTGGAGTCGCTCTAGTTCTGTCATTTCTTCCCAGGTTTTCTTCCGTTTACGTCCCATTTTAGCTGGTCTCCCTCTTGTTTTCTCAACAATAGTATACCCGTTTTTCTTGTATTGTGCTAGCCAATTTTTCAACAGCGAACGGTCAGGTAAAGCATAATCCAAAGCTATACTTCTTTGTGAACAACCTTCCAACAAGACTTTATCAATCATTTCTTGTTTTAATTCAGGGGAATAGTGACGATTCTTCCCTTTTTTGACGACTTCTATTCCATAACGGTCAATTAATGTCACCATGTATTTTAGACTAGAAACATTCACACCAAATCTTTTCGAAAGCTGTTTGAATCTTTGACCTTGCTTTCTAAGTTCATAGATCTGAACTTTATCCTTATAACTCAATTTCATAATAAAAACACCCCAAAAGTAGATTTTTTTCTGTCTAACTTTTGGGGTGCAGTTCATTACAGCTTTTTATTTTTATTTCACGGCTTTTTCAAAGCATCTACCTTTATCCAGACGTTC